>Ga0315279_10005541_pt1 | contig 16318 bp, 18 predicted proteins | sample YL17G06_20_MG_FD_203694 | JGI IMG/M metagenome (GOLD analysis project Ga0315279, IMG submission 203694) | Sediment microbial communities from Yellowstone Lake, YNP, Wyoming, USA - YL17G06_20 | ecosystem: Environmental > Aquatic > Freshwater > Lake > Sediment | place: USA: Wyoming | collected...
AGCCGGGCACGGAACTTTTTGCCGACCGTGCGCGTGAGCTTTTGCGTGCCCATCCTGACCACATCTGGGAGGCACATCGTCACGCCGCTCTTCAACATGCGCACCTCTACAAGCGCGGTGACGGGCACGTCCACGAGGACTGCTTTGAGGCACGTCTTGGGCCAGCAGTTGAGATCGTCGAAATTGATAAGGTGCCTATCCAGGTTGTAGAATGAGAACGGAGGAATAATCCGATGTGGAAAGCCCCAGTACCCCGAGGCGTCATCATAGAAGACTTTCCCCACCTCCATATGCCAAGCCTGGGCATGGTGTTCGACCGCCTGGGCGATGCGTTGACAATTGACGACATGCCCCCTCGGACAAAGCCCCGAGAGCGCGCCGACGGGCAGCGTACCCCGGCTCTTTGGGGGCCGCTCGGTCCAGGCAACCTGCCCGCAACCATCGTCAAAATTATGGACTGGGCGGCCCCTGGCCTTCTGGGGGGTGCTGGCCAGTCGGCAAAGCGCCTATCGAGTTGGCGCGACCTCAAACGAGCTCGTGAACTGGGGGCTTCGATGGGCCACGAGCACCGGCACCCCGTCGAGCTGGCGAAATCCCTAGGCATCACAGTCCATCGGGCGGAGCCAGTGTGGTTTCGCCAGATGGAGATCTCCCCGCCGCCTGCGGGCAGTGAGACCATCGGTTTCGCTTTCATGACTGACAAGGAGATTTACTTTTCCAGCACCCAAAGTCATAATCGCCAGCTAGAAATCATTGCCCACGAAACGGCGCACTTCCTGGAGCGCGAGGCAGATGAACAATGGTGCGATACCTTCGCTTCGGCCTTCATCTCGGCCTGCGCTGCCCACTGTCGCAGAGGTGGCCTGGAAACATTGCTATTGGTGGCCCGTGCGGCTTGAGCGACGGCGGCGTCGGGGTCGATACGGTGCCGCCGACCCCTCTTGCGGTCGGGGGCCAGTGACTCTCTTCTGGCCCCTGGCTGCCACCGGCAGACGACCCGGATGCCGTAGGCACAGAACTAGTGTTGCATTGACTCGCTAAAGAGGAGCGAGCACAATGAAGGCCCAATGGGATACATCAAAAGGCAATTATCGCCAGATCGATGCTAGTGAGCTGGTCCTGAAGGAGCCACCAGTGACGATTATCGCCACTCTCCGAGAATCCGATACGGCTGTCCTGATAGCGGCGGATAGTGGAGGTATGGAAACCCCTGGCAATATACGCATACAGTTCCCCATCAAACTAAGGAAACACAGCACGGCCTCCCTAGCGTGGGGCTACACTGGCAATCCGACTATTGGGGATGATTTTACAGACTGGCTTAAGGCCTATGAGTGGCCCCCGACTAGTTGGCGAACCTTTCGGGACGATGCAATCAGATACCTTGCCACACTGAACGGGAAGCAGCGAGAACTTGTCGAGTTATCACGTGCCCGGCCCGGTGAGGAAGATACGGCGCAGGTATTGCTGGTCGGCTGGCTCGGTCGGCCTGAAATCCTGGAGTTGGACGATCGAGGATTGGCCACGTCCTACTCAGACGATCAATTTCATGCCGTGGGTACTGGCAAGGTGGTTGCGCTGATAGCCTACAAGGCGCTCGAGGATGAACCATCTTCGCCCTTGGAAAAGATGGAGCGAATCATGGGAGTTGCCTCTCGAATGACCCCGAAGTGTGATCCGCCAGTTCATATTTGGCGGGTGACAGCTGAGAGTATCACCGGCGTGACCGTTATGCGCACGTGACGCCTCCTGTGCGCTGCGAGGCCGCGCTGCTGGCCGACGGCGGCGCGTAGAAACGTCTACGGTGTCGTGGCAATCTCCCCCGAGCGGGGGAGCCGACGCATCCCCTTGCCTAAAGGAGCGGGTTTATCAACCAGACCGGCTGTAACATCTCTGTTGAAACGAGGACTACGGCGCGGCGGGGGTGGGCAGGCCATACCTCTGACTGAAGCCAGTCGCGAACCTGGCTCTGGGTTGGAGCCAGGTCCTCGTGTAGCAAGAAGTACTCTCCGGCGACGAACGCGACATCCAGACGGCGCTCCGAAGCTGACTCCTGGACATCGTAAGCCTCGCATTGGGCCCAGGCCTTTAGGCAGGCTTGACGAATGCCCTCGATCCCACTAGAGAGCGAATCGAAGAGAGCTCTCCACTCCTCGTTCGTGTCTGGGAGATGGCCGGGGAAAGCCCGCTGACCGTACAATAAGTCGGTAGGTGTCGCGCGCTCCACAACGAGGTTGTCCGTCAAACCAAAACTGCCCCCGATGGTCGCCACAACGTCGACCGCAGCTGCAAGGCTATCAACGGTGAGCTGGTCGACTTCCCGCTCAAGCAATTCCGGCTGCACGTCCATGTTGGATAGAACGACAATGATGCGCCCCACTGTTTCCTGGCTGAAGTTCTCCTCAAGGGCGCGCAATATCGTCTGGACTATCTTGACAGGCCAGTATCTCCCCAGGAGAGCCTTGGCGTCCGCAACGACGATCAGCCCTTGCGCCCTTGCCATAAGATCGGGCGTCTTGCGTGCTGGGTCTCTCTCAAGTCTAGTGACTTCCGCCCAGTCCATGGCCCCCGCCACTGAAAGCATCTCGAGGCTGAGAGTCTGCATCCGCTTGTCGAACCAGTAGCCTCTGAGCCCCGCGAGGTCTCCAAACCACCGCTTCGCCCCACCGACAGCGCGCTTGTCGAAGCGACTCAACAGGTCTTCAAGCGCATCCAGCGCCGTGGCGCCTGGCTGAAGTTCCCTTTGTTTGGAGATTACGTGACGCATGTCCTCCTCGTTGGGTCTCCACAGTCGCGGCGGAGTCACGGGCCGGAGGAAGGAGGTGAGAAGTGGCGACTTGATCCAGTCATCCGACGCCAGCCGCCGCAAGAGCAGCGACCCAAGGGCCCGGGAAACGAAGGGTCTGGACCGTATTTCCTCCGACAGCTGGGCAGCGGCTTTCCTTAGGGCTTCTTGTATGTCTGGTCTTACCATTAACGGACATGCAAAGCGCTACGGCCACCCCTGGCCCACGACGAACCAGACGATGGCGTTCGCCAGCAGCAGGACGGCCAGGGTCTCGATGAGCAGCCAGCCTTTCATGTCCTACCTCCCCCACCGCCTCCTGGCATACCAGGCACCTGCGCTGAGGGCGAACAGAGCCACGGCGCCGAGGACGCTCAAGCCCAGGTCGGTGGGACCCTCCAGACGGGGGCAATTGAATTGACTACCTTAGTTATCAACATAGTGCTGGATGGGGACAGTAGCAAACCATTCGCTCACCGCCAGCGGAAACCCTTTGTTACCAACTTGTATCGCCAGCCCTGGCGGGCGCAGTAGGCCTCCGCCGACTCCCTCTTGATTTTCGTTGAGAGCCAGAACAGAAGCGGCAAGCCCTTGGTCTCATGCAGCTGTTTGCTGCCGTCGTTGTAGGTCACGAGGAAGTCCGGGTGATACCGGTGACCGATACCGAAGAGGCGGTAGGGGATGGATATTCCGTGCTCCTTCGTCCACTGCCGCACGGCGGGGTCATGGTCGAGCTCGACCATATAGTCCCGCTCTAGATGGGAATCGTAGGTCTCTGAACCACGCGGAGACTTACGCAGGCCGGATAGCACTCCCCGCTTGCTCTCCATGTTCTTCCGTTGTGGGCGACGAAACCAGGATGCTGGCGATGAGGCGCGGATTGTAGAAATTGGACTTGACCTGGTCGAAGAGGTGCCAAACAAGCTGCAGCAGGTACGTGTTCTCAAGGTCGTACAATTTCACACCGCCGGTGAGTCGGCGCGCAATGTGCTCGTGGATCACGCGCAGGACGAGCTCTTGCCGTGCGTCTGCCTGCCCGTCGTACTCCAGCAGCGCCGTCCGCGCCAGATCACGGACTCGCCTGACCATCTTCGTTCGCAGTTCTTCGGTGTCAGAGGGCGCATCCACCGCCAGCAGCGCCGGATCGATGTCCGGCATGGGGCTGCTGTCCAGGGTGTCGTGGCCGGAGTCCAGGTTGCGCGACAGAATCTGGACGATCGACTGATTGATGGTCTGTTTGCGGAAGTCGTACACGCAGTCGTCAAGGTAAACGCGCCAGTCGGTGATTGGTTCCAGGACTTCCGGCTCGGGGACTGGGGGCAAGTCCGAGAGGTCGAACGGTTCCGGCAGCGGCCTGGTGGCGGCATCGATGTCCAGTTCGGCCTGTTCTTTGGGCTTGGGAATCTTGGCCATGTCGATGACGTCGCCGGGGTTCAGTGGCTCGCTGTATTTGTAGGCCTCGATCATCTCCCAGAGCCAGTCGTGCTTGAAGATGGGATGATCAATGACGTGGCACTGTTCCCAGTCCTTCCCCAGAGCATTCACGCGGCGAAGGCCGCGCCCGATGATCTGCGGGCCGTAGACCGAGAACTTCGTCTCGCCCGTCTCGGTGTAGCAGAACTTGCGGAAGAGTAGGATGGCCGAGATGTTCTTCACGTCCCAGCCCTCCCGCAGCATCATTACGGACACGATGGCGTCGTACTTGCAGTTGCGGATGTCCTTGTTGATGGACGTCGCCTCTTCCTTGCGTTCATCTTCGACCTCGTTGTGGATAAGCAGGACCTTGACGGGCTCGCCATCCAGGGTCTGCTCCTCCAGACACCGGGCCACGGTCTTGGCGTCGTCGATGTTCAGCGTGACGACGAAGAGCAACGGCTTATAGAGCGGCCTGCCATCTTCAGCGGGAGGCACTGTCAGACGCTGGTGCCGCAGGCACTCCATGGCGATGCCGATCTGCTGCGCCATCGGCTCCGGGTTCATCGTGTAGCGAACGGCCGGAACCTTGCGCCGTTCTATCTCCTCCCAGGGCACCTCCTCGGCACTGATCTCCTGCTTCGTCTCCCAGTCGTAGTAGGTGAACTTCACCTTCTCGATCTCCGGCTCGAAGACGACGACGCGCTTGACGACCTTGTCGTGCATCGCCTCGCGGATGCCGTAGACGTAGATCATCTCGCTGTCGGGGTGGAGACCGTCCAGGCGGTCGGGGGTTGCCGTGGTGTCCAGGCGAAAGAAGCGCTTCGGTTTCAGCTTGTTGATGAGGTCGTTGTATAGCTCGGCCCGAGTATTGTGGGCCTCGTCGTTGTAGATGCAGAGGCGGTCGCAGTTCTCGGATATCACCCGCCAGTTATCCTTGCCCTCGTAGAGTTGATGGACGTTCCCGATGATGATATTCGCGCCGCGAATGCCCGCTGGGCTCTCCCCAACCTTCATGATGTGTGTGGACATTCGGAGGGGAGAATCAGCGTCGGCACCGAAGAAGAAGGGGAACACGCCGAAGACGTACTCCTTCTTGTCGCCGACGTTGAAGGCGTCGAGCAGACGCGCACGCACTACCGTGTTGGGGACGAGGATAAGATGTTGCCGGATCCCGTGTACCTGCATCATGTAGGCGATGACGCCGCCGATTATCGCCGTCTTGCCGCCTCCAGTGACGACGTTGGTCAGCACGTCCTTCATGCCCAGCACTTCGAAGGCGTAGACCGAGCGGATGATCGCTTCCCGCTGGTGGCGCCAGAGCGGGGGAGCGAAGTCGGGTGCGCTTATGTGCCGCAGGAAGTCACGGCCCTTCTCGGGTATCCCCTGGTAGCCCGAATTGCACCAGTCGCGGAAGTTGGCTTCGTGGGCAGCGAAGGCGTACTGCATCAGGAGACCTCGATGGTGATGGTGCGGATCGTCTCCGCGCCCAGGTTGTCCTGCACGCGGCAAGCGATGGTGCGCGGCCCTCTGGTCTCGAAAGAGTGCTCGGCTGTGAGCACCGCTTCGAACTTGTGTCCCGCAGTTCTCGCGTCCTTGCCCTTCAGTTCGCGGCGGCCCAGCACGTACTTGGCATCGGCGGCGAAGTGACCGCGCTGGTAGTCGAAGTCCCACTGGCAGTTGACGAGGTAGCCGCCAAGGTTAGTGCTGTCTGCGTCGCGGGCTTCGAAGCGGTAACTGCGCGGGCCCAGGCGGACGGCGGCGATCTCGCCGATGACCGGCTCCTTGGTGAAGCGCAGTAGGAACTCGTTGTCGTCGGCGTCCGGGTACTTCTGGCGGATGCGCTCCCGGAACTCCTCGCTGTCAACGTAGAGGAAATCGAAGTCTAGCTCCGCTGCGCGTGGCTGAATGTTGCGCCGTACGTAGTCCGAGAGCCTGCGCCGGTACGCCGTAAGCTCCGGTGAGCCGCGCCAGCAAACGTAGCGGGCGACTGTACGCACGTTGGGTTGCAGCTTGTGTATGACGGCCTCGAAGAACGCCTGCACGTCCTTGGCGTCCGGCGCGGCGTCCGGGTCGGCCGGCCCGATGCGTAACGGCTCATGCGCAGATCGCCAGCCGCTGATGGCGCTCTCGGAGTTATCCGCCTGCGCCGCCAAGCAGGCGAGGATAAAGCTCTCAAACGTGGACTGGTCGACGGCCTTGAAGCGATCCATGGGGTAGACGCCGACGTAGTGCACGCGGATGTCGGGCACAGCCGCCTTCGTCTCCGGGAGATCGAGCTTGGTCTGGACGGCTCCCGCGAGCCCGTAGTTCGACATGACGCCGGACTGCTCCTCGCCGATCTTGACCAGGCGGTCGAGGGTGACGGAGACGGCGATGCGGGAGGAGTCGCAGGCTATCCATTTCCTCCCGAGGGCCTGGGCCGCCACGGGAGCGGTGCCGCCACCACAGAAGAAATCCGCAACTATCTGTCCTGGTAATGTTGATGCCTCAATTATCCGGGCCACCAATTCGGTTGGCTTCTGCGTAGGATACCCTACCGCCTCGGATGTCCAGGACAGAAGCTGCTGAATGTCTCTCCAAACGCTTTGAATGGGCGCACCACGTGATTCATCCAAGTACTGCTTCAGGCGCGGTATTCCGTTCTTGGTGATGAAGATACGGTTCTCGGCTAGGAACTGGTCTAGCTTCTCTCGTTTATAGGCCCACATTCTGGTCGTGGGAGGCGTTACTCCAAGCCACTCAAAGCGGCCCGCTTCATAACCGTGAGATGGTCCGGTAAGTGAGGCCGATAGGAACTTGCGACCGTCAGGATCGGAGTATCGGTAATAGCGGTCAACGTACCACTCGTCGTACTCGACCGTAGGGTTAGTCCAAGTCCACGTGTTACCCTTGGTGTAGAATAACAACACGGCGTGCGCGTTGCCAAAGCGGTTTGGATCGTTATGGGCAATCGTCCCTTGCCATACGATTTCGTTTCGAAAGTTCTCGTAGCCGAATATCTTGTCCATCTCGGCCTTGATGTAGTGGCTGGCGTGCCAGTCGCAATGTACGTAGATGGAGCCGGTGCCCTTGAGGACGCGGCGCATCTCCCACAGGCGGGCATTGAGCCAGATGAGGTAGGTGTCGAGGCCGCCCTCCCAGATGTCACTGAAGGTGCGCACCTCGTTGGTGTCGCCCCAGATCACGTTGTACTCGGCGCCGGAGAAGAACGGGGGGTCGATGTAGATGAGGTCAATGGAGTTGCTGCGCAGAGTCCGCAGCACCTGGAGGTTGTCGCCGTAGTAGAGGCGGTTGGGCTTCAGATCGGGGCTGCCAAACTGGACCCAGTCGCCGTTCAAGTTGGGCGCAAGGTGCGGCAGCTTGATGAACGGGAACACCACGTCGAAGCCGCGCCCCGGCACGAAGCCAAGCGGTGGCTTCGTTGGATCGGGCAGGTTGTGGAGCTTCGAACGCACCCGTCCGGCGACACGGAAAACCTTGTCCTGCTCTGGGAGCGCCTGCTTCTCGGACTCGGCCTGAATCTCGTCGAGGTTGGGCGCGGCAGCCGGTTCCGCGACGGGTTTGTCCTCCGGTTCGACCGCCTGCCGGGCAGCACCCATCGGCGTGCCGAACAGCTCGTCAGCCAGGCCGGTCTGCTTTTCCTCCGCCACGATTGCGCCTTCCCTTCAAGATGCAGAGAGTGCGTGAGCGAAAGACGCCCTCATTATAACGCAACGCGCATTCGGGGCAAGGGCCGCGAGGGTTGGCAAGAGCACTATTCGCCGTAGATGTCCTCCAGCCGCTCGCTGTATTGTCTGGGTGGGTGCCTGCGTCGCCAGCAGGCGTCTTCGTTCGCACAGAACGGCCCCGTCTTGCGCCATTGGCCGCTGGCCAGTTGGATGACCATGTAGCGCACCCGGCCCAGAGTGCCGCAATAGCGGCATCGTCCTCTGAAAATGGGGTTGGCGGGCCTCTCACCCCGCCTGGCCTCACTGTCTGGCTGGCCTAGCCGCGCCACTTGCACCAGCCCTTTCCCACTCGTGTCGGACAGTAGAGGCTGCCGTCCTTGCGCTCGCGGGCCTTGCCATGCTGGGGGCAGACCTTGGCACCAGGGGCAGCGTCAGCGCTTGCTGATGGCCGCTGCTGACCATTCTTGGCCTGGCCGTCGCCGTTACCCTCGCTCTTGGCCTGGCCGTTGGCCTTGCCCCCATTCAGCCTGGACAGCATCCCCACCGCCAGCCGGTGCTTACAGAAGTGGCCGTTGCCGTGCCGGACGTAGTCGGGGCACTCACACTGCCCGTTCTGGACGATGTACGTCTTAAGAGCGTCCTCGCTGGTCACCCTGTACGTCCCTTCGCCCAGGTTCTCGATTGGCCGCAGCAGCACGATGAACGCTGCCTTCTCCAAGCGGCCTACAAGGTGCGGGTTCTCGTGGGAGCCACGCTCCACGATCTCCCTCAAAGCCTCGATTGTTGCCATGTCACCCTCCTTTGGTGTGTCCCTTAATGTCCCTGCATAACATAGAATAACGTAGCTATGTCCCTTTTGTCAAGGGGTTTCAAGGGACATTGTGCGACGAATATTGACAAGCAGGGACAACTATGTTAACGTAGGGGTGCTATGAGTGAATGGCTGACAAGCAAGGAAGCGGCTGCATATCTCAAGGTGACGCGCCGGACGCTATACAGGTGGATGGCAGAGGGCCGTGTGCGGTTCTACGAGATGGCGAGTGGGCGGCGGCGTCTTCGCAAGGAAGACCTGGACGCCCTGCTGACCCCAAGCGAGCCAGGGGGCGGGAGCGCTACCGAGCGAGGCGGGGGGCAAGACCGGCCACGCGGATCGTGATTGGCAATCCGCGCCTGTACATGTATTAGGGTGACCCCACTCACCGCAGCGGCCAGTTTCGCAAAAAGCACTAGGCCCAAGGCTTGGGTGCAAGATGGGGCTGGCGAACCCCAGGCTGAGTGATACAATGGACGCAGCTATGAAAGGCCGGAAGTCACAGATAAGCAACGAGAAGAAGGCCCAGGTTGTAGGGCTGGCCGTCCAGGGCAAGGGGCGACGCGCCATCAGCAAAGCGCTGGGAATTTGGGAATTAGCGAGCATGAAGCGCGGCATCGCTGGGGTGCATCATTCGGTCAGCGCGAAGCACCTGCAAGCCTACATCAATGAATACGCGTTCCGCTACAACCATCGAGGGGACGAGCAGGCGATGTTCCGCACGGTGGGCGAGCGGATCAGGGAGGTAAAGGCCGGACGTTACGGACAGTACGCGCCAGTAGGCTAGTCACTGGCCAACAAAAAACCATCCGGGTGAGAGCGGATGGTTCAGGGCACACGAGGGCTGTAGCCGTCACGCTGTCAGATCGATTTTACAGCCTGCGCCGCTGCATGTCCAGCGGACAGTGGCACAAAGAAAGGTCTGAATCAGCATGACGACGACCCCGCTAGTCCTAAGATTGGATGCAGATGACATTTCCCCAGCCGACTTCGGAGTCGCTGTCAACGAGTTTGCTGGCCTTCTCGCCGATCTAGACCGAGAACTTTCTCCAGGGCGAGAACGCAGCTTGCGTTGGCGCGTGACGAATCTCGGCATGGGTTCGGCAACAATGAGTGTTGAGGCGGAGCCCCTAGAAGATGCTGCCGATATAGGTCCTGAACTGGTGACTGCTTTAGTCGAGGGATTCCCACTCATTCGAGAGGGCCTGCGTCCGTCAGCCTATTCGGACGAAGCAATAGAACGAGTAAGAAGACTCACGGGACTCATAACTGATGGTGTCAGGGCCATTCTCGTTACTGCGCCTTCAATTCCCCAAACTGTGAGCATCACAAGGGAAACCGCTGCCAAGATCGAAAGCATCATCGGCCAAGGGTATACGTCAGTCGGCGCGATCGAGGGTACTCTAGAAGCGCTGTCAATTCATGGTCGCCCTACGTTCACTGTGTATGATGCAGTGACAGGACGGGCCGTTCGCTGCGAATTTCCGATACAGATGAAAAAGAAGGTTGTTGCCGCGCTAGGCTATAAGGTCTTAGTTCACGGCAACATCCGGCGTGATCCGGCTGGACGTCCGACGGCATTGCGCGACATTGATACGTTGCGCCGTCTTGGCCTGCGCCCCGTCGTGCAGTTGGAGCGGCTAGCTGGATTGTTACGGGACATGGATCGTGACACTCGTGAATACGTAGCAGAGATGCGCGGTGAGTAAGCCCAACAGAGTCTATTGGGATTCGTGCGATTACCTTGATTTCCTCAAGGGAGACCACCCACGTCACGATCACATGGCTGCATTACTGGAAGATTGGAAGCAGGGCGAAGTCATTATGGTCACTTCGGCTCTAACCATCGCTGAGGTCTTGTGGGTCAGGTGCGAGAAGAGCACTCTAAGGAGAATGCTAGATCGATCTACGGAACAGGACCTAGCAGGTCTTTTCGACCCACCCCCTCCTGCTGAACTGGTGATAGTGGAACTTAGCCGAACGACTGCACTAGCTGCCCGCGAACTCGTATGGAAGCACCGAATCAAGCCAAAGGACGCTGTCCACGTCGCCTCTGCCATTGAAGGGCGTTGTGACGAAATGCATACAAGTGACGCGGGGCTACTGAAACATGATAAGAAACTCGGCGGGTTGCAACCCTTGAGAATTATCGAGCCGACATGGGAGCGGCAGGTGCCTCTACCCTTTACTGAGACCGACGCTGAAAGACGGCCTTCTTGATGATCGTGATAAGATTCCTACGCGAGTAGATTCGATCCCGCATCTTCTCGATGCTAGGATCGCGTAACTTCCCTTCCTCATAGGAAGGCGGCGGGCGTTTTGATGACCGCTTCTTACCCATGATTCAAGTGTAGCACAACGAAGGAGGCTGGAATGGGTTTGGCTGTCCGAACGGAGAAAGGAAACTACTTTCCGGTTCTAGCTTGTGATACCTGCAATGAGCCGATCACCGATTGGCATCTAGCAATCGCAGCCCATGATCTCTCCACAGGCGAAGGCATTGGCCCCATCCATCTGTACCATAAGGGCGAATGTGATCCAGGGAGAGTTGGGCGACGCGAAGAGCACGCATCAGGGTGGTTTGAGCTCGATCACTATCTGCCCTGGTTGCTATGGAATCATGGGTGGGGTAAGAAAGCTGGCGACCTTGAGAAAGACGCTACGCTCACCATCCGCGTTCCTGAACCGTTGTGATACGTGCTAAGAGGGTATAGTTACCTCGCCACAGTCGCCGCCAGAAGCCGGCCCTCGCCAGTACTCGGCCCAGGATGCGTTTCTGACGGCCTGCCGTCAGGCAGGCTAGGCTTTCTCCGTCTCCTCGTAGTGCCTCGCCCAGAAGGGCGCTACAGTCGCACTCTGGAAGGCCCTCCCGCTTGGTGCCTTTTGGCTGATACGACACCAAAGGGGACACCTAAAAAAGGGTGACAGGCGAGAATGGCAACAGCAAGTATCAGGAGTTTTCCACGGAGGTTCGACAGGCCCGCGCTGTGACACCCCGACAACGTGCGGGCGCGGGCCTGGCGGCGGCCCTGGGCGTGGGGATGGCCCCCCTCTTTGTTATACGAAACAAATGACTAGCAGCCTTACGACACAAGAAAGGCACTCAGGCTGCAAGACTAGGCCTCGTACTTCTCCCAGGCCGTCTCAACCTTGGCCCACGATGCGCTTCGCAATGCACTCACGACGCGCCGGAAGCGGCGCGCCTCGATGAACCGTACAAGTGCCTCCACCTCTATGCGGATGGCCGTGCCAATGCGCACCACCGGGAGATCCCCCGCCCTTATAAAGCGGCGCAACGTGGACGGGTGCAGGTGCAGGGCATCGGCCGCCTCAGACACGGTGAACAATTGCAGAACAGGGGAATTCTGCTTGTCCTGAGTCATCTCAGCCCTCCCAGCGCCGCCCTAGCCCTCGCCAAAACAGGCAATAGTCGGTTGCCGGAGGCCTGGGCAGCGTGATAAACAGGGCGGGTAACAGTGGGGAAGCACCCGTGTCCACTCAGGGCGCAGTCTCACTCTGGGCCTTTCGCTGGGCGTCGCGCATCTCCAGCAACTTGGCATAGGCCGCGTCGATCATTGGCATGGGCGCATGTTCAAAGAAGAGTCGCCCCCGTTCCCCGCCAGGGACTTGCCAGGAACCATCGTCGGAGACTTCCATACAGAAGTAGTAACCCCCGCGATCTCCCCATAGCCAAACCTCTCTCGTCTTCATTCGCTGCCCCCCTTCGGCGCGGGCATCGCCTCCAATAGCTCCACCACCCGCGCCACCTCCTCGTCAGTCGCCTTAGGCAGCCAGCGGCCCAAGTCAAAGATGACATGACCGGGCTTGTAGGGGATCGGCGTGAACCCGACGCCCTCCCACAGACCAAGGGCCAGCTTCCGGCGGTCATCGCCGGCGGGGGCGGCAGGCAAGAGGACTGCGACCACCTCTTCATTTTCACAGCCTATACCCCCCTCCGACGTTACGGGAAAGGTTCCCCCGTTCGTATCTGACTCAGGTTCGGGCAAAAGTGTGCCTGCGCAAGCGCCCAGGAGTGACCGGACAAGGGGGCTTAGCGCCCACTTGTCGGCCTCGCCCCTCTGTTCCGCCTTCTCGATAGTCACCACGTGCAGGGCGGTCAACTCCTCCAGCGTCCGGCGGGCGGTTGTGGTGGAATAACCGATGGTGGCAGCGACCTTACTCGTGTTAAGAACATCGGCGCTTTCCAGGGCCTCGATCGCCCTCAACCTGATCTGGGGCAGGGAGTCCAGGCCGACGCAGTAGACGAAAGTGTAGTCGCTATCTTCCACGCTGGCGGAACCCCTAATGAAAGCATGGGCGACAGCCAGGCCCGCTAGTTGCTTGACCAGGCGGGCGGGGCCTTCTGGGTCAGGGGCCAGGACCATCTCGCGGCTGTAGGGATCACGAACGACTCCTGACCGGGCGCGGGAAACGAAGTCGGCCAGGGCAGCAAGGCGTTCCTCGAAGATGGGCGGCAGCGTGGGCGGGTTCTGGTAGTCCAGGGATGCCAGGAAGCGGGCCACGACCTCTTTCAATTCCTGGCGCATGGCCTCCTCATGTCCTCGCCCTCGTAGGGCGGCGAGGGATATGCGGCGACGGTCGGGCTGATCCATGCGGAAGAGGACGAACCTTTCTCCCAGGGTTTGGTGGACGCTGTATTGGGTATCAATGACACATGTCACACCTGCCAGGAGGCCCAGTCGCCCCGTCCAATGAAGCTCCTTCCCTGTGCCCCACGTCTTGTCGAACCGGCCGTCGTATATCTCCCGTAACTGGCCGAGGACGCCCTGCCGTTCGTCTCGGTGCATGGTCAGCACCGTCGTGAAGTCTTTCAGGGTGAGAATGTTGTCCTTCAGTCGTGGCAATAACGACGGTTCGCGCCCGCCAGCCTCTAAACCGCTGGCGAAGGTTCGGGCGGTCAACTCAGAGAGGGGGAAGACGCCGCGCACCCCTTCCAGGGATCGGATGATCTCCGTCTTGGCCGACGATGGCGGCCCGACGATGAACCCCCAGAGGGGATCGCCGCCCAGACGGTGCCCGGCCACTACCGCCAGGGCGAAATGCAGGCCAGCGAGATCCGGCAGGAACAACCACTTGCGGTAGGCCGCCTCTACGTCGGGCAGGGTTGCGGGGACACTTTCCCCCGCTTCTGGCCTAGATACGGGATGAGGGGGTGTTCCCGTAACGTCGGAGGGGTAGGTATCCCCTTTTTCTTCCAGCCTGGGGGCGAGGGCAAGAAGGGCATCCTCTATCTGCATGAGGGCGGCCACGATCCGGCCTTCGTCCTGGCCGGGCAGTTGTCGGGCCAGCTTGCGGCGGGCGGCGTCAGAAGCTAGCGCCACCAGGTCACGGGCCAGGGCCTTCTTGCCGTCCTTGCTGATAGTGATCTTTGCCTTGACGCCGTTAGGGGCGAAGGTGATGTTTGAGACCCCAAAGACCAGCCCGCCATAGGTGAAAGCGACGGTCTTCGTTTCAGCGTCGAATGAGACTTGTTGCAGACGGTTATCGTCCATTTAAGCGCTCCTCGAACTGGCGGACACCGCCGCCGACACCTTCGGCGTGGCAGAACCACACGTTCTTTTCGGGGTTCACACTCAGTGACGGATGCTGGTCTGGGTGAAATGGGCAGAGGCCGACAAGCTGGCTGCCGACGCGCCGAAGCTGCACACCTGCCCGTTCTACGACTGTCACTATGTCGGCCAGGGGGGTATCTTCCCTCGGTCGGGCGCTTCGAGGCGGCCAGAAACGCCTTGTAGGGCCTCCGGTGGGCATTGTGAACGGGCTGGCCGCCTTCATCGCCTCTTGGACAATGTCCGTGAAGCCGTCGGCGTTGGCGATGTGGAGCTCCGAGGCATCCTTATAGCCGAGCACACGAATGATGTGAACCCTGCCCCAGTCGGCGGCCACGTGGTGGATCAGGGCATTGCTGGGGCCGTCGCCTTCAGCCCAGACGTAGACCCTGCGGAAGGGGGCCAGGTGGACGCGCCACTCCCGCCGCCAGGTCCCGGCCCCAGGCACGCCCAGGACGTTGAAGTCGTGAAACCAAAGGGTGTGACAGTCCGACTCGCCCTCGCACAGGATCGCCTCGCGGGCCTTACTGTTCAGCCGCCACAAACCATAGGGAAGGATGCCGTCGCCCTCGCCCCAACTGAAGCGGGGTTCGCCCGTCAGACGATGGCGGTAGCGCGTCCGAATGGGGATGCAGGCGGCGTTGAGGTAGGGGATCGCCAGGCCCTTCTTCGTGTCGTGCAAGCCCAGGGAACGCAAGAAGTCGGGGGGCAGCTTCTTGGCGTGGGCGTATTCTCTGATGGTTAGCATTTGGCCTCCCACCCGGCGCTTATCTATCTGGGGGCGGCCTTCCGCCGCCGCTTCTTGGCCGATTTGTAAGCCAGCTTCAGCATGTGCGCCTTCAGCGCTGCCTCGCCCCGACGCTGCCGCTCTTCAGGCGTCAGATCGGGATCGTCGGGAAGAAAGCGGGACAAGAAGGCAGAGCGAGCGTTCGCCGTGTATTCAAGAGGGTCATGCGTCGCACGGAGAGAAAACCCGCCTATACGTCCCGCCGTTCGATGGTGGTTGGCCATGCCACCATGATCGCCGAGCGCAGTGGCCTAAGACTTGGAAGAAGTGAGGGGCGAGCTAGAAGTAGGGTTTCAGCGGCGCACCGATGCGCCTCGGTTTCGGGGAAGGCGCAGAGAGAGGGCGCGGGCTAGCTGATAGATGGCCTTCTCTACCGCATCCTGGCCGACGCACTCTTCGAGTGCGATCTGTCTGGGGACTTTCTTAAGGGCGATGCGATGATAGAGCCAGCGCATATGGTTCATCAGTTCTGGCGCTGTGTATCGGTGGATGTAACCTCGGTTTAGACACCTCCTGTCAATTTCGTCCATCTGCTGTTCGAGTTGGCTCACGGCCTCCTCTATGGCCTTCTGCCGGGCCGCGATGAAGTCCTGCTTCCAGTCGATCTCTTTCCAGTCTTTTGAGGGGTCGCGCAGGACAACGGGAGGCCAGGGATGATACGTAACTTCAATGTGGATGGCGTTCTTGCCCCGAACACTCTCAAGGAGGCTTTCCACGTCGGTAGTGGAGTGGAATGGTATGACGGTGAAGCCCAGCGAGGAGAAGGGTGGGCATAGACATTGCATCAAACACGCATGGAGCCAGGGAGCGACCCAGTCGCACCGGAGGCCCCACCTGTCGGCCAGCGCCTCTAGCTCCTCTGGGTAGCCTCTAAGGTCAAGCCAGCCGTTCGCCACGGCACGCGCCTTCGCCCATCCCTGGGCATGCCAGGGATACCAGTAGTAGGACATGATTTCCCCTGGGAACTTGATCGCCGCCAGTTGTGCGAGGGCTCCCCTGTAGCGCTCCAATATGGCCGATAGGCCAGCCATGAAGTCAGAGTTCAGGGCCGCATACCAGGTCATGAGGTGGCGGCGCAAGTAGAATTCGCGCTCTCCTGGCCGCTCTAGCCGCCCGACAGCACCCTTCTTCTTCGTCATGCTACAATGAAGCTGACGACGCACCCTCACCCGGCGCGTCCCTAAGCTGGCCCTCAGTTAGCCCCTGGGGGCCGCTCCTATTGTTAGAACCTGTCCCCTGGACTCAGGCGGCGATGGGCTTCCCTGGCCCGTTCGTCGGCGG
>Ga0315279_10005542_pt1 | contig 16315 bp, 10 predicted proteins | sample YL17G06_20_MG_FD_203694 | JGI IMG/M metagenome (GOLD analysis project Ga0315279, IMG submission 203694) | Sediment microbial communities from Yellowstone Lake, YNP, Wyoming, USA - YL17G06_20 | ecosystem: Environmental > Aquatic > Freshwater > Lake > Sediment | place: USA: Wyoming | collected...
GCGTGCCGCCCATCGCTTCCTTGACCACCCGGTAGACCCCCCCGCGGGTGAACATCGTGCAGCTCTCGATGTAGACCATCCGCACGCAGTTGGCGAACAGCATGACGGCCAGGATGAACCAGGGCGCTGCTTTTCCGAAGGCCTGCTCGGCGATGCCGGAGGCATAGAACGCGGAGGAACCGAGGTCGTTGAGGACAATGGCGGCCGCGCGCCAGAAGCTGATGAAGCTAAGCAGCACCGTGGTGGCCACCACCACGCGGAAGCGCTGGCGAGAGACGGGACGCGTTTGGGTGTCGTCCGCCATGGAGTGGGCCTGCACAGTGGATGGTAAAGATCGGCTGCGGCCGTGTCAATTCGTTCGGCGCAGATTCAAACCTGGAACTTGGAACCCGGAACTTTCAAGGGTATGCTTGCTCTCTTCCCATGCTGATCCAGGGAAAGAACCCGGAGACTTCAGAACTTGAGACCATCGAGCTGGCGGGGGCCGGCGCGGACATCGGCGGGACGGGCAACTGGCTGGCGCCGGGCCTGATCGACCTGCAGGTGAATGGCTTTGCCGGCGTGGACTTCAACACCCCGGCCGCCGGCGTGGATGACTACCGCCGCGCGGTTCGCCGCCTGTGGACAACGGGCGTCACCCGTTTCCTTCCCACGGTCATCACCGGCGGAGGCCAGCGGATCGAGGCCTGCCTGCGGGCGGCGGCGGCGGCCGCGCGCGATCCGGAGATCGGGCCGGCCATCGCTGGCATCCACCTGGAAGGGCCGTATATCTCGCCGGAGGACGGGCCGCGCGGGGCGCACCCGCATCAGCACGTGCGTCCGCCCGACCGCGACGAGTTCCGCCGCTTTCAGGAGGCGGCCGGCGGCGCCATCCGGCTGGTGACCGTGGCGCCGGAAGCGCCTGGGGGAGTGGCGTTCATTGAGTGGCTCGCCGGACAAGGCATCGTGGCCGCCATCGGCCACACCGCAGCGTCGGAAGTCCAGATTCGGGACGCCATCCAAGCCGGCGCGAAGCTTTCCACGCACCTGGGCAATGGCGCGCACAGTATGCTCCCCCGCCACCCCAATTACATTTGGGACCAACTGGCGGCCGACGAGCTTTCCGCCTCCTTCATTGTCGATGGACATCACCTGGCGCCGGCAGTGGTGAAGACGTTTGTGCGGGCCAAGGGTGTGCAGCGGTCCATCTTGATCACCGATGCGGTAGCGCCGGTCGCCTGCCCTCCCGGCCTCTACGAAGTCGGGGAAGTGCCGATCGAGCTGACACCCTCCGGACGCGTGCAGATCCGTGGAACTGACCGCCTGGCCGGCTCCGCCGTGCGACTCGATCACGCCGTCGGCAATACCATGCGGTTCGCGGGCGTGTCGCTGGCCGCCGCGCTGGTCATGGCCTCCGCCAACCCCGCGCGCCTGCTGGGCTTGCCCGCGCGGCGCGATGACTGGGTTTTGTTCGATCTCGATGACGCCGGCCGCATCAGCATCCGGGCCACCATCTGCGCCGGCCGTGTGGTATTCAAGTGCTGAGTGCTGCCCACTGATAACCGACAACTGATAACTGAAAACTGATCGCCAATGAGCAGAGCAATGTCCCGTCGCCAATTCGCCGCCGGCGCGCTGGCCGCTTCCATGGCGCCGCGCGCGCCGGCCCGGCAGTCCTCGGGGCGCGCCGGCGCGCCGCGGTAGTCAGGCCCGCTCAACGGGCTGGAAGAGCGAGTGGCCAGCCGCCAACTGGACTCGCTGGAATTCACGCGCGCGGTGTACCCGTCGGCGCCATTGCGCCTCCGCTTCCGGGCCACTACGCGCAACCGGGCGCTGGCCTGGCAGAAGCAGCTTCGCGCCAGGCTGATCGAACTGATGGGCGGGCTGCCCTCGACCCGCTGCCCGCTTCGCGCCGAAACCGTCGAGACTCGCGAACTCGAGGGCTACCGGCGGGAGAAGGTTGTGTTTCAAAGCCGGCCGGACCTCTCGGTGTTCGCCTACCTGTTGGTTCCCGAGCGTGGCGGCGCCGGCGGCGCGGCCAAGCCGGGCAGCGGGCGGCTGCCCGCGGTCATCTCCCTGCCCGGGCACGGGCGCGGGTGCGATCCCGTGGCCGGTATCGATGAAAGCGGAGAGCCGGACACGACCGACAAGGAGTACCAGCACAGCTTCGGGGTGCAGGCGGCGCGCCACGGCTTCCTCGCCCTGGTGGTCGAACAACTGGCGTTCGGGTGCCGCCGCGATCCGGCCGCGCGCAAGAAGGGTTTGGGCGCCAATTCCTGCCAGCCGGCCGCCGGCGCCGCGTTGCTGCTGGGGCAGACCATGGCGGCCTGGCGCGTCTATGACGTCATTCGCGCCATCGACTACCTGGCCTCGCGCCCGGAGGCCGATGCCGGGCGCATCGCCTGCATGGGCATCTCCGGCGGCGGCACGGTGACGCTCTACGCCGCCGCCGTTGAGCCGCGCATCCGGGCGGCGGTGTTGAGCGGCTCCTTCGCCAGCTACCGCGACAGCATTTTCAGCATCGCTCACTGCATCGACAATTACATTCCGGGCATCTTGAATTGGGCGGAGATGAGCGACGTGGCCGGCCTGATCGCGCCGCGCCCGGTGTTTGTCGAATCCGGCGAACGCGACGATCTTTTTCCGGTCGATTCAGCCCGCACCGCTGTCGCCGAGCTTCGCCGCATCTACGGGGTTTTTGGCGCTGAACAATTGGTTGGCCACGAAGTGTTCCCGGGACCGCATTCCTTCTGGGGCAAGGGGGCCTTCGCCTTCCTCCGGCAGCACCTGGTTGGGTAATGAATTATGAGTTATGAGTTAAGAGTTATGAGTTAAGAGTATTATTGTGGGCGTGAGGACCAGGCGGCAGAAATCCAGGAAAGCCATCGCGCCGAAGCGCCCGCCACACAGGCCATCGCGCCTGGCCGGTTTCGTTCAATCGACGGCGGTCACGGCCGTGCTTGCGCTTTTCCTGCTGACATTCTCCATCCAGGCCTTCGAGGTGCCGAGCGGATCGATGGAGAATACGATTTTGGTGGGTGAGCGGCTGCTGGTTGACAAGGTGGCCTATGGACCGCATGGCAGCCGGTTGGCCGGGCTGCTGCCGTACCGCCCCATCCGGCGTGGCGACGTCATCGTTTTGAAGTTTCCGCCGGACCCGGCCATACACTACGTTAAGCGGGTGGTGGGGCTGCCGGGCGAACGCCTGCGGCTGGTGAAAGGCCAGTTGCGGGTGGACGGCCGGTTCATCGACGAAGGCCACGTGGTGCACAAAATCGGCCCCGGGGATGCTTTCCGCGATGAATTCCCGTCGGCGCCGACGGTCGCGTCGCCGGTGAAACTGGACCCGGCATGGGCCGAAGAGTTGCCGCACCACGTACACGGCGGCTGGCTGGTGGTTCCGCCCGGGCGTTACTTCGTCATGGGCGACAACCGCGACAACAGCCTCGACAGCCGCTATTGGGGCTTCGTCCCCCGCGAGAATATTGTCGGCCGCCCGCTGGTGGTGTTCTGGTCGATCAAGAGCACCAGTGCCGACTTTGCTTACAATTCGCAATGGGAATGGGCGGCCGGGGTGGCCAAGCGCATTGTGTTGTTTCCCTTCCGGGCCCGGCTGAACCGCATGTTCCTTCCTGTAAACTGAGAGTTCAAAGTTCCAGGTTCCAGGTTCCAGGTTCAAATCCGGAGGACGGATCCCGGCGCTGACTTGGAACTTGGAACTTGGAACTTGAAACTTAGTCCATTGGGTTTGCGGAGACACACTCGAACGATCCTGCTGGCCGCGGCGGCGCTCGTCGCCGCGGCGCTGCTGTTGCCCTTTGCGGTCAACGTCAACCGGTTTCGCGGCCAGATCGTGGGGGCCCTGGAGGCGGGCCTAGGCCGCCCGGTGCAGGCCGGCAACATCCGCCTGAAGCTGCTGGCCTGGCCGGGATTCGACCTGCAAAACGTAAGCATCGGCGAGGACCCGGCCTTCGGAAACGAGCCCTTCGCCCGCATGCCCGTGCTGCGCGCCAGGCTGCGCCTGCGTTCCCTGTGGACCGGGCGGATGGTCTTCTCCTCGCTGGTTTTCGTCGAGCCCAGCGTGAACCTGGCGCGGAACGCCGAAGGGCGCTGGGCCATCGAGCGGCTGCTGGCGCGAGCGGCCGCCAGCTCGCGTTCGCTGGCCGCACCCCCTTACCTGGAGTTGCGCGACGCCCGCATCAATTTCAAGGCCGGCGATTTCAAGAGCGTTTTCTTTCTGTCGGATGTGGACGCGGCGCTGTATCCGTCGCCCGGCGCCCCGCCCCGCCTGGTGCTGCGGTTGAGTTGCTCTCCGGCGCGCACCGACCGCACACTCACGGATCTGGGGCAGTGGCGGGTGGAGGGGTCGTTTCAGCCGGCGGCGGTTTCCCGCTCCGATGTTCGCCTGCAACTGAACCTCTCCGACACTTACCTGGGCGACTTGCAGGTGCTGGCTTCGGGACGCGACTACGGCATCCACGGGCTGCTCAACGCGCGCGCCACGCTGGAGGGAGAGGCGGCGGCGCTGCGGCTGAAGGGCGCCGCCCGGCTGGCGGACCTGCACCGCTGGGACCTGCTTCCTCCTCCGGGCAACCCCGCTGTTGACCTGGACTTCGAAGCCTTGCTCGACGGGCCTGCCGGGAAGCTGCATTTGCTGCGCCTGCAAACGCCGCTCGGCGCCGGGAAGCTGGAAGCCACCGGAACGGTGACGAATCTGTGGGAGCGGCCGCAGTGCGATCTCCGGACGGCCTTTTCCGGTGCCCGGGCGGCCACGGTGCTGGCCGCGTTGCAGCACTTCTCGACCCGGCTGTCGCGCGCGGCGCCGCTGGACGGCCTGCTGGAGGGAGAACTGCGTGTGCGAAGCATGCCGCCGGCCGTGGACGGCTTCCTCCGGGGCCGGCGCCTGGAAATGCGGGATGCCGCAGCGCCCGAGGTGCGGGTGGAGTTCCACGGCACGCGCGCCGTCTTGCTGCCCACCGTGGTGAAATGGGAGCCGCGCGGCAGCATCACCCTGGCCGGCGACTGGAACTGGGCAGGCGGCGTGGGACGCCTGGCGGCCACCGGCGGCGATATCCCGTTCCGCAGCTTGTCCGGGCTGGCGGCTCTGGCCGACCTGGACCTGGCCCAATCTACGCATTTGCAGCCGGAGGGCCGCGTATCCCTGAACCTCCGTGCCGAGGGGATCGGCAGCGCGCCGAAACTGGCCGGCTGGGTGCAACTGACGCGCGTTCCCTGGACGCCTTCCGCCGCCGGGTCGCCGGTCATGATCCATACGGCCCGGCTGGAGATGACGGGAGAGCAGGTGCGCGCCACCCGCATTGTCGCCGCCTGGGCCGGCGCCACCATCACCGGTGCGCTGCGTTTTCCGTGGCGGCTTCCGGGCGTCCTGCGCGCCGATTTGCGCGCCGATGAAGTGAGTAGTGGAGCGCTCTCGGGCGCGCTCCGTCCCGGCCGCCGCGGCCTTTTGCCCGGACTGCGCGAGTCGGCGGCCGCCGCACAGGCGTCGTCCCGGCAGCCGCCTGCTCCGCCGCCAGAACCGCGGCTGCGCATCGAGGGCCGGCTGACGATCGATCGCCTCCGGCTGCGCCGGTTGACCATGCAGGAGGTCATCGCGGACTTCCGGATTGCGGGCCAGCGTGTTCTGCTGAACCCGGTGCGCGCCCGCCTTGCCACGGGCGCCTGGACCGGAGACGCAGCGCTGGACCTCTCTGGAGGAGCGCCGGCCATCCAGGTGCACGGCCAGGTTCGCCAGGCGGCCCTGGGCGAGCTGGCCGCGCTGTCACCGCAACTGGAGGGGCTGGCGGCCGGGCGCGTTTCCGGCTCCCTCGCCGCCTCCGCTTCGGGATGGGAACTACCCGAGGTGCTGGACAGCCTCGCGATGCGGCTCAAGTTGGAAGGCGAGGAAGTGCTGTTGCATAACGTCGATTTCGATACGGCCGCCGGGGCCACCCCTGCTTCGACCGACCGCCTCGGCTCCTTCCAGGCCGACCTGGCCGTGGAACGCCGGCGCGTGCGGCTTCAGAAGATGGTGTGGCGTAGCCCGTCGTCGGAGTACTCGGTCGCCGGCGCCGTCTCCTTCGACCGCCTCCTCGATGTCCAGGTGACGCCGCTGAAGCCGCCGTCGCTCAATCCATTCCGCTTGACCGGGCCCCTGGAAGCGCCGGTGGTAGAGCCCCTGCCGGCCCCGCGCCGCCCGCAGTGAGTTTGTTGGCCCGGTAAAATGAGCGTACTTGACAGGGTGAAAGAATCTGCTATTATAGCTAGGAACTTGCTCCCCACTCGACACGCCGAAAGGCCTCGGGTGGGGTTATTTATTTCAGGGGGTTGTTGATGCCCCCTGAACCTGCCCACAAGAGAACAATCACTTTTATCGACGGCCAGAATCTCTATTACGCGGTTCGGGACTCGCTTGGGTACGTCTATCCGAACTACGATGTGCTTGCTCTCTCGGAGGCGGCTGAAGAGGTGCGGGTGATCGCACGCGAGCAGGACCGCTGGATCAAGCTGGCCAGCGCCGCAGGCTTTATCCGGCCGGCGGCTGGTAGGTGGCAGTGAAAATGACATCGCCCAGCCATTTCTTGAAGGCCGGGTTCTCGCTGAACTGCTTGTACAGTTCGGTGTGGTCGCTCAACAACTCGATGATCACCCGCTGCAATACGATGTCGTGCTCGACGCGCGCGTTCTGCTTGTCCGAGTTCTTCATGGCGTTCTGGTACGCTCTATCGGCACTGACCTTGGCCGGCAACTCCTCGGCAATCACGCGGCGAATCTTGTCGGTATCCTTCCAGTCGATGTTGCCGAACTGGTCGTTGAACGTCTTGATAATGTTCGATAAAAAGTCCAGTTCCGGCTCCGGTATCTTGCCACCGCCCTCGGTGGGAACCGGTTCGATCTCGGCATCCTGGTCCGGCAGGGCGATGCGTATCGAGTCCTTGACCTCGACCCGGTAGCTCTCCATGTCGATGGCCTCAAGAATGCCCCGCGACAGGTCTTCTTCCTTGGGCGCCGGCAGCTTCGGGATCAGAAAGTTCAAGAAGATCGAAAGCTTTTCCCACGCGGCGTTGGTAAAAGGCAAGACGCAAGACAGAAAGCCGTACATGCGAACGAACGCCTTGGCCTTGCCCTTGAAGTCAACCTGCCCGTCTTCATTCAGGTCGGCGTTGTAATTGGCCACGCAGGCGTCCAGGATCGGGTCCAGGCGGTCGCGGCTGGCACCGCCCAGGTAAAGCCGCACCAGTTCCTCCACCTGCTCCCACGCGTACACCTGGTAGCCGTCAAGCCGGGCCTTGAGGTCGTGCAGCTTGTTCGGGTCGGTCTCCTCGCTCAGAATCGTGGTGCGATAGTAATCGGCGAAGGCGGCCCCGATGATGTCGGCGTGATTCATGAAGTCGAGCACGAAGGTGCCGTGCTTCTGCGGGCGGGCGCGGTTCAGCCGCGAAAGTGCCTGCACCGCCTTGATCCCCGCCAGCGGCTTGTCCACGTACATGGTGTGCAGCAGCGGCTCGTCGTAGCCAGTCTGGAACTTGTCGGCGACGATCAGGAAACGGTACGGCTCCTGCTGGAATGTCTTCTCGATCTTGTTGCTCGGAAAGCCGTTGAGCGACGCCTCGCTCACCTTCCGGCCGCCGTACTCATGCTCGCCGGAGAATGCCACGATGGCTTTGTATGGACTGTTCCGTTCACGAAGGTAATCCTGGAAGGCGTGAAAGTACTGCATGGCGCGCTCGATCCCGCTGGTCACCACCATCGCCCGCGCTCGGCCGCCGATCTTGTGCCGGGTGCTCTGGTGAAAGTGGTCCACCATGATCTCGGCCTTTTGGCGGATGGCATGCTCGTGCGACTCGACGTAGCGCCGCAGCTTCTTCCTTGCTTTCTTCGTATCGAATTCCGGGTCGTCTTCCACGGTCTTCATCAGCCGGTAGTAGCTGTCCACCGGCGTGTAGCTCTGGAGCACGTCCAGGATGAAGCCCTCCTGGATCGCCTGCTTCATCGTGTAGCTGTGGAAGGGGCGGTGCTTCACCTTCTCGCCTTCGGGCACCGGCTCACCGAACAACTCCAAAGTCTTGTTTTTCGGTGTGGCGGTGAAGGCGAAGTAGCTGGCGTTTGGAAGCATCTTGTGCGCTTCCATGATGCGGTTGATGGCGTCCTCGATGGTTTCTTCCTCTTCCTCGCCGTGGTCACTCAAGGCGGCGTGCATCTTAGCCGCCGTCCGCCCGCCCTGGCTGGAGTGCGCCTCGTCGATGATGATGGCGAAGCTGCGCCCGCGATGCTCGTCGCCGATTTCATCCAGAATAAACGGAAATTTCTGGACCGTGGTGATGATGATCTTCTTGCCGTCCGCCAGAAAACGGCGCAGATCGCCGGAATGTTCGGCGTGTCCCACGGTGGCGGACACTTGCGCGAACTGCTTGATGGTGTCGCGGATTTGCTTGTCCAGCACCTTGCGGTCGGTGACGACCACCACCGAGTCGAAAATCGAGGCGCCACTGTGCGCCAAGCCGATCAACTGGTGGGCCAGCCAGGCGATGGAGTTGCTTTTGCCGCTGCCGGCGGAATGCTGCACCAGGTAGCGATGCCCCACGCCGCACGCCGCGGCGTGCGCCAGCAGCTTCCGGACCACATCAAGCTGGTGGTACCGCGGGAAAATCTGGCGGCGCTTCTTCCGTCCCTTGGCGTCAGTCTCCTCCACGATCTGCGCGTAGTTCTCGATGACCTCCGCCAAGGCCTGCTTGGCGAGAATCCCTTTCCAGAGGTAATCGGTCTTGACACCATCGGGGTTGGGCGGATTCCCGGCGCCGTCGTTGTAGCCCTTGTTGAATGGCAGGAACCAGCAGTCGTTCCCCTGGAGATACGTACAAAACCGCACTTCCTGGTCGTCCACGGCGAGGTGCACGATGCATCGGCCGAACAGAAACAGCAGTTCGCGCGGGTCGCGGTCGCGCTTGTATTGCTGGACGGCGTCGGCGACGGTTTGCTTTGTCAGCCGGTTCTTGAGCTCGAACGTGGCAATCGGCAGCCCGTTGATGAACAGGCACAGGTCCAGAGCGAGCAGCGCGTCCGCCCTGCTGTAGCGCAACTGGCGGGTCACGCTGAAGATGTTCGCGGCGAACAGTTGTGCGGCCTTCGGATTCCCCGGCGAGGGCGTGCCGTAAAACAGGTCGACCGAGGCCGGACCGTGCTTCAGGCCATGGCGCAGCACGTCGATCACGCCCCGCCGGGCGGTCTCGCCCTGGAGGCGGGCCAGGAACTGCTGGCGGCGCGGGCCGTCTTCGGCCAGCCCGAGCTGTTCGACCGCCTTAGCCTGCGTCGTCAGCAGGAACTGTACCAGCTTCGCCAGGTCCACCGCATGATCGCGGTCGTAGTCGCTCGGATAGCCCTCGTCGTAGCCGGCCTCGTTGATGAGCGATGCCGCAATCAACGCCTCCAGCCCTTTTTCGCTGGTGTCACTCGTCGGCATCGGCAACCTCCTTCCGTGCCTGGAATTCTTCGCTGTCCTCCGGCGCCTCTTCTGCTGGCTCCTCGTTGAACAGCACGGCTTCGAGCGATTCATCTTCAGTCGGCAGCACAACGCCGCGCACGTCCAGTCTACCGGTTACCACGTCGGCGAAGAGGCGCTCGCGGTACTCGCGGATCAGCCGGATTTCCTGCGCAGTCCGCTCGATGCCGATATCAAAGCAAGCGGTCTCTTTTCGGACCCACTCTAAAACTGCGTTCTGCTCACCAGCGGCTGGCGGAAAGCTAATCGTTAAGCCTCCGATAAACGACCAATCGGCGCGCGGCATCTTGGCGCCGAAAGTCGAACTGTTCACGATGTTGATCACCTGGGGCGACCGCAGCTTCTGCTCGATGAAGGCGGGAGCCACTTCGCTCTCAATCGGTCGAAGCACAAGGAACTCTCCAACGCACACGCCAGGAAATGCCGGACGCGCAACTTTGGCCAGGTACGGGCGGAGCTTGCCGAACAGTATGTCGCCAGCCGCAAATCGCTTCACCTGGCTCTCAAACGCAACCATACCCTCAGGTGCCCGGATACGACCCGTCCAGCTTTCGACGTGCTCCAAAGCCAGGTACTTTCCCTCTTCCCGCTGCTTGTCCGCTTGGTCGTTAATGTTTATGACAAGGTGTTTCAGCCGCCGCAGTCGCCAATGGTGCGGAACATCACCCAGCCAATCGATACCGGAAGGCTTGAGGCGAACGTTGGCATCGAGGCCGCGCGTCACCGCCCCCTGGATGATCGCCTGCTTTTGCTCGTTCAGCAGCTCGATCAGCCTCCGCTTGGCACTTACGAATCGCCGAGCCGCCCGCTCGAACGCGCTCAAGAAACCAACTATTTGGCGTTGCTCTTCGAGAGAAGGATGCGCAAGCCGGATGTCGAGAAACTGCTCCGGGTAAAGCCGAAGGCGGGACGAGCGAATGCCCGTCGAGCGGGAGCGGTATTCTGCGACGTACGCGGGCGTCCTAAGCAGGCGATCCACGAAGTCGGGAACGAACGAGTCCGGGCCAATCGGGCCATAGACGGCATACGACGGGCTCACTATGCCGGCCTGTCTTGCGATACCCAAAGCCCCCATCCACGCCCACATGGTGTTGATCACCAGGTCGCCAGGCCGGCACAGCTTGTGACCGGCATAGGATTCAGCCATGAACATCGTGACGTTCTTTTGCGCCCGGGGCGTCACGCCGGTGATATGGGACACTGACAGGAGTTCTTCGTTGCCGCTGTCCGAGCGATCATCAACTTCCCTGAAAGCGTACTTCGCACGTTTCTCGTCCCAATGCGCCGGAATCCTCCCCAGCCACGGGAGGCCCGAGTCCTTGTACTGGGGATACGGCTTGAGAACCATGCTCACTGCGCCGCCTCCGTCCGGACCAGTCCCTGCTCCAGTAGCCCTTTGCTCTCCCGCTCCAGCGCCTCGATATCGGCGCGGATTTCCTCCAGCGTCCGCAATGGCTGCGGCTTGTAGAAGTAGCGGGTGAACGAGATCTCGTAGCCGATCCTTGTCACCCCTTCGTCAATCCAGGCATCGGAGACGTGGGGCAGCACCTCGCGCCGGATGAACGCGTCGATGCCGCCTTCCTCCAGTAACGGTACCTGTTCGGTGTCGCGCAGGCCGGCGTCCGGTTCGTACTCAACGATCCACGGTTTCCCGTCCAGCTCGACGGCATAGCGCCCGCGCAGCGGGTCGGCTTTGGCTTTGCCCGGCTTATGGACTTTCCGGATCACCGGCTCGGCGTCTGCATCACGCTGCGCCAGCACGGTTTGAATCAGCTTGAGCCGTTTCGAGTTTAGTTTCAGATCGTTCCGGTCGGCCTCCGCCTCCACTGCCTTCACGAACGCGCTGTAATCGTGGTGCGGGCCGGGGCCGAGCGCCGCGGCCAGCCTGTCGGCAAGTTCCGCAAGCTGCGGTTCGCCTGCTTCTTTCGAGGCGCCGCGGAAGCGCGCGCGGGTATCATCGCCCAGGTCCACCTTGAGACGCAGGGGCCGCTCGACGGTCACCTTCCAGTAGCCGAACGCCTCGCTCGGGAAGATCTTCGACTGCTCGGTCTCCTCGAACGCCAGAAAGGCATCGGTGATCCGGCGCCGGTCCTCTTCCGACAATTCGCAATTCTTTTTCCCCAGGTTCTTGCGCAGCGGCTTGAACCAGCTTGTGGCGTCGATCAACTGCACCTTGCCCTTGCGGTGCTCCGGCTTGTGGTTGGTTAGCACCCAGATGTACGTGGCGATGCCGGTGTTGTAAAAGGTGTTCAACGGCAGGGCGATGATGGCTTCCAGCCAGTCGTTCTCTAGAATCCACCGCCGGATGTTGCTCTCGCCCTGGCCGGCGTCGCCGGTGAACAGCGAGGAGCCGTTGTGGACCTGGCCAATCCGGCTGCCCAACTTGGACTCCTGCTTCATCTTGGACAGCTTGTTCACGAGGAACATCAACTGGCCGTCGGACGACCGCGTCGCCAAGCTGTATTCCGGATCGTCGGCATGCTGGATGACGAAGCGCCGGTCCTGCATCCCGTCCTTGCCGCCCATCCGCTCCAGGTCGGTCTTCCAGCTTTTCCCGTAGGGCGGGTTCGAGAGCATGAAATCGAACTGCCTGGATTCGTAAGCGTCGCCCGACAGGGTCGAGCCGTACTTCATGTTCTCGGCCTCGGCTCCCTCGCCCTTCAGCAGCAGGTCGGCCTTGCTGATGGCATAGGTCTCCGGGTTGATCTCCTGGCCGAAAAGGTGGATCGACACCTCCTTGCCGTGCTCCGCGGCCAGTTCCTTCAGCCGCTGTTCGGCGACGGTCAGCATGCCGCCGGTGCCGCAGGCGCCGTCGTACACCAAGTAGGTGCCGGACTCGATCTGGCCGGCGACCGGCAGGAAGATCAGGTCGGCCATCAGCTTGATTACGTCGCGCGGGGTGAAGTGCTCACCGGCCTCCTCGTTGTTCTCCTCGTTGAACCGCCGGATCAACTCCTCGAAGATGGTGCCCATGCCGTGGTTGTCCAGCGCCGGCAGCTTGACCTCGCCGTTCGCATCCAGCACCGGCCTGGGACTCAGGTTGATGGAAGTGTCCAAGAACTTTTCAATGAGGCTGCCCAGGATGTCGGCTTCGACCAGCGTCGGGATCTGGTTGCGAAACTTGAACTTGTCGAGGATCTCCTGCACGTTCGGGGAGAAGCCGTCCAGGTAGGCTTCGAAGTCGGCCTTGAGTTGCTGCTGTTTGGCCCGCGCCTTGAGATCGCGCAGCGTAAACGGCGAGGCGTTGTAGAACGCCTCGCCCGAAGCTTTGCACAGCGCCGCATCCTGGCTGGTGATGCCTGCCCGGTCGAGGTGCGCCTTCATCTTCAGCACCGCGTCCTTCGTCGGCTCCAGGAGCGCGTCCAGCCGGCGGATCACGGTCATCGGCAGGATCACGTCCCGGTACTTCCCACGCACGTACACATCGCGCAGCACGTCGTCCGCAATGCCCCAGATGAAATTTGCAACCCAGTTTAGGTTGTTCTCGCTCATGGTTACTCGGTGGTTCGCCCTTCTGTTAACGTCTTGCCCTTCCCGAAGGAACCTTGGGTGTTTCCCGATTGACTGCAGATTATACGCCAATCGAACAGCAGTCAGGCTCCTGGTGCAGAGGGCACCGCCGGCCAGCCGATGCGTGCCGGGGGGACCGAGTAGCGAACAGCAGCAACAGGGGTGTATAATCCGCCCTGGTTCGGGGGTCCCTGTCACAGGGTGGGGAGCGTTTCATGGACCAGGCCCAAGCCAAGAACGGCATCAATCGACTTCCATTGGCGGATTTGGCAGATAGGCATCGGGGCCTGACCGCTGCCCTGGCCGAGGTCTACCGCGAGGCCGCCGGCGTATGCCTCGCACGGCATCATTCGTCCCCCGCTGAGTTCAGTATCAGGAACGAATCGAGTAACGTCCAGGCTCTCGCAGAATGGTCGCCACCGGATGAACGGACCCGCGCCGCATACGCTAATCGGATCGACACCACAGAGTACGGTGCATACGGATGCGCAATCGCGGCGGTTGAACTTGCAGAGGGGCTGTTCGTGGTACGCCGCGCCGAGACGATGACGGGCGCCGACTACTACATTGCAGGAGCGGGAGCAGCGGGCGATGATCTGGAAGGGTGTTTGCGGTTGGAGGTCTCCGGAACCGACAAAGGCACGCCGGCCTCGCTAAACCGTCTGCTGTTTGCAAAAATCGAGCAGGCCAAAGCGGGTCGAAGCGGCCTGCCCGCCCTGGCTGCCGTCGTCGGTTTCAAGTCGCTGTTGATTTGCATCGAGCGTGCGGCCAACGATGAGTTGGGTTACTGAACATTCGGAAAGTGAACGCCTCGCGGCCGAAGCCCAAGTCGCGGCGCGCGCAGACCAGTGCGAGCTGGCCGAGGAACTGTACGCCCGCGCCGCAAAAGCCGAAGTCCGCGCCCTGAGCGAGTTGGACCCTTCCAAGCAGAGAACGCGGGGTGTGACTGCAGTAAGCGCCGTCGCACTCTGGTATAAGGCCAAACAGGACGCGACAGCCGAGCATCTCGCGCACGACCTGCTGATCGCCGGGAATCTCCCCGAATTTGCCGTCGAGCAACTACAAACGCTGCTCCAGTCAATCTGGACCGAGAGGGCACGAGAGCGTGCCGGTGTGAGGTTTACACGGGGTCAGGTGTTGGTCGCCGTTCGGGGCGGGCAAGTCGTAGCGGGCGGCGCTCCTCTCGATCTGGTGGTCACCAAGGTCGAGGGGGTACAGGCGTTGTTCTATCGGGCGACGGAGTTCCTCCAGCACCTTCCTCTGCGGAAGCGGGGCCCGGCAAGTGTCGAGATTCAAAAGATGTGCAGGCCTTGGCTCTTCCAAACGGCGCCGGGGAGCTACCAATTCGCGATTGCAATTGAAGACCCGGCTCAGCGAAGTCTTTTCGGCCCGAACGTGCCCAGCACCCGTGAGATTGCAGATACGGTTCTCCAGATTTTGCGGGCAGCCGCAGAGGACCCTGGGGCGCAAATGATCAACGCAGTACCTGATCCAGAATACCGCGGCACTTTCATGAAACTGGTGCGAAGCCTCGCGCCCAGCGGAAAGGTCTTTTCCGAGTTGGAAGTGCGGTCCGTGGGCGACCCGGAGCCGATCAGGCTACAACAGGAGTCGCGCGAGGAGATCGGTAAAGCGCTCCAAAGGCAGTTCCCGAAGTCTCTAGCGGCAGGCGATGTTGAAGAGACGCTACGCGGCGTACTCAGAGCTGTTCACCTTGACAAAGACTGGCTCGAACTCGTGATCGGCCCCCAACACGTCACTGTCCACGAGGTCAGTGAGGCCGTAGATGATCTGATCGGCTCGCTGCTGAACAAGAGCGTGATCGTCGAAACGCTAAAGCAGCCAAGTGGTCGCTACAAGTTCCGCGAAATCATGGCAGCCGAGTAGACACCCACGTCGCACTACAATGGCGTCACCGCCGCCGGTGCTACAACGGCCTGAGTCGCCCTCGGCATCCATCCGTGGTGAAGCGGGCCGCTACGCCTCCTTGGGCAGGTACTCGGCGTGCGGGGGCGCGGCGCCGATTATGCGGCGGGCCTTGGGGTCGAAGGCCATCACCCGCCCGTGCCGATACGAATCCACGCCCAGCCTGATGGCCACCATCACCTGGTAGCCGCGCAGAGAGTTGTAGACGGTACTCTGACGGGTGCGCATGCAATCCAGCCAGTCGTCCACCAGGTCGGTGCTCTCGCCCGGCTCGATGGTCAGTTCGCTCTTGCCCCCGTTGGCCTCCTGGAACCGTTTCAGGAATTGCCGCTCGGCCCTCACGATGGCCACCTGGCGGCCGCGCTTCTGCGGCTGCTGCGGGCCGCGCGTCTGGTCGCCCATGGCGTCGCCCACCGTGCCAGGCTCGGGCACCTGCAGGGTGGCCCAGTTGGCGTACACGGTCAGCGGCACCGACTGCGCGTTGCCCATGCAGGAGATCATGTTCACGCAGTATTCGCCGGGGTACTCGACCATGGTCATGTAGGTGTCCGGCACTTCCCGGTTCTTCTGCACGTAGATGCCTCCGGCGCCGGTCACCCGCGTGGGGAAATCGAAGCCGATCATGGTGCTCATCATCCCCAGGCGGTGATAGAGCAGGTCGGTGGCGTTGCCGCCCGAATAGTCCCAGTACTTGCGCCAGCGGAAGTAGCGCTCGTTGCTGTAGGAACGTTGGCGCGCCGGGCCCAGCCACATCTTCCAGTCCAGGTTCTTGCCCGGGCTGACTTCGGCATCCGGCCAGTGCGTGCTTCCCACTCCGGGGATCGGGTAATCCCACATGCCCTCGGTGGTGTTGCGGTTGTAACTGATCAGCCCCCACAGGATCTTCCCCATCTTGCCGGTCTTTACGTATTCGTTGACCTTCTGGAAGATGCTGCCGCTGGGGCCGCTGCCGCCCACCTGCAGGACCCGCTTGGTGCGCTCCACCAGGTCGTGGATTTTGGCCGCTTCCTCCACCGTGTAGGTCATCGGTTTCTCGAGGTACACGTCTTTGCCGGCCAGCAGCGCGGCGCTGGCGATGGCGTAGTGCGAGTGGTCGGGAACGGCGATGACCACGCCGTCGATGTCCGGCCGGGCGATGATGTCGTGAAAATCGCGATAGGTTTTCTCGGCCTTGACCTGCTCCTGGGCGTACTTCAGCCTCGGCTCCCACACCTCGCAGACCGCCGCGTATTCGAAGTCGTTCTTCTTGGCCTTGCGTCCCACGAAGCCGCGGCCCACCAGGGCATGGAACTGCATGCCGCAGCCGATGAAGGCGACGTTGATGCGGTCGTTGGCGCCCAGCACCCGCGTGGTTGCCTTCGCAACGGGCTTCGCCTTTTCTTTGGCGGAAGCGGCGGAAAGCAG
>Ga0315279_10005543_pt1 | contig 16313 bp, 15 predicted proteins | sample YL17G06_20_MG_FD_203694 | JGI IMG/M metagenome (GOLD analysis project Ga0315279, IMG submission 203694) | Sediment microbial communities from Yellowstone Lake, YNP, Wyoming, USA - YL17G06_20 | ecosystem: Environmental > Aquatic > Freshwater > Lake > Sediment | place: USA: Wyoming | collected...
GCTGACGCGACAATGGATAGACTCAATTCTGTAGCGAGGATATTGCGAAAAAACCACAGGTTCAAGGGATATATTCATTTGAAGATTATTCCCGGGGCGAGCGATGCGGCAATAGAAGAGGCGGTTTTGCTCGCGGATGCGGTATCAGTGAACATTGAGACGCCGGGAGAGAAAAACTTGGCGAAACTATCGAAAAGGAAAAGGTATATTCAGGACATTATTGAGCCGATGAAGCGAGTCAAAGCACTGACGGCGCCCGGGTCGAAATATGCGGGCGTCAAGCAGACGACACAGTTTATCGTCGGGGCGGCTGGGGAACCGGATGCGGAAATCGTCAAGTATATGTTCGGGCTGTATGAGCGGATGAAAATACACAGGGTATATTTCAGTGCTTATCAAAAGGGGTTGGGGGATGAATGCATAGAAAGCGAGTCCGCCGGACGTATGGCGGGCGAGTCCGCCACAGGCAGGAGTGCAGCAGATATTTTAATGCGGGAACATCGGCTGTATCAGGCGGATTTTCTGCTTCGTAAATACGGCTTTGCGGAATCGGATATTGTCTTTGAAAAGGATGGGAATCTATCTTTAACTGTGGACCCTAAAGAGGCGTGGGTGGTGAGGCATCCTGAGATGTATCCTGTTAATGCAAATACAGCATCGCGGCTGGCGCTTTTGCGAGTCCCCGGAATTGGGCCGGTGACGGTGAAGCGAATTCTCGAACGGAGAAAGCAAGGGCGTCTTGGGAGCATTGAGGATGTAGGAAAGGCGGGGGTTAGACTGGAAAAGGCAAGGAAATACTTATCTTTTTGAGAATTCAGAACACGGAATACAGAATTTAGAATATCGAATGTCGAATTTGGGAAAATTTTTGTTGCAACTTGATGGCAACAAATTATATTTGTTGCTCAAGTTCGAGTTTGTCCTTCGAGAAGTGGAAGGACCGGCGTGAGAGGGGCAGGTTGTGCTGTAGAAGAGACGACAGGAGAATGGATTCGGCTCCACTCACCACAGGTATGGAGAAAAGTAGTCGCCTTTACAAGAAAGTGAATTGTAAATGAAGGAGATATAAATGGACGGTCTTCTTCCCACGAAAGTGTTTCTTACGAAGGGAGTCGGTCGGCACAAATACCAACTGAAATCTTTCGAGGAGGCGCTGAGGGATGCAGGGGTGGCGCAGCAAAACCTTGTTCAGGTGTCGTCAATTCTGCCGCCAGGGTGTAAGATTATCAGTCGAGAAAAGGGCCTAAAAAGATTAACCCCCGGAGAAATATGCTACTGCGTGTTAGCGCGGGCCGACACAGATGAACACCAGAGGTTAGTGGCTTCCTCAGTAGGAATAGCCGTTCCTAAAGACAACAAAAAGTGGGGATACCTTAGCGAGGTGCACGGCTACGGAATGAATGAGCAGGAAGCTGCGGATATGTCTGAGGACCTTGCGGCTGGGATGCTGGGGACGACGTTGGGGCTGGAGATGGACCCCAATAAGGCCTGGAGTGAAAAAGAGCAGGTGTATAAATCCAGCGGGCTGATAATCAGGACCTCCAATATAACCCAGAGTGCGAGAGGACAGAAGGACGTGTGGACAACAACGGTGGCGATAGCAATGTTTCTCTTCGACCGATAAAGAATAGTAGGGGCGGTTCGCGAACCGCCCCTACTGACCAGCATCGGCGATAAAAAGCCGATGTTCTTCAATATACGTTTTGGTGCATTCCTATTATGGCACAAGCAAAGAATTTTGGAGATTTGTGGGGAGAGTATTCTAACATTAGGGACGCCCGCATAGTCATAATTCCTGTTCCATACGACCGGACAAGCACGTGGATAAAAGGGGCCGACAAAGGGCCGACTGCCATAATAGAAGCTTCGGCAAATATGGAACTATATGATATCGAGACCGGCTCTGAGGTTTACCGAAAGGGTATATTCACGGCTGATGCTTTGAAGGTGGAGGACCTACTGCCTGAGGATATGATAGAAATGGTAAGTGAAGAAGTCCGGCATTATATCGAGAAGGAAAAATTCACTGTGGTTGTGGGTGGAGAGCACTCGGTCAGTATCGGCTCTATCAAAGCGCACGTTAAAAGTAGTGCAGATGTTACGGTTTTACAGCTTGATGCCCATACGGATTTGAGAGATGAGTATAACGGCTCTAAATACAATCACGCCTGCGTGATGGCCAGGGCCAGAGAGGCCTGTCCGATTGTGCAGGTAGGGGTAAGAAGTATGGATTCATCGGAGAAGGAATTTATCGACAGGGGCCGGGTTTTTTTTGCAGAGGACATTTATAGCAGGACTGGCTGGATTGATGAAGCGGTAGGCAAATTATCCGGCAAGGTTTATGTTACGATTGACTTAGATGTTTTCGACCCTTCGATAATGCCCTCCACCGGCACGCCGGAGCCGGGCGGTTTGTTATGGTATGAGGTGTTGAGACTACTTAAGGCGGTTTCGGATAAAAAAAATATTGTCGGGTTTGATGTTGTTGAGCTATGCCCCAACGAGAGAAACAAGGCGCCGGACTTTTTAGCGGCGAAACTTATCTATAAGATGCTGAGCTACAAGTTCAGAGACTGATATGGAAAAGAAAGAAGTGGAACAAGATTTTTGAGTAATCATTTTTAAGAAAAGGAAAGGAAGACGAAAATGGTAAGAATGAAATCAGCGATGGGAGTTTTTACTCTACTGTGTTGTGCACTAATTCTTATGGGCTGCGAGAATAAGGAAAAGGAAAAAGCGCTTACCGCGAGGGCTGCGGCAGCAGAGATGTCGCTATCCAAGGTCAAAACGGATTTGGCGAAAGCAGAAGGCCAGGTAGCGAGTCTAAAGGAGGAGCTGGGAGCAGCTAAGAGTGCTCGTGATGAGCTGGAGCAGCAGGTCAAACAACTGACCGGTGAGAGAGATAAAGCGATTACCGTCCAGACGGCGGCTGGTCAGGAAACGGTTAAGAAACTCACCGACCAGTTAAACGAACAGACCGGTAAGGTTACTGAGCTCCAGAACCAGATTAGTGGTCTGCAGAAAACTATACAGGAACAGCAGGCAACCATCGAACAGTTGCAGAAGACCATTGACAGCCTACGGCGTGCTCCCGCAGCGGGTGCCGCTGAGCCGAATGCAGCCGCTCCCGGACAGCAATAAGAGAAGCTCAAAGGGTAGAATACCAGAATTGATTGCTGTGATTTCAAAATCGCAGCATTTAGTGATTCTTATAACCGAGTTAAATCAGAGGGCGGAGGTCTATTTGGCCCAGTGGAAAGTTTGGTCTGCCTGCGAGGCGGATTTGGCTATCGAGCGAGGGGACTAAAAACAACTACAGGGAAGATTAATATGGATAACGTGCTGCTTTTCGGCTCGGGATTTTTTACGTGGATTGTTCTGCCGATTCTAATTTTCGTTGCGAGGATTCTCGACGTTAGTCTGGGGACGGTTCGGCTCGTATTTGTTTCGAGGGGGTTTAAGTTTCTGGCGCCGCTGGTTGGGTTCTTTGAGGTTCTGATATGGATTCTCGCAATGGGCCAGATTATGCAGCATCTTACCAATCCTGTGTGCTATATTGCATACGCGGGCGGGGTGAGCGATGGGGTGGTGGAACGGAAGGGGGATCTTTTGTGGTGGGCCCGAAAGCGAACGGGCCTTGCGGAAGAAAAAAAGCATTTTCCTATCAATTGTGATATGGTCCGACGAGTACAAGGCGCCTCAACTGCCTTCGCCCCAGGATTGGGTCCTGGTGCTGGAGCGGGTGAAACCGTAGAGAGAAAGAACATATCACCACAAAAAGGACGCAAATGAGAAAAATGATGTATGTCGTGTTAGCGTTGTGTGCGCTGACGCAGGCTGCGGCAAACGGAACGGAGATCGCGCAATGGGAAGTCTTTGAGGCATCCTATGAAACCAAAAAGCCTTATGCGAATCCGTTCACGGCCATCGAGGTTAATGTCGTTTTTCAACAAGGCGACAAGCAATGGATTGTCCCGGCCTTCTGGGCGGGTGGCGGCAAATGGACCATGCGGTTCGCGCCCCCAACGCAAGGGGAGTATAGATTCCACGTCGAATGCACGGACAAGTTAAACACCGACCTTAACGGAAAGGAGCAGACCCTTCGGGTTACCGAATACCAAGGGAGGAATCCCTTGCTGAAACATGGTTTTCTCAGAGTGAGCACAGATAGACGCCATTTTGAGCACGCCGACGGCACGCCGTTTCTCTGGCTCGGTGACACCTGGTGGAAGAACCTGTGCAAGCGGATGACTTGGAAAGGTTTTCAGGAATTGACCGCCGACAGAAAGGCGAAAGGCTTCTCCGTTGTACAGATTGTCTGCGGACCCTATCCCGACGAGAATTTCTTCGCGCCAAGCCTGGAGAATGAGGGCGGACAGCCTTACTTGGCGAAGGATCTGAGTGTGGTCAATCCCAAGTATTTTGATTATGCAGACAGGCGGTTCAAGCACCTTGTGGACGCCGGAATTGTTCCGGCGATTGTCGGCGCCTGGGGGCGCGGCGACTGCAACAGCATGGAGGCCTTCGGGCCTGTCAGTATCAAGCGGCACTGGCGTTACCTGATTGCGCGGTATGGCGCCTACCCGGTTATGTGGATCCTCGCGGGCGAGATCGCGGATGAAACCAAGTGGGGCATAGGGCCGTGGGCTGAAGTTGCAAAATATGTAAGAGAGATTGACCCGTACAAACATCCGCTTACCTGTCACACCGGGCAGGGACGGCGTGGAGCGGAAGGGGATGTGTGCCTGATTGACTATGATATGGTCGGTGGAAATCATGACGAACGACAAGCCGTTGCGAACGGGACGCTGACCATTCTCACCTCTGCCTGCGCGAAGCAGCCCGCCATGCCTGTGCTGTGCGGCGAAACGTGTTATGAGGGGCACATGCAGCAGGGGTTCGGCGACATTCAGAGGCATATTTTCTGGCGGAACATGCTGAGCGGTGCGGGGGGGCACACCTATGGCGCGGCGGGAGTCTGGCACGCAGGAGTGGAAGGCGATCATGGGAATTGGGGAGCGTGGAACCGCCAACCCTATGACTGGACAACCTGGAAGGAAGGCATGAATTATCCCGGTTCAACCCAACTGGGGCTGGGCAAGAAACTGCTTGAACAATATCCGTGGTCGCGTTTCGAGCCACATCCCGAATGGGTTCAGGAAGGCTGCTTTGCCGCCGGCATTCCCGGCAAAGTGCGTATCATCTACATGCCGCGGCGCAACATCTACAACTGGGACGGCCCGGAGGTGAAGAATCTCGAGCCGGACGTGGATTGGCATGTTTACTATTTTGATCCCGCAACTGGCCGAAAGTTCGACCAGGGCGTGATCAAGGCGAGCGCAAAAGCGGGCGATAAGGATGCCACACCTGTGAGCTTCAAGAAAAACGTTCCGTCCCCTCAGGATTGGATACTGGTTTTTGAACGGGCGAGAAAATAGACTTGCAACAGGACTCCTACTCCTCTATAATACGTTCGGAAAATAGCAAAACCTGTAATTGCCTGCATGTATAGCAATGTTGGAGAACAAGAAAGGAATAAAAACGATGCTGAACCACATCACACGCAGAGCTTTTGCTCTATCCTCCATCGCGATCATAGCCATCCTCGCCACGCCCGGCCCGGTTTTCGGGGCGGAAAAATGGTGGGAGATGCCCGCTCCCGACTTCACCAAAGGCGAAAAGATCCCTGAAAAAGCGAAGCACGACTGGAATCTCGGTGCCACCGGTCTGCGCGGTTGGATTTATTGGAAAACTTACGACGCCCGCCAGATCGCGATCACCAAGGTGGAGAAGGGTTCTCCCGCTGACGGCGTTGTCGCGGTCGGCGACGTGATTCTCGGAGTCGGCGGCAAGGCGTTTTCCTATGACGCGCGCACCGAAATGGGCAAGGCCCTGACCCTTGCCGAATCGGAAGCCGGCCAAGGCAATCTCAGCCTGACCCGGTGGCGCGCAGGCAGCACGGCGGAGGTCGTGGTGAAGCTTCCGGTGCTCGGAACTTACAGCGCCACGGCTCCCTACAATTGCCCGAAGTCCAAACGCATTCTCGAACAAGGGTGCAGGGACCTCGCCAAGCGGATGGCGGATCCCGCGTATGCCAACAACATTGGAGATCTCATCCCCCGGTCGCTGAACGCCCTCGCCTTGTTAGCCAGCGGCGACCCCGCCTACCTCCCGCTGGTCAAGAAGGAAGCCGAGTGGTTCGCGAACGCCACCTTGGATAAAGACATGGCATCATGGTATTATTCCTACGCCATGATGCTCCTGTCCGAATACAAGATCGCAACAAGCGATGCTTCGGTCATGCCGGGCTTAACGCGGCTCGCGCTCGAAGCCGCCCGTGGTCAAAGCGCGGTGGGCTCGTGGGGCCACAGGTTCGCTCGGCCCGACGGACGACTTTACGGCTACGGGATGATGAACGCCACTGGTGTGCCGCTGACCATTTCGTTGGCGATGGCGCGCAAGGCTGGCGTGAAAGACCCGGACTTGGATCTGGCGATCGAGCGCAGTGCCAAGCTGCTGCGCTTTTACATCGGCAAAGGCGCGATTCCTTACGGCGATCACTCTCCATGGATTCTAACTCACGATGACAATGGCAAGTGCGGGGAGGCTGCAGTCATGTTCAACCTGCTCGGCGAGGCGAAAGGCGCGGAGTTTTTCTCCCGCATGAGCGTGGCCTCCCACGGACCGGAGCGCGAATGCGGGCACACTGGTAATTTTTTCAATATGCTCTGGGCCATGCCCGGAGTTGCCCTGTCGGGCCCCCAGGCGACTGGGGCGTGGATGAACGAATTTGGGACGTGGTATTTCGACATGGCACGCGGTTCGGACGGAATTTTCCCCCATCAAGAACCGCTGGGTGCGGATGATATGGACTCTTACGTGGGCTGGGACTGCAGCGCCGGCTATCTGTTGGCCTACGCCATGCCACTCAAGAAAATCCTGCTCACCGGCAAACAGCCGAAACTCGCGCCGCAGCTTGATGCCGCCGCCGCCAAGGCTCTGATTCTCGATGGTCGCGGCTGGAGCGACACGGATCGCTACAGCGCCTACGACAAACTCAGCCTGGATCATCTGTTAGAAGCGCTTGGCAGTTGGTCGCCGATTGTGCGCGATCGCGCCGCCACGGCGCTGGGCCGCCGCAAAGGCGAGCAACCGGTCGCCGCCCTCGTGAAGATGCTTTCCGCCCCGCGTCTGGAACCCCGCTACGGCGCCTGCGATGCGCTCGCTCAGTTCGGTGCTGCCGCTGCCCCCGCCGTGCCGGAATTGACAAAACTCCTCTCACACAGCGACCTCTGGATGCGCATCAAAGCCGCCGAGACATTGTCGGAAATAGGTGCCGCCGCCATGTCCACGGTGCCGATCCTGCTGGAACGACTCGCTCAGAAACCCACTGCCGAAGATCCGCGCGGCATGGAGCAACGCTATCTATGCTCCACTGTCTTTGGAAAGATGCTGAAACATTCACTTGCCGGCGTGGACCAGGACTTGCTCCGCAAAGCCGTGGTCGCCGGACTGCAAAACCAGGACGGTTACGCCCGCGGCTTTATCAGCGGCATCTATCCGCAGTTGAGCTATGAGCAAATCAAGCCACTGCTTCCCGCCATCAACCAGGCAATTGTCGAACCGGCGCCGAGTGGAGAAATGTTTGCCGACGGGGTCCGCCTGGACGGTCTCCGCATCCTGGCCAAACACCACATCGAGGAAGGCATCAGCGCCTGCGTGAAATACACCCGCGATCAGAATCAATGGTGGAGCGAGGAGCGGACGCCGGAAATCATGAAGATCCTCCTCAGCTACGGCACCCACGCCAAGGCGGTCATTCCGGAATTGACCAAGATCGCGCACTTCTTCGAAAAGGAGGAAAAAGACTTTCCTCCGGAACTGATGCTCGTGAAGGCCAAGTGCGTCCGCGAAACGATCGCTGCGATTGAAGCCTCGACGGACACCCCGGAGCTCATCCGAATTGAACGAAACTGAAAACTGAAAGGAAGAAGACTGACATGAAGAGGATACGCTACACCGCATGGCTGGCTGGATTGATATCGCTACTGGTTTTGTCGCAGGCCGGCGCCGAAGAGAAATTGGAGCCGGGCAAGGACCGCATTGATGTCCCTGCCATCGGGGCCGGGTTGTGTCTACACAATCTGTTTCAGACCGGCATGGTGCTGCAACGCGACAAGCCGATCCGGATCTGGGGCTGGGCGGAGCCCGGTGAGAAAGTCACCGTGACCTTTGGCGAAAAAACTCAATCAAGCACCGCTGCCGCCGACCGGTCGTGGAAAGCCGAGCTGCCGGCGCAGGGTGATAGTTAAGGCAGAGCACTTGCAAAAGGGAGACAACTCCAGATTTATCGTTACCAATCTGCAAGGTGAGCCGCAGGAACTTTACGATAGGGTTTATTGTCAGCGTGGTGAGGCGGAAAACAGGATAAAGGAGCAGCAATTACATCTTTTTGCCGACAGGACAAGTTGTCGCTATTTTGTCGCCAATCAGTTTCGAGTGTTATTGTCTGCCGCTGCATATATACTGATGGATACGCTTCGCAGGCAGGGACTTGCCGATACCGAACTGGCCAATGCACAGGCAGGTACGATTCGTATTAAACTGCTCAAGATAGGTGCAAGGATTGTGTGTAGTGTTCGGCGGATAGTGATTCATTTGGCTGGTGGTTATCCGTTTAAGGAGCTTTTTGTTCGAGTGCTTTGTCACTTGTCGATTCTTTCACAGCCATCTTTTGGATTTGGCTGATGCTGAAAAATCCTGGTTTTGTAAATGGGGGGTAAGGGGGTGGTATGTGCTGGGTGCATAAAATTAAGCATATCCAGCCAAGTTGACGTTAAAATCATCGCCCACTATAAAATTTAACACCCCTATGAAATATGCGGGCTATTGGGGAATTTGGGAAAATTTGTTGCAATTTTTGGGTGCGGTGGTTAGGATTTGGCCGAAACAAGCCTGCCTTACGTATGGCGGGCAAGCCCCATGGGATATCCTGTCGCAGGGTGAGGTAGAAGGCGAATGGATGAGCCGGGCGAAAAAGCTGATAAGGGTGGTGCCAGGCCGGTCAATGAGGCGGTCAAGGATTATGCCGGGCGACTGAGCAATGAGCATCGGATGCTTGTTATTCTGAAGGCACAATTATACGGCGGGACGTGGGAGCCGATGCTGGATGACCTGCAAAACCGGCTGGCAGGTAAGCCATACATATTTAAGCTCGTAAACCGGATAAAGGATGATATTGCACGAATTGAAGAAATGAAAAAATTTGAAGAGGAGCACCACATCGATTTGGCTGACCACGTGGAGATGCCGTAAGAAAAATCAAAATTGTGGAATCCGCCCCCGCTCTTGCTTCGCAAGAAGCTGCGGGGGGCGGATGACTTCCTTAATTTTGCACTTTGCATTTTACATTTTGCAATTTTTTCAGAGGGAAGGATAGGGCAATGCTGAAGACGTTTGGATGCAGATGGGTCTTGTTGTCAGGTTTTTTGTGCACAGAAAGGAGAAGGAGTTCAAATGGACGTGAAAATTAAGACGGCATTGATAAGTGTTTCCGACAAGAGAGGCATTGTCGAATTTGCCGAGGCGCTCGCCAAGATGGGCGTTAAGATAATCAGCACAGGCGGGACGGCCAAGGCGCTCGGTGCTGCAGGGGTGAGCGTTGTCAGTATCGAGTCGGTAACGGGGTTTCCGGAGATGATGGATGGGCGCGTAAAAACGCTGCATCCAAAAATACACGGGGCACTGCTGGGACTTCGTGACAAAAGCGAGCACACGGCAGCAATGAAAAAGCATAATATTGAGCCGATTGATTTGGTTTGCGTGAATCTGTATCCGTTTGAGGCGACGATTGCCAGGAGCGGCTGCACGCTGGAAGAGGCAATTGAAAATATCGACATCGGCGGACCGAGTATGATTCGCTCGGCTTCGAAAAATCATAAGTTCGTGACGGTTGTAACGCAGCCGGAGCAGTATGATAAGGTCATTGAAGAAATGCAGAAAAATGATGGGGCCGTCAGCGAGCAGACTCGCAGCGACTTTGCACGGATTGCGTTTGGAGTTACGGCTTCGTATGATGCCGCCATATCTAAGTACCTTAACGCCAGAGCGGGCGTGGAGTATCCGGAGAGGGTTTCGATTGCATTGAGGAAGGAATCGGGGCTGCGATACGGTGAAAATCCCCATCAGAGCGGAGCGTTCTATAAGCTGCCGGCGAGCGGGGAGACATCGGTGAGCAGCGGCAGGTTATTAGCGGGTGTCACAGAGATAAGCTTTAATAATCTGATGGATGCCAATGCGGCATTTGAGCTGGTGAAGGAATTTGATGAGCCGGCGGCGGTGGTTGTTAAGCACCTTAATCCCTGCGGGTGTGCGGTGGATAGTGACATCTGTGTGGCATATCGCAAGGCCTACGAAGGCGATGTGGTCAGTGCGTTCGGCGGAATTGTCGCTTTGAACAGGATGGTGACGGCTGAATTAGCCAGGACGATTATGGAATCTTACAGCTTGTTCGGCAAAGCGATGGGCGCGAGCGGCTTTTTTGCAGAGGTGATTGTCGCTCCGGAGTTCCAGAAGGATGCGATAGAGACAATCAGAACGCTCAAAAGCTGGGGCAGCAGAGTTCGGCTGATAGAAACCGGGCCAATTGACAGGACAAAGATAGATAGCGGCGAGTTTGATATTCGATGTATTGTCGGGGGATTGCTATTGCAAAAGAGGGATTTGGCCGGGTGGGAGCCGGATGCGCTAACGTATCCAACGAAGGTGCGGCCGACAAAGGGACAGCTTGAGGATTTGAGGATTGCGTGGCTGGTGGCCAAGCACACCAAGAGCAACACAATCGTGCTGGTCAAGAATAAAAAGGCCCTGGGTGTCGGGGCGGGGCAAATGAATCGGGTTGAGTCCGGCCAGATTGCGATAAAGCATGCCGGCGACCAGGTAAAGGGCTGCGCAATGGCCTCCGATGCGTTCTTCCCGTTCCCGGATAATGTTGAAAACGCCGGCAAGGCAGGCATCTCTTGCATAGTCCAGCCGGGCGGCTCACAAAAGGACGATGAGGTCATCGCCTGCGCCGACAAACATGGCATAGCAATGGTGTTCACAGGGAAAAGACACTTCAAGCATTAAGAAGATGTTTGAAATACGCCGAAAAGGAATATTAAATGGACATTCAGATTGACTTGCATACTTTAGATAGAGCAAAGCATCGCGGCACAAATGAAAATGAAATCAAAGATGTAATTGACACGGGTTTTGTGATTCCTGCTAAATATGGGCGAACAGCTAAGGCGAAAATTTATGAATATAAGAAAAAGCGACACGGCAAATATTATAAACACAAGAGGGTGGAAGTAGTTTATACAATCGAAAAGGACACGGTAATAACTATTACGGTCTATGTATTTTATGGGAAATGGGAAAGATAAAAATGAACATTCTGTATAATGACAAAACGGACCTTCTCTATATCCGGTTAGATGACAGAAAGCAGGATACCATAAACAGGCGGGTATCAGAAGACATTGTGCTTGATATAGGTGAAGACAGCAAAATTGTCGGCATTGAAATTCTTGACGCTTCAAAACATGTGAGTTTGGAAAAACTTATGCCCGTTAACTATGAAACGTCAAAAACTGCAAAATAATTTTTGTTGACCACGGCTGACAAATACGGCATTGCGATGGTGTTTACAGGAAAGAGGCATTTCAAACATTGACCGAGTATGGATAAAAAAACAGCGATTGAAGTTGATTCATCGCCATATCGCCAACGGGGCAATAGGACCTTCAACTCTGCGCAAGCAAGGAGCTCGCGGGGTAGCTAAAGCGGCGAGGAAATTTCTTAGAAAGCTGAACATCAGCAAACTCACGGAGAAGCAAGCTAATGAGTACCGCAGTTGGTTAGACAAAAAAACTGATGGGCTAATGAAAAGGTTTCCTAAAGGTGCCAAGAAGAATTGGGGTGCAGCTCGGAAAGCAATTAACCTTCTTATGTTTGCAGCATACTTCAACAAAGTCTTATTGCGTGAGTATAAACTGGATAAATTTAAGGATGTTCTTGAGACACCCTTAGATGGTATAGCCGCTAAGAAACTGAGAGAATTTGCAAGAAAAAACCTAAATTTAAGACTTCGATTTCCTGGAATTAAGAATCTCACACCACAAGTTAACGAGCAATTCCAAAAAGTTGCATCTACATATGCCAGGCAGAAGGGGATTCGTCGTGCGGAGTTAGATACAATCTTATGGCCTTCAAGAGTATAAAATCTGGAATCTCATTTCTTTTTTGGTTTTAGGCCGGTTGCTTTGCGCAACTTCTCGACCATATCGGTTTTTTCCCAGGTGAAGTCGGGGAGGTTTCGGCCGAAGTGGCCGCCAGAAGAGGTCTGGGAATAAATCGGCCGGGCGAGCTTTAAGTGGGCAATCATTTGCTTGGGGGTCAGCGGGAAGATGTCTCTTATGATTTCGCCAATTTTTTTCTCGCTTACTTTTGCGGTTCCCTCGGTGTTCACCAGCATGGAGACCGGCTGGGCGACGCCGATGACGTAAGAGAGCTGAAGTTCGCATATATCGGCCAGTCCGGCTGCGACGATATTCTTGGCAATGTAACGGGCCATATAGCTTGCGGTCCTGTCAATTTTTGTGGGGTCTTTGCCGCTGAAGCACCCGCCGCCGTGACGGCCTCTTCCGCCATAAGTGTCAACGATGATTTTTCTGCCTGTAACGCCGCAGTCGCCTTTCGGGCCGCCTATAACGAACCGGCCGGTTTCGTTGATGTGGAATATGATGTTTTTGTCAACAAGCCGTTTCGGCAAAACGGGCAGGACGACCTGTTCGATGATTTGTTTTCGCAACTGCCTGTAGGGGATACTTGGTGCGTGCTGAGCGGCTACGACGACTGTGTGGATGCGTTTAGGTTTGTCATTTTCATATTCAACGGTTACCTGGCTTTTGCCGTCAGGCCGCAGCCAGGGCAGTCTGCCGCTTTGTCGGGCCTTGGCGAGGCGGTTGGTAATGGCGTGAGCAAGCTGGATTGGCATAGGCATAAGTTCAGGCGTTTCCCTGCAGGCGAAGCCGAACATCACTCCCTGGTCGCCGGCCCCCTGTTCCTTGTGCAGACCTGCACCTTCAGTGACGCCCTGAGAGATGTCGGGGCTTTGCTTACCTATTGTGACCATAACGGCGCAGTTCTCGTAATCGAAGCCCATTTCAGGGTCGGTGTAGCCGATTTTTCTAATAGTGTCACGGACGACCGAAGGTATGTCAACGTTAGCACTTGAGGTAATTTCTCCTGCAACTATAACCAGGTTGTCCTTAACCATTGTTTCGCAGGCCACCCTGCTTTTCGGGTCCTGGGCGAGCATTGCGTCGAGGATTGCGTCGGATATATGGTCGGCTACTTTATCCGGATGGCCCATCGTTACGGACTCGCTGGTGAAAAGATGCCTGTCAGCGTCAGCGTTCGGATTACAGTAAGTCGGTTTTTTTGCCATTTTGTTATCCTTTTTAAGAGTTCATTGTTCGTAGATTTTACGAGCCATCATTGAGTATCCAATCGTATCTTAAAAATTTGACGGAATAATTTTCTACTTCAAGGAAGTCTATATCCTGGCGCGGCAGGTATTTGGTGATGAAATTCAGGACTGCCCGCGTTTCCGGCTCCTGATCCTTGAATTTTTTGTCGGTGCCGAACTTGCTAATAAACTCTTTGCCTCGCCAGGAAGGCTGAAGTATAGCGGATAAATAAACCTTTTTGTTTTCCCTGTCTATCCTGAAGCTAATCGGGTTTGATAGGAACCTTTTGGTCTGGTCTTCCAATTGCTGGTGGAGCTTGTGGCCATAGTACGGCTCATTGCGGAGGGGCGAGCTGGAAAGACTGGCGAGAGATATGGCAAAGAATACCCTCGGTTCGTCAAACTCTCTGGTGAAGAAACGGCGGTCAATCTCGGCCAGCGTAAACTCTTCCTCCATTACGATAAGTTTGTAATCGGTCCATATACCTTTGATGTGCCTGATGCTGTTGTGGCCATAGATAGGGTTAAGAAATCGCGAGCCCTGGATGGGGTAATTGTCGGTGATAATCTTGAGCATCTGGATGTTATATGCGTTAATCCAGAAGGCGATTTTGTCTTCTTTTGGCCAGCGGTTGTATTCATTTGGGTCAAGGTTGGCGAATTCGTCGAGGAGGTTTTTCAATTCCAGCTTTTTGTGCCTCAGGGTCTTATAGTTGACCATTCCTTTATCGTTGACATAGTTTTTCAGGATGTCGGCACATTTGTCGTGAAAAGATACGGTCGGCTGGGGTTTGACTTCGTTAGGCTCGATACTCGATGCTCGATGCTCGATACTTGATACCGGCTGGTTAGGCTCGATTTGGCGGGGTTTCGGCTCAATAGGCAAAGGGACATTAGGCTCGGGCTCGACAGGTGGGGGAACATTGGGTTCAAGGGCGTTGGGTTCGGCTTCTGTGGGTTTGACCTCGTTTGGCTCGATGCTTGGTGCTTCCGCCTTCGCTGAAGCTTCGGCGGACAAGCGATGCTCGATGCTCGATACTCGCTCGTTGGGTTCGGCAACCCCAACTGGTTGGAGCTCAACGACCGGGGGTTTGTTTGGCTCGATTTCAACAGGTTTAACCCGGACCGGCTGGGGTTCGATTTTTGGAGGACCGGTGGGTTGACCCGCCAGACGTGCGGCGGGCTGGGGCTTTGCAGTGGGGCAGCCGGCGATAAAGACAAACATAGTTACCAAACTTATGAAAACAATAACATACTTACCCATTCCTGATTTTCCTAATAAATAATTGTGTAATCCCCAGATGGGAGATTTACTCGAATATACTTCGTATTAGCATAAGACTTTGGCCAATAAATGCAATGATTTAGCAGATGTTTTTATCGTATTTTTGTGGGGTGGTCTTAATTTACGAGAGGGGTGTTTTCGTGAAAAACCGTCAGGTCGCTGGTTTTTAGCCCTTTAAGACGGCTAATGGAACCATTCTGGCGACGGCTTTGGCCCAGCCGCATTCGACGACGATTCTGACGACCTCTTCGATATCTTTGTAGGCAGCCGGCGCTTCTTCCTTTATTCGGTGTTTGTCGCCTGTGATGAGCTTTATGCCTTCCATACTGCGTTTGAACTGTTCGTCGCTAATCAATGGCGCGGTGGTGATTTTGCCTCTGTGAGTTTTTCCGAGCGCGGCGGTGCGGCTCATCACTCTGCCGGCTCCGTGGTTGACCGAGCAGAGGGATTCCTCGGAGTTGCCGGTTCCCACAAGCAGAAAGCTTGCGGTGCCCATTGAGCCGGGGGTTATAATCGGCTGGCCGGTTCTCTCAAAGATTGTTGCGGCCATCTGCTTTGGGCCAAATGCGCGGGTGGCGCCTTTGCGATGGACCCAAAGCTTCCCGCCGTATGCAGGATAGGCTTCGAGCTTTGCTATATTATGCGCAACGTCGTAAACCAGCTTTAGCGGAGTCGGCCCGAACATCCGGTTAAAACACCGCCTTACAAGCAGTGCCATAATGTGGCGATTGGTAAATCCGAAGTTGGCAGCGGCGCCCATTGCGGCGATATAGTCTTTGCCGGTGCTGGTTTCGGTGGACAGGTACGCGAGCATTTTTCTCCGGCCAGCCATTTCGGGACTTCTGGCAGCGACATCCATATATTGGTCAGCGACTTCGTAGCCGAACCGGCGGGAGCCGGAATGAATCATTACGACGATTTGGTTTTTGAAAAGCCCGAAGGTTTTCGCCAGGTCCTGGTCGAAGATTTCCTGGACGAACTGAATTTCGATGAAGTGGTTTCCGCCGCCCAGCGTGCCGAGCTGGGCTGAGCCTTTTTGTATAGCGAGATTTGGGACGGCGCCGAGGTCAGCGCGGAGCTGGCCGTTTTCCTCGATTCTTTTGAGGTCTTCAGCGAACTCCTCGGGTGTAAATGCCTCCCAGGCACGGTGCCCGATTCTTTGTGCGAGGGTGGGTACGGCGGCGACACCTTTAGCGATAACGGCTTCGAGGCCGGTTTTGTCAAGACGCAAATTTTCGTGTCCTTCGCCGAGCGGGATTTCGCGGGCGATATCAACAGCGACCTTGTCGGTGTCGATTTGACCTTTTGAAAAAGGGGTATGTAAAAGCCGCATACCGCAGTTGATATCGTATCCGACTGCGGCGGGCATTATGGCCCTATCCAGTCCTAATACAGCGCCGATGGGGATGCCAAAACCGACGTGGATGTCGGCGGTGGCAAGAACTTTTTTGGCGGGCGGCAGACAGGCGGCATCGAAAAGCTGGCGGACGGCGTCGGGTTCGAGGTTGACGGCAT
>Ga0315279_10005544_pt1 | contig 16313 bp, 15 predicted proteins | sample YL17G06_20_MG_FD_203694 | JGI IMG/M metagenome (GOLD analysis project Ga0315279, IMG submission 203694) | Sediment microbial communities from Yellowstone Lake, YNP, Wyoming, USA - YL17G06_20 | ecosystem: Environmental > Aquatic > Freshwater > Lake > Sediment | place: USA: Wyoming | collected...
AAGTCGTAGCACTCTTGTTTACTCAATAGATCAGTAATGGGGAATCGCATATGATACACTCTCCTCTCTTTGTTGTTTTTGTGAATAGTATATCATATATGTCAAGCTTCCTTTTCACCTAATTCCTTATATGAGCCAAAAAGTTAATAAAATGTTGTTGTTGTTTTTTGTCACATATTTGTTAAGTTATCTCGATATATGTTATAGATGGTAATGTAAATGAGTTTTTATTGATCTGTCAGTGAAGGTGTGTTAAAATATTGATGTTCTGGTTTTACGAAGTTGACGAAGAAACTTTCGGGTTTTAATCAAGATCGGTGATGGTCTATTAAAAGGAGGGAATCTCATGGCAAGAAACAGTAAAATAGGAGTCATATTTATAACCGTTTTTGTTACCTTTTTAATCAACATCCTTTTTGCTACTAACCTATTTGCCGCCAGCTCATTAGTTGCCTATTGGTCTTTTGACGAAGGTTCTGGAGACGTGCTTAAAGATGGTAGTGGAACCGGTAACGATGGCAAGATTAACGGAAAACCCAAATGGGTTGCCAGCAATTATGGCAAAGCTATGGAATTTGATGGTACTGTTTTTATTTTAGTACAAAATAATGATTCGTATAATTTCAAGAAAGGTGATTCTTTCACTATTGCCCTATGGATCAATTATGTGCCAAAGGGAGATTGGGCAGGACCAATGCAAAAATTCAATGGCGGGTATCCCTTTAAGGTTGAAATTGATACTGCTAATGTACTATATTTCGCTATCTATGATGGAACTAATTTTCCCAGAGCAGATATAGGAAATGTCAACAGCGAATGGCATCAGTGCTGTTTTGTGAGAGATGCAAAAAATAAAAAGCTCATCGCATATCTGGATGGAAAATTGAAACAGGAAAGTATTGATACAACAACTGGCGAAATCGCAAATGCAGCTAACCTATACATCGGTGCGAGAACACCCGGGACAATCACCTATAAGGGATTGTTAGACGAAATAGCCATTTATAACCGAATCCTAACAAATGATGAAATTAGTCAAGCGGCAAATGGTAAGTTACCAGAAGTAAAAGGTCTTGCCGTAGATCGCACCGAAAAACTTTCTACCACATGGGGAGATATTAGAAAATACTGATATAATTGTTAAAATAGGGGCATATTGATGAACATTGAATAATTAATTGGGGAATCCAGTAATAAAGCTTTTAAATCCCCCTAACCCCCTTTTTCAAAGGGGGAATCAGTCAATATGCCCCCTACGATTACACAAACCCTTATAAATACTATACTGATAGACCATGAGTCCATCAATATGCGCAATTCAGATAACAAACCATTCGTAACTATACGCTCAATCTTCATCGGTCTGATTCTTATAGTGGTAAACAGCCACTTTCAGACCGGTGTAAGTAGTACTCTGGACATCGAGATCACCGACCTGTCACTTTACTCCAACGTCATATTCTTCATGTTTATACTCATTTCATTAAACTTTCTATTTTTGCGACTGACTCCGAAGAAAGCTTTAATGCAAAACGAATTGCTAACTATCTACGTCATGCTTGCCACGTCAACAGCATTAAATGGCACCGATATGATTAAATGTCTGGTTTCACTTGTTAGCAACGGAACGTGGTACGCTACGCCAGAAAATGATTGGGATAACCTTTTCGGGTTATTACTTCCAGAATGGTTGACTCTTAGCAACAAGCATATTCTCAGAGGATATTACGAAGGTCATTCGACACTATATGTATCTGAATACATAAAGGCATGGGCGCCTCGTGCTGTTGTGTGGTCGAGTTTTGCCACTGTTCTTATATTCGTTATGGTATGTATCAACGTTTTGCTTAGACGACAGTGGGTCAGAAACGAAAGATTGACTTATCCTATCATCCAATTACCTTTTGAGATGACAAAAACGGGTGAGGAACGTGGGTTATTTAGAAATAAACTGCTGTGGATCGGGTTTTCCATTGCGGCATTTATCAGCTTCGTTAATCAGGCACACATCTGGTATCCTATCGTTCCGGGCATCCCTGTCCAGCCTGTAAGCCTTACTCGATACTTTGAAACAAAGCCATGGAACGCTGTAAGCGACTTGAATCGTGCATTCTATCCATTCGCCATAGGACTTGCCTACCTTATGCCCCTTGATCTCATTATGTCAACGTGGATATTTCATCTATTCTGGCAGGTAGAGCGTATTTTTGGCAGTGCGGTAGGACTTTCGTATCTTCCCGGATTCCCTTACGGAGAGGCGCAAGTGACTGGTTCGTGGATGGCTTTGCTGGTATTTGCTATCTGGGTAGGCAGACGGCATTTTTTGAACGTTATCACTCAGATATTCAAAAAAGAAAATGACACAGAGGGTCTGATGTCTTATAGAATTGCGGTTCTGGGTATCATCTTGGGAACTGCATTTCTCATAGTCTTCTGCTATTATGCCGGGATGTCTATATGGGTCATGGTCTTGTTTTATATAATTTACTTTGCTCTATCCACTACCATAACTCGTATTCGTGCAGAACTTGGTCCATCCGTTCACACAATGCACGGAAGCACTCCTGACGAGATATTGCTGAATATCTTTGGCTCTCGTCGTATTGGTTCACGAAATCTGACCGGGTTTGGTCTATTGCACTGGATAACGGGTTACTCAAACCGTGAAAACCCTATGCCCATTCAGCTTGAGGCTTTTAAGCTTGCGGAACGTGCAAATGCCAAACCTGCGAGAATACCGGTGGCAATTGTCCTTGCGGCATTTATTGGTGCTATCTCAGGATTCTGGGCGTACCTTCATGATGGATACAGGCTTGGGGTAGAATCTTATCCCGAAAGGACGTGGGCGGCAAGTGTTGGGTTTGACGTATTAGATTCGAGGATTCAAAATCCTGCCAACACACAACCAATGTACATAATTTTCAGTTGTGCTGGGTTTGTATTTACAACGTTCATGTTAATGATGCGTTCAAAGTTTTTATGGTGGTCATTGCACCCGGTTGGATATGCTGTTTCGGGAGAATGGGGTATTGGAAGGATATTTGTTCCGTTAGTTATTGCCTCAACGTGCAAATGGGGTGTATTAAGGTTTTCTGGATTAAGTGCTTATCGTAAATCAATACCGCTTTTCTTTGGATTAATACTTGGGGATTTTGTAATGGGCAGTCTCTGGGCGACTATCGGTATAATTTTCAATACTCGTGTATATGTCTATTGGACAGGATGAGAAATAGTTATAGGAAATAGAACGCGGATGACGCAGATTGAGCGGATTTTCGCGGATTTATGAAAAGTAATGAGTAATGAGTGATGTGTTATGAGTTTTTGAGACTGATTAATCATAACTGACTTTCCTCTCCGTGCCTCAGTGTCTCCGTGTTTTGTAACTGAAAAAAATCGTATACTTGTCACCAATTACTGATTTATCTGCGTTAATCCGCAAAATCCGCGTCATCAAGTTATTGTCTTAGTGGTCAACTAAATTAGTTTTTTATGAAGGAGGATACATAGTGGTAAAAAAACAGATAATAATATTGTTTATCTCGGTATTGATTGGATTGCTGTTTGTCGGAAGCGTTTTCCCACAGTCCGCGAAACTTATAGCGCGCTGGCCTTTGGATGAGACTGCTGGAACTACTATAAAAGATGCGGTTGGTATCAACGATGGTAAACTTACCGGTGGTCCAAATTGGGTACAGGCGAAGTTTGGAAACGGTCTTCAATTTACTAAAACAACAGGACAATATGTCGAGATACCAAAAGCAGATGAGTTAGAGCTTGCTGACTCCTTTACTACGATGGTTTGGGTGAACGTCACCTCTAGCGCAGGAAGACAGGAGATATTTTGTTATGGTGATTGTTATGTCACCCATATTGATGCGGGTGTATTTAAGACATACATACATCAAGGCGCAACATTTCCTCGTGCCATCGGAAAGACACCTGTTGAGACTAACAAATGGTATTTCTTAGCAGCGACTTATGATTCTAAGGAGTTAAAGCTTTACGTTAATGGTGAGTTGGACGGTAGTTCAAAGCTCCCCGGTGGTGTAGATTTTCTAGGGCTTCCGCTTCGATTCAGCAACAATCCCGCCGCACCTGCTGAAGCATGGGGAGTACAGGGAGTAATAGATGAGGTAGAGATTTGGGATAAGCCAATGACAGCGGAAGAGATTAAGACTGCTTATGAATCACCACTCGATTTTTTAGCTGTCAATTCGATGGGTAAATTAACTGGTACGTGGGGAGAGTTAAAATACCCTTAATTTGCTAACCGTTTTTTTTAGTAAACTTTTAGGCATTGCAAAAAATAAAATGAAAATAGCCACAGAGATACAGAGGACACAAAGATTTAATAGATTTTAAATGGGAGGGAATAGAAAATCCATATTCCCTCTGTGTTCTCTGCGTCTTTGTGGCAAAAATTTTGACAATGCCAACTTTTATGGGAGGTATCAGAAAATGAAGAGTAAGTTAGTTAATTTATGCTTGTGCATAAGTTTCATCTTCTTCATCGGGCTTTTATTTATAGGGCAAAGCCATGCAAAGATTGATGCGAAATCCATAGTCGGAACTTGGCTATTCGACGATGGTAATGGTAAAACTGCCAAAGACTCGTCTGGAAACAAAAACGATGGTGAATTAAAGGGCGATCTTAAATGGGTGAACGGGAAATTTGGTCAAGCAATAGAATTTCCCGGAGTGGATAACAATTTTGTCGAAGTACCCCACAATGATTCGCTAACTTTGAAAACATTTACTTTCACAGCGTGGGTAAAATTAGAGAGGATAGCAAATTATCAGTCTATTGTAATAAAAACTGCCGATGGTGCAACAGAGAATTATAGTGGTTATCTAATGGATAGCTCAAAAGTCTTCTGGACTCGATTCACAAGCGGCGGTGCAGGTAAATGGGCTTTTCAGCAGTTTGGAAAAACAGCGGTAGCCGATGGGAGTTGGCATCATGTTGCTGGTACGTATGACATGAAATCTGTGAAATCTTACGTGGATGGTGTCGTAGAGGCTGATGCACCATTTGGCGGAGTACCTGATCCAAGCCCTGGTCCATTAAATATTGGTGATTGTCCTAATTATCCATACTTCGTTAAAGGGATCATAGATGACGTTGGACTTTTCAACGTAGCCCTGACTGCTGATGACTTAAAAACCGTTATAGATAAAGGACTTGCTATTTTCCTTGCTGTTTCACCTTCGGGTAAATTAGCTACCAAATGGGGTGAGATAAAGGATTTAAGATAATAATTTATTAGCCACTGAAACACACAGAATAACACTGAAAAAATAAGGAATGGTTCATTTTCTAAACAGATTTGGGTAACAATATGAAACCACAGATGAACACAGATTCACACAGATGTAAAAACTGAAAAAATCTGTGTTTATCCGTGTGTATCTGTGGTTTAATTCTTAATTAGCTTCAAAAGTGTTATCTTATTTATGAACTATGCCAAAAATAATGACTACAAAAGATAGCAAGTCGTCAGGTGTCACGTTTCGTTCGATAATTATTGCTTTGTTGATTATTCCGTTAAACGCTTACTGGATCATTCAGATGGAAGTCGTCTGGTGGGGATTTCCAACTATCATCACTTTGTTCTTTAACGTAGTTTTTATTTTGATACTTCTTACCTCTGTTAATCTCCTACTGAAAAAATACTTTCCAAAATGGATATTTTCACAAGGTGAGCTTTTAACAATCTACATTATGCTATCCATCGCAACCGCTTTGAGTGGTTACGATATGATGCAATGTCTGGTCTCTCTCATAGGTACGCCAACGTGGTATGCAACTCCAGAAAATGAGTGGAATGAGCTTTTTAGTCAACACTTACCGAAATGGCTTGTTATTCAGGATAAAAAAGTGCTGACCGGATATTTTGAAGGTGAAACGACTTTTTATAGTCTTGAGTATATTAAAGGCTGGCTACCTGCTATTTTGTCATGGACAGTATTTACAGTCGTTTTAATCGCTGTGATGATGTGCATCAGTATCATAGTACGAAAACAGTGGATCGAAAATGAGAAGCTTGCATATCCCATCGTCAAATTACCTTATGAGATCACAAAAGACAATCAGATTGGTAGTTTTTTCAAAAATAAACTGCTCTGGTTTGGAATTGCTTTAGCAGGTGGAATTGATATAATAAATGGAATCAATTACTACTATCCTGCTGTACCTTTTCTCCCTGTGAAGCCCTATATTTTTGGCATTAGCTTTACACAAAAGCCATGGGATGCTATTGGTTATATACCGATTTCATTATATCCGTTTGTCATTGGTATGGGATTTCTGATGCCGTTAGACCTTGCTATCTCAACGTGGTTTTTTTATCTGTTTTGGAAGTTTCAGTTAGTATTGGGGAGCATAATGGGCTGGCAAATGCTTGCTGGATTTCCGTATCCAATGCAACAAGTTACTGGTGTATGGGTAGGATTGCTTTTATTTGCATTATGGACTGGCAGGTCATATTTTTATAATATTACAATCTGTTCTTCCGTTACTCGGCGGAACGAGAAAGGTATTTTTGCTAAAAGCGTAAAAAAAGATGATAAAACACTCCGAATGGCTTTTATTGGAGGTATATCGGGTATAATATTTTTGATCTTATTTGGTCGTTATGCTGGAATGTCTTTATTGATCTCAGCATTATTCTTTATCATATATCTGGCATTATCTTTAGCCATTACGAGAATTCGTGCTGAACTTGGTCCGCCTGCCCATGATATGTATGGATCAGGACCTGATTATATTTTAACAACAATTTTTGGTACACGACGACTTGGAACAGGAAACCTGACAGCAATTTCACTTTTTTATTGGATTAATCGGGAAGCATATCGCACTCATCCGATGCCACATCTGCTTGAAGGCTTTAAGTTAGCTCAACTGTCTAATATAAACGAAAAAAGACTATCTTATGCCATGATTCTATCTGCTTTTGTGGGTTCTATTTCCTGTTTTTGGGCATTTTTACACATCGGTCATAATCTCGGAGCATCTACACAGCTTTATGGGCGTACGTGGTTCGCAAGAGAAGCTTTTAGCCGTTTACAGCAGTGGTTAAGCTATCCTACGGATACTGATCCTATCGGACTTTCATTTATGGGAGTTGGATTCGTACTTACCACTGCTCTCATGTTTCTCCGAACGAGATTTCTATGGTGGCAATTACATCCTGTCGGATACGCAGTTTCTGGTTGGTGGATTATCAGTATACTTTGGTTTCCGATATTGATAAGCTCAGTTTTAAAATGGGTGATACTCAAATATGGCGGGATCAAGAAATATCGTGAGGCGATCCCTTTCTTCATTGGGCTTATTCTGGGCGAATATATTATTGGTAGTTTATGGAGTCTGTTCGGTATGATTTTTTCAAAGGCGACTTATGTGTTCTGGTATTAATGTATGTTTTTATGAGGTCTAGAAAAAAGTGAGGGTGAATCAGGCATACAAAACTATTGACAATCTCTAATGAATCGTTTAATATTAGTGACATCATATATTTTTATTAAGGTGTTTTTTATGTTTTTAGAGATTTGTTCATGCCTATTAGAGTCTTACTCATTGCGATTTTCCTTATACCCATAAATTCCTTCTGGATGATGACAGCGTCACTGTGGAACGCTGGTTATCCTGATACGGTTTCCCTCTTTTTCAACGTTATCTTCTATCTCTTCATAATTTTAATCATCAACAGGCTGATAGCATCCGTTTCCCCTAAACAAGTTCTTACCAAAAAAGAGATCGCTTTACTCTACCCAATACTAACAGTCGCTACTTCTATAAATGGACTTGATATGCTTCAACTGATCGGTTCAGTCATAGCAGGTCCGCATTTCTTAGCGACTCCAGAGAATGAATGGAAAGAGCTTTTCATAAAATACATGCCTCAATGGCTAATCGTTTCGGATAAATCTGCGCTGGATAAATTTACTCAAGGAGAGTCCTCATTCTTTTTATTGAGTAACATTCAGCCATGGTTGACTCCAGTGCTTCTCTGGTCGGCTTTTACTATATCGCTTGTTCTCGTCATGTTAGGTATAACTCTCGCATTAAGCTCAAGATGGGTGTCTGAAGAAAAACTTAGCTATCCGATAATTCAGCTCCCTCTGCACATGACGGAGCCAAGTTTTTTAAAGAACAAAGTTATGTGGATTGGTGCCGGTATTGGCTTTTTTATGGGAGCATTAAATGGGCTTCATTTTTTCTTTCCAAATGTACCAACAATAGGCAGACCTGTGGATATTGGGCATTATTTCACCGAAAAGCCTTTCAATGCCATAGGCTGGCTTCCTATAGCAATTCAGCCTTTTGCCATAGGTCTTGGTTTCTTCATGCCAATTGACCTTTCGTTCTCGTGCTGGTTCTTCTATCTATTCTGGAAGTTTGAAAACGTATTCACATCAATGCTTGGTATTCGTACCCCAGGATTCCCTTTCATAAACGAGCAGACGACTGGTGCTTACGTGGGTTTTGCTCTGGTTGCCTTATGGGTTGCCCGAAAGCACATAATCAAGCTTTTCAGATTTTCTAAACAAGAAAAAACTGAAAAAAGCGTTTACAGATTCGCTATAATCTGCACAGTGATCGGTCTGACAGGTATATTCGCATTCTGTCTCAGGGCAGGCATGGGTATCAAGGCGATAATAATATTTTTTGCCATATATTTTCTGATCTCCATATCAATCGGCAGGATAAGGGCAGAATTAGGTTCACCTGTGCATGATTTGCATTTTGCGGGACCTGATATGATGATGATTCATCTGCTAGGAACACGCAGGATCAGACCGGAGGATATGACTATAATTTCGATGTTCTGGTACTTCAACCGTGCTTATAGAAGTCATCCTATGCCGTGTATTCTGGAAGGCGTCAAGCTTGGTGAAAGGACGGAAATTCCTGCAACTAAGGTCGCTACTGTGGTGATCTTCGCCGCTGTTCTTGGAACGTTCTTTGCTTTTTTGATGCTCTTGCAAGGCGCATATCGTTATGGCGCATGGGCTAAGATGTGGTCAGGCTATGAGACTTATAACAGGCTTACCACATGGTTGACGACCCCAACAGGTGGTGACTTTACATACATATTTGCCTACTCATTCGGAGCGTTGTTTGTCGTTGCTCTATCAGTTATACGAACTCAATTTATATGGTTCCCTTTACACCCCGTTGGATTAGTTGTATCAAGCAGTTGGGGAATGAATCCTTTCTGGTTCTCTGTATTTCTTAGCTGGCTGATCAAGTATAGTATTCTAAGATATGGAGGATTAAGGACGTACCGAAAAAATATTCCATTATTCTTGGGACTCATTCTCGGTGAATTTATCGCTGATGCTGGTGTCAGCATCGCTGGAACTTTGTTGAGAGTTGGAACTTACATCTGGTACGGATAAGGCTTGCTTAAATATCTATAGATCACGTATAATTAACTTAACCAACCAAAGTACTATAGCAGATATTGATAGAAAATAGGTGGTGATGATCTATGATTAAAGCAGCAAGAGCTATATATAAAAGAGGAAGACTTACTTTTTTTGATAAGACTGAAATTCCAAAAGATGGAACAGAAGTTGTTGTCACTTTTACAGATGATATAAGTGATAAAATACCCGTAGATGAAGCGATAAAGGCTTTACGTGGTCGTGGTAAAGGCGAAAGATTAGTTGAGAAGTTACTAGAATCAAGGCGAGAGGATCTTGAGAAAGATGATAAGAACTACTCCCGTTTACGTTCTTGATACGTCAGCAGTTATGGCTTTTATTGAAGAAGAGAATGGTGCTGATATAGTCGAGAAACTTATAGAGCAAGTAAAATTTGAGAATGCCACAATTATTTTATCTTTTATGACATTCATGGAGGTATATTATATCTCATTAGATGAACGCGGTGAGAAAGAGGCAAAAGAAAGATTAAGGCTTCTGAAATCGTTACCCTTTTTGAGAGTAGATTCAACAGAGACTATGGGAATAATAGCTAGCAAAATTAAATCTGACTGCCATCTTTCCGTTGCAGATGCTTGGATTGCCGCATTAGCAAAACAACGTAATGCGATTCTAGTTCACAAGGATCCTGAATTTGAACAGATCGAGTCAGAAATTCAGGTTTTGAAACTGCCATATAAAGCTAAGGTATAGTAAGAAAATAGTGAAAAATGAGAAATCAGAACTTTAATGTTAGTCTCAAAATAAGAGATGCAACAGTTGCCGATTTGGCAGCGCTTTCGTCCATAAAACCCACCAAAGCCCTGCATCTCGACCGTATGCGAGACGCTGATAGTGCTTACATTCGTTATATGGTGGCTGAACAAGAAAATACTATAGTAGGCTTTGGTTTGATAGTATTCAAGTCTCCTGAAACATGGACCAAGATGCAGTTTCTACCTGCAATAGTTGATCTCTATGTCAAACCCGACCTTCGATCGCAGGGCATCGGAACCTCTATGATTCATGAAATGGAGAAGACTGCATTTAAGCGGGGTTGCAGTGAAATATTCATAGGTGTTGATCCCGATTTTAATCAACGGGCATATTCTCTATATCTGCGCCTGGGATATGAACCTTTAGATAAAGAACCATATCTAGAGCATTGGAGTTTTACTACCTCAGATGGTGAGTTACGTGAAGGAGATAACTGGATTATCTATCTGCGGAAGGAATTGTATTCAGTAAATCAGAATTATCGGGAATAGCGTTTTTTTCTTGACCAATATCAACCTTTAGTTTAATATATTGTATGAATCAATTTTGCGATCTTCTTAAAGAAAGAATCGGGAACAGATTACCCATTGATGAAGATAGACTCCATCAGTTTAGTATTTATGCCCAAGAACTCAAAGATTGGAATACTCGAATTAATCTAACTGCACTAAAGGAAGATTCGGATATTATTGAGAAGCACTTTATTGACTCTCTTTTGATATTCCGTTATGAAACAATTATTGAGGGTGCTAGAGTCGCTGATGTAGGAACTGGCGGTGGATTCCCGGGAATACCAATTAAAATATATCGTCCTGATATTCGGTTGTCATTAATAGAATCCATAGGTAAGAAAGTAAAATTTCTAAATCACGTAGTTGATACTTTAAAGCTTGATAACGTTGAAGTTATGAACGAACGAGTAGAAGTGATCGGACACTCGAAAGAACATCGTGAGAGATATGATATTGCGGTTGCCCGTTGTGTAGCACGACTACCGATCCTTGCTGAATATTGTCTTCCGTTGGTATCTGTTGGAGGAAAATTCATCGCTTATAAGGGTCAAGAATCGGAAGTCGAGGTAAAAGAAGCAAAAAATGCCATAGAAAAACTCGGTGGGCGTTTTATTAAAATTGAGCGTGACGAGATAAACCCTGAGAGACGATCTTTGATATTTATTGAAAAAGTAAAGAATACACCAGATCAGTATTCACGACAGACTGGCAAAGTAGATAAAAAACCATTGTGAGAAATTAATCTATGTCCAAAGTGATAACAGTTGCAAATCAGAAAGGCGGAGTTGGCAAGACTACGACAGCGATCAATCTATCTGCATGTCTCGCTGTGGCAGGTCATAAAACACTGCTCATGGATGCCGACCCTCAAGCCAATACCACGAGCGGATTGGGTCTTGAACCGAGAAAAATAACACGAAGTATATATCACGTCTTGATAGATGGCGTGCCAATATCGGAAGTTGTCGTGCCAACTGAACAGAAGCTTTTGAGCCTTGTACCGTCAAATTCCGATCTCGTCGGTGTCGAAGTAGAAATGGTGTCGCTCATAGCAAGAGAGATGAGACTCCGTTCTGCGCTTCAATCTGCGCGGGATCAGTACGATTATATTTTTATTGACTGCCCACCATCGCTTGGACTAATCACTCTTAACGCTCTAACAGCCAGTGATTCTGTCCTGATACCCATACAATGTGAATACTATGCACTGGAGGGTCTTGGTCAGCTTCTTGAGACGGTAAATTTGGTAAGGGATAATCTAAATGCAGGGCTTCAGATAGAGGGCATACTCCTGACAATGCAGGACAAGCGTATTCGGCTATCTGATCAAGTTATCTCAGAGGTGAGAAACTTCTTTCATGGACGGGTATATAATACTACCATTCCTAGAAACGTAAGATTAAGTGAGGCGCCAAGCTTCGGAAAACCGATTATTCTCTATGATATAAAATCAGCAGGTGCCAAAGCGTATATAAAACTTGCAAAGGAAGTAGCGGGCAATGAATAAGCAACCATTGGGACGAGGATTGAGTGCGCTTATCCCCGAATCAGCTAAAAGGCAAACAGTGGACAGAGTCATTAATATCCCTGTTGAAGACGTTACACCGAACCCATATCAACCGAGAATTCAGATGAATAATGAATCGCTGGAGGAACTAGCGGTTTCGATAAAGGAAAAAGGTGTTGTTCAGCCAATATTAGTCCGTTCAATGGGTACGGATAAATACGAGATTATAGCTGGTGAACGAAGGTTTCGTGCCTGCAAAATGGTTGGTTTACCAGAAGTTCCCGCCATTGTGAAAGAAGTCAACGATACAGAGGCAATGGCTATCGCTATAACGGAGAATATCCAGCGCGAAGACCTTAATCCCGTTGAATTAGCACGAGCTTATTCGTCGTTGATGAATGAGTTTCATCTTACACAGGAACAGCTTGCTAAGTCTGTTGGTAAAAGCAGACCTGCTGTTGCAAATATGATGCGACTTCTCCAATTGCCACAGGAGATACAGGAAAACATCCTTTCAGGTAAGATCAGCATGGGTCATGCCAGAGCGTTGCTATCATTGGAACAACAGAATTTGCAGATAGAATTATGTAAAAAAATCATAGAACTTGAGCTTTCTGTCCGACAAACTGAAAAGATGGTTCAAAAACTACTTCAACAACCAAAACAGCAGAGAATAGCATTCCGTTCTGCTGAGATCGAGGCTATAGAAAATAAATTAAGGACGATGCTTGCAACTCAAGTGAAGGTGCAACAAACTGGCAAAAAAGGCAAAATTGAGATTGAATATTATTCCGTAGATGATATTGACCGTATAATGAATATTATTGAGGCAGGATTAGCAATAGGTAACAAAGGTTAAACAGTAAATAGTGACCATCAGAAAAACAGCCCAAAAGAATTCGATATTCTCAAGGAATTGATATAATGAAACGAGCAGAACTGATTAACTTGGTTCGTGAGTTTCCTGACCGTTCTATTCAATGGCTTTTGGAAACTCCAGATAATGTATGTGGACTTCTAACAATTATATCTAGTGATTTGGCAAGCCGAATAAACTATAGTCAGCTTAGAAATCTAAAACGAACTTTCATTCTGGATAACTTCCGAAAACGTGAGGCAGACATAGTATTTGAGGCTCCTTTTGTTGATGAATCTGAAAATACCCCTAGTGAGGTGATTATCTACATTCTGATAGAGCATCAATCAACTATTGATCCTACTATACCATTTAGATTATTATCCTATATGACTCAGATATGGGACATGCAAAGGCGAGAATGGGAAAACAAGAAATTGCCATTAAATCAATGGCGATTTTGTCCAATCCTGCCGATAGTATTTTATACGGGTGGTCAAAGATGGGAATTGCCATCAGATATGCGGCAGTTAATGGACCTGCCCGTTTCATTAGAGAGGTTTATTCCACGACACGAGACTTTGTTCTTGGATCTTAAAACAACTGATCCAGAACAATTAACAAAGGAAAATCATCCATTCGGATGGGTGCTACAGGTAATTCAAAAGGAAGAAGCAACACAAGAAGAATTCAAAGATGCATTGCATTTTGCCGTTCAACATTTGGAACTGATGTTGCCAGATGAGAGAGCAAATTGGGAAAAATTAATGCACTTTCTTTTTGCGTTTATAAATCATCGCCGTAAACAGTCGGAACAATCAGAATTATTTGAGGTTGTTCAAAATGCTGTTTCAGATAAATCCCACAGAAAGGAGATGAAGAAAATGGGTAAAACAATCGCACAGGCACTGATAGAAGAAGGAGAGATAAAAGGAGAGATAAAAGGAGAGATAAAAGGAAAGATAGAAGGAAAGATAGAAGGAAGGATAGAAGGAAGGATAGATGGGCTTCATGATGCCGTGTCATTAGGGCTAGAGTTGAAATTCGGAACCGATAGTATTGTATTGATGGATAAAGTGCTAAAGGTGGAATCTGTTGAAAAGCTTGAGAAGATCATAAAAACTATTAAGATTGCCAAGAAGATCGAGGAGATCGAAAAGCTGATTTGATGAGTTTTCTGGGCTTATATAGACAATATACAAGAATTGCGTTAATTGTTATTGGGTCATTTTGATCTGCTTTTATGGGAGGTGCATAATGAAACTCAAAGGTAAGGTTCTAAAGGTTTCTCTGGTTCTGGTTGTGTTGATTGTTGGAGTGGTTGTTGCTTCTGTGGTTTGGCATGGTAAGACGTTCAACAAGAACTGGTCATCAAATCTGGGTTTCTCACTAACCAGTCCTGCCTTTGCTCAGACTGGTGAACTTCCTAAATTTCCTGCTGATGAGGCAGGTATATCTGCTTATGTGAATGTCGGGCAGAACATAGACCTTAAGAAAGCAAAGACTGCATTTACAGGGCTTATAGACGAAGGTAATGATTATGTAATCGGCACATTCAATATTGCAGGATTGCCTGAAGAAGCATATCCACACGTTTACATTAACCAAAGTGGCTGGATATTAGCCTATTACACTAAAATATCTCCTTCATCACTTATCATGCAATGGAGTGGTTATGAAGGCGGACCCATAGTTGCAACAACCTTTATGGAAGCTATATCAAGGATTTGCATTGCTATAAAGATCAATTTCTCAACAGTTGAAAATAATGTTGGTTACTATCACTTCCAGTATCCAGAAGCAACAAAGATGCTTTTAGTTACGGATTATGGTAATGGTGATTTTTTCACCTACATGATCCCTATGAACGTTACAGTCTATGAAGCATCTTGGTCACGTTATGGCGGCGGGGATGATAAAATAGATGATAAAGGGACTTTCGCTGGTGATTTTAATTTTGGAAATTTAGAAGATACTTATATGACACAAGACAAGGTTCATACTGCAACTATGAGTAGCCACTGGAGTGGGGCACATGGCTTTGCCGTCACTTTTATCTATAAATAACAATACAGTAAGATTTAAACATTTTTGCCATTGAATGGAGGGATAAAAGTGAAATGGTTACAACTTTGTTTCACAATTTTCATAGTTCTAATTTGCATCCCCCTTGCAGATGTTACTGCTCAGATTGTTATAGGAAATACCGATGGTATATGGAAGGCAGAACTGACGCCATCTAGGGATTTAACAATAGTAGCGCAGACTGTATCTTCAAGAGTGATCACAGAATATGCTGATTCTAGTTTTAGTCAAAACCTTACTGAATCTAAAGAACTTAGTGGGATAGCTAAATCTGTTCCACCAAGAGTAATTGCGGAATATGCGGATACATTTTTTTCTCAGAACCTTCGGAAGCCTGAAGGTATAGAAAGTATAGCAAAAGCAGTATCCCCAAGAATTATTGTGGAGTATGCAGATTCTAGCCTTTCTTTTAATCTCAAACCGCTTTCAGGAAAAATTCAGCCTACTGGTATAAAGGGTGACGTGAACGGTGATGGCAACATAAAGTCAAATGATGCCATATTAACTCTGCGAATTTCAGCAGGATTGATGACACCGACAGATCAACAGATTTGGGCAGCAGACATGAACAGTGATGGCAGTGTCAGGGCAAATGATGCTATACTTATACTGCGCAAATCCGCTGGATTGGGGGCTCCGCTAAAGAATATAATAGCAAAGGCTGTGAACCTTGTTACCGTAGTTCTGGATGAAATTCACGGTTTATCAGGACAAAGCATAACAGTGTCTGTGAAAATTGACAATACTGATATGGCAGCAGGCGGTGATATTTGCATTACCTACGATAGCTCAGTTCTTAGGGCAGTTAGTGCAGAATCCGAGCATGATGTTTTTATAGCAAGTAATGTTTCAGAACCGGGAAAGGTAAAAATAGCCTTTGCGACTACGGATAAACTGAACAGTAAAACCTTAGTTAATATAAAATTTGATATATTAACCGATAAAGTTTCACCTTTGATTTTACAAAGCGTAGAGCTTTATAGTCATGATGCAACTCCTATAAATTCTGGAAAAGTGAATTACCCCGCCTAAAGGCGAGGCTTCTAAGAGCTTGCCTAAAAAAGCTCTAATTGTTGTGGGAGATTCGTTTCTTTGGTACGATGGTACTCGATATACTTGCGAACTGTTTCAGAAGTTA
>Ga0315279_10005545_pt1 | contig 16313 bp, 11 predicted proteins | sample YL17G06_20_MG_FD_203694 | JGI IMG/M metagenome (GOLD analysis project Ga0315279, IMG submission 203694) | Sediment microbial communities from Yellowstone Lake, YNP, Wyoming, USA - YL17G06_20 | ecosystem: Environmental > Aquatic > Freshwater > Lake > Sediment | place: USA: Wyoming | collected...
CTGAATATAGGTGGATATTTATTGACATTTTCGTGCTCTGGTGGAGTGAGCGAAGACTTATTTCAAAAGATTGTAGCAGGTGCAGCACTTGATGCGGGGGTTAATGCGGTAATTCTAAGACGCTTACACCAGGCGCTCGATCATCCGGTTGCACTAAACTTTCCAGAAGGAGCATATTTAAAAGGTTTTCTCATTCAAAAGCTGAGCTAATTATTATTCAAAATAAAGATTTAGGTTTTTGAAAATAGGGGTAATTAGTGTATTGCCTTGGATCCGACGAGGATTTCCATCAACAATCGCATTGATTAGCTGCTTTCCATGAATTTGTATGGTTACAAATGGATATGGAAATGGGAATTCTCCCTCATGAACCCAGGAAATATCCATTGAATTCTGCTTAGCATTGAAATGGAAATTATCCACTCGCCACGCGCCATAGCCATCGCCATCATCAAAATAAATATGATTCGAGTTAGTATTAACAATATCCGGATACACATTTATACATATTTTTCCAGATTCTTCCATCGGTAATAACGAACCACTCTTGATAAATAGTGGAATCGTCTCTAAAGTTACTGGAAGCTCAAACTGAGAAGGGCCTATGTACTGTTGGTCATCCCAAAAAGAGTACCAATTCCCTCGTGGTAGTGTTATCCGACGTTTGTATTCTTTTTCATGAAGAATCGGGGCAAGCAATACCGCATTACCAAGAAGAAACTCATCCTCAACATCCCATAGCCTTTTGTCTTCTGGGTTTTCCCAGAATATTGGGCGTATTGGAGAAATTCCTGTATGAGCTGCTTCCCAGGCTAAAGTATATAAATATGGGATAAGTTTATAACGTAGTTTAAGGAAATTGCGAATTATTCCTGTGGTAGGCTCTCCATACGCCCACGGCTCCCTGGATTTTGTACCGATCGCAGAATGGGTGCGAAATAATGGTAGAAAAGTCGCCATTTGAAACCAACGCAAATATAACTCTGCACCCGGGCTGCCACTGAAACCACCGATATCCACACCAGAGAAAGCGTGACCAGATAACCCCAATCCCAATATAGTTGGAATGGTCTGTTTTAATGATTCCCAAGTAGATTCAACATCTCCTGTCCAATTCCAAGCGTATCTATGCAAACCTGCCCATCCAGCTCGTGAAAATATCCATGGTCTTTTATTCGGGGTATATTCATGTATCGCTTCATATCCAGCCTGGTTCATTAATAAGCCGTAAAGATTATGTGCTTCGAGATGATCTCCCCCGCGGCCATCCATAGAATGCGATGTTGATATTGGGAAGGTTTTATCACCCCAAGCAGCGAAGGAAGCAGGCTCATTCATATCGTGCCAGATCCCTGAAATCCCTGCACTTAATAGTGACTTATATTGATCTTGCCACCACTTACGAGCTTCGGGCTTTGTGAAATCAGGAAACACAGACCAACCAGGCCAAGATACACCACTCAAAATTTTCCCATTTGGTAACTTACAGAATACATCCTTAGATGACCCCTGGTTAAAAACCTCATACTTTCGATCACGTTTAACTGCTGGGTTAAGACTGGCAACGAGTTTAATCCCTTTATCTTCCAAATCGCTCGTTAATTTCTTCATCTCGGGAAAGCGATTTGAATTAATCGTAAACACCCTAAATCCATCCATATAATCAATATCTAGATGGATCGCACTTACTGGTAAATTGTGCTCTTCAAAACCTTTGACTACTTCTCGAATATCGGCTTCAGTTCGATATCCCCAATGGCTCTGATGGTATCCTAATACCCATCGTGGGGGCATGCAAGGTCGTCCGACTAATTCTGCTAATTGTTCAAAAATCTTTTCAAACGAGCCAAAGAATAAGTAGTACCTGAGCATCCCCCCAGTAAATGATGCTTTAAAATTGTCACCGATTTGGAAGTATGATCTAAACGAGTTATCATAATATACCAGGTAACTTCCAGCATTTGAGAGGCTCAAATAAATGGGCGTTCCAATATATAGTGGATCGTTTCCATGGGTATAACTGCCTGCAGGATCTGTATTCCAAGAACAATAATTACCTGGACGGAGATTAAGGGAGCTTGCGCGTTCACCCAAACCATATATATGCTCTTCGGGTGCAAGAATTGTGGATAAATTCCACTGGTCTCCTTCTCGAATTGGGGGGTTATCCCTCCTCAATATATTACCCTTGAAGTCTTGAAAACAAATACCTCCCGTATTATCAATTGTTACAGTAAAATCCCCCCAAATTAATGAATGACCAGAGGTATCACTATTAATTAGAGGTTGTTGAGTTTCCCAATCAGATTTTGCTATTGAATATGGGAATGGTGGTTTTCCTGGTTCCCAGGATATTTGGATCAGATTAGGGGATAAAAAAATCAGCTCAACACTGGAGTGCTCAAACTTTAGCTGTATTCCGCCCTTGATTGAATTTTCAGATTGTAGTTCACCAGGATAGAGTCTTTTTACAGCAGAAACTCGCTTGGAATATTTGTTATCAACCCTATCACGGGCAAATCCATATTGTAATGTCCGAACAATGCCGTTAATACCTATAGCCCGTAATACATAAATTATCTTCCGGATGTCCATATTCGGATATCGTTAAGGACCCCAGTTCGGTTCTCCAGCAGACGCAGAATCATTCGTCAGCCTCTCCTGATTGGAGCCATCCGAATTCATCGTGTAAATCTGCCAGTTTCCATCTCTCGAGCTAGTAAATAAGATCAGCTTACCATTTCGTGACCAGGAAGGTGTTCCCTCTCCATCATTGGTATTCGTTAGGCGTAACATTCCTGTGCCGTCAATATTAATCGTATATATTTCAAAATTTCCATCTCCATAATAGGTGAAAGCAATTTTGTTTCCATCCGGTGACCATGAAGGAGTTTCTGCAATATAAGGTCCGGGTGTAACAGCTGTCACATCAGATCCGTCTGCTTTCATGATATAAATTCGATCATTCCCATCGCGCCTGGATTGGAAAACAATTTTCTTACTGTCAGGTGACCATGAAGGATTCGTGTCATCAGCACCACTTTCAGTAATCTTCGTTATGTCATTACCGTTCGTATCCATTGTATAGATCTCAAAATTACCATCCCGATCAGATTGAAATGCGATGAGCTTCCCATTGGGTGACCAGGCTGGCATCATATCATTGGATGAGTCATTGGTGATATTCACGGGATTTGTGCCATCTGCATTCATGATGTAAATATCTGGATTTCCAGTACGATCGGATTGAAACGCAATTTTTGACCCATCAGGTGACCAAACTGGATTGGCATCGATTGCTTCGTCATTAGTTATTCTTTTTTGGTTAGTTCCATCACTCAAGATAGTATATATATCCCAGTTATCATTCATGTTTGAAGTAAATACGATTGAGTGCAAACCAGTAGAGTTCGTGGCTTTACCACAAGATGTAATAAATAACATAGTAAGAACTGCCAATAAGATTGACACAATTATTTTGAAGTATAGTTTCATTAAAATTGTTCCTTATGTCGGAATATTTGCTATACAAACTCTTTAAGGGTTTTATAACCGATTATTTGTACGCCAATATTGTCGATATGCTGCCGTAATTTTTCATCCATGAAGGTTTTATAATCAGCAACTCGACTTTGCCAATCGGGTGTTATTGCTTTTAGCTCAGATGTCTCTATAGATGGATGGGTAATGAAATGCGTTATTCCACTAGGCAAATCACTCATTGCTTGTTTGGCTTGCTCAAGACGATTTATCGGTTTGTCTAAATCCAAACCTCCAGCATGATCGACCAATGGTATCCCTTGATCATCGAGGTAATCAACCAAGCTTGCCGCAATTGAAGCGATCTCTGAGTTTAATCCTAATTTTCTAAATCCTGCTTCATCTTGTCTGGGAAATAAAATGGGTAACCTGTGCCGAATCGCAAGTTGTAAATAACCATTTAAGAATTTCGGATGCGCCACTGTGTTCATGTGTGTATCCAGATGGGTGACTTCGATACCCGCAGAAATTGCTCGCTCAAGCTGAGTTTGAAGTTCGGTCTGAATCGCTTCTGGATTGCCATATGACTGAGTTTCTTCTGCGCTCCGAAAAAAATAACCCTCAGTATCAATCATGCCTGAATCAATGTGGCGAGTGGATACTGGTGACCACCTGTAATTATCCCATTCGCTGGTTAAAGTAAGATGAACACCCATATCCACTTTAGGGTGTTGCCGACAAAATGCTGCGACTTGTGGAAACCATGAGCATGGAACCATGGTAGCTCCGGATGAAATTAAGCCGTAATCAAACAATTCGGAATATGCTTGGATTGATGCATGGCACATTCCAATATCGTCTGTATGGAGAATTACCAATCGATCTTCATTTGAAAAACCTAGCTTCTTGAGGATAGGATTTGGTTTCATGATTTATTCCTGGAGCGAAGATAATAGGATGTGATTATAATTGATGTACCTTGTTGATTGGAGATTGGTATGTATAACATTGAGGCAAACCTTGAGAAAGTGTTGGTAACTACCGAACAAATTCAAATACGAGTTAAGGAGCTGGCGGATCAAATATCAAGTGACTATTCAGGTGTCGAACAGATATTTTTAATTGGTATATTAAAAGGCGCATTTATTTTTTTAGCAGATTTAAGCAGGCAACTTAAAATTCCACATGTAGTTGATTTTATGGCAGTATCAAGTTATGGCAAAACCGCAATGACTGGTGCGGTAAGGTTGATCATGGATTTGCGCGAGCCGATTGATGGTCAACATGCGATCATCGTGGAAGATATAGCTGATAGTGGAAAGACTCTAAAGTATCTATATCAAGTATTACAATGGCATAATCCAGCATCTTTAAAGACCTGTGTTTTACTTCGGAAAAACCGGGATAATTTAGATGTTCCAATAAATTACCTGGGATTCGAGATACCTAATGCCTGGGTGGTTGGATATGGGCTGGATTATGCAGATCATTATCGGACTTTGCCGTATATCGCAGAGCTTAAACCACAAGTATATTCAAAAGAATAAATCATACTAAATTCGTATCACCTAGAAAAAATAAAGCCTGGAGACATGCATTCCTCTCCAGGTTTATTTATCTTACTTCTCGTGCGGTCCCGAAGGGATTCGAACCCTCGATCTCGGCCTTGACAGGGCCGCATGTTAGGCCGCTACACCACGGGACCTTGCGTGCGGTAGTTTACTATACAATTATATCAACGTCAAGTGGAGATGATTGTCTGACAAATGTAGCTAGTTCTATCAGGGGTTTATGATGATATCTACAGAATAATTATCAGTTGTGTTGATTTCAGCTAGTGCCATAGGAAATGGTAGATAATGCCCACGTGAATAATCAAAGTTAGGATCTTCGGGATACGCCAATTCTGTGTGAGTGGCGTTGAATGAGAATCCAGTAATTTGAGTCGTAGACTTAATCTCGACTTCTTCTCCTGAATTTATTCCCCACCGAAATCCGAATGGAGATTTTATACTGGTATATAAATCACCCCAGCCGGGTGTTGTATATCTAATCCATGGATCAACCACCAGCGGAATATAATTATTACTTGGTGATTTATCAAGATTGCGAATCTCGATATGTAGGCTGTTGGGTAAAATTAATACCGATTTGCGCATAGCCATTTCCTCATTACTCATTATTATGAAGTTATTTAATAAACTAACATTATAAATATCCCAATCGTATAATGAATCTGAAAATGCACCAAGTATTTGTTCCGAATCACTTCGTACTTCAAGAGTTGGCTCCCAGGTAGAAGGGTCACTAATTCCAACGATGAATTCCCAGGTAGGTCCAATAATTTGATGGATTACGCTACTATCCACTGTGAATACGAATGGAATATAGCCTCCCTCTGGCTCCACAATTACAAAAATACTATTATTAGCTAGGATACATTCATTCTTTCCATCATAATCCAGGTCAAGATCACACGTTTCATTAGGCGAAGGATTTTCTACCCACTCAGCAGCAGCGAAAAGTAGGCCAATTTGTCCTAAATAATTTGTACGTAAAGACAATAAGTCTGATGATGCTGGTTGTGTCAGTGAGTCATACACTTGCCAGGCCAGATCAGTTATTAGGTTGTTGGGGGATTGTAAAAGGGATTCGTAAATCTTAGCTTGAACCGAAGACGAATCAGGTTTATGAATTGTATTAGGTTTTTCTGAGATCTCGCCTGCTGCAGGTCGGTCAATAGAATAGGGTAGGGGACTATTTACTACTAAATCCCTCGCTGTCATCATATCGTAAATTGATAATTTCTGTATCCATGGATGTTCATCAATATAACTAAATACCACTGAGCTAACACTAGGATCACCGAGAAGCGAATTTGAGAAATCGCCACCTAGTAACAATGGAGTAGTGGATGGCATCATTGCCGTAGACAATAGAAGTTTTTTACATTCTAAGGACAGTTCCGAATTATTAACCGTTGTGTATGAACTATACGACAATAACGAACAATTATTATCATATATATTGAATTGCGCATAGTCATTACTACCATCTTCATTAAGCATACCAATTTTATACATATAATTATTCAATAACCAAAATAAATCAGAATTTCTATTCATCAATCTGATTCCGATATTACTGCTTATATTCCATATTTTATTAATGTCCCAATAACTTGATAAATAAGTATCGGAATATGTGCTTCTAACATCGTCAGTCACACCAGACTGCGTGATATTTTCAATCGATGGTAAAGCCAGGATCCCTTGAGCCGCCATTTTACGTATTCTCGGCAGTGCATTCAGATAATCAAGCGCAGATAATATATCAGGTGTCAGAAGATCAAACAGAACTACAGTTGATTTAGTTTGAGCAGCAGCATCAAGTAAATACTTCAAACCATGTCGACTGCTCATCGGCCCTGCATGTGCACCTGCCCAAGAACGAAGGGTTTGGGCTGGTGAAGTTGCAGAAAAGGTGTTCCAAAACGCGAAAAGGATTTTCGTTCTGGCAGGGGAGAGGGCATCTATAAAGAAGGGATCACTTTTATCAGCAACAACATTCTGCTTCGAAGGAGTAATGATTACCTGAAGTTTTGTCTTGCCTAGAGAAATCGGAAGTATGTTCTTATCAAAACTAATAACGATCCTATCCTGTGTGATATCACGCACAATTAATAATGACAATCCATAAACTGGTATTAAATGATCATCCACGATGACAACTGTACCTGAGGAAGGAATTTTTATCAGATAATCCCAGCTAATTTCAACAGGCACGGTATCATTTTTATTGATCGCTATTTGGGTTAGTCCTCCGGGGTTGGTATCTATGGCGATATAGATATCTTTTCTAGATGAAGAAACTAGATCTAGAAAATCAATTCGGATCTGGAATAATTGATCATTAATTCGTGAGTAAAGAGCGATCAAATCTTCGTCTGGCTCTATTGCATCGATAGGATCCAACAATCTCAGATCCCCATATTTCCAATCAAGCAATCCAATTTTGTTCATTTTTCCCTGAACTGATTGGCATCCTATTAGTAATATTGCTATGATAAGAAGGTATATCCGGTTTTTCATGCTTATGATTCAGCTGATAAGGGATTATTTACTTGACTCAATATGATACTGTTCAGGCAATATATATCTAATAATCTATTAAATATAATTCATCATAAAAAATATTATAATAAGTCTACGAACAATAATAATACAAAATAGGTTGTTATTGGGATAAGAGGAAAGGAGATAACCTATGAAACGCGTAATATCAATTTTAATTACGATATTTGCTCTATTTGCATTGGTTCTACCGGTATCTGCGTCAACATCATCATCACAATTACATCCAAATTTTAATATCCTGGAGGTAGTAAAAGATCAAACTGTTTCCATCCAGGTGTTCAATTTCCCAGCCAATGATACTTTTCGGGTAACGATGGGTGCATATGGTTCAAAGGGTATCGATGGTGTAGTTGTTGGATTCACAGATTCTGGGAGTGGTGGATCCTTTAAAGCGACTTATACAATACCGTCAACCATGGCAGGCTACGAGAGAATTGCTATTCGATTACAAAGTCCGACCAGTGGATATTTTACTTACAACTGGTTCTGGAATAACCCAACAGCATCTCCAACAACAACTCCCATCCCTGGCTATAGTGGTTTCCCAACATTTTCTATTAAATCAGTTGTTGAGGACCAATCTGTGACGATACTAACCCATAATTTCCCTCCGAATGATATCTTCACTGTGACCATGGGAAAATTTGGAACCTTGGGAATTGGGGGTGTAGCTGCGGGAAGCACAAATTCTAGTGCAGGTGGATCATTTGAGGTTACCTACAACATCCCTAAAGAAATGACTGGCTTAAGTCGAATTGCTATTCGTTTACAAAGCCCAACCACAGGCTTCTTCGCTTATAACTGGTTCTTCAACAATACTGCCACAGCTACCCTAACCCCGCAACCTACGCCAACCACTACTCCGGTTTCCCCAGGATACTCCGGTTTTCCGACGTTTTCCATTACAGCGGTGGTTAAAGATAATACGGTCACTATTAAGGGAGTAAACTTCCCAGCGAATGACACCTTTACAGTTTTGATGGGAAAATTCGGAACACGCGGTATCGGTGGAGCAAATGTGGGAAGCACGAACACTGGTACAGGAGGAGCATTATCAGCGACATATAACATTCCTGCATCTTTAGCTGGTGCTACTCGAATTGCTATTCGATTACAAAGTCCAGCCAGTGGATACTTTGCCTATAATTGGTTTTGGAATAATTCAACACCATAAATTAGCAAATTACTGTAGTGAAAATAAAAAAAGGATCGTACCCATACGATAAAACACGTATGTTGTATGATCCTTTTTTTATACTTTTAAATCCTACTTATGGAAGCTTCCTACATAGTGCTGCCAGCGTCGTATCATCCGCTAAATCTGTTCCTTTGATAAATTCATTGACTGTCCCCTCAATCAAATCTAACAGTCGACTGGAGGATATAAATTCGTGATTCGATAATAGATCAAATAACCGCTTCGTACCGAACATCTCTCCTTGGAGGGAAAAAGCTTCAGTAATTCCATCTGTGTATAATAAAAGCCAATCACCTGGATTCATTGATATTTCTCGCTCTTCAATTTCAATATCATTAAATAGACCTAATGCAATACTGGTTCGAGTAAGCTGGATCAGGTCATCTCGATTGAACTGCTTGACATCCGGTGGGTTGTGTCCAGCATTTGCATATACAACCTTTCCGGAATTCAGCGCGAATATCCCATAAAATACTGTTACAAACATTTTGTGCTTTGAATCCGGGATCAATAGTTCATTCACCTGTTTGAGAACAGCAGCCGGTGATGATTTTTCCTTTGCTGCAGCTCTGATGAGCGTTCGGATCAAAGTCATAAATAGAGCTGCCGGCATACCTTTATCTGCAACATCTGCAATAACAAAACCTATTCTATTTTCATCAATGATGTGGAAGTCGTAAAAATCTCCTCCAACTTGCCTAGCAGGTTGCCACCGCACATCAATATCCCAACCAGGAAATTCTGGTAATCTATCAGGAAGAAATGTGGCTTGTATCTCTCTAGCCAGCTGCAATTCTCTCTCCATCCTCTCGCTTTTTACCGCTTCTTGTTGTAGTAGCTCGTTCTTGATCGCAATTGCGGCTTGTTGAGTGATCCCTTTGACGATCTCTATTCGCTTTTCCCGAATATGAAGCGATGGGGATCCCTTGATTGGGTCTTCCTCTTCGATCAGCATTGCACCAAGAATCTCACCCTTTACGGATAGTGGAAAACCTATAAGCAGACGTTCCCTGCTATTTAATGGTCTATCATCCATCTTACCTGAGTTATTTTCATCCGAATCTTGGGTGTTTCCTTCAATAAAATGATAATCATCTGGTACAATCTCATTCCAATATAAGGGTGAATTCATCGGACCAAGTGAATGGTAGATTATCTGATCTCTTTGTTTAATGGTCTCGATGAACGGAAATTCGTTTGCTTTTATAACCTGACCTATGAGCGCAAGATCATTTTTAGAAAAGCCGAAATATTGAGATTGACGAAATACCAGATCTTTCCCGTCCCATAAATATATGATGCATCTTTTTACCCCAACTAAGATAGGTGTAATTCGGACGATCGAACCCAATATTTCATCCAACTGATTAAGGCTAACGATAGCTTGAGCTACTTGTAGCAATGCGACTGAAATGTATGCCTCTTCTTCTTGCGATTTGACTAACTGGAGGTTTTCTATGGCTATCGCAGCCTGATGTGCAACACCTTGGATTAAGGTATATTGTTCGTCCCAAACCTCTTGAGGTGAGCTATTATTCAGGTTTGAGTTTGTAAAGTCGAGCAGGATAGCTCCACATGAACAGTTTTGAGTGATTAACGGAAATAATATCAAAAGATCTTTTTGAAAATCGTAGTTTGGGAATACTTCCACAGCTATTTCATCTGATATCGTATCAGTATTTAGGATCACTGGACTTCCGCTTTGCTTCAGCTTATCGAAAGCAATAACAGATCCCGGAAAAATTTCCCATGCATTCAATCTAGCTAATTGTTCATCATCAAAACCATTCGATGCTCTAGAGAAAAAAGCTTCAATGGATTGGTCCCATAGAAAAATCGTACATGCATCTACACCAATCAAACCAGGTAATATTCCAACAACGGTTTCGAGCAGCTCATCCAAATTGGTGATCGATTGTGTTGCTTCTGCCACTTGAAGGAGCACTGTAGATATCCATGCTTGAGCATGAGCAGCAGTGAATAAACGCGTATTTTCGATTGCTATTGACGCATAATTGGCAAAAGCCTTTGCCATGTATATAGATTCCCCGTCATATTGATCCGGTAGGTGATGTACTAAATCAATAATTCCCACAGGTTGGTTATTAATAATTTAATGGCGCCCCAAGGGTAGAATATTCACTCGCAAAACCAAGGATTGCTCCTAAAGGCTCATAAGTAGAGCTTGAACGTCGTAATCCAGGAATTTTGGTATTTACAACTTCAGATATCCATGGATAAATCGTTAATAAATCATTTACATCATCTGTATTTTGTATATATTGGTTGAATATCTCAGTGTAATCCGCCGAATGAATCTGGTCATTTTCGGTGGGTTTTTCTTTAATCCGAGTTGAAATTAGGCGAAGTGAGGAAGTAAATTGACCCAATCCTGATTCATCTCCCGAAGTGTCAGTTAACCATATGGCAGCTGCATCCCATGGGAGAAATTGCTCCATCTCATCTAATATTATGTGTAATATATTATCAAAAGATTCATCCGCAGATAATGATCCGACCACATCATGGAGGCGATCAGAGATAAGTCGCCTCATGTGCTCAGATCGATACAAATTTGCATTTCTGATCGCCCCGGCAATATTCTCTGATAAAAGCTGGAATATTTTTATCGTATCAGGTTCGAATGAATTCGAAGTATTGCTGCATAGATCTAACACACCAATGAATAAATCGCCATGTATCAGGGGTAGTACCAACTCGGATCGGATATTTTTTTCTAAATTAGATACGGAAAACCCATTATTTAGATCTAAATCATTAATAGCGATTGGTTCCAGGTGTGAAATACACCAGGCAACTGGTCCATTCTCTTTCTCATAATAATAAGTTTTCTTTGGTTCAATCCCATCCTCGGATATTCCGATCTGTGTGAGTACTTTTTTATCATCTTCCCGCGCTATCAAAATGTTCACTCGAGAAAAACCAAATTTCTGATGTAGTAATGAGATGACACTATTTAATAAATTATCCCTGTCTAAATTTGATAAGATGGACTGACTGATTTTTGTTATCCAGGTGAGTTGATCGATATATTGTTCGAGTTTGTCGTCAAGTGTCTTCTGCCGTAAATGATTTAAGGCAATCGATATTTGAATAGCAAAACCATTAATTAGGTCAACATCTTCAAATGTGAAACCAGCTTGATTTTCTCTATCGAGCTGAATGGTTCCCAATACCTCATCATTAATCAATAAGGGGATTGCTATCACAGAAGTCACATCAACTTCTTTTGAACCGGATCGAAGATTAGGAATAATCTGCCTTTCTCGATATGCCTGTTCCATTAATGGTGATAGATCGCTTACAAGAGTAGCATTATTCTGCAATCCTTCACTTCTAAGCAGATCTGAAAATGGTAGAGCCAACCATACCCTGGAATGACAAGAAAATAAACTTTCCAAAATCCAGATAGCAAAGCTGAGCTGGGATTCTAAGCTCAATTGAGTCGATAATACTTCGGCAAATTTTAATAATTCATGCCACTGATTATTATCGAGGTTTTTATGATTAGAATGCGGCGAGGGCTGAAGTGACATTACTGTAGAACTTAAACAGAGGGACAAAACCTGCCAGCTCTAATGTCTCGTATACTCGTTGTGGAATATTAACCAACAAAACTTCCCCCTGATTTAATTTTTTACATATCTTTTGAATATCTATAAATACTCGGAGCCCTGCACTGGATACATAGCTTACATCACTCAAATCTAAAACGATCTTATATATAGCATGGTTTGTTATTTCACGCAAAGTCTCCGATAGTTGCGGAGAAGTATAGCTATCTATCCGACCTTTAATAACAACTAAATCGCAATGATCAATAGGTGTTACATTTACTTCCATGACCACATGTCCTTTTGGAAATCTGATCATCGTTAACTAACATACTAAAATTATACCATTGGGGAATATAATATACTCATTGGTCAGGTAGTTATAACTAAGTAAATATATTAGGGAAAGATCGTCATGGACAATCATATATCTATATCGATTATTATCCCTGTTTTTAATGAGGAAAATAATCTTTCTCCACTTTACTCAGAACTGACCGATGTATTACGCAAATTGGATATCTCTTACGAAATCATATTTGTGGATGATGGCAGTACAGATAACAGCTTTAATATATTATCGACAATCCATGCAACGAATAAAGCTGTAAAAGTCATTCAATTTCGCCGAAATTTTGGACAGACGGCTGCATTTGCGGCTGGATTTGATGCCGCTCAAGGCGATTTAATTCTGACGATCGATGCGGATGGTCAAAATGATCCAAATGATATCCCAAAGTTATTAAATACAATGCAAGAAGGGGATTATGATTTTGTTACAGGTTGGAGAATTAACCGCAAAGAATCTCTCATTCGCCGGCTAATATCCAAAGCTGCCAATTTCGTGATCAGTCGAAGCACCCAAGTCGTGATCCATGACCGTGGATGCTCGTTGAAGTTATTTAAGCGGGAGATTGTAAAAAATATCCGCCTCTATGGCCAATTGCATCGTTTTTTACCGGAGCTAGCTAGTGCAATCGGGGTAAAGATAGCTGAAGTTCCAATAAATGACCGCACGAGAATATCAGGCAAATCAAAATACGGCTCAATTACCCGTACTCCGCGTGTTGTTCTAGATTTAATTACAGTCACCTATTTATTGACCTTTTTCACTAGCCCGATGAGACTTTTCGGATCCCTGGCTTTATTTTGTAGTCTGTCCGGTTTTGTAATCGGCGGGAGTTTAGCTGGAATAAAAATATATCACGGTATTATTGGTGGATGGAATGGATTTCAAGCATATGAAATTGGAAACCGCCCTTTATTGCTGCTATCCATCTTATTAATTGTGATTGGTGTCCAGCTACTCATGATGGGTTTCTTAGGCGAAATGATCATGCGTATCTATTATGAATCACGCGATAAACCCATTTATCATATCAAGCAGTTACTGGATTGATTACCAATTTGAATGCTTTGGATCCTAACTGACCTTTTTCCCCTCAAATATATTCCAATATCCTTTATCAAGCTCATCATCAGAAAGATGAGCATAACGTTGTGTCACTGAAATGTTCTTATGTCGAGCTAATTCTTGAGCAAGCTTTAAATTACCAGAAGCTCTGAGCACAACCGTCACAAAATAATGACGAAATGAATGAGGGGTTATGGTTCCAATTGCCTCATTCCCCAGTGCCTCGCTGACCCGTTGGGTGACGATGTTTCTACCGGTGGTTGTGGTGATAGGTTTAATTTTTTTACCAGCACCGCGATCATGCCTTGCAAAGAGGGGAAGGGAGGCAAGAGTTCGACCAGATGACCCATCCAGGCTAGCTCGAATTGTCAGGTATTCTTTGATCGACCGCAAGCTGCGTCTTGAAAAACGAACAACTGCTTGTTGGTTTCCTTTCCCTATGATGAGTGCTCGTCCTTCATTCCAATCTATATCACCCCGTCGTAAAGCACATGCTTCGTGAACTCGTAATCCTGTGTCCGCCAGGGTAAGTAGGAAAGCCCGATCGCGTAAGTTAATCAATTGTGGCAATAGGTCTTTGGTGGGAGCTAATGCAATATTATTTGCATATTCTAATATTATTTCAATATTATTGAATGGAAATTGCGGTAGGCGTTGTCCAGGTTTTCGAGCTCGTTGTCTAATTAAAAGGCGGATACGTGGAAGGTTGATTTCGCATAGTCTTTCAGCAGATAAATATTCGTAAAATCCAGACAATGCGGTCAGATAGAGGCGTTCGGTCGTAGCAGAATATACCTTTAATGCTGAAATGAACCATATGACAGCATCTTCAGGTAACGCAGAAATTGAGGTCGTATCTGGTGGTAATTTACGATCAGTCAACATATTACTGAATGCATTCATTGCATTTTGATAGGTTCGTCCAGTGTTGGCACTTCGTGCGGAGGTGACAGTCTTTATATATTCATTTATTACATGAGATATGGATGTCTTTTTATTCACACAAAATCTCTCGAGTATTAATGTTTATGATAATAATACTTATCGAAACCATAGATATAATAATCGCTTTTTTTAGGTTTGTCAACCCCCTATTCACGATAATGTAGCCTCTGTAAACAAGATAAATAAAATCATGTCTAGAAATAATTATAGAAATATTTCTATCATAAATTGCTGACAAATAACTTAACCCTCCCCCATTTTGTCCTTATCACAGATCGCCGCCAGTAGCGAAATTGGATGAATCGCATACCGCCCCGTACCATCTTCAATTTGTGATTTGCAGGATACCCCTGCAGCTGCGATAATCGAGGTCTTTGACTCTTTTATCGCGGGAAAAAGAGATAGCTCTCCAACTTGTATTGACAATGAATAGTGCTCAGCTTCATAACCAAAAGCCCCTGCCATACCACAGCATCCATCGTCAATGGTTGTTACAGAATAGCCAACACTTTTCAACATGGCAACTGTTGCAGCCACACCGGTTGGGAAACCATCTTTCGCTGGTGGTTGCGCTTTCTGATAGCAATGACCATGTAATAGAACGTTTGTTCGTATATTTCCTGTGATACCGGGTGATATTTGTTTCGATAATCGCGGTAATCCATTGGCGCCTGGACGCAATAAATATTCATCAATCATAAAAGCCCGCCGGGCTAAGGCTTCTACATATTCATGATTTGGAAACATGTCCAGGAATTCGTCCCGTAAGGTATAGATTTCCGAAGGTTCTAATCCGATCACAGGTAGTTTACCCATTGGATCAATCCTGGTAATTTCATCCACCAGGTGTTTAGCGTGTTTCTTAGCCTGGATCAGAAATCCTTTTGATATCAATGTTCTTCCTGCACCAATGGTCGATAATATTTTTACCCGGCTGCCGGTCGATTTTAAAACCTTTAATGCATTAAGGCCAGTCTGAGGATAAAAATACTCATTGAATGCATCCGAGAGAAATAAGCAATCCGGTTTATCGATATTATTAATATATGATTTTGCTTGACGACGTAGAGCTTTTCCTGATAATCTGGGAAGGGTACGGCTTTTTGAAAGTCCGACCATCGTTTCTCGTAATCTGGCAAAGTGAGGAGAGGAGATTAAGTAATTCACCAGTGGGGCAAACCGATGGCCAAATTTTCCAACTAATGAAATGTAACCAAAAAGGTAATCGCGGAGTGGATGATGATGCCCACGCAAGCTATAGTAATGCTGGTAAAACTCATATTTTAGTTTTGCCATATCTACGGCAGAAGGGCACTCTGCTTTGCAACCTTTACATGCCAGGCATTTCTCCAATGTATCCTTGACGGCTTGCACAGCCAATTCTTGGGTAGAGAAACCATTTGAAATCAGGGCACGAAGCAGATTTGCACGTCCTCGCGTACTATACATCTCATCTTTAGTTGCCTGGAATGAAGGGCACATGACCCCTCCTGATTTTCTACAGACCCCTACCCCATTACACTGTTCGATCGCTTCGACTAATCGAACGGAATCAGGGCGTTCCG
>Ga0315279_10005546_pt1 | contig 16312 bp, 18 predicted proteins | sample YL17G06_20_MG_FD_203694 | JGI IMG/M metagenome (GOLD analysis project Ga0315279, IMG submission 203694) | Sediment microbial communities from Yellowstone Lake, YNP, Wyoming, USA - YL17G06_20 | ecosystem: Environmental > Aquatic > Freshwater > Lake > Sediment | place: USA: Wyoming | collected...
ACTGGAAGGGCTCGGAAAAAGCGGAAAACAAGCCCTGACGCACTATCTTGACACAAACATGGGTCTGAAGAAAGAAGAGATTCCCCAGAAGCCCGAACTGTTCAGCAAGGGGCTAAACCTGATTTTTGGAGAACAAGGGGCTGATGTACTTGAGCGCTCGCGATAAGGGAGAGGCCTGAAGATTGGAGGAATTTGATGAAGTATTGTTGCGGGTCATTGACAAGACAATCCGCTACGTTTTCGGAGACAGAGACGCAGGCATAATCTACGATTACTTGGGGAAGAGTGGGTGCCCCATGCACGAAATTCCGACAAAACCAAACCAGTTTTCTGTGGAGTTGAGAAAAATATTGGGTTCTGGGAGGGGACAGCTCCTTGGAGCCGCTCCGATTTTGGAAGAGACGATTCTTGAAGCCCTTTGTGCCGAGTTGAAAATCAAGTTCGACATGCAAAGCGCAACATGCTTTGCAGATCGTATCAAAAAACTTAGACGGGTCTACGACGAAAACGGGGGACCACACGTCTGGTCCATCTTGAAGGACGCACCACTCAGTCCTGACGCAAATGTCCTTCCCGAAGGTCGGAGGTGAAAATTGTTGCACTCAGAGAAGATAAGAATCCTTCTGGTCAACGATGACAAACGTGTCTGCGACGTTCTGGGTCTGATACTGGAAAGTAGAGGATACGAAGTCGATGTTGCGCATACAGGAGACGAAGCAATTGAAAAGTCGAAAACGAATGCATACAATCTAGCGGTACTTGATACTGGACTTCCAGACATCGAGAGCAAACAACTACTTAGAGCAATGCACGAGTCCTCACCAAAAATGATAAGGATAATTGGTACCGAAATTATTCGACTGCAAGATGCCCTCGACGCTTTCAACGACTGCGCCGATGGGTATTTCGCAAACCCCGTAGAACCTGGCCGCCTAATAAGTCTGATCGAAGAAAAACTGGAAGAACAGAAAGATGCGAAGACGGCACGGGAAAAAAGCCAAGAGCTCACATCGGGAGCAAAACGAAGAAACTTTTATAGGAACAACGATCTTGAAAAGAACTAGGCTGCTCCTATTCAAGCGTGGTGAGTCAAAGCGCGGGCTATCATTTTTGGTCTAGACCAATCTTTGTTGTTTTGTTGTTTGTTTTGGTGTTGTTTGGTAGACGGTTCGTGCGTGTTGTCTTTGGTTTTGTTGTGTGGTTTGGTTTGTGATGCTGCAAACATTCGTTTGGTGACCAGAAATGTGCCCATACGAACCCCTTGTGAAGAATCGGTGAATCGCATCCAAGTCATTTTGAAATGCTTGAAAGCATCTTTGATGTTTTCTATTTGCTCTGGCGGACAAGGGTGACTTCTTTCTCCAAACCTGTTCCATGCTTTCCTGACTGGAAGGCCGCAAATCTCTTTGACATGAGCAATCCAGCATGTTTTCGGTGTGAAACCATACTTTTGTTTGATATAATCCTGAATTTCTTCATATGTTGCCATGATGAACACTGTCCCTACATATCAAAAAAGGATGATTAAGATTAACTCTTCTATGAAGGGAAAGAGGGGTCTGTAAAGTCTTCGGTGAAGGCGAGTCCATGTAAAAAATCGGTGAATTTCTCTATGGTAGATCGCTGATGTGATTCCAAATGAGTTTGTACATGCGACTTAGCTCATCTTTAGTTATCTGTATATCCAGACTTCTAGCGACTATGTCGTCAAGGCTCAATCGATAATCGGTCGCAGTTGACAGTTGTGCGGGTATGCTCTCCAATTTTCTGTCTTTGGTTTTCTCAAAGAAACTTGCACGGGTGATGGGGGCTTGTAGGGCTATGGTCCATAGTAATATGGAATTAATGGCGGATGCTCAGGCTCTTGGGTCATGTAGCGCTCTCTTACACTTATTTCCTTAGACTTTGGCGGGAAGTACTCTTTGTCAATAATTATGAACTGCATATTCGAGAGTGGGCCTTCCGCAAGAGCATAAAGGTGAGTGTAAAATGCCTCAAAAATATCTCGATTCACCTCTTCCCCAATATTCTTCATGGGAGTATCTATTATTAAGAAGCTTGGCAGGGGCAGGTTGTGGCTGGCAGCAACCCTGTGAACCGCCAAAGCATAGCACACATTAAGCAATGTTTTCTTCCCGCCGCTTCCTGCATTATCGAAATTCCACCTATTTGTCTCATTTCCCCCAACTAAAATGTCAGGTATCCATGTCACGGGGTTAATCCTTACGGTGTCAGTTTCTTTAACTCCAGGAACCTTTGATGTGACCAACGACTGAAGGAAATTCTCTTCAATTTCACCTGCATATTTCCTAGACGTCTCTAACGCCTCTTTCTCTTTGAGGATACTCCGCTTGAGACTCTCTTCTTCAGCAGCGAGTTTGTCGGTTTCTTGTTCAAGCTTAGACAAGGCTTTTGGCATTTCAAGAATGCCCTCCAGATTCCTTACTCTCTCTTCAGTCGCCGCAATTCGACGCTCTATCTCAAGAGAACCTGCCAAGAACCTTGAGTCATATCTCTTCAATTCTCCATCAAGTTCTTTGTCCAGAGCCTCTTTCTCCTTTCTGACGCCAACCAATTTGCGCTCTTGAACTGCACGATTCTTAATGTGTTCTTCTAATACTTCATCAAGTTCTTGTATCCGTGAGTCGAGATCATGCCTTACTACATCTTCTTGAACTAGAAATGGCTCGGCTGGTCCGCCTAATTGTTCTTTGCAAAGGGTGCACGTCTTATCGGACTCTTTGACGGTTACCTTGATCCCGCAAGCGGGACAATTTTCGAAGGAAAGACCTGCCAATACATTTCTTGCGGATTCTGAACGAGCCAATTTGGCCTTCGCTGTCAGGATTTCTGCTTTCAATGATTCCTGCTCTTCGATTCTTTTGTTCAGGTCATTCAGAACCTGCTCTTCCATCGAAAGCTGGTCGCCTAATTTTCTAAGCTGATCACGCAATCTGTCAGCGAAGTGCGTCTCTTGAGTGTATCCCTCTTGGATTTTTTGGAGATTCGCCATGTCCAATTGCAAGCTTTTTCTTGCTTGTTCTATGTTACCAGTTATTGCTGAATCCGAGCTATAGCCGAACTGCTCGAGGAATGATCGAATCTGCTTTGACTCTTCGTTCTTCCGTGATCTCATGTCTCTAATTTCGTACAACTGACTCTCCAACTGAGACATCTTCTCAGAGAAAGCGCCAATAACAAAGCGTATGGCATACCGGCTTTTTTCTTTGAGGATAGGCGATTCAAGATTGTAGAACGATGAGTCTAGGCGGTTCTGTTCCAAATAGCAATACCACATAATGTCCCTGAAACTCAGACTTACTAATTGCGAGTTAGGATCACGTTCGCTGCGACGTACTTTGATAGGTTGGATCCCCAGAAAATGAAATATCAGGTCGCTTATGTTGAAGATTTTGTCTCCCCAGATTGAATCTTTTGAAGGTCTTATTGGGGCTAATATCCTTTGCAAGACACCTTCTGAATCTTTCCAGTTAACTTGAAGTTGATTTGAATTCTCCGCTTCTCGCTCTAATAGAACATCGTATTCACCTATTAGAGCAGAGAGCTGCACGGACACTAGTTCCTGCTTGATTGCTGGAGTCCTCTCCAGATCGCCTCCCAAACAGAAGTCAATTAGTCGGGCGATGCTAGACTTGCCTGCGGATATTGGCCCATGAAAAAAAGAGATTTGAGATGAAAGGTCTATGATTTCGCGTGACTTTCTGCAGTTCAACGTTAGTGTTCTGAACCTAAAGCTCAAGCTTGATCTCCTCCCCTAGCTGCAAAGATAGAATTTCGGGAAATACCTCATAAATGAAGTTCTTCAACCTTGTCGCCCCGAAGTCGAAGTGTTTCCTAAGTATCTCGGCACGGTAAGCAATGTCCTCAAAATTCTCATCTCTGGACATTTCCTCTGCCTTCTGGATTCCTTTCTCAGTCAGAGCGATCTTTATTGTGTGTCCTTGGAAGTAGACTCTTGCAAGTCCTTTGCCAACCAACAAGTTAACAAATCTTCGATATCGAGGGTCCCAAGGGCCATAGTGGTAACGGATCATGCTTGATTCAACACTCTTTCTTTCATGTTCCAAGACTCGTGCGTTAACAGTAGAAGCTCCCACATAATGCAGAGCTCGTTCAAGGTAAACTGGGTATCTCAGGAGAAAATCGAGCTTAACGAGTTTGGTAATACCGTTGACAGTTTTGCTCTCATCTTGTCCGACGAATGCCCCTAATAGAACCAACAATCTAGCCAAATGCATCGTGTCGTCATCTTCCAAGTTTGACAAAATCTTGATGAGTCTCATAATGCAGCCTCGCCAGGTACTTGAAACTCTTTGCTCCACCATATCTTGCATTCTTCTGTGAGAATACTCGCAATCCCTACAAGGTGCTCATATGCACAATCATTGCATTGATGACGAATCTCTTCAAGATGTCTGGAACGGAGTCGCTTTCTCGCCTCAATCAACATTCTTGTACCAAATGTGCTGCTTCCTTGTTCTGCCAGATCATGGGCTTCTTGACATTCGTTTCTAACGATAACGCTCAAGTATTGGTACCGTTTTTCTTCTTCCTCCGAACCGTATTTGTGCATCCACGTTGCAAGCAGAGTTTCAGCTGAGTATTTAAGATCTTTCGCGTTGTCAATATTCTGAGCCGATATCCCTCCCTTGGCCATTTTCAATTCCATTATCTGCATCCCCTTTGGCAGGTCTGAGACTTCAACAGTCTTCAGAGTCTGCATTGCCATTTTGGTTTGAAGTGAATTCGTTATGATTCTTTGAACGATTTCTTTTGTGATTCTCTTTTCTTGTATTATGCTGCCTATTTGCTCAGCGGATGGATTCTCTAACAACGCAAAATAGGCAGTTTTTGGTGAATCATGAGGTAGAGAAGACTGACGAAGCATTGTATTGATTAAGGAATCTGCTGCTTTGTTAAGAACATCAAAACTCTGATCGGTATTGCCGGTTTCATTTGCAATTGCCTTTGCTAACGTTGCTTCATATCTGTCCATGTCAGTCCAGTCTTGAGTTTCGACCTTCCTAAGGACGCTCAGCACGAAGTTGCTTTCACAAGCTGTCTCACTTGAGAGCTTTGCGATTTTCTTGGATAAGGCGATATCTGAAACAGATTCATTGCCAGCATTCTGTTTTAGGACATTCAAACAATAAACCAGATTTGTCGCGTCTTTCTCCTTTTGCCAGAACCCACAATTCGAACATATAACGTATTTCCTGAACTTGCCTGGGAATTGTTTCTCAGTGGTGACGAAATGCTTCAAAGAATCCATAATTTCGTTTTCGCCAAACTTGAAAGGGCCAAGTTTAACCTCTCTTGTCTTGACCTGTATTCCAACGAATGTCGTGTCCTTCATCTTGACTAATATATCCTCATGATGTTCAAGAAAAATCTCTTCAAACTCTGATTCATCATTCAATAGATTTAGCGATAACACTGCTGCATATGCGGCTTGATATCGATAACGACGTTGAGTCTCATCTCCTTTGTCTAGATGATTAAGAACTTTTTCGGGTGATGAAGGAGCTTCTGTCAATTCGGACCCCTTACCATAATATTCGTCTGTGAAATCTCGCTTTCATCAAGAGACCAAAAGACGCATATATCTATTGGGGTGATTTCGTCGCGCGTCGAAAGCGCAGAATACGAACCCTAGAAGCTCTCACTTCTTATCCGCTTCTTGCGAAGCTCAGCCTCACGACCAAGACTTCAGCATATCAGCTTCGATGCTCAAGCCTCTTGCAGCTGTAACGTAAAGTCGTTGATGTTCTGGGTTCCCACGTTTTCTGCGTTGAAGTTGACACCTGTAACGTACACGTTTGTGCTATTCACCGATCGGACAGAAAGATCGCTCGTGAATGCGAGAGCCGTGCCCGCTGAAGCCTTCTGCTCAAAATAGTTGACTAGGCCGCTTGCCCATGCAACGTTTTGTTCAACGCAGTCAAGCTCGTATGTTCTGACCAGACCAAAGACTTTCACGAGTTTCTTGCATATTCCGGCAGACCATTGATCATACTGAAACGAGATCAGCGCTCTGTCTTCGCTCCATTTGAGCCTCCAATTGAACTTCGAACCTTTCAAATGAAAAATCTTGATCGAAATTTTTTCCAATAGCATGCCTCCCCGATTTTCCTGCTTCCATACGATACTCTCCAGAATCGGGTGCGTTTAGATGTTCTTCACTGGAGAATTCAACTTCTTGAGAAAAAAGGGGAGTTGCGGGTGACGTCTCCACTGTGGTGGGGGTTCGAATCCCACTCCTCGCGCTTGAATACTTGGCCTATTGTGGGTTTTGTCCAGAAATTAGGCGTTTTTCAAATCCAAATGGAATAAAAATTCATGCGGACACCCACCGTTCCCACAGAATCTCTAACACTTTCAGGTGCTAGACTTGACGTACTTACTATGGGAAATGACAAGCAACAAATAGATTCTATAAGAGAGAGAACTTCAGGGAACTTTTTCGTTTCGACATTTCTTGAGGACCTCGTAAACAAGCGCTCTGAACTCTGGTTCTTTGGGGTCTCTTCCTGCTTCGATTCCTGCCTTCCTAATTGTTTCATATTCGTTTTCTGCCTTCGGTTGTTTTCCTCTTCCTTTTTACATTTCTTCTTCCTTAGATTCTAATTTCTTTTCTTCAGAATTAAAACATTTCATCTACTTCATCCCAATCATAGCCTAGAAGAACTATCCTTCCCAGCTCCTTTACTCTTCCACATTCATACACTATAAGCGTACCCGAAATTAAGACGTGAATAACGCTATTTTTGCCAAATGCTGGTTCAAGTGCGTTGCTTAAGGCAATTACTTTCTTATCCTTCTCACTTAGGCAACGTCCTTCAATCTCATGAGAATGAAAATCACCTATCTTAACTCTATCTCCTTCCTCCATTAGTCGATCTATCTCTTTGTAGAATGTCTCTCTTTCAAAACCAAAGTGAGATCTTATTTCTTCCAATTCTATGTCTGCTAGAAGAGATACAGGAACTTCCACCTTCTTCTCTATGATATGGCGTCTTATGCTTGCAAAGACTGGGAACTGCTCTTTTCTCTCATCAATTGCCAATATTGGGTCAAAAGATTGCTCGCCAACCAACCCAGTAGCTATGAAATCGTTGATCACTATTATGTTGCCAAACTTTGCGCCATTTACGACTCCAGCAACTTCTCCTTCCTTTCCGGTGAGATTATCGACCTCTGACTTCTCAACGATCTGCCCTATTCTTTCATCAGTTTCTTTCGCAATCTGTGTAGCTTTTTGAAGAGCCTTTTCACTAATGAAAACAGTCTTGCCAATGTTTACGAACTTGTTTTTACAGAACGAACAAATAAGATCTCCATCTTCCATCATCAGCTTGTTACTGCAATTCGGGCATTCGCAATCCGTATCATTAGTCCTCCATCTTTGCTAACGACATTTGTGTTATCATACTGTAGATCTTCTGTACATGCCATATTTAACGAATCTTCAAGATAGCTGCGAATAATCAAGTTCATTTTAGGCTAATTTTGTATCCAAGTTGATGAATCTGGACCAGCCGCTTATGTTTTCGTAGATGGCTTAATCCTCTTGGTTCCATACGCCTATGCCCTGTGGAGCAAGAATAAGACCAAGAATCCATCCACATACTCGAAGAAGCTCTCCAAAGTCCAAGGAACACTCGAAAAGAAAATCATCGACAAGACATAGGTTGGGCAGCTTCTTCGTAATTGATGTCTCGCTGAAAAACGACCCTACAAAAACGCAGTACCATGTTTGCGTTTTATTGGAAAAAAACGCAAGTCCTCAGTTTATCCTTAACGACAGAAACGCATCTAGAGAGGAGAAAAAGGGGATTTTGCGGGAGACATCTCCATTGGCTGCGGAAATAGCTGTTTTCGGGATTGTTACATTATAATTCCGCGTTGTCGGACGTAGATAGCAGTTACTGCCCAGTCTTGGGAGAGATAGACGCTTCTCGGGTTTGCCGTCGATCCATCGGACCAGCGTGTGAACAGGTACACGTAGTAGTAGTCTCCTGGCGGGATCGGTACAAGGAAGCCATAATCAGCTGTGATGTTATGCCAACCTGATGTGACGGTGAGCGTTATGGGATAGTTTCTGTACAAGGTATGAGCCTGCCCGTCTACTGTAATGGTGACACCCTCTGGCGGACTATAGTTGACCGCGATCGTCCAATGCAACGTCAGATTCACGAACAGGTTTATCGAGTATTGCCCGTAGGTGTTGTCGTTCAAAAGCACGGCTATGGTCCAATTTCCTGAGCACGTGGCATTCATGTCTATTGGATTTGTGCCTATTGGAGTTACAGGGTTTCCATATGGGTCATAAAGTATCATTAGGTAGCTGAAGTTCGTCAGTGGCGTCAGTGCCATGTGCATCCAATCTCCGTTGTTCACTGTGAAGTTGTAGCAGTCTGCTCCGTCGCCTCGGCCCAGGTTCTCATCGTTATGATAGAGAGTGCCAGTAAAGGTGTAGCTCATCATGGTGTAAAGTGTCGAATTAAGAACCAGAGCATTCGAGGCCGAGCTGCCGGCGTCTCCTCCGCTGCCCGCATCATTCTGAGTCATAATGAAACTCAGAGGCGCGGAATAGTCGCTGGAGTTTCCATACTGGTCGGTCGCCTGCACCTTAACTAGATACGGCTGGCTTGGCGCGTTAGGCAAAACCCACGTGTGCGACACCGTAACGGGTTGGTTAGATGCGTAGAGGCCTGTGGTTGTGGTTGTATTGTCTCCCCAGTCGAGTTTGTATGAGACGTTGTCGCTTTCGGGGTCAACTGTCGAAACCGTGAAATCGTAGCTCGTATATACGTATCTAGGGCTGGGTGGGCTGGACAAGAAGCTGGGCACATACGGGAGTAGATTCAGTGAATCTATTTTGATGGTGTAGTTTCCCGAAGAAGGATCGTTGCGGTAGACTTCGATACAGTAGTTGCCAGGAATGGTCACGTGGTAGGTGAAGTTATCGAACCCTATTCCGGGTGGGTTCAACGGATTCGGGCTGCCTGGACCATACAGCCACATCAGCCAGTTAGAGTCGTCTGTGTACAAGGTAACAGATATGCTGTGATTAAGGTAGCCGGTGACATTGTAGCAGTCACCGTAATTACTGCCCTTTGGCAATGTGCCGGTGTAGGTTCCACCACCAATAGGCGCCATAATCGGGTCGGCTGGTGAGCCGCCCTCCGCCTTCACGAGCCCGATGAACGTTGCAAGGATCAAGGCAGTCAGGAGGATCGTGCCAATTGCTTTTTTTCTTTCCATTATCAATCACCTCCTTTTGATTTTCTTGAGGCGGTTGTTTGCCTGTTCAAGCTTAAGGCGAGTAGGAATGCTTTCAGAAAGCGAGAGACGACTTAAAATGAACGTGGAAGGGCAAGAATCAGTTTAACTGATCTCTCCCTCTCCGATGTTTTCATCCTGTTTATAAGAGCGGATCCGTCTTTGAGATATTCCCGGGGAAGGGAAACTTGAAGCTGCAGCAGATAATCGCATCGACGTGCAGGCAGAAGATACTTGTCGCCCTTTCCGAAACCAAAGAGACACATGTGACAAAGCTGGTCAGAGACATTAACAGCACTTACAACCAGGTGGATCGCAACCTCAGAATTTTGGAATTGGAAGGCATCATCAAGGTCGGGCGTTATGGACATGTGAGAGCCATCGAATTGAAGAGAGAAAACCCAAGGACTATGAGACTTCTGAAAGCCTTGAAAATGCTTGACAAGCCTGAAACCGAAACTGAAAACCTTGACTGATCGTTTGACAAAGGGTTTTTCATCTTTCAAAAGGTTTTTTGGAGAAAACTGGAATTAATGATAAGGGTACGTTATGAAGACTCTGAAAATCTCTGAAAGTGTTCACTCAAAACTGACTTCGATCGTTGGAAGACTCATGGCTGAGACCGGCCAACCGAAAACCTATTCTGACGCATTGGAGGCGATGCTCAGTACTTCCATAATGTTGTCTCCAGAGCTTCTCAATCAAGTTAGAATCTACATGAAATCCCATCTAGAAATGAGTTATCTCACCGAGAGAGAGTTCATAGAAGACGCTGTTCGCTCAAGGTTGACCTGTCGGTTTGAAGACAAGTGAGTGCACACTTAAAGAAAAAAATCGTCTGTGGGCTCGAGCCCCGTCGAAATTTAAACTATCGCGGGAGATCTGCCTTTTCTGGTCTGCCATTTTATTATCCCAAAACTCATTACTGTTAAGAGGAGACCTGCAGCAGCTATCGAAATCCACTTAGAGCCAATGGCTTCAAGATTTGAAGCTATGTTGTCCCGATATAGAAAGATCCACAAGATTGCTAATGCACCGCCTATGATGACCAACGGGATTTTTAAGAAGCTGATTTGCCTCAAAGGGTCTAGTAGGGTTTTCCCAAACGGTGCTTCTTGGTCTCTTCTGTCAAGTTCTCCACCCAAAAAGAGTGCTACTATGGAGCAAAATGCGATCCCAAGCGAAGACGATCTTGAGACATCGTTTAGTAAGAAAGCAGCATTCGAGTAGTACAGGTCCAGAAACATGATCCCTGTCAAGGTAATGGAACCAAAGAGAAAACCCCGGTCCAATAAATTGCTGTTTAATGCCGGTCCATAGACTCTTCGCCACGGGCTTTCAGGTTCAGGAAGGTCAGGTTCGGGATATTCTATTGTAGCGTGCAGATCCTGCTGGTAGAAGTATACGTGCTCATTTGGATCGAGTGGTTGCGGGGTCATGTTTTCATCATACAAGCCACGTTTAACTCGCCGTGAGAGCGGCCAGAACCACTCACACCCACGATCTTTGGATGTCGTAAACGAATCCAACAGCATATGAAGGAATGCCCCCAGCGCCAAAAAAGGACTCAACAGATAAAGCAAACCGATCACGAACACGTTATGAAGCAATGCACGATGCAGTTGCTCGTCCCGATATGCACTTAGCTTGACAAACCAGTATTCCCTATCTAGGTCCGGAACAAGAGCACCCAAGCTAACCAATAATGCGACCTCGGGACGACCAAAGAAAAGGAGCCCAAGTGCTAATCCAAAAAACGCATGTGTCGGTAAGTCCACGCCACGTACCACCAACCGTATAATTGGTCAACAATCCTTTATTGCCTTTTGCAATTAAATTTAACGCCTGATTCTTTTCAGAAACCCTTTCAAGGTTTTTCTTCAAAAAATTCAGAATCGGACACAGACGCAAATTGAAGTGTGCATTTAATATAGTAGCTACATTGATTTGATAATCATACGGAAGTCTCGAGGTTAGTTTCTTGCCAGATGAGCTCACATCCGCAAAAGAAGCTGAAGAAAGTTATCGTTGGGTTCGACGGTTAATGACGGCGGTTTATGACAAGCCTCAAAGTCAAGGTGGACCAGGAAACAAAAGGCAGACTGTGGCGAATCTCTTCGTTGGTGACTGGACAAAGCTCCTGAACGTCTCGGAAAAAGAGGTTGAAATCAAATTCCGTGGCGGCCAAGGCTACACTTCCAGCGACACGATCGGAGACGAGCGGTTGTTAGAACTATACTTCATTGATGTTGGCCAAGGTGATTCCATACTCATCCAGACAGCCGATGACATGAGAATCCTGATAGATGGCGGAAAAGACGAAAGTGCCTACAGCTACATAAAATGGAAATACAACCTTAAGAAGTACTGCAAAGACTTCATTATTATCACGACTCACAGCGATGCAGACCACGCCGACGGCTTGATTCCTCTACTAAAAGATGAACATGCTGTAATCCGAGCCATCTACCACAACGGAATCGCAAAAAGGAAAAGCAAACCGGTCTTAGGCGAATCAGAAAAGCAAGATGGCACAAAAGTTCTGGTAGATCTGTACAATGACACTGATGAGTTGACACAAGAAGAAGACAAGTTGGCGATCCCCTTCAAATCTTGGGTCGAAGCGGTCACAAAAGCTAAGGAAAACGCAGGGAAACAAAATGTCATAACTAAGTGCATCAGGGCTGACAATAACACAGAACCTATAGTTCTTGGCGAGAACAGACCGCTTAAGATAAGCTTCTTAAACCCTGTGAACGTCGGTACAAAAAAAGATCCGAGGCTCACGGATTTCGGCAGTGACAGCGAAACAGTAAACGGCAACTCTGTAGCCATTCTGGTAGAATATGGTAAAGCAAAGATACTGCTATGCGGAGATATGAATGACAAGGCAGAGAAACTGTTTCTGAAACGATGCCAGCGTGAAACACCTGTAGCGCACGTTTTCAAGGCAAGTCACCACGGAAGCCAGCACTTCAGCTCCGAATTCCTGAAAGTCATTCAGCCTTGGATCACCGTCGTTTCATCAGGCGATGACCCTGACTATGGGCATCCAAGAGCCAGCTTACTAGGAAGCCTAGGAAGATACGCGCCGGAAATCATCGAGAAACCTTTGCTGTTTTCCACGGAAGTTGCAGCCACATTCAAAAAGGTTGACTACAAATCTGAAGACAAGGGAATCCATCTCTACGAAAGAGTAACTCATGGTCTAATAAATGTAAGAACCAATGGAGAATGGGTCGCTGCGGGGAGAGTATATAATAAACGGAAACAGAGAGCGGAGAGTCCTCTTGTGAAGAGCCTGTGGGATTGGGAAAGATACGCTTTCGACCTTAAGAACGGCAGGTCTCTGGACGATGAACTCCTTGAGACCTAGTGAATCATTGATTCTAGTTTTGCCCGAAGCCCGCCCAAATTCTTCACGTCTCAAAAATCTCAATCAAGTTCCGTACTGCTATTGCTTTGGGAGAGGTTTCGTTGAATTTGTAGTATCGGGTTCGTTTGCCAAACCTGACATGCTCAATCAAACCTTCAGCTTCCAGAGTCTCGAGATGCTTGGCCGCATTCGCATAACACACACCGACTCTTTCAGCAATATCCGAAGGCGTCAACTGTGAACCCATGAGAATCTTCAGAATCTTCAGCCTAGTCTTGGAACACAGAACATCTTCAATACCTTCATGGCTCGCAAGTCTCTCTTGTCGAGATAGCACGATTCGTCAAGTCCATGCTGTGGACGAACTGTCTCGACCGTTAAAAATGTGAACCCGAAAAGACATTGAACGCAGATGGAGACCCAAGTGAAAATGAACAAATCTTGAGGAGATTAGACGGCTCCTGCTAAATAGCTCCTTTGAGAAAGATTATTCGAAGAGAGCTGCCAAAAACATGCTTTTTTAAGTCTAAAGACCGAAGACTCTGAAAATCGGAAGTTAGTCGAAATGAAATACAAGACCTTAATCCTAGAAAAGGGAGTTCGAGGTGGCAGATTAAAGAAACCGTTGAGGATAAGAGTCCCAGAACGCCAAAATATGGCAGAAAAGAGACTTCTGCATTATATTCTGGAATCGCTAAGCGGCACATCCAGACTGATACCGTTTGCTCTCAAGAACCTCAGCACGAAGGAGATCGCTAGACATCTGTTATTCAACAGGACGGCTAGTCTGTCCACTCTTTACCTATACATCAACGAGTTGAACTATTTCTGCCGATGGATAAAAATCGAGCCCGATCAACTCATGGGCATGTGCCAAAAAAGAAATGGAAATTCGGATCCAGAAGGCATGACAAAGATGGCTCGCGCCCTTGGCGAATACATTGACCATCTCCAAGTAAGGGGCCTGTCGCCGACCACTATAAGGAGTCGCCTGATAAATATCACGAGCATTTTTCATATCAACGGCGTGGCCCTCCGATACCCCTACGGTTTGAGTAGACAGCATTGGTACGAAGAACGAGCCCCTACACGCGAAGAGCTTCAGAAAATTCTGGATCTGGCAAACCTTCGCGAAAGGGTCATAATCACAATACTGGCGGTAAGCGGTCTCCGCGTGGGTACACTGGTAAAACTTCAGTGTCGACACGTCAAGAACGACCTTGAACACGGTATCATTCCAGTTCATGTGCATGTCGAGGCAGAGCTGACGAAGGGCAAACGTCGCAGCTTTGATACTTTCCTGAACGAGGAAGCCTCAGACTATCTGAAAGTCTACATCGTCGCTCGCAAGAAAGGTACAAACAGGACTCCGCCAGAAGAAATACGCGACGAATCGCCTCTAATACGAGCGAGCCACTGCAAAACATTCGGTACAGTGACTGTTAGCACGGTTCATTCATTTATTCACGATCTTTACGTGAGAGCGGGTTTGCTGGAAAAGTGTCCCTCGCGCAGAAGATATGAATTGAAGACTCACAGCCTGAGAAAGTTTTTCAGGACTCAAATGGCTTCGCTTGACGTTGACCCCGACTGCATCGATTTTATGATGGGGCGGGCAGTAAAAGACCGCTACCATGACGTGAGTATGAAAGGAGTCGAATACCTGCGGGGCGTGTACATGGCTTCTGGAATACGCATAAGACCTAGGATTAAAATGAACAAGATTGATGCCTTGAAAGAAATACTTCAAACATGGGGATTGGATCCGCAGAAAATCTTGAGTCATGAAGCCCTAGCTCAAATCACTCCAACTACAAAACAAGACCAAGCCGATAACAGAGATTCGCTTCTCCTGCTACAGACTTCGCAGCATGATCAACCGAAAAATCCTCTCTCAGAACTAACGGATGCTTAGAAATGAAGTCCATTACCATAACAAGAGGTCCGAGCGGGCATAAACTAAAACAACCTTTCATGGTTGAAATCCCGGATGGAGAAAGCGTAGCCGATAGAAGACTTCACCAATATGTCATCGATACCTTCATCGGACGGCATCCCAAACTAGCGCAGTTCACCTTCGAACACTCAACTACCATGGCGCTCGCGAAACATCTGCTACGCCACCGAACAGGTAGTCTGCACACGCTTCGCAATTATATTTATGACATATATCGCTTCAGCAAATGGCTACAAAAAGAACCCGACCAGTACTTGAAAGACTGCAAAGGAAAAGATCAAGTGCCAATCCCTAAGGCAGTGATTCAAATAGGGCGCCTTCTCGCCGACTTTGCGGATAATCTTCAAGAAGAAAACAGCATGGCTCCCGCCACAGTGTACCATCTAGTAAAGAACATCCGATTTTTCTTCAAGCTCAACGGAGTCCAGCTGGGAATGCCTTATCGAAGATCAGATTGGAGTGTTTATGAAGCACGTTCACCCACACCCGAAGAACTCCAGAGGACCATAAGTGTAGCAGACATACGCGGTAAGGCCATAATCGCTTTATTAGCAGTCGGGGGTTTTCGAAGCGGCACCCTGGTTCAACTGAAATATCGTCACGTGAAACGAGACTTGGAAAATGGAACAACTCCCATTCATGTTCACGTCGAAGCCACAATAACAAAAGGAAAGCATTATGATTACGACACTTTTCTGAACAGGGAAGCTTCAGCATATCTCAAAACCTACCTAGGCGCCAGGCAAAATGGGACAGTAGAGCGACCGCCAGAATGCCTCAAAGATCAATCGCCTTTGATAAGTGACTATCGTGAGACCAAACCATTAGCGGTCGGGACCATTCACTATATCGTCAACAATTTCTACGTTAAGGCTGGTGTATTGACTAGGAACCCCAAAGTCAAGCGATACGATCTGAATGTTCACAGTCTCCGCAAATTCTTCCTAACCCAAATGATGTCAACGGGCACGGAACGTGATTACGTCGAGTACATGATGGGCCACTCCCTAAACGGGTATCATGATGTCAAGATGAAAGGAGTCGATTTCCTGCGAGGAATCTATTTGAAATCTGGCATAAGCATACAACCAAGAACCAAAACTCGCAAGATAATGGATTTGATGGACATCATCCGTTCATGGGAACTAAACCCACAAGAAATCCTAACCCAAAAGGCACTAAATTATCCTCGCACAGCTCGCACTATCACGCCGTAGATTCTATTGGCAGACACAACATGCGTCTTTCGAAAAGATGGTGCGAGAAATTAGGAGTGAGCCGCTAAAAACCCCCGGTCTAGATCAAGGGGTTTGCGGGAGATATCTCCCCATAGTACAAGGAGATGCGGCCGGACATAGGAACTCTGAAATCCATGGTTTTGGGATCGGAACCAGGTGTAATTCACAGTATTGGACAGCTGGAATCTTTAGTCGCCAGCCAAAAGCAAATAACGGAAGATCTTAGGGTGGACTCGTGGCTCAGTTTCATGGAAAGAGATATGGCTTCTTAAGTGGCAACGTTATGGAGGTAGCGTTTTGCCTTTCTCGTAACTGAGACAACTGTAAGTGTGGAGATTCCTGTGGCGGCTAGAAATAATGTCCAGGCTGGAAATTCAGGGATGACGTTTCCATCCTGCAAAGTTTCTAATGTGTAACTGAAATGGGCGTCATGCG
>Ga0315279_10005547_pt1 | contig 16312 bp, 21 predicted proteins | sample YL17G06_20_MG_FD_203694 | JGI IMG/M metagenome (GOLD analysis project Ga0315279, IMG submission 203694) | Sediment microbial communities from Yellowstone Lake, YNP, Wyoming, USA - YL17G06_20 | ecosystem: Environmental > Aquatic > Freshwater > Lake > Sediment | place: USA: Wyoming | collected...
GGCAGGTAATATCCGTATCACGCCGCCCTTTAGTAATACCACGTTTCCACCTACACCGGTGAAAGTGGTGATTCCTGATGTTACATTGCCCGTGAATGTAGTCACAACTCAGCCAGTATTGGTGGGGTCTGGTGGTCCAACCGATTTTATATCAGTTTCTGATGTCAGTAAGCTCCCTGCCCTGGGCACTTTGCTAGATGCTACTGACGACACAATAGATCGAAGTGTGATGATTGAGGGTGACATCATTTCATATTCTGATATTGATTTGGTGAACAAACGTTTAGTTGGAGTTGGTCCTCATCTTGCTCACCCTACGGGTTCCGTTATTAATTTCAATGGTGCTCGATATATTCGAGATGTGGTGAAGGACGCAATTAATAGAACAACACTTAGAGGGCAGTTAGAAGCACTGGGTGTTGATGGTGGTCCATCAGGGCCTTATTATTTAGAGATAAAAATTAAAGGGGGCACTGGTACATTTAATTTGCAGCCTGGTACATATAAAATATCCTACATAGGATTTGACGACAATGTCGATCGGGGGCTGCATAAGGATATTACGACAGAGACTGCGTTTGAGAATAGAGATTTCACGTTTGAACGTTATGAAAATATAGTGGAAAGACAAGAGGTGGCCGAAGGTTTATTAGGACAGACAACCAGTTATAGACCAATTACATCTGGTACAAATCCAATTGATGCAAGGTTTGATATTCCATAGGTAAGTAGTAAGGAGTAAGATATGGCAAAGAGAAAGTCAACGACTATCACATTTCCTCAACTTCAGGCAGTCATCGAAAGTCTGAAAACTAAATACCCGGTGGCACTGGCTGAGGTTGATTCGAAGCGCATCCTGTGTTTGAAGTGTGATGGCAATTCTAAGCGGGTTGCTCGCCTTTCTTCAATCAAGGTTCCCCATCCTAGTGTGACACCATTCAGATTTGCACTCACAATTTATGTAGTGTATGATGAACTGGATGAAGCGCGCCAGGTACTTCATATATTGCGTGAGCTACTGAGGATTGAGGATTTTGAAGGAGGTAAGATGTGTAAGTATCCTCTCCAAGATTTCCCGGAAATTGTCGAAAAGTATGGAACAACTTGGGAAGAAAACGATGCATTAGAAAACCCGTTGGAGGAGAAGAAACCAGGAGAGTAAATGAAAACAGAATTTGAGGCGTTCAAGAAGTTGCTTGAATTGCGATACAAAGAGCTATTGAAGTCTGACGAGTTTATTGCTCTACAGAAAGCTCTAGAGCGACAACCGCCCATATGGCCAATAGGTCAGCGGTCTGAGGATCCAAGAACATCTCAAATTTTTGTACAAAGACCTAAACAAGTGGATCCTTTTGAAATGAGGTAATAGGTTGGTTCTATACGACTTTTACTGTCCAGAATGTGGCGAAGAAAGGGTAGTGAAAAATCCTATCGATGAGGATTTTCCACCCCTTTCTTGTGATAGGTGCAGTGTGGCACTTAAGCAGCGGCTTCCATTTTTGAAGCCACTTACACATAATACAGGCAGCACTATTGCTGAGAGAATTCGAGAAGAAGCGGCATACGACGTTCAACAGATAAAACGTGGTAACGAAAAGAAAATGTCAGAAATTATTGGAAATAAGGTAAATCCACTTAAGAAGTGAAAGGAGCGTAGGAGATGTTTGATTCGCTTTTGAAGATTGTGGAACAGATCATTGATGCCGGAACATCGTTGATGGGTCAAGATCAGTTCTTCAACTTGGTTGTGACAGTTGTGGGTATGGGATGGCTCTGGCTTCAGAGGAAGCTTCACATTGATCGCACCACAGATCGTAAGTGGGACGATGCTCTTCTTTACATTGAAGCTGGTGTCATGCAGACATACCAGACTTATGTGAAGGCTCGCAAGGCTGCATCGGAAGATGGTACCCTTACTGAAGAGGAGAAGAAGGCTGCTCGTCAGCAGGCCTGGCAAGTTGCCGCTCAGTATGCAGCGAAGGATGGTATCAATTTGCTGAATGAAGTGGGAGACCTTGCTGGTGTTCTCATTGAGAAAGCTGTTGGAGGCTTGAAGCAGCAGTGTTCCGGTCCAACCAAGATCGATCCACCTGCTGTACCAGTTGCACCGGTGGTACAGTTGCCACCATCATTGAGGTAATAGGAGGAGAAATTCATGCCTAACGACATTAAATTTGTGTATAAGTCATCTTCAGTTAAAGAACCTAATATGACACAGACACTACAAACAATCCCCCGTAGTTGGAACCTAGTAAGCGCGCAATATGTTCATGAGGAAAACGGACTACTGGTAGCACATATGATCTTTGAAGTACCACCACCACGACGACCCGTCACTTCTGAGTTTGTGGAGTTGTCATAAGTTCAAAAAACTGGTATTAGTGGGCTGTACCCTGGGTGAGTACAGCCCCTTTTTGTAAAGACGGAGACTATCAAATGCCTATAAGTAAATCTAAGAGAACTAACTCTTGGAGTGTACAGCGATTTGTCGACATTCTTACAAAAGCAGCTGGGACACAATTAGGTGTATCCAATCTTGAGGAGATCGTGAGTATAAAGGTTATGAATAATACGGTTGTTCTTGAAATACAACCTAGGGCATCTAGGCGAGGAAGGTAATGGCAAAAAAGAAATTGGTAGTGGTGGAGAGCCCGGGTAAGATAAAGAAAATAGGATCCTTCCTGGGCCCTGAATACATTATTCGAGCATCGATGGGTCACATCATGGATCTGCCCCAAAAGGGGCTTGGGATTGATGTGAAAAAGGATTTCGAACCAGAGTATGCTGTTATCCCCAAGAAGAAGGAAACGGTCGCAGACCTGAAGAAGGTCTCAAAGGATGTGGACGAAGTTTATCTGGCTTCCGATAATGATAGAGAGGGTAGTTGGATATCCGAGTCAGTGCGACGAGTTCTAGAGAGAAAGGGCCTCGTTTTCCATCGTATAGTTTTCAACTCTATCACAAAAAAGGAAATCCTTGATGCTGTTGCCAATCCCTCGGTAATAGATACGAACCTCGTGGAAGCGCAGCAGGCCCGTCGTATTCTGGATAGATTGATGGGTTTCAAGATTAGCCCACTTCTTTGGAGACATGAGAAGTCCAAGGAAGAAAAGAGCCGTTCAGCGGGCCGTGTGCAAAGTGTGGGCCTGCGAATGATAGTCGATAGGCAGAAAGAGATTGATGCCTTCAAGGCGGTCAAGTATTGGACGATTGAGGTCACACTTTCAGATGGGAAAGAGGAGTTCGTAGTTCAAGTCGTTCAGAAAGACAAGTTGAGTATTTCCAGTGCAGAAATGGCGGAAAAGATCGTAAAAATTCTTGAAGAACAAGAGTTTATCGTGGAGTCGGTTGATAAGAGCCAAGAGAAGAAGAACCCGCCTGCCCCTTTCACTACCTCCACATTACAACAGGTGGGCTCTGGAGCATTGAGCTGGAAGGGCGACAGGACGATGGAGGTGGCCCAGAAGCTGTATGAAGGTGGGCACTGCCTTCATCCCAAAACTCTAGTCACAACAGCAGATGGTGTCGTACATACTATTGAAGAAGTGGTCAATAACAAATTATCCGCTATAGTGGGGGTAGATAATGAAGGAAAGGCAGCAGTTCTAGAAGTTACAAATTATTCTGTTCGTGAAGCTCCAGCAACACTTTATAGAATAACTACTTCCAAAAATCACAGCATCATCGTTACTGGTGATCATCCTCTGTTAAAGTTGCAATCAACTCAAGGACAACAATGGGTAAAGGCATCAGAATTGAGAGTCGGTGATTATCTGGGAAGTCAGGAAAGGATAGTTATCCAGAATCAAAAAAGTACTATTTTCGATTTATTGGAACATCTTCCATTAGATAGACAGGACCAAGTTTTAGTATTATTACACGATGATGCTCCTAGTAGCGATCTCAAAGAATGGATAAAGAAAGAAAAGTTGGCTGAGTCAACCATATACAAATATCAAAGAAACAAGACTCTTACGTTAAAAACATACCTAGAAATACGTAGGTTATATAAGGCAATAGACAATTACTACAAAGGCTTACAATATCGTAGTGCGAGGAGCGAAGCAATCTATCCAGAACTTTATATCACTCCACAATTGTCCAGGTGGATCGGTTTAGTCTTGGGTGACGGCTCCATTGGTCTTAATAGTGTAACAGTACGAAAGCCCGATATTACACCAGAAATTTACAGTCAATACTATCGTGAAGCATTTGGTGATGGGGTTGTTCGAAAAAGTGGAAAGACCTCAATGATTTCGAAACTATTCATGGAAGCCCTTGGATACACGCATGGAAAAAAATCGAAGGTCCTATTTATTCCGGAATTTATAATGCGATTAGAAGATCACTGCATTGAGGGGTTTGTATCTGGATGTTGGGATGCTGATGGATCCATTAAAAAGAGTCCACAGGCAAATGGATGTAAGGTAAGTATTAGTTCAGGTTCGAAAAAATTTATAGACAGCATGCGTTTACTTCTTTTACGGCTTGGTGTTGTTGCTAGTTATCATACAGAAAAACAGGAAAAGATCAACGCTTGGCGATCCATCATCAATGGACAGACATTGGTAGCGAGAAGTGATCAACACTACCTATACATCAACTCTGGTAGCTGGAATGCTTTTTATCGCAGTGTTCGGTCTTATTTAATTAATAGATTATCCCAGCTAGAGATAGTAAACAGAAGTATGGAAACTCGTTTATATAAACGTGATAAGCAATCACGAGTCCCAATTAATGATTATATCGAATTGATACGATCGCAGAGTGGTACAACTAAACAGGAACTTGGACAAAAACTTGAAATCGATTATTGGAATTATTATGGAAAGGTTCATGGTCAAGGTAGGACACGGTTGTCTTACTTTAATAAGGAGCAGGTAAGACGAATTGGAGAGATCTTGTCGAATGAATTAATGTTGGAACTTGGGTCTAACGATATATATTGGGAAGACATTAAAAACATCGAGGTACTTAATAATAGCGATAAAAAACATTGTAGAGAGGTGTATGACCTAACCACTTCTCAACACAATTTTACCTGCAATGGCTTTATAACACATAATTGTTCGTACATGAGAACTGATAGCGTTACGATTGCCCAAGAGGCCATTGATGGACTGCGGACCTTGATTCCAACAATCACGGGACCCAAGTATTTGCCATCGGCTGCGAATGTGTACCAGAATAAGAGTAAAAACGCACAAAACGCACATGAAGCCATCAGGGTCACTCATTTCGACGATTTGCCACAAATTTTGATGGGCATACACGATCTAGATGAAAAGAAATTGGGAGAGTTGATTTGGAGAAGGACAGTCGCTTCTCAAATGACACCTGCTGTGTATGATAAGGTAGAAGTGGTTGTGAAAGCCGGTAAGGTAGCATTGAAGGCCTCTGGTCAGACACAAGTATTTGATGGATACTTGAAGGTTTGGACACACACTGACACTAAAGAGTTGGCTTTGCCTGATTTGAAGGTAGGACAAAAGTTAACGAAGATCAAGATCGAGTCAGTCGAACATGAAACCAAACCACCTGCACGTTATACAGATGCCTCCTTGGTGAAGGAATTGGAAAGCAACGGGGTTGGACGGCCATCCACATACGCAACGGTGGCGAAGACTTTGTTGGCTCGTGGTTACGTAAAGGTAAGTGGTAAGGCATACGAACCTACACCAAAGGGCGTAGAGGTATCAGACTTCTTGAAAGAACATTTCAGCAATCTGATTAATGTCAGTTTCACGGCACAAATGGAAACGGAACTTGACGAGGTGGCAGAAGGACAGAAAACCCGTCTGGAATTGTTGAGGAAGTTCTATAAGGAATTGAGCGATACAATCGAAGTAGTGAAAACAAAATTTGCAACAAACGAAGTTTCTGCTGAAGCGTGCCCAATATGCAAGGCACAGATGTTTGTGAAATTGAATCGAAAGGATAATCAAAGGTTTTTGGCTTGTTCAAATAAGGATTGTAAGAAGACATTCAATATGGACGAAAATGAGAAGCCAGTAGAACGAAAAGTTGAAAAGCTCGATAAGCCATGTCCAGAGTGTGGTGGAGATTTGCTAAAGAGAACTGGTAAGAACGGCATATTTTTTGGCTGCGAGAACTATAAAGAGAAGGGTTGTAAAGTAACTGCCTCTGCTGATGGTACAATCAAGGTACCACCAAAGAATACAGGTAAAAAATGTAAAAAGTGTAAACGAGGAACCATGCTGGAGCGCAAGAATAGGACCACGGGCGAGGTTTTCTTGGGCTGTAGCAACTACCCAAAATGTAAAAACGCGGAATCACTATGATGAACACCTATGCACCAATAATCAATCTTGAAGATTTCCAAGGCCTCAAGCCAGCACTGATAGGTACAATAGTCTGTACATCTGGTGGCTTTGATCCCATACATCCTGGACATATTAGTTGCTTCGTTGAATCCAAAAATTTTGGTGATCATTTGGTGGTGATAGTCAACGGAGACTCTTTTCTGAAAATTAAAAGGAGAAAGGTATTCCAAAACTTAGATACTAGATGTCGCATCGTATCTGCCATTCGTGGTGTCGATTATGTAATCCCTTTTGAGATAGAGAACGATCAATCAGTTTGTGTGGCTCTTGAACAAATCAAACCACATGTCTTCACCAAAGGTGGTGATAGAAAAGATCCTTCCAGCATTCCAGAATGGGAGGTTTGTCAGAGACTTGGTATTGATGTGGTATTCGGAGTTGGAGAAGATAAACAATGGTCTAGTTCTGACTATCTAGCTAAGTGGACCGAAGACATAGAAAGAGAAAGAGATCTGCTATTTGAATCGATGACAGTTTACAAGCAACTGCTATTAGGAAAGCCAGAAGAATGAGAAAGCCGATTAGTTGGGAAGAGTACTGGATTAGACAAACAGATCTTATGGCCGAAAGATCAAAAGATCCAATAACAAGGGTCGCAGCTGTGGCGGTTGGAATGGAAAATCGCCAACTGGCAGGTGGCTACAATGGTTTTCCTAAAGGCGTTATAGAAAATGATGAACGATGGGAGCGACCTACAAAGTATCAATTCGTGGTTCACGCAGAAATCAATATGATTGCTAATGCAGTTAGAACAGGAGTGAAGCTGGCTGGTAGTACAATGTATATCACCATTCCTCCTTGTGCTGAGTGTGCTAAGGCTGTCATTCAGTCAGGCATTGTAAAGGTTGTGTACAAAAATCTACCTAGTCAAGGTTCTTCACTTGACTATGAACACACTACAACAATGTTCAAAGAAGCAGGTGTTGAACTCGTTCAATATCAAAATCCTTCCTGATGTATTGATAATCTCCCTTACTAAAATAGTAGTGACGACTTCCTATCCACAGGAAATATAGGTATATATAAATATAGAGGTGTTATGACGAAGCGTAGTACTCAATTTACAAATGAATTCAGTAAAGAGGTTTGGGAACAGACATACAAATTTTATACAGACAATGATATTAATGATTCACACATTAGAGTAGCAAGGGAGTTGGCTTCTGTCGAAGAAGATCAAGAGTATTGGACAGAAAGGTTTCTCGACATACTAGAGAATTTTCAGTTTGTTCCTGGTGGAAGAATCACAAGCAATGCTGGGACTGGTTTGACAGGGACTACTCTTGTAAACTGCTATATCTCAGGACTTCGGGGTGAGAAGCAAGACTCCATTGACAGCATCATAGAAGAAATTCGAAGACAGATGTTGATACTCAAATCTGAAGGAGGTTATGGAGTTTATATTGGCACTCTTCGTCCTCGTGGGGCATTTATTCATGCCATTGCTAATGAATCTCCTGGTGTTGTGAAATTCTTAGATATTTGGAACACGGTATCCGATGTAATTACAAGTGGTTCAGGAAGAAAGAAAAGTAATGTAAAAGGTAAAGATAAAATAAGAAAAGGTGCCATGCTAGTCTCACTAGGAATAGAACATCCAGACATAGAAGAGTTTATAACAGCTAAACTGACACCAGGACGATTGACCAAATTTAATATGTCAGTTTTGGTCTCTGATGAATTTATGGATGCTGTTACTAATCATAAACCTTGGAAGTTAGAGTTCCCAGATTATGAAATGCTATTTGAACAAGGTAAAAGGGAAATATATAATAAACTCTGGGATGGTAACCTTAAAAAATGGAAGGAAGCGAGTTATCCAGTTAAAACGTACAAAGAATATAAAGACGCCAACGAACTTTGGGATTTGATAATGACTTCTTGTTATAATCGTAATGAACCTGGAGTTCTGTTTGTCGATACCATTAATCGTCTCAATAATATCTCATATTGTGAGTACATATTGTCGTGTAATCCCTGTGGAGAGATTCCAGGTGCTACTGATTCAGTTTGTGTACTAGGATCTCTTAACCTGACACAATTTATAAATACTGAACAATGTAACTGGGACTATAAAAAATTAAGTAGAATTATTCCTATTGCAGTTCGTTTTTTAGACAATGTAAATGACATAACTAAGGTACCTCTAGAGGAAAATAGACAAAGTTTACAAAATAAGCGTCGTATAGGATTGGGTAGACTAGGATATGCCTCTGCACTAATGATAATGAAAATTCGTTATGGTTCTCCTCGTGCACTTGAACTTACAAAAGAGTTAGAAGCCTTTGTGGCAAACCAAGCCTATCAAGCCTCTGTGCAGCTAGCAAAGGAAAAGGGTTCGTTTCCATTATTTGATCAAGATAAATATTTGCAAAGCAATTTTATAAAGAACCTCGATGAGGAAACAATTGATTTGATCAAACTAAACGGCATTCGTAATTCACATCTCTTAGCTATCGCGCCTACAGGTAATTCTTCTGTTTTTGCTAATAATGTAAGTGGTGGTTTAGAGCCAATTTATAGATCTGAATATGTTCGCACAACTATTCAATCTTATCCTCCTACAGGACTTGATATTCCACACGACATAAATTGGGGTGGTAAAGCGTTCACTTCTACCAGTGCATGGAATTGGCAAAAAGAGGGTGATGAAAATATCTTAGTTGCCAATCACAATGACGAGGTGTGGAAATTTGATCAAAGTCGTGGTTTGTGTAAAGAGGTCCCCACTAGTGATTTTGCTGTGAAAACACTACAAGAAAGAAAAGAGTGGGATGGTACAGCAGAGTGGGCTGCATGTACTGATATTCTTACAATAGACGAACACATCAAAACAATGGAAGTGTTTGCTAAATATGTTGATCAGTCTATCAGCAAGACTATTAATCTTCCTAATGAATATCCATATAAAGATTTTAAAGATTTGTATTTGAAGATTTACAAGACAGGAACCATTAAGGGGTGCACAACATATCGTGCAGGTACCATGGCTAGTGTACTCTCTTCTAAAGAAATAGCAAAAGAAAAAGGGGGCATAAGCAAGACGATATCACCAAAGAGGCCACAGAGTTTGCCGTGTGATATTCATCAGATTACAGCTGCTGGTAAGAAGTGGATAGTATTGGTGGGTCTACTGGAAGGTGATCCATACGAAGTGTTTGCGTTTCAGCCAAAGAATGTGACATTGCCACTTCGCATCAAGAAGGGAAATCTGGTCAAGATCAAGGGTAATGGGTATAATCTCGAGTGTGAAGACGGTTGGGTACTACAAGATATCAATACCCTATTTGAAAGTGACGAGCATGAGGCTCTAACTCGAATGATTTCAACAGCTTTGAGACATGGCACCGACATCGAGTTCATTGTGGCTCAACTCATGAAGTCTAGAGGCACTATCACCTCGTTTGGACGGGCCATTGGTCGTACACTGAAGGCATATATTCAGAACTATAAGAGCCTTAAATGCCTGAACCCACAATGCCGATCGAAGAATTTGGTGCGAGAAAATGGTTGCCCCAAGTGCCTAGATTGCGGATTCTCCGGGTGCGGGTAGTTGTCCTATTTTATATCTAAACTATCGATAATAAATGTATTTATTGGAAGCCCTCTATAAGTAATGATTGCTCAAATTATATAGGAGACGAACATGGCTGATGGATACGGAATGGTAGATTTTGTGGTAGTATCACCTTACTACCCATTACAGGGTGATTACGGCAGCATCATGGATGCTATAAATGATGGTGCGGTATCAATTTATGTAAAAAGTGGTATCTATGTGACCCATGAAACTATCACTGTACCTGGATGCACAAACATTTATGGTGAAAGCCCATGTGGTGTTATAATTGACTTCCAGAATGAGCCTTGGAACTTTATCATCAATGGTTTTGGAGTACGGATTTCAGGGTTGAAAGTAGTGAACTCAATAAATACATTGGGAGCATTTGTGTTTAATGCTGCAGAGAATGCCACTGTAGAAAAATGTTGGGTTGACCATTGTGATCGAGCGGCAATGTTTACTGCTGCTACTTACTGCCACTTCGATAATAACTGGGCTCAGCATATATTCTTGGAAACAGTTTTCGTAGACGAAACCTCAACAGATAACCGCATTGTCAATAATAGATTTACCGATGGACAGAATTATGGTGTCATGTTGAAGGGTGCATTCAACAAGGTTGTAAATAATACAATAGCCGGTCATCAGTATGATGGCATCCTAGTAGTTTCCAAGATGAATACGATTCAAGGTAACACATGCAATCAAAACGCCAATGGTATCTATGTGGCTAAAGAAGGTGGAGACGACAATAGTATCGTTGGCAATATCTGTGTGCAGAATGCAGGGTACGGAATCAACATCAATTCGCTTGAGAATGCAGGCAACGTAGCAACTACTAATGTATGCAAGGATAATGGTGTAGCAGATATTCGCTATGTTCCAGGCAACCAAGCTGGTTTCAATGATGCTGGCACAATAGTGTAGGAGTAGAGTACCAAATAATTTAAACATGTCATATTTGTCTTTTCCGTGTTGTAAGGACTCCAAAGGCTATATGCCTCGTGGAGTCCTTTTGTTATTCCTAAGCTAGGAGGACAAAAATCACTATGAGTAACAGAAGAGCCAGAAATGAAGCTCGGGAAGCTCGAGAAATGCAATCAAAGCATCCAGCACGGAACAGGGTTAACAAGGATGCACTGAGCAGATTTGAGCCGAAAACAGAAGGACAGATCGAGTATTTGAAGCTTATAGAAAGTCATCCTATCACACTGGCTATTGGTCCAGCAGGTACCGGTAAGACCTATCTTGCAGTAGTATCAGCGATTAGGGCTCTTATCGAGGGTAAATTCAATAAGATTGTACTAACACGACCGGCTATTGAGGCGGCGGGAGAGAGGTTAGGTGCATTACCTGGTGATGAAAAGGAAAAGATATTTCCTTATTTGCGTCCTCTATATGACTCGTTGGAGAAGATTCTTGGAAGACAGGAGGTGACAAGATTGATAGAGATGGGGATAATAGAAATATTACCACTGGCCTACATGAGAGGAATGTCTCTTGAAAATGCTTTCATCATTATGGATGAGGGGCAGAATGCTTCTGTAGAGCAATTTAAAATGTTACTAACTCGTCTCGGAAAGTACTCAAAACTTGTTGCCACTGGCGATCTTGAGCAGAGTGACATTGTGGAGCGCAGCAACAAGCGCAGTGGTTTGGAAGATGCTGTTCTCCGGTTTGCGGAGGAAGACGAGATCGCTGTGGCTCAGTTGAGCATGGCAGACATACAACGGCATCCATTGGTTTGTAGAATTATCAAGGCTTATAAATTGGCTTTACCAAAAAGTGTCAGCTATAACGATTTGTACAAATAGTTGATATCTGCGACAGCGTTCGAGGCCGATCCGGTAGCACATGATCGGGGACTGAATGCGAGGTAATATTATTTAGGGCTTAGATTCTCAGATATAGTTATAGGAGCACTTATGCATGGTCATGAGTGCTCCTTTTTTATTGTGACAATCCCACAAGAAGTTAGATATCGCGTCTACAAGGAGGAAAGATATGTCAATGGTAATGGTGCGTGGATTCGTTCCACACAAAGATTTTGGTGAAATTCCTTATGTGTCCTTTATCTACCACATAGAGTTGGTAGATGGCAAGGTGCGATTCCTAGTTTGGAATCCAGTTAATGAGTACTGGGAGATAGTGTCAGGTGATGCAGCACGACCTGTAGCAAAACCTACACAAGATGTTCCATTCAATCAGAGAATGAGAGAGTACCATGACTGGTTGAGAGAAAGAAAAACCAAAAATGGATAAGTTAACTGTTTACCTTGCAGGACCTATATGTGGGTGTAACGATAGTGAATGTAACGATTGGCGCGAATATATAATCAAAGAGCTTAATGGAGATTATGGGTTTCGCAATCCCATGGATCGAGATTACAGGGATCAATATACACAGATCAATATGTCTCCAGAGATTGTTGAACTTGATAAGCGTGATATTGATCTAAGTGATATTGTAATAGCCAACATTACTAAGCATAGCGCTGGAACTGCCATGGAAATGCTTTATGCCTGGGGGCGACAGAAGGTTGTAGTGGCGATTGCTAATCAGGGTGTGCAGCTTAGCCCATGGCATATTTATCATGCTACCAAGATTGTGTACTCAGTTGACGAGGCGATTAAGTGGATAAAGGAATATGTAAGGTGATAAACCTCGATGTACCATATTTTAAGCAGCACAACCTTGTGACGTGTGGACCATACTGTGTAAAGATGGTCTTGAGTTATTTGGGTATTGAAAAATCCATTGGTGAAATTTGTGAGTCATGCAATTATTGTTCACAGGGTACACTGGAAACAGGATTGGTACTGGGACTCAGAAGCATGGGCGTAGACTCAGTATTACATATGGTTCCTGATGGTGACACGATAAAAGCAAAATATGTTTCTATGGATGTGAAAAAACTTGCGACAACACTACGCCGTCGAGGTGGTCGCTCTCGTAAGGAAGTTATAAAAAGAGGTTTTTCTGAGTTGGCACAGGTTGTGGAAAATGAACAACTTGACTTTCGTTTACCAACGCGAGACCTAATAGAGCGAAATATAGAGATCGGCAACCCATGGATAGTGGTTGTAAAGCCCTTTGCCTTATATGGTTTTCAAGACGATAAAAAAGCAAGTCTATTGCACTTCGTTGTCATTGGTGGTTATGACGAAAACGGGTTCTACATAAATGATCCAGCTACTGAATTAAGATATGTGTGGAAAGACCAGCTACTCTATGGCATGTACAGCGGAGAATGCCGAGCAATTTGTATTAGAAAGAAGTGACTTTTATAGTAGGGAGCAGATATGTCTAATGGATTTGTATTTGGTGAAAACAATTCAAGTTTTGTATATGACAATAGATTGGATCAACTGCTTTCTGCTATGGAACGAATGGTGTCAATTCAACATGAAATATTAGAAGAGATTAGAAATCTCAGAGCGGATTTGAAGGATTCAAATGTAAGTTGGAGGGATCACACAAATGATGAATGGCGACGATGACAGAATCAGGGAAAATTTTGTTGTCTATCTCTCCGGAGCTATGATTGAAGATCATCCTGATCATAGAACCTGGAGAAGGGAAGCAATAAAAAGGTTCAATGAGCTTGGTATTGCTACCCGCTCTCCGTACAGAGGAAGAGATAAGAGTAAGATAATGAAGGTAGATAAGTACCACTACACCGTATCTACCGCGCCCATCAGTAATAGATTGGGCAACATGCTGGTTGCTCGGGATCTCAAGGATGTAGAGGACTGTGATGTATTGTTGATGAACCTAACTGGCACAAAAGATGAGAGACCCGCGATTGGTACACTATCTGAGTTGGCCTGGGCTTATCAACTTCGTAAACCCGTTATTTGTGTGGTGGATGAAGAAACAACCAATAGTCATTACTATAAGCATCCGTTCATGCATCAATTTATATCTCAATGGGTTGGCACAGTAGATGAGGCAATTAGTGTGATTGCCAACTATTGGCATCCACAAGCAGTAGAGGGAGACTAATGGTAGAAATCAAGAAGAAAGTCGAAACTGAAAAGGTGGTTGGTTTCATCTGTGATGTATGTGGTATGTCCTGTAGAAAAGACACGCCTGGTGAAGGTCCCAATGGGGATGGTGAAGGTTGCCATGAATGGGCTACCCTTTCTGCTACATGGGGATACTTTTCCAGTAAGGACCAAGAATGCCATGAATGCCATCTCTGTGAGGCCTGTTTTGATAAGGTGCGTGGGTTTATAGAAGAGACTTTGAAAGGCAAGATTCGCGTGTGGATTTATGATATGCTCACCGGGCACCGAATTGGAGACAAAGAGTAATGTCAATCTACATAGGTTTTTGTGGTGGCCCTTGTTCGGGTAAGACATTAGCATCTCGCGCTCTCACCAACAAGTTGTGTCTGCTAGGATACAATGCTGACTATATACCAGAATATGCTCGTTTTCATATTGGTATGTGTCGATTGTATCCATCAAATGATCAGCGTACTCTTTTGCATCAATACAATGTGCTGGAGAATCAATTGGAATGGGAGAATGCTATTCCGCAGGCTGTTGAGTATGTAATAACAGATTCGCCAGTGCTCGTAGGAATGGTGTACACCTATAATTTGTGTGACTTTGATGACTACAATCAAATGATCTTTTATCACAGACATTACCAACGAATGTTGAGCTATAAGGATCGCTACAGGTATTTGTTCTACCTACCAGCGGGGGATGTGGATTTTAAGGGTGATGGACTAAGGGCTCAAAATGAAGAACGAGCACGAAAGATAGGTGATCAAATCAAGGGGCTCTTAATACTCCACAACATCTCTTACCATGAAATTACAGGCACTCTGGACGAGCGCATATATAAATGTCTCGAAATTATGGGTGTCAAGAATAAGAATAGCACTAATACAGAGAATAATGGAAATTCATAGTAGGTTATGAAAGGAGAATTTGTAATGAAGAAGTGGATGTTAGTGTTTGCGTGTACTGCTCTGATGTGTGTTTCTGGATGTAGTATTATCACTGGTGTCACCAAGGACTGGGTCATCAGTACAACAAAGGAAATCGCCGTACAGGTTGTCGATTTCCAGCTTGACAAGGTTAATGAAAAGTATGTGAAGCCTGAGATCGACAGACTTGAGGCAAAGTTGGGAGAAAAGGTTGACAAGGATGGTAATGGCACCTGGTCTGCGGAAGAAATTCAAGGAGCCATTCAAAAGGAATTGAAGCCCGCCATTCAGAGCACGATTACCACTCTGACGACCAACACAGATCAGAAGTTGGGCGAAAAGCTGCAGAACTTGGCTACCAAGGATGACAACATTCGAGGACTGATCATGTTGTTCATTGCTTGGTTACTAACTAAGCTTGGTATTAAGATAGGTCCAGCAGGTCTCCAGAGTTTGAAGTCATACATGACCAAGCCGGACGAGCCCGCAAAGCCAAGTCTATGAGAGGATATTTACACATCAATCTATAACTCGTTTGAAGAGCCTACTTTATTTGGTGGGCTCTTTTTCTATTAGGGAGAATACCAAACCTTGTAAAATAATTGAGTGGGAGCAGCACAATCTATCGATTTTTCCATACAGAATAGAGATATCGTCTACAAAATGTAAAGAGGTAGAATGACTGCATATAACAATCAATTGCCAGTTATTCCTATTGAGCAATTTTTACAACCCGTGTTTACTGCTTATCAAAGAAATGGCATAGTTATGTCATTCAATAAGATGGAAAACAACATTCTTTACATAAATATTAACAAAGGGATGTGTGGGGGCTGAAAGGAAAATGGCATACGTGTGGGTCTCATGCGTAAGATTCAGCGTCACTATCCTCATATCATAAACGTGTTATTGGTAAAGGTTTAGTATGGAAGCAATATTGTGTCACAAGTGTAAGAAGGAAAAGCTTACAGTTGAGTTCTACTTAGAAAAGACCTCAACACGTGGATATAATCTGTGGTGCAAAGAATGTTACGCTACCTGGCAACACAAAAGACAGGAAGAAAAGGCAAAAGAGTGGAAAGTAGAGAAGAATTGTAAGATTTGCGAGATACCTTTTATGCCTCGACGACCTTTCCAAACAATGTGTGGTAGCAAGAAATGTGCACAACAGAGTAAGCAAAGATCGCCATATTTTAAAGCTGTAAGCCAACGAGCTGGTAAGAAAAGACTTAGCAAACTGCGTGAATCATTTTTAAGTATGTATGGTAGTTCTTGTAGGTGTTGTGGTGAAACACAAAAGATATTTCTGACTATTGACCATAAAAAGAACGATGGGTGTGCGGAAAGACAGCGGTTGGGAGGCAATGAACCTTATCGGACCCTCGCTGATGCAATAAAGATATATGATCCTGCAAAATATCAGGTACTATGCTTCAATTGTAATTGTGGTAGGAATTTGAATG
>Ga0315279_10005549_pt1 | contig 16309 bp, 13 predicted proteins | sample YL17G06_20_MG_FD_203694 | JGI IMG/M metagenome (GOLD analysis project Ga0315279, IMG submission 203694) | Sediment microbial communities from Yellowstone Lake, YNP, Wyoming, USA - YL17G06_20 | ecosystem: Environmental > Aquatic > Freshwater > Lake > Sediment | place: USA: Wyoming | collected...
CCAAATATTACATAATATAATATGTAAGCATGCAAAATCAAAGCGAATTTGCTCAAAAATGCAAAAAAAATGATCTCCCTATAGGTTTAATGGAATTTTAAAACAAGTTGCGGAACTGCTGCCCCATGCAAAATGTATTCAAAACATGTTTGGGGATGCGGAGATGATTAAAATCGATTATATTCAATTAATACTATGAAAACCATGCAGAATAACCCGAACTACGGAGTACGAACATGAAGCACGCAATTCGTTTCTCCATTATTATGGCGCTGTCCGGCGTTGCCGCCCATCAAGCCTCCGCCGATGTTTTTTTCCAGGGCAAAGTCATCAATCCTTTCGGCATTCCGATTAAAAATGCAATCGTTACCTATAATGAAGGCAATCCCGCGACAACAAATGACAGCGGCGAATTTATCATCTCCGGTCCCCAGCGGGTAATCGATCCCGGACGTATGCGCGCGGTTCCCCGCTCGGCCATGGGTTTTGCCGGATGGCGGCTTCTCGTGCACGGCGTCGCCGGCAATCGCATCGAGCTTTCCATTTCAAATGCGCTTGGCCGCATCGTCTATTCCGACATCGTGAAGCCATCAGCCTCTGATGAAAAAACGTATGATCTGTCCAATCGCGGCGCATGGCCCGCAGGGTTCTATATCCTTCGCCTGCGCATCGGCAAAGATCTGTACCGGACAACGCTCATGGCGCAAGACGGCCGCATTTCCGCGCGGCCAATGCAGGTTGAAGCATCGACCCCGCGCGGCCTTGCCAAGGCCAACGCATCCACGCGGTTCCATGCGACAGCCGCGGGATATGCCGATCGTGACTTTACTTTCGATAAGATATTCGAACTGGGCATGGAGCTCATGATGCTCTATCCCGGCCAGACGGCGCCGGCGCCGGTGGTCATTTCCGATTCTCAGGAGACCGACCGGCTCGAATATGGCGCCGTTTACTGGGGCGATGAAAACACGCCGGCAACCCAGTTCCGCAATCTGGAACGTTGGGCAAACAGCTATACGCAATGCTATGAAAAAATCCCCTATGATACCCTCTATACCTATAATGATTTCACGTTCCATTATTTCAATCTCAACAACAGCCTTATCAACGTATCGGTCAGCCCGGAAATGGGCAGCCGCATCATTTATATGAATGATATGACAAACGGGAGTTCCCGCCAGATGTTTGCCGTGCCCGGGGCCAATTCCGTGATGCAGTGCACCAAGTTCAACAACCTTGGCGGCGTTAAAAACTGCTTTCCCATCACGGAAAATTCTACCGGCGCGATCGATCCCACCGGCAACTACGGCTATCGCTCCGGCTATTTCATCCAGACCCACCCGGACGGCGCCGCCACCGTCGTGATGAACATGCGCTTCGATTACAATCAGCGCCAGGAAGATTGCGGATTTCTGGGAAAATACGGGGACCGGCAGCTGAATACGATTGTAACCATCCGGCCGGGAACCAATATGCTGCTGGTCCGCTATGCGGCCGACAATACCAACCCCACGCCGCGGCATAATGCGATCTGGAACGATGCGATTTTTCCCTCGATCCCCCGATCGAATAGCACCTCTACATCATGGATTTTCCCTACAAAATATGCCATAAACCATTGCGCCTACGACGGCACGAACCAGGCGAATTACTGGGACATGACCACCAAGCACATCGGATCCACCGGCATCGGTCCGTATCATTCCTATTTCGCGCTCTATCCGCAATACGGGTTTGCCGGATGCTATTATTCGCTCAGCGGCGGGGACGCGACGCACCTTCGCGTTGCCGATCCGGCCCAGGTCCCGGGCATGAAGGTCTACGACGATCCGAGCATTCCCGAGCTCTGGGGATCGACCAACGTATTGTTCGAAGGGTTCAACGGACTGACCGGCGCGTTCCAGCCGGTATACCTCCCTCTCAACTATTTCATGGCGAAAAATCTGGGCCGCGTCACCTATGCCAACGAGCAGGTCGCCATCACGGCCACGGGCACGGGCACACTCACCTACAAGCTCATGTCGCCCCGGCCGGGCATCGTGACGGTTTACAATTACAATCAGACCACGGGCCCGCTGCTTACGAATGTGCGTATCGGTCCGGACACCGTACTTTCCGGTTCCTGCCAGGGTGGTTTGCGGGTGGTATCAAAAGACGGGACCGTGCTGTGCAATATCGCGCTTCCGCTTCAATATATCGATAATTCGTCGACGTATGCGGCCGTTAAGGCCACGGCGGATTCATGCGGCTGCAATGGGTTCGGACCGGTGGCCCCGGCCAATCTCGACGCCCGGTTCGGCTCCTCCTATGAAAAAGAGGAGGTGGGCGGGCCGGCTTCCTATATAACCTCCCTGGCATCAGTCCTTGCGGCGGCGAACGTGACCGCATCGAACAATGCCGATGCGCTCATTTCCATGGCCCGCGCCGCGTATAAAGTCGGTGGATTCAGCGCCGTGAATACCTACCTGACAAAACTCGGCGCCAACAAGCCGCAGGATGCCAACTATCTGCGCGGCCTTATGAACCTGGAACTTGGGGCCCCCGCCGATTTCTCCAACACGCCCATCGAGGGCAATTACTTCCGCGCGCTGCAGTCGATTGCCGCGGGGAGTTCGAGTCAGGCCATTACCTTCCTCGACCAGCTGCTTGCGGCCAAACCCGACGCCATACGGCCGCGCATTCTGCGCATGTACCTGAAAAATGACCTGAACGACGCGGCCCAAGTTTACAAACGAGTTCCCGGATCCATGGAGCTGTGGGTGGCGCTCAAGGAACTCGCCGCCCCTGGCGCCGCGGAACGCCTTGCCACCCTGGCGCAGCAGAACCCGATGGCGCAGATCCGCGCCGATGATTTCGTCAAGGAGATCAAGCAGGGGATCTGGCGCCACGAACGCCGCTACGAATACAACAATACCTGGTACGAAGGCGTCACCATGCCGGCGTTTCCGGACACGCTCAAATACAAAGGGGCGCCGGGACCCATTCTCTGATCCTTCCGGTCCGGAATTTCGGATGACCAGAAGGCGCCGGCACATGCCGGCGCCTTTTTTCATGAGCCGGCGCCGCGGGTTCGCATGAACGTTCCGCCGCATCCCGCACGCGCGATTTCGTATTTTCCTCTCGATACGCCGCCGCGATATCCCCGCGATTCCGGCGGTATCATGCCTTTTCGGCCAACGCATGCCGGCATATGAAAAAAAAGCTGATCTACCTGTATCGATGGATCATGTGGAACGTCCTGTCGCGGCCGTTCGTATTCCTGTATATCAAGCCCGCCTATCGTTTCACCCGCACGCCCGGCTCACAGTCGTTCCCCCGGCCGCCTTTTGTGGTGATCGCCAATCACGGCACCTTCTTCGACCCGTGGATGTGCGGCGTTTACAGCCGCTACCCTTTCGCCATCATGTGCAACGACGACGCGTTCCGCGGCCCGCCTATCACCCGCTGGTACCTTAAAAGCATCGGCGCATACCCAAAAAAGAAGGGCGCATCCGATTTTGCAGCCATGAAGACCACCATCGCCCGCATGCGCGACGGGTATCCGGTCTGCATCTTTCCCGAAGGCCAGACCACCTGGGACGGCGAAACGCAGCTGATGTATAAAGGGACGGAGCGGATCATCAGGAAGGCCCGCTGCCCGCTGGTGGCCATCCGGCTGCAGGGCAATTTTCTCACCCGGCCATGGTGGGCGCATGCGCAACGCAGGGGGCGCATCCTTGTGACGATCAAGGTCATCCCCGCGGAGGAGATCGCGCGGCTTTCGGATAGCGACCTGCTTTCGCTCATGAAACGCTTGATATACCAGGATGACGTCCGCGATGAAGCGAACCTTGCCGCGGCATTCAGCGGCCACGACCTGGCGCTGGGACTGGAGCGGTTTGTCTGGATCTGCATGACATGCAGCGCCGAAGACCGCCTTGAGACCGCCGGCGACCGGATCACCTGCCGCGCCTGCGGCGCCTGTTTCCGGCTGGACGCCCACTGCCGCCTGAAACCGGAGCCGGGGACCGCGGCGGCGTGCCTTGACATCAAAGAGTGGTGGTCCCTCCACCGCCGCACGATAATCGACCGTATCGCGGCCGCAACGCCGCACGAGGCGCTGGCGCGGTCGCCGCGCGCACTGCTCCAGACCATGGGCGACCGCGCTGCGTTTGTCAACCGCGGTGCGGGCGAACTCTCCCTCACCCGCGAGCAGCTGGCCTTCCATCCCGATGACCGGCAATCGGCGGCGCTCTGCTTCCCCCTTCCGGAAATCCGCAACTGGGTGATCCAGCGGAAGGACATCTTCGAAGTCACGGCGCACGGCGTTGATTACCGCTTTGAATTCAACCGCGAAAGCCCGATGAAATGGCTTGCCTATATGCGCTATCTCAAAGGATATGAGGAGTGCGAGCGCCGGGGATGGATCGAGTAGCAAAGGCCTAGGTCCGGCCGGCCCTGCCGCAGGCGGCAAACGCCTGCTTCAGGTCCGCGATAATATCTTCCGCGTCTTCCAACCCAACGGCCAGGCGGAACAGCGTGTCGGTTATGCCGATCTTATACCGTTCCTCGCGCGAGTAGTCATAATAGCTGACGATCGCCGGATGCGTGATGAGCGTTTCGGTGCCGCCCAGGCTCGGGCCGATATAGCAGAGCTTGAGCGCATTCAGGAATTTTTTTGACGCGGCCAGCATGCCCTTCATCTCAAAGGTCACGACGCCGCCGCCGCCGGTCATCTGTTCCCGCGCCACATGATACTGCCGGTGGCTTTCGAGAAACGGGTAATAGACCTTCTTTACCCATGACTGGCGTTCGAGATACCGGGCGACATGCAGGGCGGTTTCGTTCTGCCGCTGCATGCGCAGCGGGAAGGTTTTCAGGCCGCGCAGGAGGAGCCAGGCGCAGTGCGGGTCGATGACGCCGCCCATTGACTTATGCAAAGCGCGTATTTCATCGACCAGCTCCTTGCGGCCCAGCACCGCGCCGGCCAGTATGTCGTTGTGGCCCGCCAGGTATTTGGTGGCGCTCTGCAGCACCAGGTCCACGCCGAATTCCAGCGGCCGCTGATTGTAGGGCGTGGCAAAGGTGCTGTCGATGAGCGTAAGCAGGTGGTGCCGGTCGGCGATGTCCTTGAGTATTTCCAGATCGAAAATGTTCAGGTAGGGGTTCGTGGGCGATTCGGAAAAGATGAACCGCGTGTTTTTCCTGATCGCTTTTTCGAGCACGTCGTACTTGCCGAACGGCACGATGGTGCAGTCGATGCCGAAGCGCAGGAGATAGGACCGGCAGAATTCCAGCGTCTTTTTATAGCTGTCGTCGGTGATGACGATATGGTCGCCGGTCTTGACAAGAGATAATATAGTGGTCGTTATGGCGCTCATGCCGGTCGAAAAAACCACGCAGTCCTCGGCGCCTTCGAGGTCCGCAAGCCGCCGCTCGGCGATCAACTGCGTGGGATTGCCGTAGCGGCCGTACTCGAAATGCTCCTTCTTTTTGGTGGTATACGCGAGGATTTCGGTGGTGTTCTCGAAGGTATAGGTTGACGTCTGGACTATAGGCGTGGTGATGGAGTTGGCGTATTTGGCGCGCGGCTCGCCGGCGTGTATGGCGCGCGTGAACAGGGAATGCCTGCTTGCCTTGGGTCTGGTAGCCATGGCGCGGTCCTCGGAATCGGGTTTCTGGACACTTTTGCATTTGCCGGCATCCCGGCATGGGAGGAAAAATACGACGTGCGGGCGGCGGCTGGGACGTTCTCTCGAACATCGCTGCCGCCGCCCGCTTAATTCCGCTGCCCCCGGATTACGCCGACTCGCGTATGATAAACTTGGTGGGCAGTTCCTTGTGTTTGATGCCGGATTCGCGGCCCTCGAGCTTATCGACCAGCATGTTGATGGCATAGTCGCCCATCTCCAGTTTTGGCTGGCGCACCGTAGTGAGCATGGGTTCCACCACCTCGGCAGCGGGAAGGTCGTCGTAGCCCACCACCGAAAGGTCGCGCGGCAGCACCATGCCCTTCTTTTTAGCCTCTTTGACAATGCCGATAGCGACCATGTCGCCGGCGGGAACGAAGACCGCGGAGATGCGCGGCGTATGCGAAAAGATCTTCCCGGAAATGGCGATCCCGGCCTCCATGGTATCATCATCCACTTCAAACATCAGTCCCGGGTCGAAGGCGACGCCTTTTTTCGACAGCCCGGCCTTAAAGCCGTCCACGCGCTCGGCCGTGGGCAGGTTCTTTTTGTTGCACACCACGCAGGCGATGGTGGCGTGGCCCTTGCTTATCAGGTATTCGGCGGCGTCCTGTGAGCCGGTCATGTTATTGACAAATACAGAATCGAGCGCGTCGCACCTGCGCGCGACGATCACGCACGGCACGCTCTCGTCGCGGAACACGGCAAGCTCCTCGTCGGTCACCGACGAGCTGATGAGGATCACGCCGTCGATGCGCCGCTCGCGCGCCAGGCGCTGAAAGAGCTGCGATTCGTTTTCCTTCTGCCCGATGGTGTCGAAAAGCTGCACCGTGTAGTCCACGTCGCGGTTGGTGCTCTTGATCCCTTGCAGGATGCGCACCACGAATGACGACGCCAGATTGGGCACGATAACGCCGATGGCGTTGGACTTGCGCGTGGCCAGGCCGCGGGCGATTACGTTGGGGTAATAGTTGAGCTCCTTGGCGATCTTCAGGACCTTCTTGCGCGTGGTCTCGGAGATATTCGGCTTGCTATTGATGACCATGGACACCGTGGCCGCGGTCACGCCGGCGCGCTCGGCAATGTCTTTAAGGGTTACGGCCATATAAACCATCCTCTATGTTGGGATAAACGCATCGTCCGAAGCATTCAGAATTTCAAGCTGATCGAAAGCTCCACCCCGTTGTTGCCAAAAGCAAGGTCCGGCGAAAGTCGCATCTTTTCGGGCGCATCGTGGAGATTGGCATCGACCACGGCGTCAAAGATGCCGTAGAAATAGAACATGATCAGGTACCACAAATAAGTATTTCTGCTGCGAAACGCGAACCGCCGCCGGTAATTCCAATCATTCAGCAGGGAAACCCGCTGGTCTTGATCCATCGAAACCGTGTCCGCCCAGCTGATCTTGCGCTCGCATTCGAGCATGAGCTGCCAGTACGTCCAGGTGACATATCCCAATCCACCCTCCACCATCATGATCATGCCGGCTTTTCTGGCGGAACCGTTATAGAACTGCCCCAGCCCTAAAAACGGCACGGCCGACAGCCAGCCCGCGAGCTTCGGGTCGCGCTGGCCGGCGTTATCGAAGACGCCGGTACCCTGCATCGCATCCAGGATGTTATAGAGATGGCAGCCGGCCATCCAGCAGAAAGCATTATTGATACGCTGGCGAGCCAGTTTGTGATCAAAAGCATGCTTGTCGCGATTATAGCCCGCCAGCACCGAAAGCGTATCGTTGACAGCGGAAGAATCCGACAACGCCTGCGCCCATTGCGAATCCGCTGCGCTCAGAAGCCCGCGCCGGCGCATGCGGCCCACGCTATCGCTGAAAAATACCGCTCGCGATGCATAGTCCGACTGATCCGCGTCCGCCTGATCCAGCAGCTTGCGCTGATAATCGGCGTTGAGTGTCATCTGATAGACCGTAAGCCCCATAATCGCTTCGGCGGCCAGAAAGCAACCGGCTTTCACATAATGCCTGCTGTAAGCCTGACCTGATCCCGGCACTAAAAGCGATAAACCCGCCGCGATTCCGGGACTATACCGCTTTAACTGGACGGACGGTGCGACCGTATCCTGGTCCGCGGGAGCAGAAACGCTGCCCCCGCTTTTTATCTGTAAATCTACAGACTTACCCGCCGAATCGGACAAGGTATCGCCGGCATATAAAGGCGCTATCCACAGCAACATGACCGGCAACAGCTTCAATTTCATCGCTTAAAAATAATAAATTCAATGTCCGCGAGTTTAATGAATTAAATATAAGGTTAAAATATTAAATCCGCAGAAAAAATTTAAACGATATTAAATTGCCGTGCCTTTGAGGAGCAGATATGGCTGGATATTATATCTCATTGATATACAATGGCTTAGAGCCTCTATACTTTTCATCAAGGTAATTTATAAAGAGGATTTCCGTGGTCACATTCTTTTTAATATTGATAATCAGCCGGTCTGCGTACATGCGCGACATATGCAATCCGCGACCGTTTTCATCCAAAAGCCCCTCGCCGTGAATGTGCCGGTCCAGACGATAGAGTATCTGTTCTTTCGTCAGCCGGCCCGAGGTATCGACGACGCTCACCCCGTATTTTTCGGAATCCTTGCCCAGGATGATTTTTACGATCTCTTTTTCGTCAAGCACAACCTGCGAATGCTTTTCGTACTTTGTATGCCCGTGCTCGTCCACCGGGGCATGGTAGACCGCATTGGTGATGATCTCCTCTAAGAGGATCTGCACGAAAAGCTGGGGCCGGTGGAACGTGGAAATGATATCGATGATGTCCTGCTCGATGCCGCTGATCTGGCTCGAGCTCTGCAGGGTGTATTCCTTGACAACAGAATAATCAGGCAGCATGTATTTCTCGATGCCGAATATTTTTTCCGTTACCAGGCTGAAAACGATCGAATTGAATTCATCGAAATTGAACGGCGTGGACTTGGAGATGATATTGGAAATATTATTCTCCTTGGCCATACGCATGTAGTCGTCGATATTATACCCCGTGATGAGCGCCACTTTGGTTTTGGGGAACTGCTCGCGCACCTTGGCGATCAGGTCATAGCCTTTCATGCCCGGCATGTTGATATCGGATATGACCAGATCGATCCGGTTTTTGCCCAGGATCTCGAATGCCTGCGCGGCATTGCCGGCGGTAAAAACATCGTATTGCTCCTCCAATTCGATTTCGAGCATGCCGCGCATGATGGCTTCGTCATCGACGATGAGCACGTTGCCGATTTTAGCAGCCATGGTCTATTCGGGAAAAAGTATCGGGAAATATAATTCACTTCGGCCTGAAAGCGGTCCGGCCGATTCCGCGCGATATAATTGTGCCATCGCGGAAAAAAGAAGTCAATATGCGGAGCGTCAATGTGGCGGCGGATTCAGGCGAACAGATCGATTGTCGGCGCGGACATGCCGGCAAACGGCGATGCCGTGGCGCCGGCGCCGGTATATCCCGGGGTCTTCGACGGAATGCCGGTATCCTTCTTATCAACTGTTCCCATGGTCTGGTGCGGAGCGGAGGCCTTCGCGGACCCGGATGCGGCGCCGGCCGCCAGCTCCTGTTGCGCGACGCCTTCCTCCTGCGCCGCCTGCGCCGCCACCGACCGGTCCTGGCCCGACGGGTCCGCCGGGGCCAGGGCCGCACGCTTGACGCTTTCCATCTTGGCAATGGTCGCCTGCGGATTTCCCTTTACCGGCGACGTATCAATGGACACTTCCCCGCCAACGGCATATTGCTTTCCATCGGGACCGGTCTGGTATTCATAGGTCGGACCGCCGCGCACGACCCCGCCGCCGGCGGCAACATGCGCCTGCTCGTGCTGCTTTACCTCGGTATCACGGGCCTTGAGCCGTGCGACCTCCGCCTTCTGCTGGTCGCTGAGTTGATCGCCATTGCCTTTGCCGGCTTTTTCGGGCTTGCCGGAAGGGCGTATCGCCTTCACGGTATCACCGCCACCAGCGCCGCGGAGCTGAAATGCGGCAGCAAAAGAGGCTGCGGCTGCTATGGCTTCGATGGGCATATCTTGTTTCGCTTCAAATGGTTATATGAAAACGCCGAAAAGGACGTTCCCGGCCGCCCGGAATCATCCTTTATCATTATCGGCATTAAGCGCCTGGGCTTTAGCCCTTTTTTCCGATGCGCAGCCGGCGCCCGCGGAATTATTTTATGCGATTCGCGTACATCATCCTGTTGCCGCGGCGCATCCGGCGCCGCGCGCGCCCATTCATCACGGGAGGTAAAGCATGGCGCCCGATCTGCAACGCATGGAGTTCCAGACCGAAGCCAAACAGCTTCTGCATCTGGTCATTCATTCGCTCTATCAACACAAAGAGGTATTTGTTCGCGAGCTCATCTCCAACGCGTCCGACGCTCTTGACAAATTGCGATTCGAATCGATCACCAATCCCGGCATTCTCAGCGACGGCAACGACCTCTCCATCCGCATCAAGCTCGACAAAAAGGCGAAAATTTTCACGATCACCGACAACGGAATCGGCATGACGAAGGATGAAGTGGTCCAGAACATCGGCACCATCGCCCGGTCGGGGTCGCGCGCCTTTCTGGACAAGCTGACCGGCGACCAGAAGTCCGACAGCAACCTGATCGGCAAATTCGGCGTGGGGTTTTATTCCGTGTTCATGGTCGCGGCAAGGACAAAAGTAGTGACCAAGCGCGCCGGCAGCGATGAAAAAACCGTGGTCTGGGAATCGGACGGCTCAAGCGACTACTCGGTGGGCTACGCGGAGGAGGAGAGAAGCCGCGGCACCGAGGTTACGGTGTATCTCAAGGAAGACGAAGGGGTGTATGCGGAAGAGTGGCAGATCCGCTCGCTCATTAAAAAGTATTCCGATTTCATCGCCTTTCCCATCTGGCTGCCCAGCGACAAAGGCACGGATGAGGTCGTCAACGAAAGCAAACCCATCTGGAAGCGGCCCCCGGCCGAAATCACCGTGGAACAGTACGAACTCTTTTTCCGCCACTCCCTGGGCGGGTTCGACAAGCCGCTGGTGACCATCCACAGTCAGGCCGAAGGCGTGCTGGAATTCAGCTCCCTGCTGTTCGTCCCCGAAAAAGCGCCCTTCGATCTGTTCAATATCGAACGCAAGCACGGAGTCAAGCTGTATGTCAAACGAGTCTTCATCATGGACGATTGCAAAGAGCTCCTGCCCGAATACCTGCGCTTCATCAAAGGCATCGTCGATTCCGAAGACCTGCCGCTCAATGTATCGCGCGAAACGCTGCAGCACAATCCGCTGGTTGCGCGCATCGGTAAATCCCTCGTCGGCAAAGTGCTGGGAAAGCTGGCCGACCTTTCGCAATCGGAACCGGAAAAGTACGCCGCCTTCTGGAAGCAGTTCGGCCCCGTGCTCAAAGAGGGCCTGCATACGGACCATGAAGATAAGGAAAAACTGCTCGATCTCGTCCGCTTCCAGTCTTCGATGGGCGAAACGGCCGACGACCTGGTATCGCTCAAGCAATACCGCGGCCGCATGCGCGAAGACCAGAACGCCATCTACTACATTACAGGCGAGCGTCGCGACATCGTGGAAAAAAGCCCGCACCTGGAGCTCTTTAAAAATAAAAGCATCGAGGTCCTGTACCTTCTCGACCCGATTGACGAATGGATCGTCCAGGACATTTACAATTTCGACGGCAAACAACTCAAATCGGTCGTCAAGGCCGACCTTGACCTTGGAGAACTCGGCCGCGAAGAAAAGGAAGAGATGACGAAAGCCGAATCAACATTCAAGAAACTGGCCGAGCGCCTAAAAAACATCCTTGCCGATTCGGTCAAGGAGGTGCGGCTCTCCATGCGGCTCAAGGACAGCGCCGGTTGCCTGGTGGCCGATGAGCACGACATGGGCGTGCATATGGAACGGCTTATGAAAGCCATGGGCCAGGAGACGCCGCCGTCCAAACGTACCCTTGAAATCAATCCGGCGCACCCGCTGATCGTCAATATGAACGCCGTGTATGAAAAAAACGCCACGGACCCAAGACTTGATGAATGGGGAAAACTGCTGCTCGATATGGCGCTCATCGCCGAAGGGCAGCCGCCCGCTGATCCGCCGTCGTATGTCAAACGCGTAAACCAGCTGCTGGTCGAGGCGTCGGCTGGACCGGCAAAATAGCGGAAACCGGAAGGCAACCAACCATGCCCATCATTGCGCTTCTCACCGATTTCGGCACACATGACTGGTTCGCGGCCAGCACGAAGGCCGCCATGCTGCTGGTCAATCCATCGGCGACGATCGTCGACATCACGCATGACATACCGGCGCACGATATCGCATCCGCCGCATTCCTGTTGCGGGCCTGCGTGCGCGATTTTCCCCGCGGCACGGTTTTCGCCGGCGTTGTGGATCCGGGCGTGGGCAGCGACCGCGCCATTATCGCGGCGCGAGCCGCCGGGTTTCGCTTCGTGGCGCCCGACAATGGCCTGCTTTCCTGGGCGCTGGACCTTTGCGGCGGCGCGGAGGTCCGCGTGGTGAAAAACCAGGCGTTCATGAAGCCGCTGCTGAGCGCCACGTTTCATGGCCGCGACATCATAGGTCCCGCTGCCGCGCGACTATGCGCCGGCGCGCGGTTCGAAGATGCAGGTCCTGTCGCCGGATCGTACACGCGCCTTGCATGGCCCGCGCCCGCGCAGACCGAGCGTTCCGTGCGCGGCGAAATTATCTATATCGACCAATTCGGCAATGCCGTCACCACCATCGGCGAGCCATTTCGCTCCCTGTTCCTTCCCGGCCGCGCGCGGCTGCGGGCCGCGGGGCGGGATATTCCCCTGTGCCAATATTACCGCGAAGCCAAGGAAGGGGATACGCTGGCCGTGTGGGGATCGGCGGGGTTCATCGAAATATCGGTCAATGCCGGCAGCGCCGCGCAGAAGCTGGGCATACGCATCGGCGACGCCGTCGAGGCGTTTCCCGGGTGAAAAGGCGTTGCACACCGGCCTTGCCCGCATCAACGCATCAGACGTATTTTCCCAGATCGTTCCAAACCATTCAGCCGAAAGGACATTCATGCGCTACCGTATCGCATCTTTCGCACTTCTCCTGGGTTCGGGCGCGACATTCGCCCAGTCGGCCCCTAAACCGGCCACCGGATCGGGTTGGGAAGGCATGATGGGAATCATGCCCATGATGCTCATCATGTTCGCCGTCATCTACTTCCTGATGATCCGGCCCGAACAGAAAAAGCAGAAGTCCCGCCAGAAAATGATGAATGAACTTAAAAAAGGCGACAAGATCCTGACCATCGGCGGCGTAATCGGTATAGTAGGCAATGTCAAGGATGGAACGGTGATGGTGAAAATCGCCGAAAATACCGTTGTGGAAGTGCGCAAAGGCGCCATTGCGGAAGTGCTGGCGGACAAGCCGGAAGAAAAGAAAGAAAACAAATAATGTTTGCAGTGGTAACCTATGGTCACCCGGTGCTGCGGAAAATAGCGGCGCCGGTCATGGTCTTCGATGAGCAGCTCCGCGCATTCGCCGAGGAGATGGTCGCTGCCATGAAAGAAAGCGACGGGGTGGGTCTTGCCGCGCCCCAGGTGACCCGTTCCATCCGCCTTGCCGTCGTCGACCCGACCAACGGCGAAAAACCGCCGTATGTGCTGATCAATCCGGAAATAGTCTGGTTTTCGCCGGAACGCGAGGATTATGAAGAGGGCTGTCTGAGCGTTCCCGAGATCAGGCTCAAGGTGAACCGTCCCCTGCGCGTGACCGTGAAAGCGCAGGATGTCAATGGGGCGCCCTACGTGATCGAGCATGCCGACAGTCTTCTGGCACGGGTGCTGCAGCACGAAATCGACCATCTCAACGGGATCCTCTTCGTCGACCGCGTATCACCCCTGCAACGCCAGCTCATCGCCGGCAAGCTCAAGCGCATGGCAAAAGAGCAGAAGACGGGCGTGAAGGCCTAGAATCCGCTTGATCGCATCATTCTTCATCATGACTGTTTTTTTTCCCGCATTCCGAAGACTATATTCCCATATATCGGTTTCAAATGCCGTGCCGCGGCGGATATTAGCATAAGTCAACTTTCAACGCGGGGGTCCTTCGTATGCAGCGGAATATTCCATCAATCCTGCCGGCCATCATCGGCGTCCTTGCGTGCATACAGCAGATCAACTGCGCGCCGAACGCGTTCCTGACGCCGCATCCGCCGGGCGGGCAGTCCTCCGCATCCGCCGCGCCGGCAAAACAGCCGGATCGGGAACAGCCGCCGGCGGCAGAGTCTGCATCATCGGAACAGTCACCGGCGCCTGCAACCGGGCCTTCTTCGTCCGCGCCGGCCGACTCGGTCGCCGCCGCGCAGACAAGGAGCCCGCAGTCGCAAAGCACACCCGCCGATTCCCAAAAAACGATTGCCCCGGCAACGTTCGCCTGGTCGGGGGCCACGGCGCTTTTTGCCGTTCCCACGCAAACGGTGCGCGTTGCATTGTTGCGCGGTCTGGCGTCCGTTTCGCTTTACAGTTCCGGGACCATGATCGTGGGCTGCGAGGGAAAAGGCAACGGATTTTCCTTCAAAGGGCCGTTGCAGCTCACCTTGAAGCGAGGAGCATCGACGTTGCAGGGCTTTATTTCACAGATGGAAAGCCGGGAAATCAGCATGCCGTGCACGCTCAAGGCGGTTGCCGATGATAATATCATTGAAGTGGGCGATAAATCCTATCGCGGCAACCTGATCATCGCGGCCGAAGAAAATAATTCATTCTCGGTTATCAACCGCCTTCCCATGGAAGAATATCTCTGCGGGGCGATAAGCCTGGAAATCGGCAAACTGCCGGAAAAGGAGCTGGAGGCGGTCAAGGCGCAGGCCGTTGCCGCGCGCTCCTATGCGTATAAAAAAATCACCAATAAGGCCGCAGGTCTGTTCGACGTGGTGGCCACCACCGACGATCAGGTATATGGCGGCGTGAATGCCGAATGCGCCGTATGCACGCGCGCCGTGCGGGAGACAAAAGATCTGGTGCTTGTTTTCGGCGACAGTCTGATCAGCGCCTATTACCACTCCACCTGCGGCGGCCGCACCGCCAATATCGAAGATGTCTGGGACAAACCCGCGGCCCCGTATCTCAAGGGCGCGGATGATTACGACCGCAACGGCAAGGCCTATTGTTCATCATCCCGATTCTTTGCATGGCAGGAAAGCTGGTCTGCTCCTGAGCTCTCCGCGATCATGCGCGAATATTCGAAACCGGCTTTTCCGGCCACGCCGCTCACCGGCGAAATCAACGGCGTCAGGGTCTTTTCGCGGTATTCCTGCGGCCGCATACAGTTCTGCGACTTTGCGACCACCACCGGCAAATTCACCTACGGCACCGATAAAATCCGGTTTGCCATGCGCCGCAATACCCGCGAACGGGACGTGCTGCGGTCCGCCAATTTTACCGTGATCTCGGCCGATACCCGCAATGTCAAGATCACGGGCAAAGGCTACGGCCACGGCGTGGGCATGTGCCAGATGGGCGCCGTGGGCCGGGCCCGGGAAGGGCAGAAGTATCGCGATATTCTCGCGGTGTATTATGCGGGCACGGAAATCAAACAGGCCAAGGTTGATGAAGCTCCGCACTAGCCGGCGCTCCCGCATAGCCGGCCGCAGCGGCGGAAGATTCCGCCTCAAGGAGGAACCATGCTGACCACCAGACGATATGAATATCTGCAATTCGACAGGATCGGGAGTCACCCATCCCTTACGAACCATCGTCCTCTCAATGCCGCCAAAGTAACGCACCTGGAACAGGACATTCTCCGCAACGGCCTTTTGGAGCCGCTGGTAATCTGGGAGCGCAATTCCGGCGAGTACTATCTTGTCGGCGGTTTCCACCGGATGGCCGCCATCAGGGCGATCCGCGCGAAAAACCCCGGCTACTTCGACCGCGTTGACGTACGCGTGGTGGCGGGCGACCCGGACGAGATGCGGGCGCTCAACCTCAAGCTCAATGCCGACCGTCTGGACGCCAAAATCACCGACTATTTCCCGACGGTCATCTACCTGAACAACGCGGGCTGGACCAGGGAGCGCATCGCGGAGTTTCTTGACAAAAGCGCATCATGGATCGAGGAGATCATCCGGTTCGCGCCCATGGTGGACGCGGAGATGCACCGCAAGCTCGAAGCCGGCGAACTCTCGTGGAACCGGGCCAGGGAAATCATCCAGCAGGCCCTTGCGGCCCCGGCGGGAAAGGAAAAAGAGGCCATCCGCGACGGCATGCGGCAGCCGCGGGCGAAAAAGCCGCTCCCTTTTTCTTTTGCCATAAAGCGGATTTCAACCGTTGTCAAGGAAGAGCCCAAACGGACCTTCACCATAAGCGCCCAGGACCTGCAGTCCCTGATTCTCACGCTGTGCGGCAAAGGATACAAGCAGGCGGACATTGACAGAGTGAAGAAAGCGTTTCCGGAATTGCTGGAATAGGAAGGGCGACCCATCGGGTCGCCCGAACGGGGACGCGGAGCGAGGGCGATCCATCGGGTCGCCCGAACGGGGACGCGGAGCGAGGGCGATCCATCGGGTCGCCCGAACGGGGACGCGGAGCGGGGGCGATCCATCGGGTCGCCCGAACGGGGACGCGGAGCAAGGGCGATCCACCGGGTCGCCCGAATGGGAACGCGGAGCGGGGGCGATCCA
>Ga0315279_10005553_pt1 | contig 16304 bp, 13 predicted proteins | sample YL17G06_20_MG_FD_203694 | JGI IMG/M metagenome (GOLD analysis project Ga0315279, IMG submission 203694) | Sediment microbial communities from Yellowstone Lake, YNP, Wyoming, USA - YL17G06_20 | ecosystem: Environmental > Aquatic > Freshwater > Lake > Sediment | place: USA: Wyoming | collected...
TAGGAATTGACGGTATCGATAAGTTTTTGCATTGAAGTCAGAAGTTAGAAGTTTGAAGTTAGAAGTTTAAAATTCAAGATTTAGAATTCAAAGTTCTTAAAAGGTTTACGCTTTAACTCCAATAATTGACCTCTCCCCTTATCCCCCTCTCCATCCCGCCAAAGGCAGGAGAGGGGGACGGGAGGTGAGATAGATGGTCTATGTCCAGACAGTATCCAAAACCAAGGCGGCTTCTTTGATTACTTTGGCATAAGCCACGGACTCGGATATGACCGCCTCCTCCAATTTCTGCTCGATCACCTTGTCATATTCCACCATCAAGGGCTGGCTTATTACCTCCTCCACGGCAAAACGATTGTCCAGCCCGATCACCAAGTCGGTGGGGATATCATCGCATCGGATCAGAGTGGAGCCCAAGGGCGATACCAGCTCACCGGTTCTCTGGAATCTGAACCCAGCCATGGGATCTTTGAACTCGGTCATGGTCAAGATAGATTTGAGTTTGTCCTTGTGACAGACGATGGTGTTCATCTCAAAGGGAAAGAACTCGTTCCACAAGGTGATAAGATCGGAATAGGTCAGACTTCCCGAGGTGGCGGTATTTATCACCGTAGCGGCATTGTTGTTGCCATCGCCGTTGATGATGGTGTTCACTATCAGACCCATCTTGTCTGCCTGTAACCTGAATCCGATATACCAAAGCAAAACCTTGAACTGCGCGGTGGTGCGATGCCTTAAAGCCTTGTAGGAGGTTTTTAGAATCACCCCATAGTCCGGCACCGTGATGGAATGAAGCTGTTCTGTTACCGCTAATGTAGGTATCTCCGCTTTCTCGCCGATGGGTCTTAATGAAAGTTTAGCCTGAGTTGGCGAGACATTAACATAGAAGGGGGTGTAGCGGGAAGAGGAGATGGTGTTGGAGCTGGCTAAAAGCTTCTCCAACTCCGGACGCATAGTTTGCCCTCTTTTTATCTCCCGCATCATGAACTCAGGAAGAAGAGCCGGTGCGCCTTGGTAGAAAAGCTCCACGGTGATGGGATTCTTCCCACCCACTCTTACATCATGCGCCGCCAGCTGTCTTTCAAAAGCATCCAGGGGGGAGGTAGGCTCACTGGGATCATATTCAGAGGTCTCCAAAAGCTCGGACAAAGTCATACCTTTCGATTGTGCCTCCAAATATGTCTCCTGAGTTATTTTGATCTCTTTGGCTCTGGATAGATTCACATGTCCAGAAATGGGTTTCTCTAAGCGGGCAAGTTCCAAAAGTTTTTTCCCTTCTTTTGTATCTAATAATTTTTCTAATTCCATTTTAGTCTCCTTTTGAAGATGTCGGCCGTCGGCTGTCCGCAGTCCGCCGCAAAAAACCTTTAGGCGGCGGTCGGCGGACTGCGGACGGGTTAATTCAGAATCAAAGTGCACTCGGTGGTTCCGTTCACCGAGATCACGGTTCCTTTGGCGATGTTACCTCCGGCGGGGTCATAGCCAGTCAAAGCTGGAGCTTGTTTCACCGTGCCTCCCGCACCACCGACCACTCTATCCCCCACTTGGGGATTGGTAGTGGTGATGGGAACGGTCATCACTCCTGAAATCTGCACCGTTGCCACTCTTTTTCCAGCATCTGCATCGGTCAGGGTCAAATCCACCAATTTGCCCAAAAAGACCGAGCCATCAGTAGTCGGACCCACCTGGTTATTTCCGGTTATCTTTACAGCTTTTCCGATGTCCGAATCTTTTAGATCATCCACGCCAGCGGTCTGTTTGATGGAAAAGGTGGCAAAGATGGCACCGGTGGCTTCTAAGTTTTGGTCTCTTATTCCCATGTTATTCTCCTTTCTAATTAGTTCCCCCTCACCCTTGCCCTCTCCCCCAGAAGACTGAGGTCGAAGCTCGTTTAACGGTGAGGAAGCTCGTATCGAGGCTCGTGCATCGGCTATCGAATCTCGATACTTATCCCTCTCCCACCTGGGGAGAGGATTTTCTTTAATTTCCTCAGGCGATGGTCTTTTAAGACACTCTGCCGGGGTTTTTCAAACCCGCTCATAAATCATTTAAAAGGCTTACACTTTAACTCCTTAACAACGAGTCCCGCTAAAGCGGGACACTCCAAGGGTTGTTCTCCCCGCTAAGCGGGGCGGCTACAGTCTAAACTCGCTGATCTTGAAGCCGCCGTGACCAAGAGCATCAACTACCTTAGCTTGGGGCTTGGTTGGAAAGCTTTTGTTAAAGTCCTCTCTAAGTTTTTCTCTTAAAAGAATCAGTTCCTCAAAACTTAAGTTTTCAGACGACAGGAGCTTTTCCACCAGACCGGAGGTATTCAAATCGCCCTTGGCGCGAGAGATCGCCAAGGACATTCTTTTGATGTCCGATTTGAAATCAGCAAGAAGCTTATCTGCAAACTCTTCTTTCTTTTGCAAGCAGGTTAAAACTTCTATTGAGTTTTTGAGATCTTCCTGCAGCTGATCAAAATCGATCTTCTCGATCTTTTCAGCATCTAAGCACCTAAGGTGCTCTTTTAAAGCTTCAATCAATTTTTGTGTGTGCATGTTTACCTCTAACACCCTTTTGGAGTGGTTCGGGAATTCCAATTCCCGAACCAACGGGCAGCGTTTATTGTTTACTCCTTATTGATCGCTGACAACTGATATTCTATCTTGGTCAGACGCTTTTGCAAATCTTCTGAGAAATGATGAAACTCATCTTTGGTTAAGAAATTTTGGTTCAGCAAGATTTCGATATTGGAAAGCCTCTTGTCCAACTGATTCACCATCTCCGATTCCGCCTTCTTGGAAAGATCCAATTTAATCCCGGCAATGGTGGTGTAGTAAGCGGTGATGATCCCAAAGGCGGTAACGAAGAAAGCTACCAAAAACTGGAACAACTGCACTTTGGAAAAAATTTTGTTATTGTTGTTTGTATTCATAACTTAATTCCCCCTCACCTCCCGCCTTCTGCGGGATCTTCGACTCTCCCTCTCCCACCAAGGGAGAGGTGACAGTCCATACCAAGCCATGAAGGCTTGGCTACGTGAAAAAATAACTATTTGTCGGCTTACATATCCGTTTCATCCGTTGACCGCTTCCAAAAAAGCCATCTATCTTTTCCCTTTAGCTTAACCTTTCTTACCATATAGATCCCGTTCAAGATTTTCCCTTCTATTTCGAAGCTGGTGAAATCAGGCTTTCTTTCTAAAATTTTATAATGACCGGAATCTAAAATCTTCATATAGGCGGTGTAGTTTGTCGATGGATTCCCTTCAGCATCTCCCCTGTCCGGGAGAATTTCTCCTTCGAAGTCCAGCCATTTGGTATCATGATAATCCTTCCATTCACACAGAAATCTTCTTCCTTGATCCAGTCCATCTAAGTCCAGCTCGAATAGGGTCAATCCGATGGCAACTTTGCCTCCCGCGGGGCGGGATCCTTCGGACTTTTGGAATCTTAGGTCGTGATGTTTAGCTTTTCCCCACCAATGAAGCTGGAGGACAAATCTGTCCGCCGTCCGCAGTCGGCCGTCCGCCGCTTCAAGATTTTTTGCGGCGGACGTTCTTTCGTCAATCATCCTCTCCAGAACCGAAATTGGGTCTGGCTCTTTTTTATCCGATCTTCTGTCCAAAACTTTAGGAGCATACCAGGTGAATTTATCATCGGATTTCGTGATGTAGTCTACTCTGACTCTGATTATATCCCCAACTTGTGCCTCTACTTTTGTGGAGTAAGTTGTGCCGATGGGGACGGGATTTAATCTGGAGCCGACGGCACAGGTGTAATTGTAAGAGCCTCCCTTGTTCTTTTCCACGCCTCGGACCAACGCGTCCAATTCAAAATATCTTTTCCATTTATACCAATCTTCCCGATCGAAATATTTTGAGTCGGATCTTTTTATCATTGCCCCTTCAGAGGTGGCAAGGCTTTTTATCTTAGAAGGTAGATCCTCCCCGGTCGATTTTTCATATTTAACTTTGTGGACAAAATTGGTATCTGAAAAATTCTCCTCTAAAAGCTTTTTTCTCTGTTCTAATGGAAGGGAGGTCAAATCTTCCCCATTTAAATAAAGAAGATCGAAAAGCTTGAATTTGAAATGAGAATCATTCTCGCCGTTGGCGGGATCGTTTTTATCATGTATATAACCAGCGACCTCTCTATGCGAAAGTCTGGAGTTACCCTTGTATTTAACTATCTCGCCATCCAGAATGAAACTTTCCTGATCGTATGCTGAAATGTCTTTGACCAGATGAGGGAATTTATCCTCAATTCTATTTCCTTCGTCCGTGAATATTCTTACCTCTTTTTCTTTTCTATGTATCTGTGCCCTAACTCCGTCGTATTTTGGTTCAATTAGAAATTCGCCCTTAAGAGCAGAAAGATCATTGAGATGAAAAATCTCATTCGAGGAAGAATTTGATTTTTTGGGCTTGGTGGGAGGAATGAACTCAAATGGCGAAGTTTTAGTGGCTTTCTCCTTGATTTCCCCCTCACCCCCCGCCGTTGGCGGGATCTCCGACTTGCCCTCTCCCCCCAGGGGAGAGGAATGTGGAGAACGGGATAGGCTTTGCACAAAATGGATTTTGGAGCGATAGCTTGGGGGCAGTGCCTCAAAGACCAGCACCTCCAATTGGGGAGGGCAGATTATATCCAGATCATGATCCGAATAGCCTTTGTCACAAACGCCACCCACCAGCTTGACCTGATCCGAAAGACCAGCTTTATTTAAAGCTCCCTCCACCACCTCTTTGTAGATTCTACCCAATTTACAACTTTGACCTTTACATTCGTGCTTCTGATATAATAAAAGCTCATCTGACATCGAGGTATTGGGCACTGCCCCACGATAAACCAAAGAGGTCTCCAAGACCTTGGAGATATTTCGATAATTGAAGAATCCCTCTTTTCCTCCATCTGGGGTCTCGTAGGTTTTGAAAGGAATATGTTGACACCTTCTCATATCCTCGCCACAGATTCCGCATTCCGGAAATTCGAAAACAAATCCTAAAGAGCATTCCTTGTAAATCCCATGATCAACATTTTCTTTTAAGGACAAAGCATCTTTGGAATTCTTTAGCCAATAAAACCAGACCTTAACCCAAGTTTTCCCTCGGGACGAACCCTCGGGATGAGTTCCATCTCTTTGGACCAATTCGGCTTTGAAATTTCTGGCTATGGGGAGTTTTTCTTTGGTGTGACCCACGATTACCGGAGAGTCGATCACCAATTCAGCGATCTTGGGAAGTTCTTCTATTGGAAAGCGTCCACCATAAGAGTTCACCTCATCGGAGACCAAAAACATGGTCCGGATGTAAACGTCCTCTTTGGTCACAGGTTTGGGTGGCTTGATCCGGGAGTTGATCAAAAAGATCAATTCATCCGAAATCTCTTCTCCTCCTGTGTATCCCACGGAATTCTCTTGTAACTTCGCTTCTATTTTGCCTAATAGTTCTTCCATAATATTGACTTGGTTTATGTGTCAGAGGTCAAGCTAAAGCTTGACACTCCAGTATCTGTCGGGAATCCCGCCTTCGACGAGAAGCCCAACCTACCCATTCTAAACTCTCTCCACTAACCGGCACCCTATCCCTTTCACCATCAAAGTTCGAGTGTTTTTGCACAACCGGTTAGAAGGTTAGATTCCAACCAACTCACCTGAAGGCTACTATCCAAAATATGCACGTGATTGCAACTCAAAGGATGAAAATCTGGCAGGATTTTGCTTGGCTCAGAGATGTTATCCTAACTGTTCCAATGAGTTATCTGGACTGACTCAAAAAGAGAGATTGCGGGCATAGGGTTTGCTCAAAGAGAGGGTGAAAACATTTTTACGAGGTTTATGATATGCATTTCATTTTCGGATACCAAAGAGAGATTCCGGTAAAAATAAAAAGAGATACATCAAAGACGGTTTTAGTAGGTTTGGCTATCTTGATCATTTTGTTTTTGATTTTCTTGAGCTTTGAGAACCTCGACGGAGAAATTTTAACTAATACGGGCGCACCGGACTCACAATCTACTTTTGATGATCTGGTCTTCTCAGAGATGTCAAATCCGATGAATTCATTGGGTGATTTGGCTGAACAGCTTTTTGCTTTTTCGAATTTGGTTCGCTGAATACGTGACAAAGGACAGCCCCAAGAAACCCTACCTTCTATGGTTTTTGGTTCACAGCTCAAGGCAGGGTTTTTTTTAAATAAAGAGGAGGGTGATCATGAAAACATGTTTCAAAATTCATCATAAAAAGACTTATTCCTTACTGGTCGCTTTATTGGTTTTCTTTGTGTGGAGCAATCTGGCATTTGGGTGGAACTATCCCCGGGATGGAAAATTCAAACAACTCCGTCCACAAAACGATTCTTGGTTCTTTGTGGATGAAGAGCACTGGGATATAAAAGCTCCGGATAAATGGCAGCATTTCACCGGTTGTTATGCTTCTCAAAAATTGCTGTCGAGACATATGAATAAATACCTCTCCGGGCTTTTGCTTTTTTCTATTGGAGTATACAAGGAATATGAAGATGCTTATCGAGAAGGATGGAGCGCCCGCGATTTAGCAGTAGACGTTTTGGGGATACTTTCTGCCACGTACGATTCACCTTCTGCAAAAGTTTTTTGCACTTATGATGAAGAAAAGATAATACTGAATATGGTTTTTCCATTGAAGTAATTCTTCTGGAGTGTTCAATTTTAGGTGAACCTGATCCAGCTAAGCCGGGACACTCCAATGGAAGGCTGAAGCTCATTTGAGTCAACTGATCTTCCGCTACATCAATCCGCTTAATCCGTTCCATCCGTTGACCGATTCCCCTTGAGGCTAATTAAAAGGATTAAGCTAATACACTGACTTTATACAAATCTGCTATACCAACCCGTTTAGTTAGCTTCATCCGCTGTGAGGTCTTATCATCCTTTCAATCCGTGCAATTTGCTGTCCGATTGTAACCTAAAAAAGTCCTTGACAATCTTGCTCCTTTGATTATTATAACTATTGGTAACAACAAAAAAACAAAGTGGGGATCTATGTATTTTGTCCCTAGGCTCGTGTTTTTGATTCTGGTGGTTTCCCTTTTTTCTTTTCCACCTGCCTTAGCACCTGGACCTGACCTTGGATTAGAGCTTAAAAGACCTAGAAAAGAAGGCCGAGATTTATTCCAAGAGAGGAGCTCCTCGATTAATAAAGAAGGCCAGAAAGCACTCCAAATTGTAATTGATGATTTCTTGGTAAATGATGATACCCTGGGTGGAAATGAGCAGTACGGCGCAAACATAGCCCGAGCAAAATCTGGTAACTTTGTTATAACTTGGATAGACCGCCGCTATGGTAACACTGATATCTATGCTCAAAGATATAACTCCTCAGGTATACCGCAGGGCTCTAACTTCAAGGTAAATGATGACATCGGAATAGCTAATCAAACATCTCCCTCTGTTGCTATGGATAGCTCTGGCAACTTTGTGATCACTTGGGCAGATGGGCGCAGTGGTAGTGACATTTATGCACAGAGATATGATTCGTCAGGCATTCCAATAGGCTCCAACTTTAAAGTCAATGATGGTTCTCAATATGTTGCCAGAGGGGAGCCTGCCGTTGCCATGAATAATCCCGGGATTTTTGTCATAACTTGGAAGTTTACACCATCTAGTGACGACATATACGCCCAAAGATTTCACAACACAGGCACTCGTCTGGGAAACAATTTTAAGGTAAATGATGATAGCGGCCCCGCAGGTCAATCGGACCCGGATGTAACCATAGATGGTTCAGGGAACTTTGTCATCACCTGGCGCGATACTCGAAATCCCTATGAAAATTATGATATCTATGCTCAGAGATATAATTGCGCCGGCAATGCTTTGGGTTCTAACTTTATGGTAAACGACGATTCAGGGAATACTATGAAAGGAACCCCCCACATCGATATGAACGATTCTGGGTACTGCATAATTACCTGGCCTCAGGGCGGAAGCCTTGTATATGCCCAGAGATATGATCCTGGCGGGAGTCCTTTAGGGACTAATTTTCACGTACATAGTCAACAATCCACCCAATCTGACCCCGATGTTGCTATTGATGGGTTGGGTAATTTTGTCATCACCTGGTTAAGTGGTCAGGGGTATCTGTGGTATCGTGATATGTATGCTCAGAGATATGCCTCCTCAGGCAGTCCTTTGGGCTCAAACTTGAAAGTAAACGATGATAGTGGAAACACGTTTCCCAGGGGGCCTACCATTGCAACAGACAGCTCCGGGAACTTTGCCATCACATGGGAAGATGACCGCAACGTCCAGCCTGATATTTATGTTCAGATGTATGACTCATCAGGTACTACGGCAGGTTCTAACTTCAAGGCAAACGACGACATTGGATCTGCAGATCAATTGTATCCTTCTATCGCTTTGGACAACTCTGGCAACTTCATTATTACCTGGATAGATTTACGCAATGGATCGTCTTATCGCGGAATAGCATGGGAAGGGCCCGATATCTATGCTCAGAGATATGATCCTTCGGGTATTAGCATAGGTTCTAATCTCAAGGTAAATGATGTATCCGGATCTATTGAGCTTTCACCTCCAGTTATTGTTACTACTGGCTCTGGCAATTCAGTCATCGCCTGGGAAGATAACAGGAATGGTTGTCACGATATTTATGCTCGGAGGTATGATTCCGCGTGGACTCCTCTGGGCTCTAACTTCAAGGTGCATAGTTGCGATGCGTATAACTACTTTCAATTCCCTGCGGTAGCCATGAATAAATTGGGTAGCTTCGTCATCGCTTGGGAAGTTTCTGGTTTTTATCATGATTATTACTATTATATCTATGCTCAAAGATTTGACTCTTCGGGCACCGCTTTGGGCTCAAGCTTTAGGGTAGACACTGAGGTAGGTTCTGCCATGTATACTCCTCTTGCTATTGCTATGGATAAATTGGGAAATTTCGTTATCACTTGGGAATCTGGCTCTTCCGACATATATGCCCAAAGATATGATTCATCAGGCACCACTTTGGGTGCAACCTTCAAGGTTAATGCTAGTGATGGTTGGATGGACCAGCATAGACCTGCCATTGTTATGGATACTTTGGGTAATTTTGTGATAACTTGGGAGGATGAAACTAATGGAAATTTTGATATCTATGCCCAAAGATATGATTCATCAGGTTCTCCTTTGGGCTCCAATTTCAAGGTGAATGATGGTGCGGGAACTGCCCTTCAACAGAATCCAGCTATCTCCATGGATGCTTCTGGTAAGTTTGTCATTGTCTGGGAGGATTACAGAAATGGGTTGTCTAAACCCACTTTCTATGCTCAAAGGTATGATTCAGACGGGAATCCCATAGGGAATAACTATTTGGTACCTAACTACCAATATGCGAATTTTGCCCAGCGATATCCAGCAGTTACGTCTAATAGTTCTAACATCTATTTTGGATGGATGGACAATCGAAGAGCCAAGGGTTGGGACATTTATGCCAAAGTGGTTGATTGGAGTTGGACTGAGGTAAAAGAAGACGAAGAAGTAACTCTACCGAACGCATTTGAGCTATACCAAAACTACCCTAATCCGTTTAATCCGACTACCACAATCAGGTTTACGGTGGAAGGTCAAAGGCGCCCCATCCGCACTACCCTGAAAATCTACAATATTCTGGGGCAGAAGGTGAGGACTTTGGTAGATGAGCCGAAAAGAGCGGGAAGCTATGAAGTGATCTGGGATGGGAAAGATGATAAGGCGAAGGAGGTGGCGAGCGGAATATATTTCTATCAATTAAAAGTTGGAGAGTTTACCGAAACAAAGAAAATGCTTCTGTTAAAGTAATCAAACGGTCCGGGTGAGGGCACCCTTGACCAACGAGTCATAAAAGACTCACGCCTTAACTCCTTGAAACCACTCCAGTGGAAGGCGGAAGCTCATTTGAGTCAACTGACCTTCCGCTACGTGTATCCGTTTGATCTGCTTCATCCGTTGACTTGTTCTTTAAATCTTCTCTACCTTTGGCAATAAAATCAATGGCGATTTTTCTCCTTCTCTTACCAGCCACAAGGCTAAAGCCAAAGCCATCGCGGCGTCGCATTCTTGATTTTTATCCCAATAAAAATTCCGCAACTCATCCTGCAAACTCCATAATTCTCCATCCTCTTCGATCTGCTCGATATATGGGTATGCGATGTTGCCCAGAGCATGCATCTGTTCCAAATTGGCTATAAGCTCAGATTTTGCCTTGCCTCCTCTTTCACCAAAGTTGAAGCCCTGAGGTTTAATGTTTGATAATTCAGCCAAGACGACATCCCCTAACCCGGTGGAATCAATTATCACCTCACCACCATACTCTTTGTGCTTTTGCCTGATAGCGGCGTAAACATCTCTCCATTCCCTTTGGAATCTTTCCAATGCCACCAATTGATAGGGCTTTTGAGTTATATCCAAGGTGATGCCCACAGTAAAAGTTCTTTTTCGGGCTAAGTCCCAGCCATGGCAATAGCGATGTCCCGCAATTGGACCAGACAAACCAGTCGAAGCAATCACGGCATTTCGGATATATTCTTCCTTTATCACCTGATTGGTATCGTCGATAAATAATCCTTTGATGTTTTGCTCAATCTTGCTTAAAGATAAACTTTTCAGCTTTCTCTTTAGATATTCTTGGCTTATATGCGGATTTTCTCGAGAGTCTCCATTTTGGACATAGCCGATCTCAGGATTTTTTTGAAGCTCACAACACTTTTTATAAAACCAGTTTTTGCCTTTGGGGGTGGACGTATAGTCCAGCATTCCAGCCCTATCCGCCAATCTCATCATAATCACCTGATTGACCACATATTCGGGATGAAGCTCAAATGCCACCTCATCAAAGTTGAAATAGTCATAGTCGTGACCTAAAAGATACTCCCCTCTTCTTTGAGTCGAGCGTGCCCAGAAGATAGCACCGTTTCCAAAAACGACATGAGGAAAAGGGGTGAATTTTATGTCCTTCACAAACATCTCCAAAAGCGGATTTTCTTTAATCAATCGCACCACGTTGTCGAAAATAATTTTGGCTTGATCTTGGGTGATGGAGGCATTGACCGCCTCATATTTCTCAATATCATGATATTTATCATCTCTGATTTTGAAGAGACAGCGGTGAAGAATTTTGATGGCCTGGACTAAGCTTTTGCCCCAGCGATTTCCGGTATGGAGGGCATTCTCAGGTTTGGTGGAGTTTTGTAGCCATTTTATCTGTCCTGGATGAGGTTTTATTTCCAGAAATTCTTTGGCAAATAAGACTGGATCTTTGATGGCTTTTCGCCAGAATTTCTTTTTATATAGTGAGCCTGTCGAACTATGTGATTTTCGCAAAATATCATCACTTTAACCCTTCGTATTTCGAAGTCTTTTAACGTTTATGATGCCTGTATCCAAGTTTGTCCTTCGGAGATCAAATCTCGATACCAGCCCCTTTTTTTAATCCCCCTTTGGTCCCCCTTTAAAAAGGGGGATTATAAATCTGATCTCGAAGCTTGATACTGCTCCCCCTCACCCTACCCTCCCCCCACAAGGGGAGAGGGGATTTATCTGGAAGCTCGTTTAATGGTAACGAGGCTTGTCCTACGGATTTCGCTTCGCTCAATATCGAGGCTCGACTCTCGAAACTCGAATTTCGATACCAGCTTCGACAACGATAGACTATTGGCGTGTAACATAAATTTGTTCCCTATTGTAGTTGCCCCGATAAATCGGGGCGTACTGGCGACAATGCTCAATAAATTGAGCAACTACATACACCCTGAACTTTTGTTACAGTCCACTAGAATCGCTATTTTTAAGACACAGGGTATTGTCAAGCACCCGGTGAATGGGGGGATGCTTTACCTACTGGTCTATCTCCCTTTTTGCCTGCTCGTCTGAGATAAATCCTGCCTCTTTTTTCCGAATGATATTTTCCAGATGAACCTTTTCTGCCTCTCTTTGCTCCAGCATGCCAAAGAACTTTCGGTTATCGAAATGATGTTCACACTCCAGGGGTATTCCCCGTAAAGCCAACTCGATGTTTCTGATCCACTCCATAAATCTTTTAGCCAATCTCTGGATGGAGATGACATTTCGTAAGATCAGTTCATATTTAAACTGTGCCCAACTTGTGGTTGGACCATAGGAATAGCCCAACATGAAGGGATCTAAATGGACTCCGACACAGATGTCTTCCACTAAGGCTTTGTGGTTGATATACCAATAGGTGGAGGAGGAAATATGTCCAGAAGGTCCGATGTATTCGATTCCGACATCGTTCCAGGTGATGGGATTATCCTCCGGAGCAAGCTTCCTCATCATCTCCACTGTATCTTCAAAATAGTTATTTGCCCTGGAAATATAAGCCTCATCCGATTCGCCGGAGGATCTTTCAGGTGGTTTTATCTTCACATGCAAGCGATAGTAACCGGCATTGTGCATGGTCTTTTGCATATCTTCCAAAAGCCTCTGCTCCACCCTTGCCACAAAAGGAATCGATGCCAAAATGCTTTTTCCTCTGGGATCGTCTGGATCCGGGTCCAATCCCAGATAGAAAGTGGAATCGGGATTAAGCTTAATTAAAATCCCATCCACCTCCTGATAAAGCTCCCAGGTGCTCTCATCTTTGAGTTTGAATCTGATACTGGCAGGATCTATGAAATAGAACTTATCCAGCTTATCTCTGGAGGGGGTTAGAACCAACTCTCCGCACACGGCTCCATCGGTGAAAAGTGAGCCGAAAAACTGAGTCAAAAGCGCATCCGCTCCACCGAATTTCTGGAAACTATGCTGATAGATCCGCCGATCTAAATCTTTGAGCACTAAAGATGCATTATCTAAGAGTTTGGAATCATTCCCGCCTTTGGCAGGATTTTCAATCGAACCTTCCCCGTCTTTGGCGGGATCTCCGATTAATTCAAAATAGCTGGGAGAGGCACAGATGCGGGTCCAGGTCCAGATGGCAGAATTTAAAACCGGGATATTGTCCCTCAAGAACCGGTAAAGCCTGATCCGAAAGGAATTGTCGTATAGACTGGATTGGGGTAATAAAAGCTCTCCTTGATCCAGATAGGAGGTTCTTTTGGATACCGGCGAAGTAGGAAAGTCTTTTCCGGAAACCCCTGCAGAGAAATTTCTGTTCTTTGGCTTACCACCTCCAGAATTTTGACCAATCATAACACGAAAGTCTTTTTCATTCATCCCTTTTGTCGAGACTGTGGGTCTTGGACGGACAAAAAGTTTTTTCCAGAACCAGAAATGTTTTAAAGAAACCATGTTTTTCCTCCTTCTAATACGAAACCACTCCCTCACCACTCCCCCAGGGGAGAGGGTGAGATTAAAATACATTTATGCCTCTCATAAACAGGCGGGCTATCTCCACCACCATCAAAGTTGGGGTGTTTTTGGATGGAGGAAAAACATATTGCCTAGACTTAGGTAACAATCCTAAAAATACGGATGGAGAAGTAAGATTTTGTCGAATAACAACATAGAGGAATTTTCAGATTTTTTTATTTTTTTGCTTGACAAGTGCACAAATGTGCAGTATATTACGTTCGTAATGAATAATGATTCATAGGTTGGGTGTCGATTCTGGAAAAATTAACCTGCATATTACAATTGTTGGTCATTGGTAACTTCTGTGCGAAAGTGCCGGTAATGCTGTAGTGAAGGTGATGGATACCCCAGTTTCAAGAGGAGATTATGCGGACTCCCATTGGAAAAATGGGTCTTAGAAGAAGGTAACAAGAAAGAATCCATAAAGTCGACCAAATCTATGCCGAAGAACTATCTAATGAAGAAGCAAACGCAGTTACGAGAACTGAATATTATAACTCTATGGAAGTAAATTAATGCTTTTTTCCTTATAATTGTTGGGCACAAGGAAGAAGTTATCAAAATGTAAAAATCGATGGAAGGGAAAAATATTACTTGACAGAAGGGAACAATCTCGTATATTGATATAGGAAGTGATTGAGATGGGCTTATTAGAAATAACAAAAAGTTTAGGTACCGAAGAAGAGTGCGAGAAATATCTTGAAAGGATGCGATGGCCAAATGGTGTCGTTTGTCCCAGATGCGGTGCAGAGAGAATTTCGAAGATTAAAACTGTTAAAAAATTTGAATGTTCCCGGTGCAAGTATCAATTTTCGGTTACTGCTGGCACAATTTTTCACAAAACCTATATTCCTTTGACGAAATGGTTCATAGCTTTGTACCTTATATGTTCAACCAAAAAAGTGACTGTGAATCAAATAAGCAAAGATTTGGACTTGCCTTACAAGACCACCTGGTACATGTGCAAAAAAATTAAAAGGGCAATGAAGAATAAAGATTTTTCTAAGTTGTGCGGGATAGTTGAAATTGAAAAAGTCTAAAAAGGAGGAGAGTGGAATGGGAACCATATCTAAAGATACCTTTAAAAGATTATTCCTTTTGTATACAATCGGGCGTTTTAAGGATGGAGTCTACGGACTGTTCAGACTGAATAAGGTCGTCTATTTTGGCTTAAAGGATGCACATCTAAAACCATTTAGATTTGAGTGTGCACTATTGGGTCCTTATAGTGATGATTTAGGTACTATTAATGAACAGTTGGCGTCAATGAATTACACTAAGGCGGTTCCTTTTGAGAGTGGTCAGGGAAACATGTATTCTTTAACTGATAGAAAGAATATGAGATTCCACGCCCTTGCTATGTCTCATATAGACCCTAAACTAAAAGAGAAAGTCGATGAATCAATAGAAACATACGGCTATCTTAAAGAAGATACGCTATTCAAAAAGGCACATGAGGACCCAGAATATGAACAGGCAGTACACAATGGCAAAAAGGTGATATTTGATGAAAACCTGCCAAAAAGAATTCGTGTCGATTTATCGAACGACGATTGCGAGGATTTGGAACTCAGTCTTGATCCTATCTTCATAAATGCTATGAGACGTTTTTAGATCATAAAGGAGGGGGGATTGACCTCTTATAAGATAGTTTGGCATAAAATTTTTGAGTACCAATATAAACATTTGCGGGAAAACTCGCCTTTAAAACGCCAAGTTGACACGCAACTTCAGGTGATAGCCAGCGATCCAGCAAGTGCTGGAGCCCCGCTGAAATTCCTACCTCCGGATCTTGCTGGAAAAGTGAAAAAGCTATGGGTGGGGGGACGAAAAGGAAATAGAATGTTCATAAAAACGGATCACCATGAAAAAGTTGTCAAAATATGTTTTGTTACTCCCGTAAAAAGAGGACATTTAGGTTACAAAAAGCTAACGCAGGATTTGGTTAATTTACTCGATGATCAAGTTGAGGAAAGGACTTTGAAGAAGTTCATTATCAAGTGAAAGATACTTTTAGGAGAGGCATAGGATAGTTTTATTTTTTTTGCCTTGTATTTGCACAAATGTGCAGTATATTGCCTTTGGCAATGGTTAGTGGTTCATGGTTCGTGGTAAACGCCTTTAACTACGAATTGTGAACCACAAACTATGAACTGCTTTAAAACGGAGGGTAAAATGAAGGTGGAAAGGCTTTTAAGATATGGGATTCCTGAAGGGGTGATCGAAAGCTGGAGAAAAAATCTGGGGGAAGAGCTTCTGCCTTTGCAGGCTTTAGCAGTAACTAAATATGATCTTTTGAATGGTCAAAGTTTGATCATCTCCGCTCCCACCTCTTCAGGCAAGACTTTTTGCGGGGAGATGGCTTCGGTGGCAAATCTGTTTAAAAGAAAAAAGGTGATCTATTTGGTCCCTTTAAAAGCCATAGCCGAGGAGAAGTTTTCAGATTTCGAGGAGAAATATTCGGAATTAGGGATAAAAGTGGTCATCTCTACCAAGGATCGGCAGGAACATGACAGAAAAATAGCAAAAAGCGATTTTGATTTAGCTATCATGATCTATGAAAAGTTCAATCAGCTTCTTATAAAAAACATGGACATTTTAAGCCAGGTCAATCTTATCATCGTGGACGAGCTTCAGATGATCGCCGATCCTTCCCGGGGTCCGGTTTTGGAGTTGGCTTTGCTCAAAATCAGAACCTCCAAATATCGTCCGCAGATTTTGGGTCTGTCTGCGGTTTTAAATGATGTGGATGAATTATCGTCCTGGTTAGGGTGCAAGCTACTTTTGGAGAAATCAAGGCCAGTGGAGCTTTTGCAGGGAATACTTCTGGATGGAATTTTTTTCTACCAAAAACATAATTCAAAGGAGGAAGGAACCGAAGAATTGGTGAGATTGGATTCCGAAGAAGCACATCCAATTCTTTTTGCCAATGTGGAAAAATTGGTCAAAGACGGCGAGCAGGTGTTGGTCTTTTTGAAAAGCAAATTCGAT
>Ga0315279_10005554_pt1 | contig 16303 bp, 18 predicted proteins | sample YL17G06_20_MG_FD_203694 | JGI IMG/M metagenome (GOLD analysis project Ga0315279, IMG submission 203694) | Sediment microbial communities from Yellowstone Lake, YNP, Wyoming, USA - YL17G06_20 | ecosystem: Environmental > Aquatic > Freshwater > Lake > Sediment | place: USA: Wyoming | collected...
AGTGGACCGGCACCTGACGGGCGAAGAACTCCCCCGCGAGCTTGGATACGCCGTAAGCATTGAGCGGGTTGGGCGTGTCCTCCTCCGTATAGGGGACGCTTTTCAGCCCGTCGAAGACGTAGTCCGTACTGATGTGGACGAGGGCAAGATCCAGGGCGAGGCAGATGTCCCGGAGGTTCTTGACCCCGATGGCGTTGACGGCAAAGGCCCGCTCGGGGTCCTTCTCGCACTCCGGAACGTTGTGGTAGGCCGCCGTATTGATGACGACGGAGGGGCCGCAAGTCTCCAGGACCCGGCGGAGCCCGATGGGATCACGAATGTCCACATCCTCGACGTCCAGCGGGGTACAGCCTGGACCAAAAACCTTTACGAGCTCCCGTCCGAGCTGCCCCCGGGCTCCGATGATCGCGACTCTCACGTTGGACGCTCCCTTAGAAACCCGATAGCCTACCGGCCTATTTTAGCCCAATAACGGAGAAAAGGCGAGAGGCGCTCACGACCCAAAAATGCCGATGGGATTCTTTCTTACTCCGATTCACGTCCTCTCGGCCTGATAAAGTCAGAAGGTTCTCGCAGATTAAAGCCGCAGGTTGACACGATTGCCGGGAAAAAGATAAATTAGAGTTCAGATAAAGTCGGGATCAACCCTTATGATGGATTTCCAAAGAAATGACCGTATCGTTTTCACGGCAGCGACGGCGTTTTACGGATTCTTGCTAGGCGTGTTCTATTGGAAATACGTTCCCCTCGTCGCAGGCTTTCAGATAGCGTTCATCTTCCCGCTTCTTCTCGTGACGATCTGGACCGCGATCGACGTCGAACGAGGACTGCTGGCTTTCATTTTTCTATTCCCGTTGATCAACAACCTGCCTTATTTCTTCAAACTCTACGAGCCGCTTCCTATGGCCCCATCCGCGCTCGTTTTGTTTCTCTTCTTCTTCTTGGGATGGCTACTCCATCAGGCGTTTAACTCTCCTGATCCGGCCTGCGATGGGGAGAAGCCGAATGAGCTCGTTTTCACTCCTCTCCGGCTTTTCGCCGCGCTCGTCGCCGTTTCCGCCCTGATCACCCTGTGGCGCTATACGAATTTCTTCCCGTTCTGGCGTCCGCGCGTCTATGAGCTCATCACCAACGCGTTCGGGGTCAGCGCCGGCGGGGCGATCATGAGCGTCGTGTTCTTCGCCTTGACCTATCTCACGGGAATTGTTTTTTTCGCGATTCTCGTCCGGGCCGTTCGTTCCGAGGCGTTCGTCCGCAAAGCGGTCACGGTCCTGGGCGCGAGCACGCTTCTCTCCCTCGCTTTCGGCTTGTTCCAGCACTTCAAGGCCCCCACCCTCGGGAATAATCCCATCAGCATCGAGGCCGGGCTCATTAACGCGACCTTCAAGGACGCTTTGTCCTTCGGCGCTTTCATCTCGATGAGCGTCCCTTTTTTCCTTGGAGTCCTTCCGTTGACCCAAGGCATCTTGCGACTGGTCCTCGCACTCACGTTGATCCCGTCCGGATACCTAATCTTCTATGCCGGATCGAAAAGCGCCTTGTTGTCCCTGATCGCGGCAATCGTCGCCCTGGGCTTCTTCGCGCTGGCCTCTTTCTTCAAGCATCGCATGGGGCCGGTAAAAAAAGTCGTTCCGATCGTCCTGCTCGTCGGCCTCTTGGCCGGCGCAGCGGTCTTCCTCATTTTCACGAAAAACTTTTCAATCGGGTCTCTTCGGAAACCAGCGACTCTTGTCCGGATGGACAATTTTCGTCCCATGCTCCTCGTGCGAACAGAGAAAGCGTGGACCATCGCCCTGCGGATGATGAAAACTTATCCTTTGACGGGAACCGGCGTTGGGTCGTTCATCATCGAATCATCGAACGACGCGAAAGCCTACGCAATGAATATCGGAGTCCCTCAGTCGGCGGAGAACCTCTTCCTCCAGCTCGGATCCGAGATGGGAGTGCCGGGAATTCTTCTCTTCCTCTGGATCCTCTGGGAAATCCTTCGCCGGGCGGTGAATACTTTTCACGGGGTGCCGGAATCCCGTTTCGCCCGGATTCTCATCCCAGCCTCGCTGGCCGGTCTTTTAGCCTTTCTTCTCAACGCCCAGGCCCACTCTTACATCGGGAGTTATGAGATCCAATACGCTTTCTGGTTCCTCGCGGCGATGGCCTTTACCGTTCCCGGCGGCCGTCCACGATCCGGCGAAAGCCACACGTCCGATCACCGCCGCCGGCTCGCGATCGCCGCGTTGATCGTCATCGCAGGCGGATCCCTTCTCTGGAACTCGACTCGTGCCCTCTCCCTGGCCGAGCGAACCCGGCGTTTCGGCCTCCGGCAGGAGTTCGGCCTTGGGCTTGCGGAAAAAACACAGGACGGGATGGACTTCCGGTGGAGCGGCCGGTCGGCAGGCCTGACGCTTCAAATCGAAAACCCGACGATCGTCGTCCCCCTGCTCGCATCTCATCCGGACATCCGTAAGCGTCCGGTTCGGGTAAGAATTTACATCACGACCGACCTCAGGACGAAGCCGAAGTTGGTGAAGGAGCTCAGGCTCGCCGAAAACCGGTGGGAAAGAGCTCATCTCGAGGTGCTTGGCTATGTCGACAAGCAAGTGCTCCTCATATTCGAAACGGACCGGACATGGAATCCGCATAAGGCCGGGGTGTCTTCCGACCCCCGCAACCTCGGCTTGGCCATAGGCAAAATCGAGTCCGGCGCCTGATGTCCAAAAGCAAAGGGACCCCCGGCCGAAGAGACGAGGAGGATGCCGGAAGGGCAGCGTGAGGAGGAATGAAGGAGTGAGGATCCGGGCCGCTAGAGATCCCGGTGCCGGCCGGAATAAACGCCGAACAGTGTCTCGACGAGAATCTTTAAGTCGAAAACCGGATTCATCCGGGAGATATAATAAAGATCGTATTCTAATTTTTCCTTGGAGTCTTTCGTGGATGCCGCGTAGGGATAGTTGATCTGCGCCCAACCGGTCAGGCCGGGCTTGACGAAATGCCGGAGGGCGTAAAACGGGATATCCCGCTTGAGGGCCGTGACGAATTCCGGCCGCTCCGGCCGCGGGCCGACAAGGCTCATCTCCCCCCGGAGCACATTCCAGAGCTGAGGCAATTCATCGAGATGAAGCTTCCGCAGGACCCGGCCGACGCGCGTGACCCGACGGTCGGTTTTTCCGGCCCAGACCGGCTCGTCGCTCTCGGCCCGCTCGATCATGGAGCGGAATTTGTAAAGATGAAATACGATTCCATTCTTGCCGATCCGACTCTGCCCATAAAAAACGGGACCTCTGGATTCGACTTTGATGAGCAGCGCGATGAACGGCCAGAGCGGCAGGCCAACCAGAAAAAAAGCGCCCCCCAGGGCGATGTCGAAGACGCGCTTGATCTTGCCGACCAGATGATTATTGGCCAGAGCGAACCCCTTGGTACGGAGAAACCAACTCTCGTCCTTGATGTAATCGACGGGGACCCGGGACTTCAGCCGCTGATACATTTCGGGGACGTCGATGACCTCGACGGGGCCGAGGTGGGCCTGCAGGAGCCCCTCGGCAGAAAGGGACGAGGGCCCGGAGGTCTCAGCCAGGACGATGATTTTCACCGCCCGGGACGCCAGGAACTCGCCCAGCTGGCGGGGCGAGCCGATGACCCTAGCCACGGAGACATCCGCCGGCGCATCGGGCAGTGGCTTTTCTTCGGCCAGAACGCCCAGGATTTGATAATCCTGGGGGTCGGATGCGAGGATCTCGACGATCTCGTCGACACCGTTTCCCCCCCCCACAAAGAGGACGGAGTTCGGCCGGGCCATGACGCGGAAAAGAAGGGCCCCGACCTTCTGCCAAGTGAAGGCCAAGACGACCAACAAGGTGTTGGCGAGGATCAGAATGCCGCGGCCGATGGGGATTAGAAAAAAGACATATTTTAGGAGAGAGGTGAGGACCGCGGACACGCCGACGGCCAGGACGATTCGGGCCGCCAACGTCCGAACCCGGGTCTTTTTGGTGACCGTGTAGAAATCAAAGAGGTAAAAGACCACGATGTAGGAGGCGGTCATCATCAGGAGGAAGATCGGAGAAAAATATTCCCGGAAACGAGAAAGCGTTCCGAACCGGATGAGATATGCCGCGGCGTAGGCGAACGGCACGAGCAAAACGTCCCCGAGGATGATCAAATAAGAACGCCGATCGTTTCTTTCCATGACCGTATTACTCCATACCTACCGATTCTTGACCCGCGCGATTCTCCTTACGCATAATTCATAGACTCAAGAGTCTTATACCCGAGTTTGACACGGCTAGTCAAGCAAAAGGCTCGTAACTCACAGTAATCAATAAGGATGCGGCATTTTTCTGGGAAGGGGTCCTGTATCTAGGTTTTTGGGAGGATTATTCCACGGCCAGGACCGAGGGCAGCGGATCTATTTTGAGTGTCTTCAATAAGTTACGAGCATGAAGGCTGCCTGGAGAGGTCTGATACACCGTTCCGTGAGGCGCCAACAATTGACCAATCTTTATCGACCGCAATTCCTCCCGGAGACATGGCCAAGTGTCCCCGCACTCATGCTCCGCGACGCGCTCCAGAAGAAGAGAAAGGACGCAGAGGAACACATGAGAGCGAATACGATCCGTGTTCCGGTGGAAGACCGGCCGGATCTTGATCGTCGATTTCATCGTCCGCCACGCTTCTTCCACACGAATGAGCTGTTTGTAGGCCAGGGCCAAGTCCTCGGGAGAAAGGCTGTCATCGTTGCTGTGGATGACCCACATGCCGTCGCGTTCTTCCTTCTCTTGGATGGCCGCCTTGTTCAACCGGAGTTCGCCGTTCTTCAGCCGGCGGACATACGGGCCGAAGCGGCGGCTCGAGACAAGACGACAGGCGCGCTTGGGATGGGCTTTGAGACTCCGGATCTCTTCTTCGAGTTCTTTCAGGAGCTCCTCCCGATGCTTCCTCTGCCTGTCCGCTTCCTGGGGATTATGACAGACGACATAGCGACGATCTTGAATCCGGACTTCCTTGACCCTCAGGTTCTCTTTGACGTCCTGGAACCGGCCGGGATGGCTGAGCACTTTTTCAACCACTTCCGTGCCCTTCCTCCAAGGCATGGCCACGATGTAATGACCGCCGCCGCGGCGAAGCATGGCCAGATTAGCCTCGCTCACCATCCCCGCATCCGCCACGAAAATACAGCGATTAAGGCGCCGGCCCCGAAGGTCCGTCTTGATTTGCTCAATCGTCGTCACGTCCGTGGTGTTCCCCGGAAAGACCCACGACTTCACTGGATACCCATCTCTCGTTACGGCCATCCCGACCACGATCTGGGGAGCGTCCGAGCGGCCGTTCTTCGAATAACCTCGCCTTCGAAGCTCTTCATCTTCATCGTTCGTCTCAAAGTGGACGCTCGTCGTATCGTAGAAAACAAGATCCACATCCATGTTCAAAAGGTCCGCCAGTCGCCGGTACAACGCTTCTTCGATCTCCTTTTTATGATCTTCGAGAAAATCCATGGCCCGGTACAGATGATGGAGGCTCATCGTCTTTCCTTCAGGAAAGTAAACGTCCTCCAGCCAGCGATCATAACATCCGAGCTTCGACTGGGGCGCCAGACACCGGTTAGCGACCATGGCAAAGATCGCGCGTTCCAACGGCGCCGTCCGGTCTTCTTCTCTCGCCGCGTCTTCGATGATTTTTCTTATCCCCAAGCTCTCCCAAAGTTTCCCGATGACGTAAAATGGCCCGTGTTCCCAAGAGTTCAAAAACTTCCATCCTTCTTCCGCGCCTGTTTCCAGGGCGTTCTTCCTTATACTTCTGACAAGCTGCTGGAGGCGTTCCACGGCGTTGCCGTCGACCCGGCCGATCGTGCACAGCACCCGAACCCGGGACCGGCGTAGACATCATTAAATCCATGTTGTCAAGTAATATTATCACTACCTGTGTATCTATGCTTTTTTGCTTTTTGCCCAGCCTGAAAAGTATAACTGATTGAATATCAGCTACTTAGGATTTATTATGAGCTTAAAAAGTGCCTATGCGTGTCAAACTCGGGCCAGAAGCTGGAGTCATCGCTTGGAAAGAAAGAATTCTATCGGCAATTTTGGTTACAATTCTCCTCAAGATAAAGACGCAGGGAAAAGCTTTCGACTAAATCGCGCGGCGCTTCATCCCCCGCCCGGCGCCCCGATCGCGCGGGGTAATCTATGGAGCCCCACGAAAACGCCGCCGAGGATGATCTTCGGAACCTGTGCGACGAGGTGGAGCATGACGGCATAGCTCAAGGCCGGCATCCGGGCGACGCCGAACGCAGCCAGGCCAACGATCACCGTGTACTCGAAGATCCCTATCCTTCCAGGCGCAGCTGGCGGGAGGTTCCCCACCTGTCGCACTAACAGAACAAAGAGCGCCGCCACGAATGGAACGTCCAACCGGAACGCCCGGGCGAGGAAAAGCATGGTCATGACCTGGAAGACGAGGAGCCCCAATGACAGGGCGGTCACCGCCGCCACGGCCTTCGGCTCCTTGAGGGCACCGAACGCTTCGAGGGCGCTCTCCGTGAACCGGCCCGCCTTCTCCCTCAGGCCCGCAGGTAAAACCTTGAACGCGAACCTCGCGCTCTTGAGAAAAGCCATAGGCCGAAGGACGAACAGGACGAGGACGACGACGGCCAACCCGCCCGACACGTAGGCGGCCTCAGGCGGGAACGCGGTCGTCCGCCCGGTAAAAAAAGCCGGCGAGGCTACCCAGAGGGCCATAAAAATCGCCAGGTCGAAGATCCTTTCGATGGCGACCGTCCCAAGAGCGAATCCGCCGGCCACGCCCGTCTCCCGCGTAACGAGCCAGGCGCGAACGACCTCGTTCACCCGGGCCGGCATCAGGATGTTGGCGTATTGGGCGGTGATGTTAAACCGGAAGAGCGTGGCCATCGGAACCCGGGCCCGCGGGGCGATGAGGATCCGCCAGCGGAAGCCCAGAAAGTAAACGGCGATGAGCGAGTTGGCCACAGACGCCGCGACCCAGGCGTAATTCGCCCGCGCGAAAGCGTTGCCGATCTCCGCCCATTCGACGTTCCGGAAGCTCAGCCAGAGAGCGAGGGCCGTTACGACCGTCGCGGCGACGATGGTCAGAACGCGCTTTGATGACACGTGTTTCATTCGTTTTAATGGTGCCGCAAGCTTTAGCTTGCGTTTACGCCACCTCGGGCGGCTTAAATGCCACGACCGCTCTTACATTTTTATTGACTTACCTTTCTTCTCGTCTTCGACATCGTCCTCAGCTGGATATTTGTCGTGATTCGCCGAGAGGTCTCCGAGGCCGGAGGTGACGCACCCGGCAGCCGATAGCGCCTGCTGACGTCTTTTGTGATCGTCCCCAGCAGTTTTTCGGCCCCTGGCAACATATTTTATTATAAATACATAGATGAATCCGAAGCTCGCAACCATGAACCCCGCCGCTAAAATCACCCCGCTCACGCTTAAGGCGAACCCTCCGGCGACCAGTGTCAAGCCCAAATACAACGGCTTCAGGAACGATTCGCCCCTAAGAAGCTCCCCGAGTTTCCTCTTTCTCGTATGCGCCAGGAAATCATGCCAGCCGAACGCCGCCAGGATGACCGCCAGCCCGAAGATCCAGACCGCGTTGATGATGACATAAGCCCAGGGGAAAGACGCCTTGGTCATAGCGATTTCGAAGCCCTCACCTTCCCGAAGGCTTCCGGCAGCACATCATCGACCAGCTTGGCCGGATTGATGATTCGTAACGGGATACCGCTTGCGCTCCCGGCTTTTAATCCTTCAAAATGCTTCATGCCGCTCGTAGCCAGGACATCGGCGAGCCAACTCGCGGCCGAAACGAGCGAGGGCAAGACCTTGGGCGTGACTCCCGCAGCCCACCGCGCGTCCTCCGTTTCCTCTCTCGTCGGGATCGGATTTTGCAGATCACAAATACGCAAAGAGCGTAGAATGTTGTCCATGAGTATTTGCCAATCTCGTAGATTCACCACCACTTGACCAGCCCGTAGAGGAACCCGGCGCCCCAGCACATGTGCATAACGCCCCACACTGCGGCGACAGTTAGCCGGGTCTTAAGCGTGATCGGCGTCCCCTCGCCATTTCGCGCTCCTCCGCTTGCGCTCGCCCCCCGGTCCAACGTCAAAAGCGCCACGACCACAAGTCCCAGCGCGTAGGTCGTCGGCACGATCAGGTGTGCGGGCTGCCCCGCAAAAGCCCTCACCACCGCATAAACGATGACCAACAGCAACATCGGCGCCGCAGCCTGCCTCCAGCCGGTCAGCATCTTGTGCCGGATGGCTGTGCGCGCCCGTCCCCGCCCGTATCGAAAATACTGGCTTGCCAGTTCTTTGAACGTCTTCCTGGGGAAGTACGTCACCTTGATGTCGCTATCCACGAAAATCTTCTTCCCGGCGCAGATGATCCGGACGTTCAGCTCCGAGTCCTGGTTGGCAACGGCCTTGATGTCATACCCCCCGATCTCATCGAAAAGTTCTTTCCGGAACGTCCCGAAAACCGCCCCTTCGGCCTCTCCCTTGAACTCCGTTTTCCTGAAGGCCGCGCCTCCTGTCCCCAGGAGATGTGAGCGGGCCAAAGCGATAGCCTCCTGCGTCCGGCCCCCTTCCCCGCGCTGGACCATCACGCCCCCGGCGCTGGCCGCTCCCGTGTCAGCGAGGAGCTCGACGCACCGCCTAACATACCCCGGAGGATAAATGCAGTGGGCGTCGGCCCGGGCGATGAGCCGGCCGGCGGCCTGGGCGATCCCCAAGTTCATCCCCAAGGACACGATCCTGCCCGGATTGTCCAGAAGCCGGATGACCGCCTTGCGCATTCCCGCCGTCACCGGGTTCCGCTCCCCCGACACGTCTCGCACCCAGCCGTCCTTTTTTGAGAAGAACCATACGACCTCATCTTCTGGCCTGCTTTGCGCGGCCACCGTCGGCCCGACGCCCGCGCGAAGATCCCCCCCTGCCGACGTCTCCGGCGGATTCCTGATCAGCCCCTCGACGACTTGCTTCGTCCGGTCCGTGCTCCCTCCGTCCACGACCAGCACCTCGCAGTTCCTGATGGCCCAGTCGTCCAGCAGGCTCCTGAGCGCTTTCCCGATGTAGGCCTCCTCGTTAAGGCACGGCATCACGATCGTTACGAGCGGCCACTTCCCACGAATGTCCATAGCTTGCTTTTTATTCTACGAACTCCCCCGTGTCAATCCATTCTTTCTTAAGCACGCTCCAGAAGTCCTCCGCCAGCCCGCGCGTAACATATTCGTAGGGCAGCCAGCCATAACCGGCCTCTCCCCAGCTCTCGCCCCGGGAGTTCCGAATAAGGAAGGCACCCTCGGTCGTGGTGATTCCCGCGCCTGCGCCTTCCCCCCTATTCTCGATTTTCATCTTGTCGTTATAGCCCACGGCTATAATGGCGTGCCCGCCCTCGATCCTCTCCCGGACCTCGGCCAGCCGGCTCCCCGGAGGGTCGTGCCGGTAATACTTGATAGCTTGGTAGTTCTGGGCAAAAGCGTAGCAGAAAGCCGGCGGCTCTCGGTCGAACCCGTCCTGGCTATCGGTGTAGGGCCAGTAATCCTCGGGCGGGACGCCGAAGAGGACCATCGCCCCCATGGTCGTCCGAAGGAAGCCCCCGGTGTCGCCCTTCATCTTCATCAGGTTCCGGGTAACCTTGTAAAGGAAGAGCCGCGAGACCTCAACATGCTTCTTGAAGGTCCGCCGCTCGTAATACTCGATGACCCCGGCCCCGGCATTGGCCGTGCACGAGCCGAGCATCCCCTGGTCCTCGACGGCCGAGCACCATTCACGGAGATCGACTTTGGCCGGAAGCGCCGCGCGTGCCCCGTGCGTCCTTCCCGTCCCGCCTGCTCTGCGCGCACCCGCCCCGCCGCCCTCCCCTCCGGCCAAAATCTCCCGCACTTCCGCCGTCTCTTTCGTGTAATCCCGGATGTCCGGATAGTCCGGGATCCATCCCATTCCCCGTGCCCGCATGTCCATCGTCAGTCCCCCCCACCTTTCTCTGTCTTTGCCGAAATAAATATCAACTGTCCGAACGCCTCCGACCGGACCCTCCCGAACCCCGTACGGGCGAGAAAGTCCGCAACCTCTCCCTCCGAATAAAACCGCACCGGACAGCCCATAAGCCCCAGCCGGACGCGCCTCAGCCGGGCGCGCCACGTGCCGGCCTTCGGGAAGGTCGCGATAAGTTTACCGCGCGTCAGGAAGCGCATCTTTTCGAGCACCGGAAGCGGGTCCGCCACATAATCGAAGAACCCGATGGCCAGGGTGATGTCGAAAGTTCGGTCGAAATCGACCGCCAGGAAATCGCCCATCGTGAAACGACATCGCACCGCGTTGTCCAAAGCACCGACTCCCGCCGCAAGCCCCCCCTCGCCAGCGGTCGTCCCGACCACACGCCTCGCCTTCTCGATCATTTCTTGAGCGAAATCGACGCCCTCAACAAACGCAGCGCCTCTCGCGGCCAGCGCGGCCATGAACCGCCCCGGCCCGCAGCCGACGTCAAGGATCGCCTTGCACCGGACGTCGCCGCATTCCTCGATCGTCCGCTCGAAGCGCCGCGCCACGTCCCAGCGGAATATCCGGTCGAACGCCCTCCCCACGGCGCTCTTTTTGCCCGAATACAGCAGGTCAAAATCCTCCGCGTACCGGTCAAAGTGGCGCTTCACCCGCTCCGCGTCCCGCATTCACTCTCCTCCCACCACAACCTCCCCGATTGCGTCTCCCATCCTCCGCCACTTGAAGTCCATCGACAGCCGCCGGACCTTCCCCCTCGTCGTTCTCAATCCGACATAGTGCTTGAAGCCATCTCGCGTCCACCGGCTCTTTAGTCTCGGCTGTCCAGGATCGGCCTCCCAGGGATGTACGTAAACGACCGCGGGCGCGCCGGCCGCGTTCATCCGCCGGATGATCCGCGTCGTCAGCCAATAGGGGTAGGTCCGAAGGAACCCGCCGCCCGCTGCCGGGACCATGCATCCCGCAATCTTCCATACGCACACCGGAAACTCTAAAAGTGGCCCGGCGGGCGTATCGATGACGTACGGACGGGTCCCCGCACCCGGCATACCGCCGCGCGAACGCCGGGCCGGGACAACAGAGGAATCGTACCGGAGCCCTAATTCGACCAGGACCTCGAAAACCCAGGGCGTTTGGTCTGTTACGCTGAAAGAAGGCGCCCGGTGCCCGAAGACGGCCTTTCCGATCAGGTCCTCAAGTGTCCTGACCCCGGCCGAGATGTCCTCCCGGAATTCCTCTCTTGAAAGCGAGGTCACGAGCCGATGCAAACGGCCATGCGTTGCGATCTCGTGGCCGGCCCGGTCGATCCGGCGCACTATCTCCGGCCGCGTCTCCGCCTGCCAGCCGAGGACGAAGAACGTGGCCTTAACCGAACCGAGCGCTTCGAGCAGGCGCTCGACGCTTCCCTCGATCCGGCTTTCAAAGTCTCCCCACGTCCCAATCGGCGCCACGTCTGCCATCCCCGAAACCTGGTAATAATCCTCCAGGTCGACGGTGAGAAAGTTCTCGATCGTCATCGTTCAGCGTTTTCTTGCCTGGCAACATGTTTGTATATTGCCGTGATGAGCGCGAGCGACACCCAGAAAAACGCCCCTGTCTTGGCTCCCAGGGGGATGGCGTCGCCCATTCCGAATATCAACAATGCGAGTTGGCCTGTCCCCAAGCCGCGCGCGGCGGCCCTCATCCAGGCCATCTTCGCTCTCTTCGATACTTCGACGCACATCCAGGCTGCACCGATGAGCATTGCGAGGTATGCGACCAACCCGGGAATCCCGAGTTCTGCGGCCGTATGGATCAGTTGATTGTGGGCATGAGCGTGTTTATACCCGATTTTATTGTCATACCGGAGACGGTTCATCCCGACGCCGAAGATCGGATGCTTTTGGATGGTCGTGACTCCCGTGGACCAGAGTTCAGATCTTTGTTCGATCTTTTTCCAGACCAAGGTCCTATTGGACGGGATAAGCAAGATTAAAATCAATAACAAGGCACTCCCGAATAACGTCCAAACCCAAGTCCTATTCCTCAAACCGATCAGAACTAGGCTTAAAAAGAGCGCGATCCATGCACCGACCGCTTGCGACAAGAATATGACCGCTAGAAAGACAAACGAAGTAATCCCTAAGAGCGCGATCCGGGCTGCCCGAGATTTCCCAGAAAAAAGCAACACCAGTGCCAGCGGAATGACCAAGCAAAGAGACCCGGCAAGGGCGTTGGGATTGATTCCAAGCTCGGCCCCGGGGAGCTTCCAATTGTGCAAGGGGATCAGCTTCGGAGAACTGGGTAATATCTTAACAAAAGGCCGCTCGGGGCTCAGGATCATCCCGACGACTCCGAAAACGGCCAGGGAGAAACCCGCAGACAAATAGAGGACCGTCCCCATCTTTAAAGCCTTCTCGGACGACGAAGCGGCTAAAGCCGAATAAAAAAGGATAATCCCAAACAGCGTCCCCGCGATCTTCGGCAGGCTGAACCTAAGATCTGGTACAATCAGGCACGTCGCGAAAATCTGAACCACGAGCAGCCCGATCCCCCAATCCAGCGGCGTCCGCTCGATTGCGCCCCGGCCTCCCCCGCCCCTCAGCCTCAACATCCAAGCAACCGGCGCCAGGAAGAAGGCCCACGTCCATTCCAGCCTGGGAAACAAGAAAACCGGTGCCGTCGCCACGACGAGCCCCAGCGCCAGCCAATCGCTCCAACCCGGTTTTTGGGTTCTTTCGTTCATGACAAAAAAAGAGGCAGCGCCCTCATCGTCCCTGCCTCCTGCCCTTCTGGGCTTGCGCCGCGCTTACCGCCCACCGCCGCCCCCGTCCTACCGCGGCGTTCGGCGAACTCCGCAACCAAGCGCCGGGTGCTGTCGACGCTTCCGCCGTCCATGACCAGGACTTCCCCCTCGGCCGGAAGCCAATCGTCGACGAGGCTCTCCAGCGCGCCGACAATCCGCCGCTCCTCGTTGAGGCAGGGCATGACGACGGTGACGAGCAGTTTTCGATCAGCCGTCAAATCTTCCCCGTATCCGTTCCCCATTTCAACCGGTTGAACACATCGTCATATCGCTTCCCGTTCGGGAAATGCCCCGGCTACCGCGATCGTCACTTTTTTGGATCCTCCTCCAGAGACTATAATTTTCGGCGCGTATCCGTCAAGATAAAGCTGGATCAATGTATAAATCCTCCGCCAGCCGTCTTCCGTGGGGAGAAAATCGTTCAATAACCCCCCGGGCACGCAGACGATATAATTCGCCTTTTGCGGCGGTTCATTTCTAATCAGAAGCCGATCAAATAGGAGAATGACCCTCTCCCCATTCTTTGGACAGTTGAGGGGCTTTCTGAAGGTGGATCGAAAGCCTGCCTCTAGTGACCATTTTATCCATTTTGAAGGCTGAAAGCCATTTTAACTTGAACCCCGAAAAAACGGCTTCGCCAGAAGCCTCAGGAGCCACGATCTTGAACCAAGCCATGTCAAACCACGGCCTCCAAAGCCGGCGCTAACGCCGCCCGCGTCCCAAAATAGACTTCATGCGGCGTCCGGTAACCCAGCGTCTCACCAGGTTTATTTGCCGGAGTAACTAAGTATTGTCTAAGTCTGATCCTGTTTTACTGTGATCGATTGTTTCTTCTAATAATAATGTATCGGCAGAAACAACCGAAATTGAGTCACTGACCGAAAAGGTCTTGTCGCCAAGATAGACAAGAACACCCTTATGAATGACACCCTCGGCAAGTCCCGCTTTCAGATGCGCCCAATCCCTGCCCGTCGCCGAATACGCGCATTTGAATTCATAGCCAATCCGTCGTCCGCCGCGCTCCACGATCAGGTCGATCTCCGCTCCTGCATGGGTGCGGAAGTAATAAAGTCGGCTGCCGGGATGCCGAATGGTTTCCAGAGATGCAATCTGTTCAATCATAAAACCTTCAAAGCTGTTCCCACGTGCAGGCGATTGGTGGAGTTGCTCCTGATTCCCAACGCCAAGAAGATAGTGCAGTATCCCTGAATCCCGAAGGTAAAATTTCGGCGCTTTCACAAGGCGCTTGCCGAGGTTGACATGATACGGCATCAACCGTCGGATCAGAAAATAACCTTCCAGAACGTCAAGAACATGCTGAACGGTATGGTAGGAGGCTCCCAGCGACCGGCCGAGCGAGGAGGCATTGAGAATGCCTCCATGAGAGTGGGCGAGCATACCCATAAAACGGCGCATCTCAAGCGAGGATATTTTCAGCCCATGCCTGACCACGTCGCGTTCAATAAACGTTCGAACATAGTTCTCCTGCCAGGCATGCCATTTCTCCATATCCCGTATCAGAAACGCATCCGGAAAACCGCCCCGGAGCCAGAGAGACACAAGCTCAACGTTCCTCAACTCTGCTACTTCACCAAACAGAAAGCCGGTCAGGTCAAGGATGCCAACCCGTCCTGCCAGACTTTCGGAAATGCCTTTGATCAATTCGGGGCTGACGGAACCAAGAAGAAAAAAACGTCCGAATTTATGTCTGGATTCGTCAATCAATGCTCGCAGGACCGGGAAGATAGCGGGAATTACCTGGGCTTCATCAATGATAACGGACCCGGGGAAACGACGCAGGGCAAACTCAATATCATCCGCAAAAATCTGGGCATCCGAAGGCCTTTCAAGGTCAAAGTATTGGCCGCGCACACAATGTCTGGCAAGAGTGGTTTTGCCGCATTGGCGCGGTCCAAGAATCAGGACAGCAGGGAATTGCCCAGCCAGCTTGCTTAACCGAACCGCTGCTTTTCTTTTAATCATGCTCGTATTATAGAGGTGATGCTTCTATATTACAACCCTCTCCCCATTCGACGTTCCGGAAGCTCGGCCAAAGGGCCAAGCCCGTGATGACCGCCGCGGCCAGGATTGTCACAACGCGTTTTGTTGCCATGCGTTTCATACGATATTAGGATGCCTTCCTCTGTAGTCTCAGGCTTTTGCTTGCAACTGCATCATGATGTCAGAGGAACGGGTTCTTGATCTTCAGCCCCTCGACGGCGATCCCGTCCCCGAAATCCTCCGTCAGCAGCGTCGTCGCGCCTGCCTTGACGGCCGCCTGGATGATCATGGACAACCGAAGCACTTTTTCATAAAAATATACAAGAACCCGAAGCTTACGGCCGCGAGCCCCGCCGTCAAAATCACCCCGCTCACGCTCAAGGCAAGCCCACCCGCCGCAATCGTTCGCTCACACCGCCGAAAGCTCAAAATCGAAAATCTCTCCAATGGCTTTGAAATGCTCATCCCGCGTGATGACCCGGCACCCGTTTTCCCAGGCGATCACAGCGATATAACAATCGGCCAAGTGGACCGCTTTCCCCGCCTTCCTGAGCTCGTAAGACAATTTCCCCGCCTTGAACCAGGCGCCGTCGCCGTGGTCGGCGACCCTGAAGGTCTCCGTCATGTCTTTAATGGCCGCTATCTCCCGTTCGGACCGGGCGCCCTGGACCAGTTCGGCCAGGATGACCCCGGGAACGTAAACCTCGGCCGCAGAAAGGACATCGTCGATCCTGGAGGATAGCCCCGGATCGCTGTTCTTGAAATAATCGATCCAGGCCGAAGTATCGACCAGGACTTTCTCAACGCTCAAGGTCCCTTATCTCCTTCGCCGTAAGGTCGAACTCAAGCTTCCCTTTCATGGACTTTATCCTCTCGATCTTCTTGAGCTTTATGTAGACCCGGATCGCTTCGTTCACGGCGGACACCTTGCTCCTGGCCTTTGTCTCATAGACGAGCTTGTCCAAAATCCCTTTTTCAATCGTTACGGTAGATCTCATGATGAGTTGTCCTGGTGTTAATTCTCGCACAATATTAATATAATATTTCGCACACGTTTGTCAAGTATTATTGTGTGAAAGAGAGGGGTCAGGTCTTAACATTTAACTTTTTTGTCAAATGTTACGGACAATCCCAAAAATTGAGGCCTGACCCCTCCTCATATTTAATAAAATATTCTTATTTCCTTGATCTCGCTGTAATCCGGCGATTCGACTTTTTTGACCTTCCAAGTCCCTGCCATCAGGGCGCTGACTATTTTGTTGTCCACCTCGCAGTTGGAGCCCATTGAATCCGGGATGATCAGGAATTCATTCCGCATATTCCTTGCGGCGGGCATGTTCAAACGCCAGCGGCTCGGTGAAAAGAATGATGGTGAAAGGTTCGGTCTTCGCGATGGAATCCGCCAGACTGCCGCAGTCCCGTTCCCCGACGGCTGCCCCGTGATTCAGGCCTTCCCGTTGTCCAAACAAGGGGGACCCCCAAGCCGCCCTCAG
>Ga0315279_10005555_pt1 | contig 16297 bp, 9 predicted proteins | sample YL17G06_20_MG_FD_203694 | JGI IMG/M metagenome (GOLD analysis project Ga0315279, IMG submission 203694) | Sediment microbial communities from Yellowstone Lake, YNP, Wyoming, USA - YL17G06_20 | ecosystem: Environmental > Aquatic > Freshwater > Lake > Sediment | place: USA: Wyoming | collected...
CCAGGAGGTCGGCGGCCGCGCCCGAGTCCGGCCAGTCGGCCAGCGAGCGGACGGCGGCGTCCTGGATCTGATTGTCGGCATCCTTCAGGAATCCCTTGACGGAGCCGAGGGCCTTCGCGCCGCCGGTACGGCCGAGGGCGCGGACCAGGGCGCACTTGGCGGGCGTCTCGGCGCCGCTGATTCCCCCCAGGATGGCATCGACGCACGGCTCCTTGTTCGTGGCGCGGGTGCAGAGCGACGAGAGCGCCTTCTCGGCGGCCTGGCGCTCGTCGTCGGCCTTGGCCTTGACGACCAGCGAGACCAGCGCCGGCGCGGACTTCTCGTCCACCACCAGGTCAAGGGCCTGGAGGGCCGACACGCGCACGGACGGGTCGGCGTCGCCGGCCGCTTTCAGGAGCGTCGGGACGGCCGTGGTGGCGCGCCTGGCGCCGAGGCTGCGAAGGACCTGGACGCGGGCCTTGGCGTCGCCCTTCTCGGCCATCGCGACCATGGCGGCGCCAACGTCGGCGCCGGGGAGGCGGTCGAGGCTGCGGCGGGCTTCTTCGGCCAGCGGACCGGCCCCGGCCGCCAGGCCGACGAGCGTCTCGAGTGTCGAGGCGTCGCCCAGTCTGCCCATCGCCTTGACGGCGGCCAGTTTCACGATCTCGTCGGTGCTCTGGGCGGCGGTCATGACGGCCGGCAGGGCCGCCGGGTCGCCGCGAGTCGAGAGGTCCTCAAGCAGCAGGGCCTGCGTGGGCGGCGGCAACTTGGGCAGAAGTTCCACGAGCGCCTTGGTGGTGCCTGTGCCGGTCGTCTCGCGGAGGAACCGCAGGACCATCGCCTGCATCTCGCGGTCGGTGCCGGTCAGTAGTTCGGTCAAGAGGGGCAGCGTCTTTTCGCCGCCGGCGGCGATAATGCCCCGAAGCGCGGCCATGCGGACCGGCTTCGGCTCGGAGATCTTGAAGAGGCCCTGGTAAATGGCCCCCGCGTCATCGTTCTTTTTCTGGCGCAGCAGTTCATCGGCGCACAGCAGGTAGGCGTCGTCGAGGACCGCCTTGACGGCCGGAGGGGCGCCCGTGCGGGCCTCGGCGATGGCCGTGGCGGCCTGCGGCGTGGCGATGCGGCCGAGGGCGGCCGCGGCGGCCGAGGCGACGCCAGCGTCGGAGTCCTTCAGGAGCGGGACGAGGGCCGCCGTGCTCGCCGCGTCCTTCCGCTGGCCGAGCGAGTTGATGATCCCGATCTTCTGCTTGCCGGCCGCCTTCGGCAGCGCGGCACGCATGGCGTCGAGGGCCGAGGGGTCGGGAATACGCTCGAGCCCATAGCGGGCCATGTCCGACAGGTCCTTGTCCAGGAGGAGACCGGCCAGGAGGGGCACCTCCTTGGCGGTGCCCGCGATGCTGAGTTCCCGCAGGATAAACCGCTTGGAGTCGGCCGTGGTGTCGGCCGCGGTCAAGGCGGCGGCGAGTTTGCCCACCAGCGCGGCCCGGTCGTCGGGCTTGCCCCACGAGTCGCGGACGGCGTCGGAGATGACGGTCAGCGGCTCGCGGCTCTGGCCGAACTGGTACGTTGACAGGGCCTTGAAGGCCTCCTCCAGCGTCGGCTTGGGGGCCTCTGCGGCCGACGCCGCAAGGGCGCCGGCCAGACACGCACTGAGCACTGCCAGTCCGGCGAAAATCAGGGTCGAGAACTTCATGTTGGGCTCCTTACTCGATGTCGCTGTGCGCCAGCCTATCGTGTGCAACACAGAACGCACCCCGACGAGCGGGGCGGCTGAATGTACTCACCTTGCCTTCGCTTGCCTCTGCCCTGCCTTTGCCTTGCCTTTGCCGTTCTTCAGGCACTCAGGCACTCAGGTACTCAGGCACTTCCGTCACAGCCGCCATGGCGGCCGCATCGGCCTGCCAATCATACGGTCTGCCTCGGGATCGTCAACGAAACGTTCCCGCTGGGGGTCCCACTTAATCTTGCGGGCGAGGGTCAGGGCGATGACCGCCAGGTGGCAGAACGAGGCTGTGCGGTGCCCGTCCTCGGCCGGGGCCATGGTCGGCCCGCGAGACTTGATGGCATTGATCCAGTCCTGGCCGTGGCCTGGGCTGCGGCCGAGTTGGACCTCGCCCGGCCCGATGGCCGACTTCAGGATCGCCGGGTCGCTGGCCGTCAGGGCCCCGCCATGGATGGCCACGAAGAGCCACCCCTCGGTTCCCTCGAACTGGATGCCTCGGTGTGCCCCGGTAATGCCGCACACAACCGTACCGGGGGCGTCGGCGCTCTCCGTGATGATCTTGAGGCCGTTGGCGTACGCATATTCAATGTGGTATTCGTAGGGGACGTTCCAGAGCGGGTCCTTCATGAACTTGCCGCGGGCCTGGATTTCGACGGGCCCCACTAGCAGGGGTCCCGCGCCCAGCAGCGCGATGTCGTTGACGTGGGCGCCGCGGTCCGTCAGTTCGCCGTCGGAATAGTCGAGCACCCAGCGGAAGTTGCCGTGGCACCGCTTCGGATGATACGGTTCCCACGGCGCGGGGCCGAGCCACATGTCGTAGTCGAAGCCGTCCGGCACCGGCGCGGGGCCGATCGCGCCGGACTTCATGTCGCCGGTCGGCAGGTACGTGCGGATGGTGTGGACCTTGCCGAGGCGTCCGTTGCGCACCAGTTCGCATGCGTACCGGCAGTTGCCGGTGGACCGCTCGTGGCTGCCGGTCTGGAACACGCGGCCGTAACGTTTGAGGGCGTCGGCGGCGGCCCGGCCGTCGGCGATGGTCGAGGCCATCGGCTTCTCGCAGTAAACATCCTTGCCTGCCTCGGCGGCCGCGATCGTCACCAGGGCGTGCCAGTGGTCGGGCGTGGCGACCACGATGCCGTCGAGGTCGCGGCGGCCGATCAGTTCGCGGAAATCCTTGTAGTCCTTGCATCCGGCGTAGGTGCCGGGGGCTTTCTGGGTGTAGTGCTGCTCGATGTGCTTCTTGGCGGCGTTGCGGCGGCCGGTGTCGGTGTCGCTGACGGCCAGCACCTGGCATTCGTCATTGCCCAGCGTGACGCTCAGAAGATAACCGCCGCGTCCGCCGACGCCGACGTGGCCGATGCCGATGCGGTTCGACGGTGCGGGCCGGCCTTCGGCCCCCAGGGCCGACGCGCGGACGACAAAAGGCGCCGCCAGCGCAGCCGCAGCCGCGCTCTTCAATAGTCTTCGGCGTGTCAGTCGGGTCATGTTTCTTCGCCTTTGCCTTTACTCAGTCGCCCGCCGTTACAGACGCCACGGCGGACGCATCGGCCGATGCACATGCCGCTGGGCCTCCGGGTCGTTGACGAACCGCTCGCTGTCCCAGTCCCACTTGATCTTGCGTCCGGCGAGCAGGGCAATGAGGCCGAGGTGGCAGAACGAGGCGGTGCGGTGTCCGGCCTCGGCCGGGGCGACCGTCGGCCCGCGCGTCTTAATGGCGTCGATCCAGTCGCGGTGGTGCCCCTTGCTGCGGTGCAACTCGATCTCGTTCGGGCCGATGACCGACTTCAGGACCGACGCCGGCTCGGCCGTCAGGTGCCCGCCGTGGATGGCCACGAAGATCCACCCATCGGTCCCCTCGAACTTGATGCCGCGAGGGCCGTTGGTGTCGCAGATGATCTTCAGGCCGCCAGAGAAGGCGTACTCGATGTGGAACTGGATGGGCACGTTCCACAGCGGGTCCTGGCGGAACTTGCCTGTGCCCTCGATCTCGACCGTGCCGGCCAGGAGCGGCCCCGCGCCCCACAGGGCGATGTCATTGACGTGGCACCCGCGGTCCGTCAGTTCGCCGTCCGAGTAATCCAGGATCCACCGGAAGTTGAAGTGGCACCGCTGGGGCGTGTACGGTTCCCACGGGCGCGGGCCGAGCCACATGTCGTAGTCAAATCCGTCGGGCACGGGTTGCGGCCGCACGTCGCCCTGCGTGTAACCATCGACCGGCAGGTACGTGCGGATGGTGTGGAGTCTGCCGAGGCGGCCGTTGCGCACCAGTTCGCACGCGAATCGCGCCTGGCCCGAGCGCTCCTGGCTGCCGGTCTGAAAGACGCGTCCGTACCGCTTGACGGCGTCGGCGGCGGCGCGGCCTTCGGCAATCGTGCCCGCCATCGGTTTCTCGGAGTAAATATCCTTGCCCGCCTTGGCCGCCGCGATGGCGACCAGGGCGTGCCAGTGCTCGGGCGTGGCGATGAGGACGGCGTCGATGTCGTTGCGGGCCATCACTTGGCGGAAGTCGGCGTAGCATCCGCACCCGGCGTAGGTGCCCGGCGCTTCCTTGGCGTAACGGGCCTCGACGGCCTGCTTGTGACCCTCGCGGCGGCCCTTGTCGGCGTCGCAGACGGCCAGGAGTTGAACGTCGGGCTGGCCGCACAGTGCGCCGACGTGTCCGCCGCCCTGGCCGCCGGTCCCCACCACGGCTGCGCCGATGCGGTTCGACGGGGCAGGGCGCTGGCCGGCGCCCAGGGCGCTGGGGCGGATGAAATACGGGCCGAGGGCTGCGGCCGCCGCGGCGGTCGCGCCGGCGCCCCTCAACAATGTGCGGCGGGTGAGACGCTTCATGTGACCCATCGTTATTGGCCCTTTGTCTGCGCGTACTCGACTGCCCCACGCGGTCGCCTGCGGCACCCCGGTAAACGGGCAGTTGCTGCACGTCTTAACCACAACCAGCGCGGCAGTATAGCAGGGGGGCCGGTCATTTTCAATTCCGGGCGAAAAAGGACGCGGCCTGCCGAAGCAGGCCGCGTCGCTCCGCATCGCCTGATGCCGCAGGTCACGCTTGCTGCGCGGCAGCCGCGGGCATCTGTACGGTCTTGCTCTGGAGGCCCGCCTTTGCCAGGATCAGGTAGAGGACGAAACCGACGACGAAGGCGGCCACAGGCGGGCAGGGGACGTTCCCCGCGAGCCAGGGGATGAAGTCGGCGGCTCCGACTATAAAGCCGAGGACCCACGAAACCCAGCCTGCGGGGTTGAACCCGGCCCGGGGGCCGGCCCACTTGCCGCCCGCCAGCAGGTAGTCGGCCATCATCGCGCCGCACACCGGGCCGAACGAGGCGCCGATGATCGAGAAGACGGCGATCGCGTCGCCGGCCCAACCGGTCACCGCGAGAATGATGGCGACGAGCGCCCCGAGGCCGCACGAGATCCAGGGCTTCACGTTGGGCAACGTGGTCTTGAAACTGTTGGCGGCAATGAACGCGGAGAAGCAGGCCGGCGGAAACGCCGCAATAGCCAGCAGGTACATAAACACAGGCGCCGCCTTATCGCCAACGATGCTCCCCATGAGGCGGGTGGGCTCCATTATGGCGCCACTCGTCACCGTTGCGCCGCCGTATGCGCCTGCAACGATCAGGAGCGAGAGGCCGCCGGCGCACACCGTGGCCAGGGCGATCCCGGCCAGCCCGCCCAGGTGCACGTCCTTGGCGTTGCGGTTGTTCATCCCGAAGTCGGCGCCAGCCGCGCCCGCGGTCGCAAAGAAGCCGACGACGTAGGTTGCGATCAACGCAAGCACCCCGAACGCCGTCAACGCCGGCTTGGCACTTATGACATCGCCTGAGGCCGGCGTGAACTGCTGTCCCGCCTTGATGAGGGCCTGGCTGTCGAAACTCCCGACGCCGCCAACCGTCGCCACGAACAGGATGACCAGGATGGTTAACGGGATGAGCGGCAGGAAGGTCGCCACGCGGGCCACGTACTTGATCCCCTTGACGCCCATGAAGGCGCCCAGCGCGATCCACACCGCCGCCACGATGGCGTGCGGCACCGAGGGGAAACCGTAACCGAATGGCTCGCACAGCAGAATGCTCGCAAAGAAGGCGTTCACCGCGAGCCAGCCGAACTGAAGCACGCCCATCAGGAAACCAGGCATCAGGAACCCGCCTTGCGCGCCGTACGTCGATGTGCCCACAATGTAAAGGGGCAACCCGGTCTTCATCCCCAGCATGCCAGGCACCAGGTAGAAGAGGAAGTGGCATACCAGGGCTGCCGCGATCAGGCTCAGAAGTGCGACGGCGACGCCCTGGGCCAGTGTGCCGCCGGCGAAAAGGCTGTATCCGGGCGCTTTCTCGCCCAGACCGCTCCCCACGGGCATCTGGTTCCAGAAGACGAACCAGAGCATGATCCCCGCATACGTCTGCGCGGTATTCTTGTACCACGGCGCCCGGTTCGTCATCGGGTTCGGCTTGGCGGAGGCAAGATAACCTGGTAAGGTCCCGTTAGCCATTGCTTCTCCTTTCCAATGCGATGGGGTCCTTGAGCGACTTTGCCGAGTGCGCTTGACAATGAATAGGCGCCCGCCGGGGCGCCACGCGTTTCACCACTTCTACCCGCAGGGCATTTAACGTCAAGGGAAATCTTGGAGGCGTTTTGGCGGCTGATGGGTATCATGGTTTACCGCTCGTGCCGGGTGGCATGGCCACAGCCTGCCCGCCGCGGCGGGTCTTCGACTTGTGGGGGCGCGTCCGGAATCTCTATGAGCAGCCGAAGCGCCTCGCGAGCCTATGCCCTGGGACTCAGTTATGCCTCCATGATGTCCCTGGCAATCGCGGTCAACCTGATTCCGGTCTTCCTGACGACGCTCAGCACGGCCCTGGGCGGCCCCGAGGGGCTTACGAAGGAGCAACTCGGGCGGATCAGTGCCACGATTTTCGTGGGACTCGTTATGGGCATCCTCGTGGCAGGACCGCTGGCCGACCGCCTCGGCGCCAAGGCCTTCGCGGTCGCGGGGAACCTGTTGATCGGCGTGGGTCTGGCCGTCCTCGGCCTGGCGCCGGACTACGCCGTGGTGCTCGCGGCCGTCTTCATCATGGGACTGGGGGCGGGGGTCCTCGACCTCATCCTGAGCCCGATCATCTGCGCCCTTCAGCCGGACCGCCGAACCTCGGCCATGAACCGGCTGCACGCGTTCTACGCCATCGGGGCGGTGGCGACGATCCTGGCGGCCCTGCGGCCGGAGGTCGGGTGGCGCGAAGTCTCGCTATGGATTATCGTGGCCCCGGTGGCGGTGGGGCTGGGGTTCCTTGCGGTCAAAGTGCCGCCGCTGGTCGCCCAGGGGCGGCCGGCCCCCGTGACCCGCCTGTGCCGGCACCCCTACTTCATCGCGGCCCTGGCGGCCATCTTCCTGGCCGGCGCTTCGGAACTGGGGATAGCCCAGTGGCTGCCGGCGTACGCCCAGATCGGCCTCGGCTACACCAACTGGACGGGCGGAATGGGGCTCCTGGCGTTCTCGGTGGCGATGGCCGTGGGCCGCGTCGGGGTCGGCATGGTCGGACGCCGCGTGGCGGTGATCCCCATGATGAGGTGGTCCTGCCTGAGTGCGGCCGGCCTGCTGGTCGTCGGCTGCTTTGCGCCGTGGCCGGCGGTGGCGCTGGCGGCATGCGTCGGAGTGGGCCTGGCCGTCAGTTGTCTCTGGCCCAGCACGCTGGCCGTGACCGGGGACCGGTTCCCGCAGGGCGGTGCGTCGATGTTCGGCCTCCTGGCGGCCCTGGGGAACTTCGGCGGCATCCTCATGCCGTGGGTGGTGGGCCTGGCGGCGGACTTCGCCGCCATTCATTGGGGCCTGGCCACGGCCGCCTTGGCCCCGATTGCCCTGGCGATCCTGCTGACGTGGATGCGCCGCCAGCCGGCGGCTGCGAGGGTGCTCCAGGGATAGCGCTGTGTCACACGTCATTTGAGGGGTGCCATGCTTTCGCGCCGTTGCGAAAGCATCTGTTCTTGAGGCACGATGATCATGCTTTCGCAGAATCGCGAAAGCATGGCACCCATCGATTCATATTTAACGGAGCGCTAGGAGCCCGAGTCTCTTGCATCCGGCTTCGGGACCGGGGCGGGTATCCGGGCCTCGACTCGCGTTTCGCCCCGCCGCGACGTGATGTGGAGGTCCCCGCGCACCGCCGAGGCCCGCTCGCGCATCGACACTAACCCCAGCCCCTGGCCGACCGCCTTCTGCACGTCGAACCCGGCGCCGTCGTCCACGATCGCCAGTCGCAGGGTCTTGTCTTCGTAGCCGAGGGTCACGTGGATGTGGGCGGCGCCGCCATGGCGCAGGGCGTTCTGGATGGCCTCCTGCACGATGCGGAAGGCCGCGACTTCAACGTCCGGGTCAAATCTCAGGGACTCCATCTGGGGCGGGCGCTGACGTGGACCCGCGGCGGCTGGTTGCCTCGGAACTTGATGGCGTTGCCGATGAGGTTCTGGAACACCTGCGCCGGTTCCGTTACGTCGCCCAGCACCGTCGGCAGGGGGTCGTGGGTGACCGTGGCCCCGGTGTCGGCGATGGATTGCTGGAGGTTTGCCAGGGCCCTGGCGAACACGGACTCGCAGGGCACCGGCGTGAACCGGCGGCTCTGCGTGCCGACGCGCGAATAGGCCAGCAGGTCGTGGATGAGCGTCTGCATGCGTGCGGCCCCGTCGACCGCGAAATGGATGAACTCGTCGGCCTCGTGGTCCAGGCGGCCTTTGTAGCGGCGCTCCAGCAGTTGCAGGTATCCGCTCACGATTCGCAGCGGCTCCTGGAGATCGTGCGACGCCACGTAGGCGAACTGCTCGAGGTCTTGGTTGGACCGGGCCAGGTCCTCGGCCACACGCTGGCGCTGGGCGCTCTCTTCCTGGAGTTGCCGGTTGCTGGCCTCCAGTTCCGCCGTGCGCTGCTTGACCAGATCCTCGAGGTGCTGGCGGTACTTCTCCAACTCCATTTCGGCCCGTTTGCGATCCGTGATGTCGCGGGCGGCGGCAAAGACGCCCTGGACCTCGCCCGCCTCGTTCCGGTAGACCGTGGCGTTGTAGAGCACGTCGACGGCCCGCCCGGAGGTGTGCCGGATGGTCAGGGCATAATCGCGGACCTCGCCCTCAAGGGCGCCTCCTTCGGCGCGGATGCCGCTCGCGATAGTGAAGGTCATCGGGCCTCCGTCGCGGCCCTGCCGGAGGTCCGTGATGACCCTGTCCGCGCCGCCGAGAATCTGCTTGAACCATGGGGCTTCATCGACCTTGACGCCGAGACCCCGGCCGTCGCTCGAGGCGATGACCTCGCCCTGGGCGCTCGTCCAGTAGAATCGCGCGAACCTCTTGTAGTTGGCGGCGTTGGCCGCGAGGTACTTGCCGGCCTGCTCTGGGGTTGGCGCACGCAGACCGGCCAGCGCGTGCCCAATGGCCTGTTCCTCGCGGGTGATGTCGCGGATGAAGGCGGTGAAGGCCAGGCCTACCACCCGAGCAACCTCAAGGTTCGCGCGTTCTCTCTCGGCGAACTCCGTGTAGTACCAGCCAATGTGGACAGCCGCAATGACGAGGACAAGCGGCAGAATGGCCACCACGAGGAGCAGGAACAAGAATGTCCTCATGCGGCGGCCTGAAACGGATTGGTTTCCGCCGGAAGGCAAGGACCAACCCCTCCCTATCGCAGCAGCGAGTCTCTCCGGCTGAAGGAGTAACGCTTTCTTATGATGGTTATCCCCCGCTCCTGCCACTTAACTTATTCTAAACCGACGGGCAACGCCGCGGGCGAGAAATCAGAAATTACCGGGCCGGCCGGATGCGTCGAGTGGTTGACCGCTGCCCCCGTGGCACTACTATGGGCAGGGAACAGCGTGTCAGGTATCGCGAAAAGGCTTTACCTTCGCGCCGGCGTTCAGTATTGTTCCGTACCACGCCTGAGAATGGGGCAACGCGTTGGCGGTTGATAGGACAACAAGCACACGTCGGGGAGGTGCCGCGATGAACCACTGGAGCATCATGATCCTGGCCTCGGCCGCCGCGCTCGTGCTGGCGGCGTGCACAGTGCAGGCCGCCGAGTGGCAGCCCGCCAAGGGGCCGCTCGCCACCCAATGGACCAAGGACGTCACGCCGGAGAAGGCCCATCCGGAGTACCCGCGCCCGCAAATGATGCGAAAGGACTGGCTGAACCTCAACGGCGTCTGGCAGTACGCCGAGGCCAAGGCCGGCGAGGTGCCGCCGCAGGCCAAGGACCTGGACGGCCGGATCCTCGTGCCGTTCCCGATCGAGTCGGCCCTGTCGGGCGTCATGAAGCAGGCGGATCGCCTGTGGTACCGCCGCACGTTCGCGCTGCCGCCGGAGTGGGTGGGCAGGCACGTCCTCCTGCACTTCGGCGCGGTTGACTGGGAAGCCACCGTCGTCGTCAACGGCAAGAAGGTCGGTGAGCATCGCGGCGGGTATGACGCCTTCTCGTGCGACATCACCGAAACGCTCCTGGCCAACAGGCTACAGGAAGTCATCGTCGGGGTCTTCGACCCCAGCGACGCCGGCCAGCAGCCTCGCGGCAAGCAGGTCCGCAAGCCCGGCGGCATCATGTACACGCCCACCACGGGCCCCTGGCAGACCGTGTGGCTGGAGCCGGTGCCCAGGGCCTACATCGCCGACCTCGTCCTGGTGCCCGACGTCGACACGAAGTGCCTGCGCCTGAAGGTGGTCCCCGGCGGCGATACGAGCGACCTTGCGGTCGAGGCCGTCGCCGGCGACGGCGGCAAGGAGGCCGGCAAGGCGTCGGGCAAGGCCGACGAAGAACTGCGGCTGCCACTGGCCGACGTCAAACTCTGGTCCCCCGACAATCCGTTCCTCTACGACCTGAAGGTCGTGCTGCGGCGGGGCGACAAGGTTGTCGACGAGGTCGCCAGTTACTTCGGCATGCGCAAGATCGCCCTCGGCAAGGACGAGAAGGGCATCACGCGGATGCTCCTCAACGGCAAGTTCGTGATGCAGGTCGGGCCGCTGGACCAGGGCTTCTGGCCCGACGGCATCTACGCGGCGCCGGCCGACGAGGCCCTTAAGTATGACATCGAGATGACCCGCAAACTCGGCATGAACATGTGCCGCAAGCACGTCAAGGTCGAGCCCGACCGCTGGTACTTCTGGGCCGATAAACTCGGCCTGATGGTCTGGCAGGACATGCCGAGCGGCAATAACGGCACCCCCGAGGCGAAGAAGCAGTTCGAGGTGGAACTCAGGCGCCTGGTCGAGGGCCGACGCAATCACCCGTCGATCATCATGTGGGTGGTCTTCAACGAGGGGTGGGGCCAGTACGACACCGAGCGCCTGACCGCGTGGGTCAAGGAAATGGACCCCAGCCGCCTCGTCAACAACGCCAGCGGCTGGGCCGACAAGAAGGTGGGCGACGTGTACGACGTACACAGTTATCCGAACCCGGCCTGCCCGCCCATCGAGGCGAACCGCGCGGCCGTCCTGGGCGAGTTCGGCGGCCTGGGCCTCGGCATCGACGGCCACACCTGGAAGAAGGAGCACTGGGGATACCAGGGCATGGCCGACCGCGACCAACTCACCGCCCGCTACGAGCAACTCTTGAGGAATGTGTATAAGATGAGAGACTCTCCCGGCCTCTGCGCCGCCGTCTACACGCAGACCACCGACGTCGAGGTCGAGTGCAACGGCCTGATGACCTACGACCGCGCGATGGTCAAGGGCGACCCTGAGCGGATCGCCGCCGCCAACCAGGGCGACTTCTCGAAGTTGCCTCCCCCGCCGATCGTAAAGGCGCTCGTCGCCACCTCGGAAGAACAGGGCCTGGAGTGGCGGCACACCTTCGAGAAGCCAGCCGACGGCTGGTTCGAGCCTGCCTTCGACGATTCCGGGTGGAAGAAAGGCCCCGGCGGCTTCGGCACCCAGGGCACGCCCGGCAGCGTCGTGCGGACCGTGTGGAACACCGCCGACATCTGGCTGCGCCGCGAGTTCACCATGCCCGACGCTAAGCCCACGTCGCTGCAACTCAGAATCCATCATGACGAAGACGCCGAGGTGTACATTAACGGGGTGAAGGCGGGCGAGTTCAAGGCCTTCCTGGCCGAGTACCAGGAACGCCCGATTTCCGACAAGGCCAAGGCCGCCCTCAAGCCGGGCAAGAATGTCCTGGCCGTCCATTGCCGCCAGACCCAGGGCGGGCAATACATCGACGTGGGTCTGGTCGACGTGATTCCAGGCAAGAAGTAGCAGGGGGCGATTCAGCCGCCCCGCCCGTCGGGGCGCCAGTGTGACAGGGGCAACAATGCTGGAACGCGGGATTCTCGTCCTGGCGATTCTCGTGACGGCCTCGATGGCCTGCGCCGGCGAGCCGCCGCATCGGAAACTCGCGGCCGTGCCGTTCACCGACGTCAAGATCGCCGATGAGTTCTGGGCGCCGCGGATCGAGACGAATCGCACGAAGACCATCCCGCACGACTTCAAGAAGTGCGAGGAGACGGGCCGCATCTCGAACTTTGCCAAGGCCGCCGGACTGGAGCCGGGCGAGTTCCGCGGCATCTACTTCGACGACTCCGATGTCTACAAGGTCATCGAGGGGGCCGCCTACTCGCTCGCCTGCCGCCCCGACCCGGAACTCGACAAGTACCTCGACGGCGTGATCGCCAAGATCGCCGCCGCCCAGCAGAAAGACGGATACCTTTACACCTTCTACACGGTCCGCAAGGAGTTGAACAAGCGGTGGTCCAATGAGAAGGATATGCACGAGACGTACTGCGCCGGGCACCTCATTGAGGGTGCGGTGGCCCACTTCCGTGCCACGGGCAAACGCACCCTCCTCGACGTGGCGATCCGCCTGGCCGACCACATTGATTCGGTCATCGGGCCGGGCAAGCGGGGCGACGTGAGCGGCCACGAGGAGATCGAACTGGCCCTGGTGAAACTCTACGAGGTCACCGGGCAGCAGCGGTACCTCGACCTGGCAAAGTTCTTCCTCGACGAGCGCGGTAGCGCCAAGGGCCACAAACTCTACGGAGCGGTGCTCCAGGACCACATCCCCATTATCGAGCAGACCGAGCCGGTGGGCCACGCCGTCCGGGCGATGTACCTCTACTGCGGCATGGCCGACGTGGCCGCGTACCTTCAGCCCAAGGGATACGTCGAGGCCCTCGACAGGATATGGCAGAGCACGGCCACGCGGCGGATGTACGTGACGGGCGGGGTTGGCGCGCGGCACGAAGGCGAGGCCTTCGGCAACGATTACGAACTTCCCAACGAGTCGGCCTACTGCGAGACGTGCGCGGCTATCGGCAGCGCACTCTGGAACTACCGCATGATCCTGATGACCGGCGACGCCAGGTACGCCGACGTCCTCGAACGGGTGATCTACAACGGCTTCTTGTCGGGCGTGTCGCTGGACGGCCAGGAGTTCTTCTACGTGAACCCGCTGGCGTCGAAGGGGAATCATCACCGGCAGGCGTGGTTCGGCTGCGCCTGCTGCCCGGTGAACGTGGTGCGATTCCTGCCCTCGCTGCCGGGGTACGTCTATGCTTACGATGACGACAACATCTATGTGAATCTCTATACGGCGGGCATGGCCAAGGTCGCTCGGAAGGGCGGGGCGGTGGCCCTCACCCAGGAAACGCGATACCCCTGGGACGGCAAGGTGAAGATCAAGGTCGACCCGGAGGCGCCGGGCGCCTTCGGCCTGAACCTGCGCATCCCCGGCTGGACCAGGGTTTCATCGACGGCGGCGGACGAACTCTACCGTGGGGCTCCCGTGAAGGACGAATCGCCCGTCACGGTCCAGGTCAACGGCGAGGCGATGCGGAACCTCGGCGTGGTCAAAGGCTACGCCCGCCTCAAACGCCAGTGGAAGAAGGGCGACGTGGTCGAACTCGACCTGCCGATGCCGGTGCGGCGCGTGTATGCCCATAGGCAGGTCAAGGCCGACGCGGGACGCGTGGCCCTCCAGCGCGGCCCAGTGGTCTACTGCCTGGAGGCCGTCGATAACGGCCAGGCGACGGCTTCCATGTACCTGCCGCCGGAGGCGGCGCTGGAGACCGAGCAGCGGCCGGACCTCCTGGGCGGCGTCACGGTCATCAAGGGCAAGGCGGCGATCCGAAGCGCCGACCCGGCACAGGTTCAAAGCGCGGACCTCGTGGCGATACCGTATTACGCATGGGATCACCGGGCCCCGGGGGCCATGATGGTGTGGATTCCCGAGGATCCGGCCCAGGCCAAACCGAGGTGAAGGTCTCTTGAGGGACCGCGCGGTTACAGGCCGAGCAGGCGCAGGAACCTGCGGCTGATCTTGGCCGACTCGATGGCCGGGATAGGGGGATCGTCGCGCTCGACCACCAGCCAGCCGTTGTAGCGGATTTCGCGCAGGGCGTCGCGGATGGCCTTGAAATCGAGGCCGGCGCTGCCCTGGCCCAACTCGGTGAAGTTTCGCGTTTTCGCGTCGAAATCTTTCATGTGCATGAGTTGGATTTTGGCCGGATACCGCCGGATGAGCGCCGCCGGGTCGCTGCGCACCGCGGCCAGGTGGCCGGTGTCGGGGCACAGGGCCACGCGCGGCTTGAACTTCAGCAGCCGGTCAACCTCCTCGCCCGTCTCGACGATGCACCCCCGGTGCGGATGGTACGCGATGGTCTGGCCGTACTGCTTGGCGTAGTCGGCGGCGGCGTTGAGGTTCTCGGCGAAGACCTGGTAATCTTCGTCGAAGGTGGTGCGGCGGCCGCCCTCGCCCAGGAAACCCCCGCAGACCATGATGGTCTTGACCTCCATCTGGGCGGCATAGTCGATGTCGCGGCGGTACTCGTCGGTGTTGGCCGGCGAGGGGGCGGCCGTGACGCCGACGGCCCAGGCGGCCAGTTCAAGTTCGTTGACCGCCAGGAGGTCCTTCAGTTGCCGCGGCGGGCCGAGCGTGGCGGCCGATCCGCCCAACTCCACGCCCTCGTACCCCGCCTCGCGGACTTCCTCGAGGAGCCGCTCGACGTTCACCGGCATCTTCTTCTTCTCCCACCATCCGAACCACGTCATCGCCTGGTGAGCCACACGCATCATGCGCATCCCTTTCGATCAAGTGCAGGGCGGGTCCTATGGGCCCGCGCGGCCGGAAGCGGACGCCGCGATTCCAGCGCCAACCGAGAGGACTCCGCGGCGTTTCCGGCGACCTATCAGGCCCATGGAAACGTAAGGTACCGAATCGGCGGGCAGGGGGCAAGGATTCTGCGCGGCCATCGTTTACGCGCCGAAGACGGCCCGCGCGGCGCCGTCACCACTTCAGAATGCTGACCAGATCGCTGTAGTCGTCGGTCCACAACCGCGGCGGCGGCGCGTCGGGGTCCGGGACCGAGGTGGCCGAGCGGATGGCCGGGATTTCGAGGAACTTCCTGTCGCGCGTCAGGAGCACCCAAAGGGCACTCGAGTATGCGTCGGGCTTGTTGCCCTTGTCGGACCGGATGGCAGCCAGGGCCATGCCGGATCGGGCGGCCAAGGCGGCCACAACGGGCTTGAGGTCCATGAAGCGGCTCGAGATGTGGATCGCCAGGACGCCGTCGGGCTTGAGGTGCCGCTGGTAGATGTCCATCGCCTCTTGGGTCAGCAGGTGCACCGGGATGGCGTCGCTGGAGAAGGCGTCGAGGGCCAGGATGTCGAACCCCTGGGGCGGCTCGCGCTCCAGCGACAGCCGGGCGTCGCCCAGGGCGACTTCGCAGTCGGCCGCACTGTCCGCAAGGTAGGTGAACTGCGTCTGGGCCAGGCGCTGGACCTCCGGGTTGATCTCGTAGAAGCGGTAGGCGTCTCCGGGCCGTCCGTAGGCGGCCAGGGTGCCGGTGCCGAGGCCGACGACGCCGACCTTCATGGGCGCCGACGGGCGGCGATTGAGGATTGCCAGGCCCACGCCGGTTTTCTCCCAGTAGTACTTGGTAGGCAGGAGGCTCATCGGCGGCGACTCGAACTGGCTGCCGTGCTGGATGCGGCCGTGCGTCAGTTGGTAGTAGACGCCCGGCGGGTTGACGGCCTGGCAGGCCTCCACCGTCAGGACGCCATAGAAGTTCCGCGAGACGCTGACGGCGTCCTGGCGCTGCCCGGAGGCCTGAATGAAGAGGCTGAACCCCAGCGCCCCCAGAACCGCGCCGCTGGCGAACCAGAACAGGCGGAACGCCCGTGTCCGGCGCCAGGCGGGATCGGATGCCTTCTCTCGCCACAGGGCCAGCGCCGCCAGGGCCAGGCAGGCCCACAGGCCCACGTGCAACTCGTAGTATCCGCGGAACACCAGCGGCGCCACCAGCGCCACAAAGAGGCCTCCGAGCGCCCCGCCGGCCGACGAACACAGGTAGAAGGTCGTCAGGTGACGCGGGCTCGGCTTCAGCCGCGCCAGTTCTCCGTGGCAGACCATGCAGCAGGCGAACAGGCCCGCCGAATAGCCGATCGTCTGCGCCTCCAGTTTCACGTGCACGTTCAGATACAGGAGCCAGACAATGGCGGCCGTTGTCAAACCCAGCATCGGCCAGAACACGGGCCGCCAGTAGATCCCGTCGCTCTGGAAGCAGAGGATGAACGTCAGAAGATACAGGCCGAGCGGCAGGACCCACAAAAAGGGCACCACGCCCACGTCCA
>Ga0315279_10005556_pt1 | contig 16296 bp, 20 predicted proteins | sample YL17G06_20_MG_FD_203694 | JGI IMG/M metagenome (GOLD analysis project Ga0315279, IMG submission 203694) | Sediment microbial communities from Yellowstone Lake, YNP, Wyoming, USA - YL17G06_20 | ecosystem: Environmental > Aquatic > Freshwater > Lake > Sediment | place: USA: Wyoming | collected...
TCACAAGAAATATCTGGCAATCTATGTTGTGATGTTTGAATGGAAACACAATCTCAAGTGTGTCAATGCCGGTTTCTTGAGAGCCATAATGATACCCAATTTCACCTTAAAACCGATATGAGCCAAGTATTTAAACTAATTTTGATGAGCATATAGGTTTTTGGGGTTGTTGGTAAATCTATGAGACCTAAATGCAGATTTGGCTTAGATTTCTTAGAATTTGTTCCCAAGGAACCTATCGGGGAAAGAAGGATTACAAGTATGACGGTTCTTATAGTAGATGATCAAGAGAATATGTGCTGGATTTTATCCAAGATTTTATCGGATGCTGGTTTCTCAGTGAAAACTGCCAACACTGCTAAAGAAGCCATATCTATCGCCGGTGAAAATAAAATTTCTGTTGCTATTATAGACTATCGTTTACCAGACAGTAATGGTTTTGACCTTTTCTTGAATCTAAGAAAACAAAATGAAAATCTCCCCTGTTTGCTCATAACCTCATACGGATCAAGCAAACTCCGCGAAGACGCATTTAAACTTGGCTTCGATGCTTATTTTGATAAGCCATTTGATAATGGCGCTCTTATCGCCTCCCTCAAGAAATCGCTAAATATCAGGGATTAATATTTTGGGGAATTTACTCCCGAAAAAATCGGGAATCAATTCCCGAAATTCTCACCAGCGTCTTTCCTACTTCTGTTACTCTAATTGGGAAAAATGAACAAAAACAAGCTTCTTCATCCATTTCACAGCGAAGGAATAAAACAGGCATACTTCTTGCTATAAAAATTGTGAACATCATTCGATGTTGTATTCTGGGGACTGCTGCATTTTGTTCTTCGTTGGTAGTTGACGGAAGCTCGTTAATAACCCCTGCATAAATGCAGGAGTATCCGCCACGAAAATTCTATGAACTTTAATCATGGCAGCAGTCACCAATATATTATTTCCAAAAGGAGGTTTTACATATGGCTTCAGTTCAAAAGACAATGGACTCAAGTAGCTTGTCCGAGGTGATCGACCGTATACTTGACAAAGGCATCGTTATTGATGCATGGGTCAGGGTATCACTTGTGGGAATCGAGTTACTCGCCGTTGAAGCTCGTGTTGTGATTGCTTCGGTAGACACCTATCTGAAGTATGCTGAGGCAGTTGGGCTCACGGCTGCCGCTACTGCTTAGGCGATAATCTGATTTGTACACTGGCGGGGGTGTGAATTACCCCTGCCTAAAGGCAGGGGCTTCTTGCTTCAACGAAGGGCTACTCAGCGATATTGATCAAACTCAGTTTGAAACTGATCAAATACTGAGGAACTCCCCTCTCCACAAGCGTCAATTCGGGCTATTCCAGCCCTACCGAATGTTAGAATATTTATTGCGGCGTTCACGTCTCTATCATGGTTAATGTTACATTCAGGACACAACCAAGACCTATCAGACAATGTGAGGTTATCGTTTATGTATCCGCAGACATGGCAACGTTTACTGGATGGAAACCATCGGTCAATCTCAATGATTCGGCAACCGTACCAACTGCCTTTATACTTGAGCATGTTGACAAATGCGTTCCATCCGCTATTGGATATAGACTTTGCTAGAGTGTGAAGTTTTATCATGTTTCGGATAGCAAGACTTTCAATTCGGATAGCAAGACTTTCAATATAGATTGCTTGGTTATCGCTGACAAGTTGTTTACTTGTCTTATGTAGAAAGTCTTGACGTTGGTTAGATACCTTCTCATGTTGTCTTGCAAGTTGTTTTTGTGCTTTATATCGGTTCTTTGCAGAAGGTTGTTTCCTAGAAAACGACCTGCTAAGTTGGTTTAATCTCTTTTCAGATTTTCTAAGGAATTTAGGTGATTCAATTATTTCACCTTCGGATGTAGTGATGAAGGCTTTAATGCCATAATCAATCCCGATTTCACCACCGGAGTAAACTGGTTCTGGTATCTCTAGCTCACAAAGGACAGAGGCAAAGTATTTACCAGATGGTGTTTTTGAAATGGTTATTGATTTCATAGTACCTTCAATATCACGATGTAACTTGATTTTGATACCTTTGCATTTGGGAATATCAAGTAGGTTATCATGGATAGAAAAGTGTTGAGGCACACTGAATGATTGCTTATTGGATTTCTTTTTGAATTTGGGGAACTCGGTACGCTTGTTAAAGAAATTGTGATATGCAATATCGAGATTGCGAAGTGTCTGTTGTATGGATTGAGAGTTTACGTCTTTAAGCCATTCAAATTCAGGTAGTTTTTTAAGTTGTGTTAAAGCAAGTGCGTTATTGTGATACGTCAACCTCTTACTATTTTCAGCATAGTAGTCAATACGCTGACGTAGAAAGCGGTTATAGACAAATCTAGCACAACCAAACGACTGTGCAAAATGTTGTTTTTGTGTGTTATCTGGGTATATTCTGAATTTGAAAGTCTTGTTTATTTTCATACTTAATATTATATACGAAAAAGTGTAAATTGTCCATTGTCCATAGTTAATATATGCGATCAGGAAAATCGCATTAATTTTTCATCCCCCATAGCTGAAGCTAGGGGTATTCAAATTGAAAGAGAGATAAGTAGAATTGAACAGCCTGAATTTGAGCTTGTGAAAGTTTTTTATTTCGGCAAGATCGTTGCCGAAAATGAGTGTTATAGAGGTACGTTTGTCTTACTTTTTTCTGAATTTGTTCAGAAGGAGGTTGTGATGGGAAGTCTTAGTAATGCAATGCAAAGGTTAGTCGGGGATATCGGATCTTCGGCTGAAAGCAGACATGTAAATATTAGTGAGATGCTATCTAATAGCCGTAATCTGTTAGAGCGATTCCGCTTGGAGCGTCAGGACATGGCAAGCACCCTTGACGAGAAGCTTTCTTCGGATAACACAGCTAACAAGGAAGCTACCCAACAGTTTATAAACAGCGTTAAGGCTGATCTTCAGAACATGGCAAAAGCCCTTGACGAGAAGCTTTCTTCTGAGAATACAGCTAACAAGGAAACTACTAAACAGTTTATAAACAGCGTTAAGGCGGATTTTCAGAACATGGCAAAAGCCCTCAACGATAAGCTTTCTTCGGAGAACCATAATCTGCTAGAGCGGTTTCGCTTGGAGCGCCATGATATGGCAAGCACCCTCAACGATAAGCTTTCTTCGGATAACACAGCTAACAAGGAAGCTACTAAACAGTATCTAAACAGCGTTATGGCTGATCTTCAAAACATGGCAAAATCCCTTGACGATAAGCTTTCTTTGGATAACACAGCCAACAAGGAAGCTACTAAACAGTATCTAAACGGCGTTAAGGCTGATCTTCAAAACATGGCAAAATCCCTTGACGATAAGCTTTCTTTGGATAATACAGCTAACAAGGACGCTGCTAAACAGTTTATAAACAGCGTTAAGGCTGATCTTCAAAACATGGCAAAATCCCTTGACGATAAGCTTTCTTTGGATAACACAGCCAACAAGGAAGCTGCCCAACAGTTTATAAACGAGCTTGTATCTGACCGGGGCGCAGCGCAAAGAATCTGGAGAAAGAGTTTTTGGGGTGTGGTAGAAAAGCAGGTTCAGCCTATTATTGAAGTTGCTGTTGAAGAACCAGTTCGACCTGTCGTTGTAAAAGAAACTGTGGTAGAATCCCCCGCTCAATTTGTTGCTGAAGTTGCTGTTGAAGAACAAGTTCAACCTGTCATTGAAGAAGAGGCTGAACCCTTTCCTGAAAAGCAGATCTTAGAAGTAATTGCAGGACACCCTGGAGGGATCAAGTTAGTTGACATTGGCAATGAGCTAGGTGTAGATTGGCGAAGCCTTATCGGTAATATTAAACCGCTAGTAGATAGTGGCAAGATCGACAAGATCGAGAACTTATACTACCCAAGAAGTTAGAAACCAGGCAAGCAGAGGAGAATGTATACGTGATAACTCCCCCGCATAAATGCAGAGGCTTCTTGCAGCACGCATAGCCAGTGTTTACCATGCGCAAAGGCTGTATCCCAGCCCTACGGTGTGTTCTTATTTGAGCGTTGAATTTTTTACATATACAACGTTCTGTATACAACCTATAATTCAGTTTTCAATGAACGACTGGTGTGCATTACTGTTAATTATAGCATTTAGTTACGCAAAAGTCAACAATGTATTCCCGACTCAGCGGAGCTGAGAGAAGATAAGGAGAAGGCAATTCACCACTCGCATAAATGCAGGTGTCCCCTTGCCGAAATATTATGGAAGCAGAAGCAACTGTTATCCGCCTTGAGCCCGGAAAGGATTTTGTGATTACCCCGTTCATAGAGAGTATCTGCCAGCGCTGTTTGGATTACTTAGAGGTTGGTTATCCTGTCCATTTGAGCGGTTCAGCAGGTACTGGCAAGACAACTCTCGCTATGCATCTGGCAGGGCTTTTAGGCAGGCCTGTGATGGTTATATATGGCGATGAGGAATTCGGCTCTTCGGATCTTCTAGGTAATGACAAAGGTTTTGTTTCTAGTCGGTTAGTAGATAACTATATCCATACTGTTTTGAAAACTGAGGAGAATGTAAAGAGTTTATGGGTCGATCAAAGACTTACCACCGCTTGTAAGAATGGTTATACTTTAGTTTACGATGAATTCTCCCGCTCTCATGCTGAAGCCAATAACGTACTTCTTTCTGTACTGGAGGAGAAACTGATAGTTTTGCCAGAAGGCAGGTACGGTGAAAGCTATATACCTGTCCATCCTCAATTTAGAGCCATTTTCACCAGCAATCCTGATGAGTACGCAGGCGTCTACACACCTCAGAGCGCGCTACTTGACAGGATGATTACTATCAAACTTGGATGCTACGACTTTGAAACGGAAGTAGCTATCACCGCTGCTAAATCCGGGCTTCTCCCGGAGGAAACTCGGAAGATTGTAGAGATCGTAAGTGCTGTGAGGGAAGAACCCAATAATGTCACCCCGCCAACCATTAGGGCTTCTATCATGATCGGTCAAATTTTGCGCCACCGGTATGGGAAACCTGAACCTGACGATAAGATTTTCTTCGAAACATGCCTGGATGTTCTATATAATGGGATAGATAAGGACGAAAAGCTTCAAAGGGTTATCAAGGCTGTATTTGGCTAGAAATCCTCCACAGGATGCTACATAACTCGTCAAAGGAGAATCAGCATGAAACACGCAGTCAAAGGACTTCATGGCATTCCCAGCATTATGAAGCTTAGGCAGAGGCAACGAGTGTGCTTACAAGTCCAATATGAGCACGAAATCTTCAGTGAGCGGGCTCAGTTGAGTCGAGAAAAAACCTGGCTCAATGAAGAGAAAGAAAATTGGCAGGAAAGAATAAACCGGATCAATAATCGCTTGTTGAACATAGAAAAATTGGAAGAAACACTAATACAAAAACAGATGGCTATGAAAGAACAGATATCCCGTAATGTAGAGGGGGGTAGTCGAACCCCTGATAGAGAAACACGTGAGATGATCATAAAGTATTGAGGGGCTCAATGAAGGAGGGATATCCCGGATGAGCATCATTAAAGAGGAGCCGACCAGGTTCTTGGTGACGTGTGCTTTCTGCGGTGGAAAGGGTAAAGACCCGTTCGGGATCATGTCGAGTCTGTCCGCCTGCTATGTGTGTGGCGGAGAGAAAGCGGTGTGGATAGAAAAGATAGGGACAGGAATCGCCAAAGAATGTTTGTTCTGTAATGGGTCGGGTGTTTCACCAACCGGGGCAAGAAATCACTGCGCTGTATGCGGTGGAGCTGGCGTTGTTTGGGTCGAAGAGCCGTTTCAGGTCTGCCTAAACTGTAACGGAACAGGCTGGCAGCCGGATATATCGCTTTATTGCATAATTTGTAAGGGGAAGGGCGCCATTCCCGTCGAAAAGTACCATCATCGTGGAAGGAGGTAGGTAAGACTATGCTCACAAGCAGTTTGATAAGAGGGTTTGCCAAAGTGGATTCAGAGGGGAAGATCACGCTTCCGAAGAACCTGCGGGTAGCGATGGATTTGAATGAGAAAGATCTGGTGGAGTTAAAACTTGCCGGTGCCAGCAAAGCAAAGAAGATAGTAATATCGAAACGCGAACGCGGGATTTACCGCTAGATAAACAATAGGCTTATATTGGTGCAGTCAGTGGTTAAACTGCGGATGTAGAATCTTGGAGGACAATTGGGTATGCCGAACCAGTCAACAGCATATCTCATTTATTGCATCATTGAAACCGAAGGAGCACATTTTATTCCGTCCTTGGCTAACGACTTAGGCGTAGTTACATACAAAGATATTGCAGCAATCGTGAGGAAAATTGATACAAGAAGCATTGAAGAACTAAACTCAAATAAAGAACTGCTGAGTAATTGGCTTGTGGCGTATCAAAGGGTTAATATTGACATCTTCCATCATTGTACGATACTTCCCCTTAGATTTGGCACCATGGTGGACCATGATGAGGAGATAGAAGATTTCCTTGCTTCCAACTACGTAAACATAAAATGGGCTTTAAATAGGTTGGGAGGAAAAGCTGAAATTACAGTTCATCTCTTTTGGGATTTAAATTCAGTGCTACAAGAAGTAAGTCAAGATAAGCAGTGGCTGGATAATGCTGATCAATCTATCAACCCGACAAACACTGTTGAAATAGGTAGACGACTCTTTGTAGCGGCAGACGCAAAGAAGAAAGAAATCATTGATTCTGTTCATCGCAAGCTCCTTGCAGTCGCTCTTGATTTTTCTGATGGGAAAAGCACCGATGAACGGATTATCTTGAACAGAAGTTATCTTATTGAGAAAACCGCTGAACAATTATTTGATGAAGCCATGACAGAACTGGCAAGGGAGAGTAAATCTTATCTCAGCTTGAAATATATAGGGCCACTGCCTCCCTACAGCTTTTCCCCTGTGGAATTTAGGCGAGGAAACTTCGAGTTGATAGATGAGGCAAGAAGAAAACTGTTGTTGCCTGAACAAGCCAGTTTCAAAGAAATTAAAGCTTCATATCGAAGGCTGTCTTTGAAATATCACCCCGACAAGAACCCTGGTGATCAACAATCTTCCGAACGATTCAGAGAAATAGACGAGGCATACAAAATACTAGAGACGTATTGCCATAGCTGTGAGGGGTCTTCAGCATCCAAAGAAAATAACGAATATTCTTTTATGCAGGATGATGTAGAAAATGTCTTTATTGCCAATAGAAAAAAAGTGACTGTTTAGCAAAAACATAAGAAATAATTGATAGAATCAATCTTTTTCCAGAATGAACACGCTAGAGATGGATCATGAAAAATAACGGAAATTCAAACTACGGAAAGCTGTTTTATGCAGTTATTTTAACAGATCGAGAGTGCAATTTTGGCCCTGTTGGATTGGACAACAAAACAGTCCATAGTATAAATTACAAGGGTGTGGGTGCATTGGTAAGCGATTATCCACGAGTTGACTCAATTAAATTGCTCAGAAAGAACCTTGCCCCATATCACCAAGTTGTCAAGAAAGCTTCGGAGCACTTTACCACTATTCCCGCCAAGTTTGGTCAAATAGCTCGAGATGCGGGCGAGGTGGACATTGCTCTGCGGAAAAACTATCAGACGATTCAAAAAGAACTAGCGAGACTTGCCGGGAAGGTGGAAATAGGGCTGAAAATTACCTGGAATGTCGAGGATGTATTTGAGTATTTCATTAGCAGAGATGAGAAACTCAAAAATCTTAGAAACCAGTTCATGAATAGTAATAAGCCTCCGAACCAAAGTGATCTGATCGATTTCGGACATTATTTTCATGAAAGGATGAATCAGGTTAGGAAGCAGATCACTGAAACTACTCTCTCTGCTTTGCCTTCCGGTGAAGCAAAGATTGATGATATCCACGATGACAAAATGATAGCCAACGTGACATTGCTTATAAGAAAAGATCTCCGAAACCAGTTCGAATATACAGTTGAAGAACTTGGCAAATCTATGGGGAGTGAGTATAGTCTAAAGTTAGACGGCCCCTGGCCTCCATTTAGTTTTGTTGACCGTTTGGAACTTCATCTGGAGGGGTAATAATGTTATTATTAAAAGGTTTATACCTGCTAGGGAAAAAAATACATGAAATGGCAATGGAGGAATTTCTTGATGAGGATAGGGTCAGAGAAGAGCTAAAAGAATTATATGTGTTACTTGAGGCGGGCAAGATTAGCGAAGAGGAATTTGAGAGCAGAGAAGAAGAACTGGTAGGACGCCTAGAGGAGATCGAATCATACAAAAATAGTTAAAACGCCGCCAATCCAATGGTGACAAAGGGGAGAACCATGCGATTGAATGAAGTTATCAATGCCGCTAAGGATCAATTGCAATCAATATTAATATTGGATGTTGCTAATGTTGTAGCAGCATCTAAAACGGACGATGGGTGGAATGTGAAGATAGAATTAGTTGAAAGGAAAGCTATCCCGGATACACAGGACCTTCTTGGTACTTATGATGTTATTCTTGACGAGGAAGGTAATATTGTAAGCTACGAGCGAAAAATGGTACGCAAACGTATGGACTTAGTAGAGGAAACTATTGAGTAGAAATATTGTCATCTCTGATTTCGGCAAGGATACCCTCGCATTTATGCGTAGGGAGGAATTGCCTTTTTCCTTTTTAATGTTAAATGTAAGTGGTAGTTTTGACAGAACTACCAAACTGTTTGGGCGTAAGCCCCTTGTTTAACGACCCTTCGCTGCTGACTATCGGAGTTAGGTTAAAAATTAGGGTGGCGTTCTTAACATCCTTCGGTCTGCCATGACCAGATAGTTCAGTTGCCTTCTAACGACCACATTGCATTTAGTGTACGGCTAGTGATCTTGACCAAGCTAGTCTCCTGTTTAACCTACATTTTTACCAGTGGCGGTGCTGGTTATTCAGTGCAAGCCCCCGCATAAATGCGGAGGCTTCTTGCAACACGCATAGCCAGTGTTTACCATGCGCAAAGGCTGTATCCCAGCCTTACGGTGTGTTCTTATTTGAGCGTTGAATTTTTTACATATACAACGTTCTGTATACAACCTATAATTCAGTTTTCAATGAACGACTGGTGTGCATTGCTGTTAATTATAGCATTTAGTTACGCAAAAGTCAACAATGTATTCCCGACTCAGCGGAGCTGAGAGAAGATAAGGAGAAGGCAATTCACCACCCGCATAATGAAAGTTAAATAATTAATGGGGTAATAGATTAAAATGGATTCCCGTTTTCACGGGAATGACAAACCCCGTAGGATGTCATTCCCGTCCCCATGAAAATGGGGAAAGTGAGAATCCAAAGAAGGTTATCTAGCTTATTACCCGATTATTTATTTAACCTTCATAATGCAGGTGTCCCCTTGCCGAAATATTATGGAAGGATCGTATGGAGTTATATCTTTACTGCCTTAGAGAGAATCCAGAAGGGACCTCAACCATTTCTGCAAAGGGTATTGATGGAATGGGAGAGGTTTTTATAATTCCTTATCAGGAACTAGAGGCGATAGTGAGCAATTCTCCAGAAGAATTTGCATCAGAGGAGATTCGAAAAAGGGCGCAAGAAGACGTGAACTGGATTAAGGAAAAAGCTCTTGCTCATGAGATGGTTATAGAGGAAGCGATGAGTAAAGGCAATAAGGCTCTAAGCTTGATCCCGATGAGGTTTGGTACTGTTTTCAAAGACAGAATGAGTTTAGAAAATGCCTTGAATAGAGACTATCCCATGATTAGAGAAGCTTTGGATAGAATTAAGGGGAAACAGGAGTGGAGTGTAAAGGTATACCTAAAGAATAAAAATTTTTTAGAGCAAAGGATAAAAGAGACTAATGAAGTAATAAAACAGAAGGAAGAAGAAATTGCTTCTTTATCTGAAGGTATAGCTTTTTTTATGGAAGAGGAACTTAAAGAGGCAGTTTCCAAAGAAGTAAACAAAGAATTAGACAACACCAGGCATGTTCTTTCTGAAAGCTTAAAAAAGCACGCTGTGGACTCGATCAAATGTAAAAATTTGGAGAGAGAGTTAACAGGCAGGAAGGAGCTTATGGTTTTAAATGTAGCTTATTTAATCCTTGAGGAAAAGGTTGAGGATTTCAAGAAAGCCGTTGAGGATTTAAACCAAAATATACAGACGAAGGGACTTTATCTGGAATATAGCGGTCCCTGGCCTGCCTATAATTTTACTTCTTACTAAAACTGTCAACTACCCCGTGCCTAAAGGCAGGGGCTTGTAGCTGTGCTCCACCTCAATTCACTTAATGTACCATTAAGCGCTTTGCTTCTTCGCACTCCACGTTTGGCAAGTTGACGGTTGCCCTGCGGTATTTCTACCACAGCGTTTGTGTTCTTTTTTAGTTGGTGTGTTGAATTACGGAGCATACAACTAATTCCAAAGAACAATCGGTGTTGTTAAACTGTTGTCTTCTTTACAGAAGTGCCTTACACCTGTTACTAATTATAGCATTTAGTTACACAAAAGTCAACATTAAAAGGGAGAAGGCAATTCCTCCCCATGCCTGAAGGCAGGGGTATCCTTGCCGAAATCGGAGATGATTGATAAAAATGATAATGTAACATTATTAGATGCACTAGATAAGGTTTTAGAAACAGGAGCGGTTATTGATGGGGAATTAGTAATAAGAGTAGCAGATGTAGACCTTGTTTTTTTAGGCTTAAGGCTTATCCTTACATCAGTTTCTAGGGCAGAAGAGCTTTCTGGTATGAGTTTCAGTGAGCGAGACAAAAAACCTACGCCAGAAGATATCGAGTATATAGAAAAATTGCAAAGAGAGATAAGAAAGGCTGAAGAAAACATTCCTAAGCTCATTGATATGGGTGATCCCAAAGAAACAGAACAGGGTCTAGCTAAATTAATTTTAACCATAGTTGAACTTATAAGAAGACTCATGGAGAAGGAAGCTTACAGGAGAGTAAAGAGAGGAACGCTTTCTCCTACAGAAATTCAAAAATTGGGATTAAGCCTAAAAGCAGTAAAGAAAAAGATAAAAGAAGTCCAAACAATATTTGGTATTGAGGATGAAGAATTAAATATAGATTTAGGTCCTTTGGGGAATTTGATGTGAAAAGGAAGAATAAACGATGGCTCAAGCACAAATAGTACATTCTACGGAAGCCGCTGGTCTTGCCGAGATTCTAGAGAGAGTTTTGGATAAAGGGATAGTGATAGCGGGAGATATTAAGATACAGATTGCTGATGTTGAACTTCTAACTATCAAGATAAGGCTTCTGATTGCCTCCGTGGATAAGGCTAAAGAAATGGGCATAGACTGGTGGGAACATGACTCTTACCTTTCGTCAAAAGGGAAAGAGGTAGAAAACCAGAAAAAGATCGGAGAGCTTGAAGCAGAGATAGAAAGATTAAAAAGCGGAGCATAGGAATGGAAATAAAGGATATTGTAGAAATAGCAAAAAAGAAATTAGTTGAAATTACAGAATTCAGCTCCCCCAATATAATAGGAGCCAATAAAGAGGAAGATATATGGTATATTACCGTAGAAATAGTAGAAAAGCCTTCTGAATCAGTTAATATGGAGATTTTAGGGATCTATGATGTCCGACTAGATGCCTCTGGAAACCTTCTTGGCTTTGAAAGGATAGGAATGAGGAAGCGGGGGGATATTCAGAGAGATGCAAAAATCATTAGGAACATTTCCAGATGATTTCAAGACAGCAGAAAAAGATGCCGAGATAGAATCCCGCAAAAAAAGACTCAAACGATTGGAAAGTAGCAAGTCTAAATAATGAATCAATAATCAATTGTGAAACCCTCCAAAAACCCTCAAAAATCCTGATTCAAAAAAAAGTTCTAAAAGTGATAAAAAACTGCTTGACTTTATCATTAAAAGTCGTTATAATATATTATTGATTAAATTAATATACTCGTTGATAAAAAAACAATAAAGCTCATGAAACATTTTAGGATGGGGAATTTATGCAAGATGACGAAAAAGATCGAATTCTAACAGCCGAGGAAGCGGCGGAATATCTTAAAATGGCTTTATCAACCCTTTATCGCTATATGCGCACTGGAAAAGTGCCATGCTTCAAGGTTGGTAATCAATGGCGGTTCAAAAGATCAGTCCTTGATCAATGGATGGAGCGGTTATCTACACTGGATGTCGGTTTAAATGTTGTAAAGCTAAAAAAGGAGACAAATATGGAAAAACGTAAGAAGGAAGGAAACATAAATTTCGATATTGGGCTTGGAGGGCTTTTTAAGGGGCTTGGCTCTTTCATCGAATTAGCTACAAAGCTTGCTGAAAAAGCTCCTGACGAGATTAGAAAAGAAGGAGAAATAGGGCCCATCGGTGAAAAGGGAGTAAAAGCAGTATACGGATTTTCAATAAAGGTCGGCGATGGAGGCCGCCCAACCATACAACAGTTTGGCAATGTTAAAGAAGAAGCCAAAGGACCTGTAGTGGATGAAGTACGAGAGCCGATGGTAGATACGTTCGACGAAGGAGATTTCATCCTGGTGGTAGCTGAAATGCCCGGTGTTAATGAACCTGACATCAAGTACGAAATCAAAGGAGATATTCTGATCATATCCGGAGAAAATAAAGACAGAAAATATTACAAAGAATTGCTACTTCCCGCTTTAATTGATGAAAAGAAAATTACCTATTCCAACAGAAACGGTGTTGTAGAGTTTAAGCTATGGAAAACCGAACAACCGTGAATTACCCCCGCATAAATGCGGAGGCTTCTTGCTTCTCACGTTCCGCCGTGCAACGGAAGAACAGAAACGAAGGGCTATTCAGCGACACTGAAGAACTCCCTTCTCCACAAGCTTCAATTCGGGCTATTCCAGCCCTACTACGCAACGTTTTAGTTTCTTTAGGTCGGTGTCGAAACGTTAGCTAAATACACTGACTATTTTAGGAACTGGTTTTTCATGTTACCTGTCAAAACCATCAACCAATTGTCAAAGAACGAATGTAAACTTGGTTATCGTTTACAGTAAATAATTGTACACAAAATATTATAAGTTGTCAATGGTAAATAAGAGAAGGCAATTCACCACCCGCATAAATGCAGGTGTCCTCTTGCCGAAAGTTTATAGAAACGGACAACAATTCTTAAATGCGAAAACTATTTTATATTTCAATTATACATACACCTGATGACCTTGGTTCGTATTCAGCAGAGGTGAAGAAGCAATATATTGCCATATACGGAATCTCAAAGTGGCATGAGCATATTAAAATTGTGGGAAAATTTTGGCAGTATCTTCGAGAAGCTCTCCTTGCCCTACCGTTGGATTACAAAAACGTGAAGCTATATCAGGATGGTCTGCCGGTATGTAGTCAAGAGCTTGAAATCGTTGAACATTTGGCGCAAAATGGAAATATAAACTATCAGATACTTCTTGAACTGGTCAAAAAAGGCGCTACGGTAATGGGTAGCGAAGAACCTAAACTGCTCATTGAGGAACGAAACCGAATTACTGAGAATAGAGTTGCTCAAACAAACATTTATGATGATTTAATGGAACGACGTGACAGTTACATCGCCCAGAGAATCAACACCTCGCTAAATAACGGGGAAGTAGGGCTACTTTTTATTGGGGCACTCCATAGAGTGGCGGAGAAATTACCGAATGATATACAGGTTGTTATTTTTCCAGAACAGATAAACTCACAGGAGGAAAAAGATTAAGATGACTGGAGAACCAAATTCTTTGAGCGTTGTTTTTAAAGTATCCGAAGCCTCTAGCAGGGATGCAGGCAAAGGGTTAGCCCGAATGGATCCAAAAGATATAGAAAAGCTTGGGGCATCGGTGGGGGATATTGTCAAGATCCAGGGCAAGAGGATGACCGTTGCCAAAGTTATGCCAGCATATCCAGAGGATCGAGACAAACAAAGCATACAGATAGATGGACTTATTCGCCGCAATGCCGATGTCAGCATTGGTGAGAAAGTGACTATTGAACCCTCGACAGCTCGTCCGGCATCTCGCATCGTTTTAATCCCAGCGGCTGGCAAACATGCCTTCTCTCAACAGAAAGATATGGGATACGTAGGCAAGCTGTTAAACGATCTGCCAGTAATCTCAGGTGATATAGTTCGTGCCACGCTATTTGGTTCGCAGTTTCAGGAATTTATAGTTTCCGAAACTATTCCTGATGGTATAGTCCTTATCCAACAGACAACAAAAATCCGCATTGAAGCGCAAGAGAGTAAAGAAGGCAAAAGTCTCGAAAAAACCCGGGTCTCTTATGAGGACATCGGTGGTCTGGACAAAGCAATTCAGAGAGTGAGAGAGATGATCGAGTTACCTTTGAAATATCCTCAGTTGTTTGAAAAATTAGGGATAGAACCACCCAAAGGGGTACTTTTGCATGGTCCTCCTGGATGTGGAAAGACTCTCCTGGCAAGAGCTGTCGCTAACGAGACTGATGCCGCATTTTTCTCTGTTAGTGGGCCTGAGATCATTCATAAGTTCTATGGAGAATCTGAAAAACACCTCAGAGAAATATTCGACCAGGCGAAGCAGAAGGCACCGAGCATCATTTTCCTTGATGAGATTGACTCCATCGCTCCGAAAAGGGAGAATGTAGTTGGCGATGTCGAAAAGAGAGTAGTTGCTCAACTTCTCGCCCTTTTAGATGGCTTAAAGGACCGTGGTCAGGTCATAGTAGTCGGAGCTACCAATTTACCCAACCTCCTTGACTCTGCGCTGCGTCGGCCAGGGCGATTTGACAGGGAGATTGTAATTGGCATTCCTGACTCCCAAGCCCGACTGCAAATCATTGAAATCCACACACGTGGTATGCCCTTGGCGGAGGATGTCGATCTCAAAAAGATAGCAGAAATCACCCACGGGTTCACTGGCGCTGATTTGAATGCACTCTGTCGAGAAGCGGCTATGATAGCCATCAGAAAGGTGATTCCCCAGATCGACTTCGAACTAGAAATGATTCCATACGAGCTTTTAGCTGAACTAGAGGTAACAATGGACAACTTCCTTGAAGCACTCAAGGAAGTTGAGCCATCTTGTATTCGTGAGGTTTTCACCGAAATTCCAAATGTACGCTGGACTGACGTAGGTGGATTGGAAGAGATTAAAAGAGAGTTGCAAGAAGCAGTAGAATGGCCACAGAAGTACGCGGACGTATTCAAGTATGCGAATATATCTCCTATAAAAGGCATACTAATTTATGGCACCCCAGGCACAGGTAAAACACTTTTGGCAAAAGCAGTTGCCACCGAAAGCCAAGCAAATTTCATTTCTATCAAAGGGCCGGAATTAATCTCTAAATGGGTCGGTGAATCCGAAAAGGGTATAAGAGAAGTCTTTAAAAAGGCGAAGCAATCCAGCCCGTGTATACTATTCCTAGATGAATTGGACGCACTTGCCCCATCACGATCCAGTTCGTCAGATTCTCATGTTTCAGAACGTGTTATTAGTCAACTATTGACAGAAATGGATGGAATTGAAGAGATGCGTGGTGTGGTTGTATTGTCAGCTACGAACCGACTTGATATGATTGATCCAGCCCTTTTACGGCCGGGAAGATTTGATCTGCTCCTAGAAATGCCGACTCCTGATGAATCAACTCGATTCGAGATATTCAAGATTCACACTGCGGGTAAACCTATAAATGATGATGTCGATCTGTCCCAATTGGCTCAGATGACCGAAGGTTGTGTTGGTGCTGATATAGAATTCATCTGCAAAAGAGCATCAATGTTAGCAATACGGGATTTCATTCAGATCAAAGGAGAAAAAGACTTCACAAAGATAAAAATTTATCCAAACCACTTTCTAACAGCAATGGAGCAAAACAATACCCGGCGAAGGTCAGTAGAGCCAATACGGGTACCAAGCGAATTACTGTAATGATACATGATAACGAATTTCTGAGCAAAAGATACTTCAATAATCTGTCTTAGTAGTTTCGTTGATAACACTCGCAAACTCTTATGCTATCTAGTTTTGCAGTTTATCACGATGTTGCCAAAGTCCATTAGAGTAAAGAAACTCATTTCTGTCAATTATAACTCGACTTTGATTGTTTTACTGGTTTTATTGACCATTATCAGGGCATTAAGTTTAGTATTTAGCGCTCATTAGGGGTCACTTTGAGAAGAATAGGGAAATTGAAATTTGAAATATTGAATTGTGATCGGAATAGCATGAATTAGCCAATCCAAACCGATACGGAAGAAACTGTTATTGCGCTTACTCCCAACATCAACCTGCCTTCTTTTACCAGTCTTGAAAACCCATCTGCCTACATGATAACACCACAAATATGTGATGCACATCACCAACAACAAGCGATCCATTCTGTCAAGATCAG
>Ga0315279_10005558_pt1 | contig 16294 bp, 22 predicted proteins | sample YL17G06_20_MG_FD_203694 | JGI IMG/M metagenome (GOLD analysis project Ga0315279, IMG submission 203694) | Sediment microbial communities from Yellowstone Lake, YNP, Wyoming, USA - YL17G06_20 | ecosystem: Environmental > Aquatic > Freshwater > Lake > Sediment | place: USA: Wyoming | collected...
AGGCTCAACAAGGGGTGGCAGAGCGGAAATGCGCTGGACTCGAGATCCAGTGACTCCTCGAGTCGCAAGGGTTCAAATCCCTTCCCCGGCGCCAAACAATTTTAATTAAAAAATTTTATGAAACCTTCTTGATCTGAAACTGTAGAAACAGTTATCAATAAAGGTCGTATCAATATCTGGAAACCCGGAATGGACAGAAAATGAATGGCGCTGATTTGTGGAAGAAATATTGCAGTTTCTACGAGAAGCCTTTTTCTGAACAGTTAGAACACAACCGACGACAAATGGACGAATACTTCGAAAAATGGAAAAAAACCGACCTAGCAAAAATGCTATGCAAGGAACCCCCAAAAAGCCACCGAGACGTCCCAGTCACGACATACAGCGACTACCCAATGTTAACCGAATTCGCCCAAAAAATCGTGGATGTTACAGAAAGGAACCCTCGAAGAGATGATGAGCTTCTCGGAGAATACTATATGCGTGTCAGCAGACAGGCAGGCGCCGAGTTGGACAGATTTATGGTTGAGCCATTTTATTATTGCGCTAAAACCACTGGTACAACGGGGGCAAGCAAATGGACTGTAAACGGAGAAACCTTCTTTAAAAATCTTGGCTCAACAACAATTGCTTCCAGTTTAATAGCTTGCAGCGACGAGTGGGGAACAACAAAACTCAACAAGGGAGACACCGCGTTAAACATAACTGCCCCCATACCTTACGCGTCTGGATGGGGAATCCTCGCTTGTCAAGATTGTTTCAACCTTCTCCCACCTATAGAAGTTACAGACAATCTAGGGGACATGAAGAAGAAGATTTACCTAGTTTTAAAGATGATTGGAAAAGGAGAGAAAATAGACGTAGGAGGCAGCGCAGGGTCAATTTTTTATATGATTTGTAAATATTTCGTTAACCCAGAAGAATTCTATCAAGAATACTACAATGCAATGAGCATGAGTATGAAGAAGATTTTACTTGGTTTAAATCTGGTTCGTTATAAGCTAAGCAGCAAACAAAAGAAGAACATAACAGACTATATACCGCTCAAAGGGGCAATTATCAGCGGAGTGGATGCTCGTCTTTACATAGACTTTTTTAAAGAGGAATTCAACCTGGTGCCTTTACACTTGTATGGAGCAACAGAAGTTGGCATTCTAATGAGAGGAGACCCTGACCGGAAGATGGATTTAGTTCCAGACTTGACCATGAATTACTTAGAGTTCCTTTCTGAGGATGGTCACGTAATAGCTCTGGATGAAGTAGCAAAGGACGAGGTTTATGAAGCCTTAGCTACACCATTCGGCTCATTATTATACAGATACTTAACTAGAGACCTATTCAGAGTCATTGATTTTAGAGACGACGGTATGCCAGTGTTTGCTTTTGAAGGCAGAAAACAAAACATTTTAGAGATTTATGGCTACTACAGGATGACTCCACAAATTGCAGTCAAAGCCCTTTCGAAGGCGGGTTTACAGGCATCAGACAAATGGGCTGTAACAAAATTTCTGGAGCCACAAGAACATATGTGTTTCATAATGGAAAAGACATGGTCACTTTCTGAAAAAGAAGCCGAGAAAAAAATTTTTGATGCTTTGCAAGATACATATGACGATTTCAAAAAATACGTAGAAAATTTTGGCATAAAGAATCCGTCAGAGGCGATTAAGGTGGAATACTTAAAAAAAGGCGCATTCATACGTTACTCAGCTGCCAAGGCAAAAATGGGGGTCCCACTTGGGCAATATAAACCTCCTCAGGTTATTCCTCCTGATAGAATGGAAATTTATGAAACACTGAAAGGTCTTTAATATTGACGAATATTTTTCCTCCTTCGTGGTCCATACAATACATAATAAGTGGCGTTTTTTCTCTAGCGATTTCGATTTATGTGTTGTACAAGCGTCCTAAAACGCTTACTATGAAGTGCTTTTTCTTTTTTGGCTTAATCGTGTCATCCTGGGCATTGGCTGTTTACTTCCAAAGAACAGCGCCAGATAGCGTCACTTCATCATTTTTCTTCGTAATATCATTTACGTCCAACAGCATGAGTCTTCCAACATACCTTTTTACTGCCTTAAGCATTCGAGAAGAAAGAAAAAAAATGTCAATCATTTTCATACCCATGATATTGAGTGTCATAGCATATCCTTTCTTTTCGTTAAAGTTTTACCTAACAGATTTTGGCTGGAACTATAATGTAGAAACAACATCGCTACTGGTGTTAGTATATTCAGCTGTGTATTTTGCTTACATGATCGCAACAGTCGTGTCTTTGCTTGAACTAATGAGAAGAGCCAGATCAACAGTACTTAAAAGAAAATACTTAATCCTTCTAACAAGTTTCACAGCTTTTCAAGCGATCGGAATACCCCTGACTAACTACTTGATGATGTCAAACCCGATTTTTCCTCCTTTGGGTGGCGTCCTTAACCTTCTCACGTTTCTATTCATTGGTTTTGCCATTACAATAAAAGAAGAAAAATTTTCCTTGGTTTCAACTTTTGCTAAGAAAGATTTTTCCACAATCTACTCATCATTTTTAGCTATTCTTTATAACTACACGACTGGTGCAAGTCTTGGTGAGGGATCCTTCAAATTCACTGATTTTATCAAAGAATCTGGGATAGAAGAAAATGTTCAATTATCTAAGAGTGGGGTAACCTTTAAGGGTACTGAGAATCTCAACATACCAGATTTAATCAATCGAAACCTAAAGATTCTTGAAGTAAACTTTGTAAACACTGAAGTGGTTGATTGTTATCTGCGTGTTCTTAACTTTGCTTATAGCACATTGAGGGACAAGTTTGATACGGTAGTTGCATCAAATGAAGATTTCCTTAAACAGTCTGACCTGATTTACGGCATAAACAGAGGGCATTATCTCGAAAGACTCGCTGAGGATAGAAGCCTAGACGACCTTAATGATGTCGACGCATGCCTAAAAATATACAAGAGAATTCTGTTGCTGGTTTCAGACATAATTCGTTCTTCTGATGATTTGAAAAAGCGGACTTCGATGTATTATGCCACTAAAACCGTTAAAATTACTGATTACGGAGAGGTCTTAATTCATGACATAGAACGCCTGATATCTAGAGTTCCAAAAGAGGAACGTTTGGCAATTTTAATAGAAAGTTTTAACTCTTTCACTAGTTGGGTGTACGAAAAAATCCTGAGTGATCCTAGTTTTGATACGGCTAATATTTTGGAAAAACTTCATTTAGTTCTTACGTTGAACAAAAAGAAAGCTGATGAACTAAACATTTATCATACTTTTCTTGGAAGGCTCGCGACTAGAATTCCGAAAACCCAAATTCACAGATTTTATTCTGATTACTTAGAGGAGTTAGTCGAAACCAGAACAGACGAGCTTAAAGATGTCCAGAAACGACTTTTTGAGAGCGAACGTTTAGCTGCAATCGGCGAAACCGCTGCAATGGTGGGTCATGACCTACGGAATCCATTACAAGTCATTTTTAACTCAATATATTTAATAGAAAACAAATTAAGTAAAACCTCCTTGCCTTCTAGTCAAAAAGAACCTTTGGACCAGCTTGTCAACCTTGTTGGCGAGCAGGCGCAATACATGAACAAAATTGTTTCAGACCTTCAAGACTATGCCAAGCTGATTTCAGTGGAAGTTGCAAATTCTGATATTGAAAAAATCATTGATGAAGCAATGTCGATGTTAACAATCCCCCAGAATATTAATACGTCGATACAGATTGAGAAAGGCTTTCCTACGATACTGGTGGACCCGGTTCTGTTGAAGAGGGTTTTCACGAACCTTATCACAAATGCGGTCCAAGCAATGCCTGATGGAGGCAAATTGACAATTGCTGTCAGTCGAGAGAAAGAAAATGTAGTCATGACTATTGCTGACACAGGCGTAGGCATCGCTAAGGAAAACTTGGACAAACTATTCACTCCCCTTTTTACGACGAAGGCGAAGGGGCAAGGGTTCGGATTAGCTGTCTGCAAACGTTTGGTAGAGGCGCACGGGGGCAAAATTAAAGCTGAAAGTGAAATTAACAAAGGGACAAAATTCATCATAACATTACCCTTAAAAAAAGAAGTAGCGAAAACCGATGCTGAATAAGCCACAGTACACGTTCATCGTTCTCCCGATTGGCTCTTTTTGGGTCATCACATAAAAGCTAGGGAATTTTCTTAATTCTACATTTTGACTAAAAAAGTCTTTTTACGTAGTCCATTATCATTGAAGGCTTCTCGTACATAAGCGACAGTTCCGCTACACAAAGCAGGTAGCAGCCTGCCTTCGCAGCTAACCCGCATTCCCTGAACTTTGCCCTAAGCTGCTCAGCTTTTTCGGAATACCAAATCTCCTTCAAACTGTGCTCAAGGGCGTTGCCCAAATGGTAGCAGTCGTAGAGCCCAAGCGAACAAAGGGCGCCAACCTCTCCCGACGGCGACACTCCGATCTGCAGAGAAAGGGGGTGACAGGTGAAGTCGCCCCTGTTCTTCACCAGCTCCAAGTATGCTGTAGTGTTCTGCAGGACTCTCCTGTACTGATGATTCTTGTAGTAAAGGAGCCTGCTCATGATTTCGTTTACGTGGCCCCAATCATTCAAAGTAATGTTGTCGGCTTCAATCGAAAATTTGCCTATGTATGTGCCTTGACCGCAAACCTCGGGCAGCTTAAAAATCGGGGAAAACGTTATTCCGCTGTTCAGGCTGTCAGCCAGCGACAAAAGGGCTTCGATGTCTGTTAAGGTGTGCGACCCAGTTATGATGGAGTTAATGTTCGTCGACAGTCCGTAATCCTGTGCAATCTTGATGCCTTCTATTGCTTTTTCAAAGAGCCCTTCGATGCCGCGCGTCTTGTCGTGGCGGCTGTCAGGAAAATCGATGCTTACGCCTACAACGTCAAGGTTTCTGTGGATTTCGGGTAACCGTCTAGCCAACAAGTACCCATTCGTAAGCACAAAAGTTGCATGCCCAACCTCATCGGCATTTTTTAGAATCGCAGGCAAATCTCTTCTTAAGAGAGCTTCGCCCCCCGTAAAAACCGCGGTCAGACACCCCAGATCGTAGGCGTCATTGACGACTTTGTTGATTTCGTCCGTATTCATCTCTTTCACGGGTTGGGACTTCCAGAAATCGCAGAATGGACACCGCGCATTGCATCTGTGCGTGACAGAAAGGCTGAGCAAAAGAGGGACAGGTCTCCTTAGGACATAGTTCCCGATGAACGATTTTAGCGCATTCTGGACGGGAAACTTCCTAAGGGGATACCGCATGAACCAATTTCTATTAAGCGTCGATACAAAAAGGTTGTGTCAAACGCCTTATTGCGTAACACAATCTACGAGAAAGAGGGCATCCCTTTAACGGTTTTCAGCCCAACCCATTGCGCTGCAACGTAGCCTATCATGATTCTGGACCAGAACGTCAAGATTCTGGTGAGAACCGTTGCCGCCGCACTGGTGCCTGAAGGCACGCCGAATGCCATGAAAAGCGAAGCCATGACAATTTCTATAAATCCGAGTTCAGAGGGGATGCCGAACGGAATCGCTTGAACTGCCAACATTAACGAGTAGACCACCACAACTGCGAGAAAGGAAACGTTGAACCCGATTGCGTGGAAGACAAGAAACATTGTTGAAATGTCAAGAAACCAAGCCGTTATCAACAGCAACAAAGGTTTAGACAGCCATTTAGGGTTCTTGCTAAAGATTTCCATGTTTCCGTGAAAGGCTTGAAGTATTGCGTGCAGTTTGGTCTTAATGTTTGAAAGGTTCCAGTGACCACGGAAAAGCCAAACGAAAAAATTTAGCAACAAATTTATTGCTTTCCAGGTTTTCTCTTCCTCGAAAAAAATCAGATAGCAAATCAGAATCAGCGAAATCGTGCTTCCAAATATTTCGAACCACATTACAAAAAGAACCGTCTGAGGCAACATGTAGCTTAACGTTAACAAGACAGAACCGAACACGAGACCGCCTATTGTCACAGCCATCGATAGAATTCTGTTTCCCATGACTGATGCTGCTATTTTCCCCGCGTTTTCGCCTGTGTCTTTAGCCATCAAGTAAATTTTGACGATGTCGCTGCTTACTGACTCGAAGGGAATAATGAAGTCCACAAAGATGCCTGTCCAAACAAAAAGGAACACTTTTTTGAAGGCGGATTTGACGGAAGTCAGCTTAAGGAGAAGGTGCCAAGAAAGCGAATACAAGGTTATGTTCAGAACTGAAGCGATTGCAGCCAGCAAATAGAAATAGATGTTTCCGCCAGCGTTCGTTAGGGCGTCCACCATTTCGGGAATGTCGACGAAAAAGTGGAGGTAAGCAACAAAAAATAGAAGACCCATGATGAGGAAAAGAACCATTCTTGGGCTGACTTCTACTTTCCGTTCTGTCATTGTCGTAAACACCAATTTCTGATGTGCGGATGTTAAACTGCATTATTCTGTAAAGAAATATTTATTTCGTTATGCTCCAGCTCTGTTTCTTTATGTTCCTCTTGCGACGTTTCTTCGAAATGTTTGGGTTTCCGGAAGATTTCTGCTCCGTGGATGCAGCCCACGTACTCGAATCCCGTCTCGACTAGCTTGCACGCTTCTTCGACGTTGTGCGCTACTCTTGAGGTCCACACGTCAGGCTTGACTTGCCAGTTTTCCACGATCTGCACGTAAATTAGGGTGTTCTGGATACTTTTGTGCCCCAGCACGTATTGGACGTGCCTGATGTCTTTGGTGTTGTAGTATTCCCATGTGCCTTTGAAGTGGCGAAGGACTGTGAAGTTGATCTTCTTGAACCTGTTGTCCTGCATCTTCTGGGCGAGGCTGCGCCTAAGGTTTGTTAATCCAACGATGGCAATTCGGCCACTAAACTTTCCGAAGACCGTTTCTGTCTTCTTGGGTAATAAGTTCAATCGTGCAATCAAGCCATGGGATACGTTGATTGTTCTTGGGTTGCCGCCCTTTTCAGGGTAGTTTATAGTTATTCTGTTGTGGAACATATCAATGTCTATCCAGGGAATTCGATGAACTTCTCCTGGTCTCGCTCCTGTTTCCTTGACTGTCTGGGTGAAGACTGAAAGTTTCTTGCTGGCGCGCGCTATCAGCTGGTCGACCATAGCTTCGGGTGGAATCCACGGTTCTTTTGCTTGACGTCTGTATTTGGGTCGTTTCCAGGTTCCGTTCATAGTTTTCAGAAGAGCTTCATAGGCGAATGTGACGTTTCTCTTGTATCCGTCGCTCCAGTGCTGCTGTCTGGCAATTACTTCTTTCACGTTTTCTGGGTCGTAAAGATTCGCTTTCTTAGTAACCAAGTTGTGAAGATCCTTGATGTACGCGTTGACTGTAGATTCCTCTCGTCCATCTTTTAGGAGGTCCACGGCCATCTTCAGAAGTGAAGCCTGCATTGCTTCCGAGAAGTCTTTCAGCATGTCGCTTTTTGGCTGTAAGGTTGTGGCTCCCGCGAGCCCATTCTCTGTTCGGGTTTCCTCTGCGGCCAAGTTTCTCGATCCTTCTGTCTCAGCATCGCATACTCGGCGCCTGATAGTTTGTCGGTTCCCCTTTTTATTGTTTTGACTCAGGCTGAAACGGAGGCCACAGGACCTGCAGAGCCACCTTTGGGTAACATCGGTGCATTCATCGATTTTTCGTAGACCGTCCTTCCAAACTCTGGCTGAACCACACTCGGGGCATATAGGGGGCTGATGCAGGACGGCGCCATCGTCAACGCCGGACTTCCCACTCTTAAACCTGCTTTGTGCCTCGTATGCGGTTACGGGAGAAAAAGCGTCGACAGCGTGGAAGTCAGCCATTCCCTTGCCCCTACCTAAGCCTTGGTTTCTTTTTCGCACTGTGGGCAGACGAAGTAGCCCCTGAACCCGTGCGGGTAATCCACGTAGACCCCGTGCTTCCTGCACTTAACCACGAATATGGGCAGGGGCTCCTTCCAGCCGCTTCTTTGCTCGTGCTTCAGGTAGGCGTAGCCCAGTATGCGGAGCTGAAGACGCTGCCAAAGGGTGAGGGGTTCAGCCATTTCAGGCGCCTTGTACCGATGTTTTGAAGAACTGTTCTTCGGGGATGTTGTCGCGGACTTCTACGAAGTTGCTGCGTTTGCAGAACCTGACTATCCTGTCTAAGTCTGGGTCTTTTGGGTCCTCGTAAAGGTGGACATAGCCGAAGCGCCCGACGAGGACGCGGACTTCCGTGCCGTCCAAGGTTTCATTGACTTGGTACTGTCCGATTCGGCAGTACTCGGCGTACTCTTCCATTTGGCTCCAGTCTTTCACGATGTTTACCAAACTCTTTTTTCCTCCATTCATGTTTTTTGTAAAGTTTGTACCTATGATTGCTGCCTGCTCCAGCCGAGCTTGATGATGTCAGTGGTTCCGCACAGTCCGCAGCTCCTGATTTTTTCTCCCCTAAAATCCACGTTCACGATCTTTTTAGGCGAAAGGAAGCTGCCGCACCCGTTGCACATGTGCGTAGGCTGAAAATACGATTTTTTGAAGCAGCCGAAGTGCATGATCACGCCGTCGATTAGGGTCGCATTGCGGACTACGGGCTTTCTGCAGCCCACGCCCTCCTGGAAGAACTCCCCGTCCCTGCCACAGATCCGTTCGGAAAGGGGCACCTCCTTGTAGATCTGGCTAAGACGGACGAACTCAGGCATGTTCTCGCTCCCCACTCAGTTTTTTGTAGAGCTCCAGAGCCTTTTCCGATGTCTGCGCTTTAACGTAAATTGTCTCGTTCGTCCCTCCATCCGTCCGCTGTTCTATGTGGTCCACTTGGATGGTCGTCTCGTCGAAAGGCTTTTGTTTCCAGAACTTCCAATTCATCCCTTCTGTTCCTCCATGACCGTGATCTGCTGAAGCCTATGCTTGCCCTTGTCGACGTGGATGACGGTGTAGGATTCGCCACATTCCGGGCACTCAAAAAGCATTCCCGTGTCAATAGGACCCTTGTCCTCCGGCGCCTCTTCCGACTCAGCACGAGGGGCAACAGAAGGGGACGCGGGTTCAGTTGAAACAATTTCGCCAGTGTTGGAGCGGTAAATGACGCTGGGTTCAGGTTCCGGCTCGGAACTGACTCCTTGACTGCTTATAGGGGGCTTCGGAACGGATTCCGTCTTCTTAGGGGCAGACTTCACGATGGCGCTGCACACCTGGCAGTACTGTTGTCCGTCAACCTCAACAGGCTTGTACGTGGGGGTTCCGCAGCGGGCGCACTTTACCCTTATTCCTTCGTCTGGCCTTGTGACTTTGCGGATGTCCGCCATGGAGGGGGGCTTGCCTTCGGCTTCAATGTGACGGGCGATCTCCTCTGCGACTTCTTTACGTTTCTCTGGAGGGGCAGCAAGTATCTCGCGGGCTTGCCCTTCAGTTACTTTTTCCAAGTTGCCACGTGGCAAGATAGACATATTTTCTATCTCTAACATTGAAAGATGACGAGACACCCATCCGGGATTTTTACCGAAAGCCTGTGCTAGGGTTTCCTGTGTGGGGTATTCCTTGGGGTACTTGTCCATGAGGTACTTGAGGACTCGTGCTGTCTCTAGGTCAGTCAGGTCTTTGCGTGCCAGGTTCTCAAGGAGCCGCAGTCTGTCGAATTCGAGGTCAGAGTATTCGCCTACGTTGATCGGTATTGTCTTACGGGCCATCTCTTTTACAGCGTAAAGGCGCCTTTCTCCTGGACCTACCTCTACGTAGCCGGGTCTTTTAGCAGGCCTGCACGTGAGAGGATGTATGACCCTTCCAGCAAGATGAATCTCGTTCATCAAGTCTTCTATGCCTTCAGCGACGTTGCTACGGAAACTGAAAGGCGACGACAAAATTCGGTCAACTGGGAATTCTGCATAGTAACCTGGCGTGACAGGGGCGTCCTTGGCTGGGTATTCGGGCTTCCACTCCGAAGGGGAAGGCGTGGCTGAGGTTGAAGGTTTCGGTAGGGGAGGGGGAGCAGCTGTCGTGATCATGTCTTTTGGTGCTCCGTCCGTAGCGGGTTGTCCGGCAGCCGCCGCTTCTCCGGGTCCCGGTCCGTGTTTGGGAGCCTCAGGTGAAGGTCTTTGAGGTTCGGATTGGGCGGCTGCTTTCGGAAACCTGAAAAACCAACGACCAGATTTCTCGTCCTTGCCTGACTGTCCCCCTGCAGAGGCGCAGGCGCGGTGAATTTTGTGCCAGTCTTCGCCGTCAATGTAGGTGCCTTGCAGCTGGCTAGCAACGACGTCGCCGCCTTCCTCGGAGAACTCGAACACCTTAACGACTTCCCTAGCTGACTTGTTCAGGAGCTGGGCGAAAACGTTCTCCAAGTCAGTCGCAGACTTGAGCGCAGTCATTTTGTTGCCCCCGCCTTCGTTTTTGGCACGCCGAAAACCGTCTTCGGCTTACGGCTGCAGAACCCGCGCACCAAACCCGGGTTCAGCCTCGTCCAGTCCTCGTATCCGCACCCACCCTTGTCTTGGCAGTCGTCGCAGGGGCAAACGTAGGGCGAGGTCACGACGTCGCAGCCTCCTTCTTTTCTGCCCGTTCGCCTTGTTCGCCGACACCAAATAACTTCTCATAAACACTGTGAAATATTGTCCAAGCGTCTTTATGCGAAAAATCTGTTTCTTTGAAATACTTATAGTTCTCAAGTGCTTGGGCGAGAACACCCTCAAAAACCTTTTTTTCTTCCTCAAACAGATGACTTTGAAGCATCCAAGCTTCGTGAAGCATCCAAGCTTCGACCAGTTTATCGAGTCTCTGAATTTCTTTCTGAGCATCTTCCACGGACTTGTCAATAATGTCCTTGAAAGCCTCTGCAAACGTTTTTCCACTCTCAAAAAGTCTATCAGACTCGACAACGCTAAGTCCTTGGTCTATGAAAAGTTCGGTTATGAATGTTCTCCATTTGTCTCGGTCTTTCTGTGCATCTTCAAGCCAAACAGCCTTACGTTTTTTGCTTGAACTTATATGCATATCAAACGTTTTGCTTTCCAAACCTTCTGAACTCAACTTTCAGAACCCTCCTTGATTGTTAGCTGCCATGTTCGCGGGTGTCCCCTTCCGTGCGAGATCGGCAGAATGACGCCTGCTTTTTCGAAATTGTCCCATGCCCTGTAAAACGCGATGCAGGTGAGGTGGTTTGTCACGAAGTCTGGAAGCGGCTCCATAACGTCAGACTGAGTCTTCGGACCGTTGCGGAGGCTTTCGACGATGTGAGCCTGCATCTTTGGCAAGAAAATCTCGGATATAAGCTCCTCATGCATCCTGTCGAGCCGATTGATAAGGTAACCTATCTCCGTCATTAACTCCCCGTCTCCATGACCTGTTTGACGAGAAGGGCTTTCGGTTTAGGCACGTATTCCGCTGTGACCTCAACCGTCTCGCCCCTGAGCACCCTGTTCATGGCGCCGCGGTACGCCTCGAGGAACGCCTCGTCAGTCATGCAGTGGGGCGCTACGCCGCGGTAGTTGATGGAATACCACTTTTTACCTTTAAGGGGGCGCCACTCGAGCACGAAGCAACTGTTTATCCTCTGTCCGTTGCCGATCACTACGGACCTTCGCCTCAACTGGACCTTCAGGGTTTGGCTGCTGGGCTTTGGGTTAGATGGAGACGCAGAGCCACTTGCCATAATGAGGAACGAAGTATCCTGCTCAGCGCATCCACCGGGGTGTAGAGTATCTACCCGCCCACTCGCTTGGAGTTTTGCAGCCAAGGTCTGCCCCGACGATGCTGTTCGCTCAACAACGACGTTTTGAACCAAAAATCTAAGCCCCCTTACCTTGTTTGAGTATATTTTTCTTCAGAAATTCTTTAACTGCCTCTGCGACGGCTTCACTCTTGCTTCGGTATAGGGGAAGCCCAAATTCGTCTTTAAGTTTCGGGATGAGATTTTCGACCGCGTTGAGGAGTTCTGTTGGTATGCGGACTGTTGCCCATTTATCCTCTTCCAACTCTTGTGACACTCTTATAACACCTCGGTAACATTATTTTTTCGGAACTTATATTTAAGACTTGTTACACTGACGTTACGCAGTAGTAACAAAAATCTATACTCTAGATTCAGAAAAGATAAATACTATGTTACAATAGTGTAACATTGATGAAGATGACAAAAGAGAAATATCCAGAAGACCAGCCAAGAAGTTCAGAAACTGTTCGGATCCCTCAAAGCATGTTATCCGCTGTTGAGGAATTTTTAGAGACAGAAGTAGCCAAAAGCAGAGGATTTAGATTCAAGTCAGACGTTGTGACAGCAGCAGTAAGAGAATTACTTGATAAGTATAGTGCAGCCTTGAAACCTCGATTCATCCATTATAATGTCTATGAAGATCACGTCAGTATCATCGATAACGAGCAGCCAGAAGGCAAGAACTGGGTTGACGTGTACTTTCAGAACAGTAAAGCATGGTGTGACCTGTGCGAGAAACATGTCTGCGACCACACTAGATTCGCGTTGAGCTTGCCCAAAGTGGTAAATGTTCTTGAAGAAAAAGGCTGGGTCGTAGAAGACGGAAAAATCATAAAAGGACCAATATAAGAAAGGAGATGATGTAGGAAATGGTTATTTGCCCGATTTGCCAGAATGAAGTTGTTTTGGAGAAGGTTACCATAAGAGAAGACATTTTTCGATGGTTAATTGAACTTGGAGAAAATGGCATACTTGAATCCTGGATGCTTTCTTCCAAGATCATTCACGACCAGGTGGTAAAGGGTACAACGACCCAAATTGTGGCTGAAAACGTTAGACTTTTCGAAGACCGAATCATGAACATGACCCGGGAGGAACTCACAAAATTCTCTGTAAGCCTAAATCAAATATCGGTGGGTCTTGCTGAAAGGCTCTTTAAACCAGCTGAAAAGGGCGAATACGCCGAGCTCGGCACCCTCGACGATCTTGAGCAGGTTTGTTCAGAAGACTCGATAAAGCGGCTGGGCGGAAAAGGGGAGCCGGACCTTGTCGCGAAGCCAAGATACAAGGGCAGCGAAATAGGGGAGACAGTAATCTTCGAGATCAAGGACACCGGCAGATGGAGCCGACAATACATCGAACAGCTCGAGAAGTGGATGACTGAATACAACACTCCCTTCGGCATCTTAGCCACCCACGATCTGCCGGCAGACGCTAAGGCAAAAGGGTTCTCAGTCTCATGCGACCAAGGCGTAATCCTGGTCACGCAGCTTGAATATGCCGCCCTTTCGTATCAGATCCTCCGCAAAATTCTCATTGCCCTATACCTCGAAGGAAAAGAAGTTGTCGATTTTAGGGCCCTTTTCAAAGACGAAGAGATCATGACTCTCCTGACTGAAGCAAAAGGATACACCAAATACGTAAACAACATAAGACGTCACGCGCGAGACATTGAAAAGGAGCTTGAAGAAATGCAAAACCAACTTGATAGCCATTTAGACACTTTACTCCATAGAATTGCAGCCTTCCAAGCCACTTAAACGAAAAATGAGGGAGGGGAAGGTTATCGCAAAAGTCTTAAATCCTTTCCCCTAAAATATTTTCTGGGGTTCCTTTATGAAGAAATATGAGTTAGCGTGTTTCATCCTTGCGGCAATAGTTTTCACTGCGATTCTATTCGATTTTGACTCTCGAATATCGACTCTTGAGGCAGAAAACGCTTCTCTCCAGACCCAACTAGGTCAGAAGGACTCGCAGCTTTCAACTCTGCAATCTGATAAAGCTAGCCTCCAAAATAGCATGACTAATCTGCAGAGCCAAATGATGGTCCTTCAGAACCAGACGGACGTTTTAGAAAATTTATACCGAACATTACAGTCTACTTATTCGACGCTCAATTATCAATATAGCACTCTTAGAGAGGAATATTGTTCTTTAAATGATTCATATAATTGCCTTCAGAAAAATTATAGTATAGAAAAAAGCTTACGAATAGGCAATAGTTTAGCGTCATATTATGATTTAATACGACAAAGATTAGGCTCTACCGGTACATGGCGATGGTGGGCTTATTCTCAAAGTTATTGGCAAACAGCTGCAGAGTTTGCAGCTAAATTAGCCCTGCACGATCTTCGTCTTCTTTATTGGCCAATGATGGAGGAAGATTATTTTAATGATGTTGGTGAACATAGTTATGATTCTGCACGGAAAATAATGGATGAAGTTGTAACATTATTGGAGATAAATCAAAGTTGTTCTAATGTTCTTAAAGTCGAAAAAATCCTGAATTTTCTCGATTGTTACATTAATTATGAATCTGAAGTAAACGACAACTTTTTGGCGCCAGTTGAGACACTAGGCTACAAGTCAGGAGATTGCGACGATTTTACCATTCTAGCATCTGCATTATTCAAGATGAATGGAATTGACTCTGCCATCGGCCTCTTTGAAAATGACAATTCTGAATTTCACGCCATGGTCTTGTTGCACTTGGATAATTTAGGAAATTACACTTACTATTATAATTCTGATCTCACAGGAAAGGGGCTCGATGAAGGCAAATGGATCATCATAGAACCTCAGACCACCATAGAAAACCAAGGCACTAATTGGGTGAAACAATGGAGATTAATTGTTGCGGCCCCCCTTGATGTTGAAAAATACATTTGAAATTTAGGATTCTATTTTTTGGCCATAAATTCTTTCATGGCGTCTTCTAAAGCTTCGCTAGCTTTCCTTGTTGAGCCATAATGGTCTAGAACGAAGTGCATCCATTCATTCCAGAGGTTTTCCTCAACGTAAATTGAGGTTCGTTTCTTTGCCATTTTTATCACATTATTATGTTGACTTTGGATTATTTAACGTTTGCGGTAATTACCGTAAACTTTATATGCAACATACGCACTAATTACAGTATAGAGTAAAACGGTAAAAAGGTGAAAGCGGAAATGTGTAGGTTGGAGCGCAGGAGGATGACTGAGGTCGTAAGCGTCATTTTGCGTGATGCGGAGAGGGGCGACGGCTTCTGGACCGCTGGACCGCACGAGGACCTCTGGAAACTAGGGCTTAACGCCAGCCAGATTCGCCGCATATGCGAGAGGCTGGTCGAGGAAGGCGTTCTCGAGAAGAATTGGCTTAACCATTACAGCGGCGCAGCGCGGACAAACAACGTTTACTACAGCATAAGGAAAGTGCAAATATGACTGGGCAAAAGTGGCGCGGGTTCGAGTACGTGCGTAGGGAACGGCGGGAAGAGAAATGCCCCAAGTGCGGCCGTGAGCTCAGCCTGAAGCAAGCTAACGCGGTCTTCGACCGCTGGATTCAGACCTGCAGCTGGTGCGGCTGGGAGGAAGACTAATGGGCTCTGAGGAAAGGGGAAGAACGAGTTACGTGGACCTTCTCATTTCGACGTTGACGGAACACGAGAAGACTCTGAGCAGCCTAATTGACAGGCTGGAAAAGGTTGAGGGTCTCCTAGCAGAGGAAGCAGGCGCCAAAGCCGCCGCTGCACCCGGCTCGGACACACTGGTCTACATGAGGATTAAGCTGAATCGTCCAGTCGACGAGGCAGTGAAGATCATCGAGTCTCTGAAGGAATAAAGCCATGTCAATGAAAGAAGTGTGGCGCAAGTACGACAGGGCTAGGGCAGCCCTAGACGAGCTTCACGCAGCCCTCGAGAAGCTAGACCGCAAGATGCAGCAGAAGGGAAGAAGGGTATAAGGGGTTACTCGAAAGAGATTTTCATGCCGAGTTTCTTTTCGAGGTCAGCCTTTTCCGCCCTCAAACCTATTATTTTGCGTAAAAGGTCGATGGCTGCTTGCCTGTTGAACAGGTTCTCAGCGTCCGGCTTCTCAAGCCTTTCCAGCAGCTTTTCAGGCGCATCCGCCTTAACGTACAGTTCCAGCTCAGAGATGAACTTCTGAACCTGTCTAAGCTGCCATTCCTGCTCCTTGAGTTCTTTCGCGACCCTTTCTAGCTCGAGATACATGGCAGCTCTTTCATTGTTGCCCAAGGACGTCACCATTAACATATTTTTGCTGAACAGAAATTAAGCTTATCGGATGAGGGTTAACCCAGAACAGGTACACTTTTGGCTCCGCGAGGACTGCAAGGCGGCTCAGAACCTTCGCAACCACGTCGAGTCCCTGCCTTTCGATCCATTTTTCGAATTCGGGTTTGGTCACGAAGGGTCGTTTGCAGGCCTGCAGCCTCTTATAGTAGCCTACCTTGCAGAGCGTCCCCTTCACCCCTTCCACGTCTTCCCGACTCATTTTCACAAGTAACTTGTAATTTGACTGCGTGCTGGCCAACAGGTAGGGCTTGAACCCTAGCCCCTCGAGACTCTTAACCGCTCGGTTGACTGGCTCTGGCGATTGACGAGTCATGATCCTCCGCATACCCGCCTTCTCGAAGAAGGG
>Ga0315279_10005560_pt1 | contig 16285 bp, 19 predicted proteins | sample YL17G06_20_MG_FD_203694 | JGI IMG/M metagenome (GOLD analysis project Ga0315279, IMG submission 203694) | Sediment microbial communities from Yellowstone Lake, YNP, Wyoming, USA - YL17G06_20 | ecosystem: Environmental > Aquatic > Freshwater > Lake > Sediment | place: USA: Wyoming | collected...
TCGCGTCCTCGCTCATTTCTTCATGGCCTCCCTGACTCCGTCACGGATCGCCTCGTATATTCTCGATTGGAAGTCCTTCTTCGTTCGGTGGATTATCTCCTGAGGAGCGGTGCCTGGATGCATCACGCACTTGGCGAAGACGACTTCCCCACCTACTTCGAATCTGAGAGCTGTACCGCGTCTGGGGAGGATGAAATGAGGCATCGAACCGAATTCGATTGGCGCAGCGTAGGGCGAACGGGATCCGAAGATGAATTTCAGATCCCCTACTTTCTCAGCGAAGATGCTTTCCGAATATGCACCTGTGCGTTTGGGCGCGATGGATCGACCGTACTCTATCATCTCGAGGAGGACTTCGCCGAGTTTGACCTCGACAGTTTGGGCGACTTCTCTGGATTGGAGATACTCAGCCCATTCCTCGGCGCCCGTGACCTCTATTGAGATATCGATGTCTGGCATCGGGGCTCATGCGACGCTAGGCTCGCTTACCATCGTCCCCGAGAGCCTGGCTCTCACGACGCCATCCGCGTTCCCAGGACCGACCCGCTCGAACTCGCGAATCTTGACGGACGACGTGGTCACCTTCTGCCCTGGGGGCGAAGATGTATCTTTGTCCGTCGATACGATCGTGACTGGTGTGTCCCGAAGAGTCGCGAGTGAGGCCCAGTTATCGTCGGCCACATAGATGGATTCGCATTCAGCCTCGCCGTGAAAAGTTCCGTGTAGGACTCGCGGAATGTCGGTGCCGCAGACTGGCTCCTCCTGAGTTGGGAGGCCCCATCGTACACGCCAGTTCTTTGCGGCTGCCATGACGACGCCGTTGACGCTGAGGATCGCGTGTTTCGCGACGAATTCTTTCCCTGACGCTCCTGCCATCTTCTATTTCACTCTTTCAAGTCTTGACTGCCCGTGTGAGCCCCCGACCAGGATGCGTATGCAACTTGAGCCTTGTATTTGGCGATCAGGTCTTTCAGGCGGGCGAGGAATGTCTTCTCATCTTCCTCCGCCTCGAAGTTGCCTGCAATCGCACAACTGAACGGCACGGCTATTCCTCGCCCCGCCCGTTGCGCCATACAATTTAGACCTTTCCGAAGCTCGTGACCATATCGTATTCGAGGATGCAGTACGCTCGCGTCGATGTCGGCGGGGAAGGCCACCGATCGCCGACCTCTTTATGGTAGAGCCATCCTGTGCCTGAGAACTCCTGCGTGACCATGAGCTCTCGGATTCTCTTCCTTATCGTGTCCGCTGCTTCGCGAGCGTCCTCTTTGCCTTCGACGGTTCTAACGATGATGTCGATCCTGACTCGTTCAGCCATGACGACGCCTTGGCAGCCTGTCTTGGTTTCGACGATGAATTCGCCTGTCTTGCTGACGAGGGCAAGCCTGTTCCCTTCGGTGCTGGTTGAGGCGAGGACGCGTCTCTCGGTCTTCTTGGTAATGGATAGGCCTTGAATGGTTTTGAGTGTCGTGTCGTCGGAGAGAGCCTTCCATACGAGGTCTACGACGTCGGGCTGAAGTACAGTTGCCATCGTTCTATTCGCCTAAATGATTGAGACGGCTACGCCTCTGCGTCGCTGAAGCAATGTGAGGTTCTTCTCGACGTCAGCGTTAAGCTGCCCGAGTAGGGCGCCGAAGGGGCCGCCGAAGACGCCTGCGCCCTGGCCCCAAGTCTCGCCCATGCCTGCGATCGTGAATGTGCTGGTGCCCTGAGATTCCGACGCGCCTTTCTTGCCGAGCAGTTCCATCGCGACGAGCTTCATGCATGCCTTCTGGGCGAGCTCTGGGATTGCCTGAAATCCATAAACATAATCGACCTCGATCCAGGCGACGATCGACGCCATTCTCCTGACGTCGGCCGATCGAGGCCATTCAGCCCGCTCGCTTGGAGCGCCCGTACGCCATCCTATGATATCCGTTGCAAGAAAGATCGGTTGCCTCGTGATCGGGAGCTCGAGGAAGCCGTTCTCATCATCGACGATGACCCGCTCGCTCCAGTCCGTGTCTGTGGGCTTGAGCTCCTTCATCATCTTATTCGAGTGATCGTAGAGACGGATCGCGTTCACTTCTACGATGGGCCAGTTCCGCAGTACGAGCTTCCCGACGCCTGGATCGTCGTACCGCTCTGTCGTCAAAGTCATATCGAAGCGCCTCTGCGTTGCTCGGTCGATATGCTCGGCGGCGTCGTAGATCAGATCTAAGATCTCCTCGTCAGATGAGACGACGTCAATATTGACAGTCGTCAGGAAGGAGCGCACCTGATGGATAGAGCAGTATGCCCGTCCGCCCGCGACGTCGAACTTGATCGAGGAGACGATGCTCGACCCTGTCAAGGCTTCGATCTTTGCGTTGACGACTATGAATCCTACGCTTGCGGTGCGGATCCAGATTGTCTTGACGATGCCAGGCGCAAGATTGCCGAGGATCACGCTCGAGGAGAAGTCGACGCCGTTGAGGCTTAGGAGATCTGATCCAGACGCGGTTAGGACCGCGTTGAGGAAGGTGTCGGTTCCGATGTTGTGGAGCGAGAACTGGAATGTCAGCGTCGACGCGTAGACTGGTTTCTGATATCGCGCGTAGACGTCAAGATACTCGCCTGCACCAAGCGTCCCGATCTGGAGGAGACTTCCCCAGCGGAAGCTGTCGGGACTAAGTTGCAGCCATCCAGTCATCAGGACGGCCTCGAGCTCTTCAGGATCCTCGGTCGTGACGGCGATTGGGCCGATGCCGAGGTACTGCTTCTCGGCAAGCCCGCTGCTTTGGCGCGTATAGCTGAGTTCTGGAACCGCTCGCTGCGAGAGCTCAGACGCATCTATGGCCGCTCTCCCGAGCTCGAGGAGTCGAAGTTTCACGTTCTCGATGGGGCTTGCGCTTGTGTTTTTGATTCGGAATTTCCGATAGGTGGGTTGCGCTTCGTCGATCCTAAGCGCTTGGATCGAGAGGCCGTTCGTATCCTGGAAGGCTAAGCTCATTTCTTGATCTTCTTCCTGGCTACGTAGATCACACCAGCGGCCGAGACCGCGATGATTCCGACAACTATCATCGTAGCCGTGCCAGGCCCCGCCTGCTCCCAGGTGATGTAGATCTGGCCGTACGTGTAGCCTGAGATCGGGACCACGACGAGGTCATATCGGTATGCCAACCAGGTGCCGTTTCCGTAGGGTGCGGTCAGTCCCTGGAGCTGCGCCATTCTTGGGCCATAGGCGAAGAAGCCTGAATCGGCCTTCACATGGAGGGCTCCGCTGAGAGTGAAGTTGCCCATCAAGCTCTGCTGACCGTAGACGCTTCTAGGCATAGGGCTATTCGACAAGATCCATCCGACAGGCTTGCTGTAGACAGCCCAGACCTCATTCTGCCCTGATGCGGTATCATTGACGAGGATCCACCATGAGGGATAAGTCCAGCCGAGATTGAATCCTGTCCTTGAAGAGTTCACGATTCCAAGACGCTCATTCGCAACCATGAAGCCCGTGAAGTTCTTCGTGCCTCCCGAGCCTGTCCATGTGATCCTGAAGTATGGATATTCGAGATGGAAATCGTAGTTGGTCGGATAGTAGACTTGAAGCGCATAGCTGGCCGTGAACGGAACGACTATTGAGACGTCTGCCACGTCTCGCGATGGATCCCAAATGTACGAATAGCTTGATGCTCCTGCGACATAGACTCCCGAGATCTCTTTCCCGCTTGCCACTGAGACCTTGATCGTCTCTCCCGACGCAACTGACATCTGAACGCTGAGAATACTCGTGCCCCATGATATCGCAGTCATGTTGACGCGGAGACTCGAGAGGATCCCCGCAGGAGCCATCTGCGCGGATCCTGTGAGAGCGGTCGCTGCATCCATCCATTCCTTCCAAGCGATAGCTCCCCAAGGCTGCGTTTCGCTGTTCGTCTCGTATTTGTCAGGGAAGATGTAGACGATGGTTCGCGTCGAATTCAGAGCGGCTTTCCACCAAAGCTGAGAGATCGCTCGCATAGCAATCGGCTGACTGTATCCAAGGCTGTCAAGAGTGCTCGAGTAGGCTTGAGCGATCATCGCAGACTTGTAGGATGGCCAAGCCCAATCGTAGATTGTGGCGGTCGTATTCTGGCCGCCCACGATGATCCCAGCGGGAACAATGTGATATCGCTCGACTTGCGCGATGATGTCCCATTCGACATATTGATAGTTGCTCGTTCCATCCGCGACTTTGAAGTGATTCGTCGCGATCGTGATGCGACTTAGAACTGTCGAGTTCCCTCGTGCATCGTAGTAATCTGCGAGCGCCCGAATCGCGGGAGCGGTGAAATCGAGATAGCTGTTTCCCCAATACTGGATTCCCGACGTCTCGTTGTACCAGCGCCATTCCTGAAAGCCTCCATAATTCGGCTTGCCGACGTCGAGCTGCTGCGTCTCAAGCAGCTTGTCCAGAGCACGAGCTATCGCCTGATTCATTTGAGCTTGGAATCCAGGGTCGCTTGAGATGGAATAGAGAAGGAGCTCTCCGCGAAGTATGAAGGGGAGACTCTGCAAGTAGGTTCCTGCAACATGAGGATATGTGCCAGCACTCCGAAACATTCGATCCCAATTCGCCCAGATCCTGACGGCCAACGTGAGATACGCGGCGTCTCCTGTGGCCTGATACATTTTCGTGAGGCCGTAGACGAGAGCTCCATACTGATAGGTCTGACTTGGATCCTTGTCAGTCAGATTCCAAACATTGAAGATCTCGCTGTATGTCGGGGAGAGATTCGTCCAGTCATGCCCGTCCAAGAAATAGTATTTGAGGCTGAAAGTCTTCGTTTGGCCTGCTGTCATAGCTGCGAGAAAAGCGTACTGTTTGAGCCAATGAAGGTTCGGAGAGTTTCGAAGAGACGGCAGCGGTGAGCCTGTAAGCGCGTTGTCTACGGCTCCGAGGGCAGTCTTGTTGACTCCCCAATCGGCCACGATTGCGACGCTCGCGCTCACGCCGTCTGGCTTGTCGTGCATGTGAACCATGAACCATGTCGCATTCCATTGAGCGGGATTCGGGAGAAAATGCTGATTGGGCGTGTCGTTGCTCTTCTGATCTGCATAGCCTGGCATCCAAACCCATTGATAGCCTAAGTGCGGCCCTCCCGTGAACATTGTCGGGCCGAACCAATCGAGTTGATCAAGTGGAACGACAACTTTCACGTCGCTCATGTTCGCCTTCGCATACAAAGTGTATCCGACTTGGAGGTATGCGCGATGCTCCCAGAATGTGTAGTCTATCGTCATCTTGAATCCTGTGAGATCCCAGATCTGAGTCAGTCGAGCGTATTCGAGGCCGCCGCTTGTTCCTGACGTAACCGAGTAGTCAGTTGGAGGATAGACATAGCTCAAGTCTAGGTCTGCTGTGCCGTTCCAAACCACATGGCCCTGAATGACCGTCATCAGGATTCCTTGCGGGAGATAGAGAATCTTGAAGCTGCGATCCTTAGCTTTGCTGAGATCTCCATAGGCTTCTATGAGGCGATTGTGAACCACGAACGATAGCGGATTCTGAATTCCGATTGTTGGCTGCTGGATGATGTCACGCCTGATTGCGCTTCCCGTGCTCGTGAGATGGTTCGAGATGAATGAGCGAACCTGAGAGCCATAGCTCCAATGCGTCGGGCTTGCAGCGAGAAGCTCAAGCATCTTGCCTTGATCGTCAACCCAATAGTTGTACGGCTCAGTCAGAGGCGAGGCTTTGAAAGCGCCTCTGCTGCTATCCCAGAGGTTCGAGACCGCGGTTGAGGCCGCGTTCGCCAAGAAAGTATTCGATGTCGGAGGCGGAAGACTGGCCTGTGCGGCGTCAAGGTTCGACGCAAGTATGACCAGGAAAATCAGAATGCAGACTAGGGCTGTTCTTACTTTCATCCTGCTCACTCTCTAGTCTCTCTCACCAGTCACGAACTGGTGAGCTCTTTCTGGTTTGAAATCTCGCCATGGAAAGAGTTCAAGCTTCGTCCCATTCGATAGAAAGCGAGGCGTTCTGGCCTCCGCCCGACGCGATCGTTACGAGGACCGTTTGGTTCGGAATCAGAACCCAGGGAGATTCAGCGAAGTCTAGGACGAAGGGCGCGTTTGGATTGACCCATTGATCATAGACCGCTGTTCCTTCAGCCGAGACCGTCGGGTTATAGTAGAGTCTCCCCTCCGCGGTTCCCGCATCTCCAAGCCTTCGATTCTGATAGCCCTCCTCGGTGCCATAGGTCGTGACAGTCGGATTGCAAGCGAATCGGAAGCGCAGCGTTGCATCTGAAGAACAGATGATCTTCCGAATCCGCGTCTGCTTTGTTGATCCAGCTCGAATGAGGGCGAATCTCATGTCTCCCTCCGTGGTCGTGCGCGGTCCTGTCGTTGAGACAAAGCTGCGGCCCTGATCGACCGCCGCGCTCCCGCTCCCGTGGATCGCGGCGAGCTTAGCTCTCTGTCGTTTTCTTCCTTCTGGCATGTCGTGACGTCACCTTATCACGCAATAGATAGCACAGTTTGAGATGGTGACGTGGAGGTCCGTCTTGCAGTCGTGATCCACTTCGAGGGAGTAGCTTTGTCCGCTCGCTGGGACATTCCCATCCGATGCGACTATTCGCCCAGCAGCGCCTCCGTCTCTGACGGTGAAAGATCCTGTTGTTCCGCCAGGCTTGACTATGATCCGTAGGAGCTTGCAGGGGGACGAGTAGGCTGTGCCTGTGGCTGTTACTTCGATGCTCCTGCCCATCCCATCACTCTTCTTTCGGCTCTTCTCTTCCTTCTATTCTCGCAAGTCGGATCTTCTCGGCAAGCGATAGTGAAACTTCGAAGTATTCGTTGCCGAGTAGCTGTCGGATATGGCGCATGTCTGGGCAATCGCATGCGAGAGAGAGCGTTTCGCCTGGATTCCAGAGTCTCGTGTAGCCGTCGCACCATTCTTTCTGCATGACCTTGAGCGGTGTCATCTCGGGGCCGAGGCTGGCTTTGGTTTGGACGCTGGCGTAGCCTGACGTCTGAATGGGTTTCGTTCCGAGGAACTTGATCTTTGCCATGTCGCTCGATCCTACCAGTCCCATACTCGTCAGACAGCGTATTTAGGCTCTCGGAGTCTGTGTCAGGGTTTCCGTCTAGCCTTCATCTCTTCTACTCGCTCTTCCTCGAGAGCGACTCTCTCGAAATGCTTGTCGGAGAGTAGTTTCTGGCCTAGCTCATCATGGACCTCGCGTTCCTCTCCTGGGAACCAGGGCGCGAAGTTGAGGCCCACGAGCGCGAATGGAGGGCTGTATGGTTCCCTGGCTACGCATCGCACTCGCAGCACCGTTCACCTCCCGAAGGTTGATTCCTCAGCTACTTTCCTTAGAGTGGATCCTACTTGGAGCCGATCACTTCGAAGTCGAACTTCTGCGCTGAGAGATTGCCAGAGACTTCCGCGAAGGCGCCTGCATCTGCAGCGTTCTGGAAGATCTTGACCTTCGAGTTCGTCATGTCTGGCGCTGCCAAGTAGCCGCCTAGCGCTGGCATTACGATGAGACGTTCGATCCTCGAGAGTCCAAACATGGAGGCCGTGAATGAATCTCCGCCTGCGGCGTAAGATGTTGAGGGCGAGAGCTGCCCTGTCACGACGAGTCTGTTGCCGACGGCTCTCGGTGGCCCGTCTCTTGTGACTGTGATGTTTCCCATGGCTCAGCCACCTGTCGGCGCGTGTCTACTTGAGGTCTCTGATCTTGCCCTGGGCTTTGAAGAACGTGCTGATCAGTTCTAGGACTGTCTCGTAGGCGCCTTTGGTTGCGAACTGGTTGATGACGAAGGGATCGCTGGTCTCGAAGTATCTCGAGGGCCTTGCGACCTTGAGGAACAGGTACTCCGTATTCAGCATGTAGATTCGGCTGATCGTATCGACAGCCGTGTTCTTGGATACGATTATTGGAGTGTCGAAGTAGCTGCTCACGTTGAAGGCGCCGTCGACGCCTGGCGTGGCAGCGCGGACTCCGTTGAATGTCGGCTGGACGGTTATGGAGCCAAAATAGCGTTGCTGGCTCTGGAGCAATGCGCCCCACGAGAACAGCGTATCGTAGCCTGTCAATATGACGTTGGGAGTTTCACCCGCGGCTGTGTAGATTGTTCGATAGAGCTGGTCTATCAGAGCAAGCGATAGATCTCGATCTACGTTGCTGTTGTGTAAGACGTTCGAGTCGGCCCAGGCGTTTGCGCTTCTGTCCAAGACAGCAGTACCCCATGGGTCTTCGTCTCCGTCGTGTTCACCGCAGGCGGTTCGCTCCGCGGTGCTTGCACACATTCGGTCGATAGATTCGATGGTGTTGCTTGGCAATGTGCCGAACTCGGTGAGCAGGGCGACGTTCATAAGATCGCGGTGAGTTAGGCCTGCGTCTTCTCGGCCCACCGCGAGGATATCGACTGCATCGTCTACTTCGGAGAGTAGAGCGAGCAGCTCGCTTGCTTGCCATGTGTTCGTGTGGATCTTCGGTTTCGTCGCAACTGTCGAATAGGTCGCCTTGATAGTCGTTGGCAGAGTACCGTCTTCAGCGATGCCGCCCCCAGTGGTTGCGCCCTTAACTGTCTTGACACGCCATCCCGAGCGATCCCATGGCTTCTTCGGAAGTATGGCGAAGGCGTTGGGCTCGTAGTTGAGTTGTCCCCAAACTCTTCGACCGAGGATCGCCTGCCAGAGGCCCGCAGTCGTTGTCAGATGCGGAGCCTGCTTGAGCAGGAGATCGGCGCCGAATATCTTGAAGGGGCCTTCGAAGCGTCCAGCTCCCTCATAGTAGTGTTTCTCGAGGTTCTCCATCGTGCGGAATAGGCGTTCCACTTGCGGATCCACTAGACTAGACAACTCGGATCACTGTCCTCCTCGGAGTTGGTTCCAGAACTCTTGCCTCGGCATGGTCCCGAGTTTCGCGAGCGGCGTCTTCAGTAGCGCCTGAGGTCCACTGACGGGCGACGGGCCGCCGATATCAGGGACTTGGCCGCGCTTCTCAGTCTTGCCAAGAGACTTCTGGAGGATCTCGGTGACTTTCTTCTCAGCGATCTCGGAGGCTTTCTCCTCGATCATCTTCGCGAGGTCTTCCCCACTGATGGCCAAGACCTCGCCTTTCCGTGTTGGTGGCGCAGGGTACTTTGGCTTCTTTCCAGCCTTCTCTTCGGGCTCTTCCTTGTCCTTCCCCTTGGGAGCCTTCTCCTCGGGGTGCGGGTATTCCTCGGGCTTCTTTCCAGCCTTCTCTTCCTCCTCTTCCTCCTCTTCTTCCTCGTCTTCCTTGGCCTTCTTCTTCCCAGGGTACGGATACGCCTGGGGCTTGCGGGCCTTCTCCATCTCACTGACCAGTTTCTCCATCTGGCCAGCGATCTGGTCGAGGCGAGCTTTCATCTCGAGGAGGAGCGGCGTCGCAGCATCAGCGCTCGGCTGCGCTTGCTTCTGAGTCTCGCTAGTTTTAGACTCGGGTGCTTGCTGGCTCGATTGCGGTGTAGTAGGAGTTTCCGAAGGCTTGCCTTCGGATCCTGCATTCTCTAGCATAGAGAGGTCTTCGGGTGTGTTCAGGATTTCCTCTTCAGACATTTTCTGTCGGGCGGGCTTCGTTTGCATTCGTAAAAGGCTTACTAGTGGGATGCTCTTCACGACCGCGAAGAGTGCTCCTGGATTCGCTCCTTTCTCGCAGACCGTGATGCTGTGGAGCTCTAGTCGTGGGATGACTCGGAAGCATCGTCCGCCTGCGCATTCTACACGACGCTCGAGGGCGAGTCCGCTGATGCTGAAAGCGCGAAGTTGGCCTTTCAGGATGGCGTCCCATACGCGATCGGCGGCTACGAGATCCTTGCGTAGACGAACGACGACGAAGAGGCCGCGATCGTCAACATGGGAGCGCCAGATGCGATGTTTCGAGTCCTTGTATCCTGTGATGACTTCGCCGATGGGGATATCGGTATGGAAGACGTGGACGAGTCTAAACTTCGGGTTCGCCATGAACTTGGTGAATGCTTCATGCCAGGCTTCTGCAGGAATGAGCTCTCCCTGGGCGTCTATGATCTCGATATTCGCGTAGCCTGCGATGATCCGATCGGGCTCCTGGAGGATAATCTGGGCCTGAGCGGGCAGCGTGAACTTGACTAGACGATACGGAATGTTCCGCTCGATTATCTCGAGTGAGAGTTGGCATTTGAATGGGTTGCCGCCGCAGACCTCGCATTCCCGTGGATCCACGGCGCATGTCTGCATGAGCAATTGGGGTCTAGGCATCGCGATCTCCTATCCTGGTCCTTCGCGGGTTCGACGCATGTGCCAGAACTTTGATCCTGGTTCTTCGCGTCCGAGCAGCCAGGTTCCTTTCATCTGGCCACTTTTGAATTGGACGCGGATGAGATTCGGCGTGTGTTCGAGGACTTCGACGTCGCCGTGATCAATCATCTCGACCCAAGCGGGCGTCTCTTTGGTCGGATTCCAAGGATTGAACCCTGCTTCGCTTGGCTTGGCATCCCCGCTCGGTTCCAAGTATTCAGCGCCCTCCTCGCCACGTTCCATGACATCGCGGCCCTCGGATGGTTTCTCATAGCCTGAGACCTCACTCTCCTCGAGCGGGTTTCTCTCGAGGACCAGATGGAAGAGCGGTAGCTTGCCGAAGTCGATGCGGAGATCCCAATGTTGCGTCGACGGGCCCTCGCGGACGACTTTCTGCTTCTTCCAGTAATGCCACTGGATCACGTAGGGATAAGCGGCTTTCTCGATTCTCTGTCCATGCAGTACGGCGTCGAAGTCGATCTTCAAGCGGCCTTCCTGAATGGCGTCGACAAGGAGATCTCGGGCCATCCTTGCGCTTTCGCCCTTCTCATTCCAATATCTGAACTGGAGAGGGAGCTGAGAGCGAACTTCCTCTGGGAGTGCTGAGAATCCATCTGGCGGCATCCATTTCTTCTCGACGGCTTCACGGCTCAGCACGTAGGGCCTTTGGTCCACGGGTTGAATGAGGCTCCAGAAGTATGGATCTCGGAAGTCCTCAGCCTCAACGCCGACGGGCAGGATGTCGCGAGCCTGCTTCTCGAGGCGCCCCAGGAGACGGAAGGCGATTCGGCCCTTGAAGATCTTGCCGTTCAGGAAGTATTCGTGGAAGTAGGGTTTCTGCGCTCCAGTCTGAATTGTGCCATCCTCGACGATGAGGAATACTCCGTACTCGTATCGAGTTGCGCCGACCTGGCCAGGCTCGACTCGGCCCTCGAACTTCATCCAGGGAAGCGGTTCCTTCGCCTTCCTGGAAGCGTACAATTGAGCGGGCCTGACTTGGCCTCCGCGGACTCGGCGGAGTTTAACGCGTCCCTTCTCGAAGTCAATCTTCCAGGCGTCGGAGTTCGCGAACCATTTCTTTGCGTCTGTCAGAGTCTCAACGGATTCTGTGATGACTCCTGGATTCTGGGCTGAAATGGTCCATCCGATCAAGTACTTCTTCTCGGGTCCCTGGAAGCGTAGATCGAGATGCGCGCCTTTTCCGCGGTAGTGGGCATGCATCATGTAGTCGTGTCGTTTGTCCTCGGGCAGATATTCCATGTAGGGATCCGCTTGCTTCTCGAGGCGCCCCTCGGCCTGCTTGTAGAAGAGCTCCTTGAATTCGTCTTCCTCGAGCTCCTCGACCTTGAGCGGCTTGTGTGGGCGCAGGACCAGATCGTAGATTGGGGCGTAGTCCCAATTCGGCCCGTACGGACTTGAGGAGTACTGGGTTTCCTTCCCGCCGAAATTTCGTTCCAGGATACGATCGAGCTTCAATCGCAGCGCAGGATCTAGCCGCAGAATGAATCTGCCTTGTGGATCTCGTTCACAGCGAGCGATTATGTCGATATCATTCGGCTCGCGGTCTGTGTAACCTTCTGCGTGGTAGATGAGGCTGCCCGCGATTGAGATGAATCCAGGAATCCAAATGAACTCGGGGAACTCTACTGTCGCAAGTTGCTTCTTGATCGGCGGAAGCCTGCGGGCCTCCAGAGCTGCCAGACGCTCCATGACCAAGACGGGATCTGGACGACTCTTCTCTGGGACGGGCTCGAGGACCCGCATCACGTAGCCCGTGTAGTACGGATACTCGGGATCCTCGGTCTCGTGGATTATGACCTCTTCCGCCGCGACCCTGAGGATCTCTCCTGCGTTCAGTTTGAGCGTTGTCGCATCACTCGTGCCGATGAACATATACCACTTGTCGCCGTGCTGGCGAGTCTTCTCTCCGATCGCTTTCGCATATTCCACGACGATCGGTCCGACGCCCAGATCGTAGTTGAAGACTGTTGGAATCTTCGTCTGGTTTCGTTGTAGAATGATGCCGTCGATCTCGTATTCGCGTTTGAGTTTGGCCCAAGCCTTATTCTGCGGAGCCTCGTATCGGCTATCGGTCCGCTTGATCATGACGCCCTCTGAGAGCTTCTTGAATTCGAGAAGGTTGAAGGGCACGGCACTAATCTTCTCCATTCTCGAGGCGCTGCGTGATCGTCAACTCTAACATGATGTATGCGGAGAATCCGTTGCGCCAGAGGAAAGCGTAGACTCGTGGGTTATCCGCGCTTACCTCAAGAGTGATCTCGGCCTCGCCCATTGTTCCTATTTCTCCACAAGTCTCTCGATGGCGGCTTCGAACTTCTTGTGACTGCGTGGGATGATGTACGCAAGAGCGTCCTTGCCAGGATCCTCGGAGAGATAATCGGTGAGGAGATGGATATGGTCGGTTCCAGTGAATTCCTTCAGGAATTTGATCCGTTCTGTTAGAGGCTGATCGCGGAGATCCTTGCCGCGGAATTCAAGACAGTCGAAGACCATGAGATGAAGGATCTTGGCGCGTTCAGTCGGGTCGAATTTGCCATTGAGCAGAGCAGTGACCATTGTGCGATGCAGTGCCTCTTTGCTTTCGGGTTCTAGCATGATGGCCTCGGAGTCGAGTCTGAAGTTATCCACCTTCAGGGCCTCGAGCTCTTTGACCTGATGCGGCAGGCGATGGTCGACGCGACGCGGGTAGTCGCTCCAGATCTCTACGCGGCCGTCATGTTTCTGGATCTGGATGCGTTCGCCGTCCCATTTGACTTCGAGCAGGAGCTCGACGCCCTCGGGCTTGAACGCGTCGATCTCCTGGAGATCTGCGAGTTCGAAGATGCGCCAGGCGGGCTTTGCTCGTTCGACGTAGACCTTCTGCATCATTTTGCCGAGCGGGGTCTCCTGGAGGGTATCGTCAAGCGAGTCGTGCATGAAGTGGCGGAAGCCTCTGCGTGCGAGCTCTTGGGCTACGAAGTAGTGGGCGTTCGCGATATCCTCGCGAGTCATGCCGTCCAGCGAATCGCGTTGGGCAAGCGAGCCCCAGAGCTGATGCATTCGCAGGTGCAGATTGAGGACCTGTTTGGTATCCTCGCGTCTGAGTGTCGTGGGATTGATGTCTTTAACTGGGATCTTCTGCATTGGCTGGCTCTCATCGACGTCTTGCGACATCTCGAGAGACATGATCGGTATGCCTTTCCGTATGTAGCGGATCTGGAGCCGATGGGGGAGTTTGAAGTTGGCCACTATCATTTCGATTCGTGATGCGCCTTCGCCTTCGAATTCGGTGGGCTCTGTCACTCGGACATTTCTCAGGTTCCCGATTCTCTCGAGGGCGTCTGAGATCTTCGGATTCTGGGAATGGGTCATGATCCATTTTCCTTTGATCCCCTGGAGCGTCTTGAGGAGCCGTTGGAAGATGGCTCTGGATTCTTCCTCGCTGGCGCCTAAGTAGTGCTGCGGACCTGAGCCAGGACCGCTTACGTACGGTGGATCCAAGTAGAATAGCATGTTCGCCGAGTCATGCGATTGCATGCTTTTCTGGAAATCTTGGCTTGTGATGATCACGTCTTGCAGGCGAGCCTTGTATTCATGGCGCCGCGCATAGAGCAGCGGAGGAATGCCTGATCCGACTCGTTGGGCTTCGGCTGGTGAATAATTGCCTTTGCCCTTGTGGCCTCGATATCCCAAACGGATCAGGTACATGGCGCGGTAGACCTTGTCGAAGTCATTGGCAGGCTTGGATTCGGCGAGCTCTTCAAATTGATTCCTTGAGGGCCGCCAATTCTTCGCCTTTAGACGATCCCAGTCCGATTCCGTTGCATCGCGGAGAAATTTGAGCACGATAGCATAATCGGGGTCCAGATCGTTGAGGATCTCTTTTCCGCTGGGCGGCTTTCCGAAGAAGACGCAGGCCATTCCACAGAAGGGTTCACAGTAAATCTCATGTTCTGGCATCAAATGCACCAATAGCGGCATCAATCTCCGTTTTCCAGATGGATGTTGCAGAGGCGCGGGCAGACGCTCTTCGCTAATGTCGAGTTTGACCACTGGTTCGGCGGTTTGGCCTTTAGCGATCTCCATGCAGGGTCTACTCGATTGAGTTGAGCATCGTCCCTTTCGGGCAGGTCTTGGCTGCAAAGATGCGGGCGGCTACGAGCTCAGGGTGCGCGAGTGAATAGGCCCATATCTTGTAGGTCTGATCGGACCCCGCGCATTTGACCGAGTGCTGTTCTCGTCTGACGATTGGCGCGAGCTGCGCGAGACGCTGGCTTACGACGTCTGGAGGCTCGTTCAGAAGCCTCGCTAGGTAGCGGCCTGTTGCGGGCTTGCGGATCTTTGAGAGCGTTTCCAGGAGCCTTCGATCAAGGCCCGTCAAGCTAGGTTTCAAGTCGTTTCATCTTTTCAGGATGTAGAATCTTGTTGAGCTCAATCGTGATCTCGGCGAGCATACTGTTCATGGATTTGACAGGTCTGCCGAAGACGACTCTGCGGATCGGCTCCGCGTAGAAGCGGTAGCCTTTGTCCACGATCGGGATGACGGTGCCCTTCTTGACCTCGCGTCGAACCACGATCTCGCGAATCCGATCGTTCGGAATAAGCTGCTCTAGTTTGGCGTCGTCAAGGACGATGTCGCCGATGCCTGTGAGCGGGCCTGGCAGCCGCGGGTCTAACTCTTTTGCATCCTTGACGGGACGCCAACGGTCCCGAGGTCGATCTCGCGAAGATGGCCTCATTCAACTATTTCCCAGTGGCAGCGGCACATCACATGCGCAGGCATCTCAGGCAGCGGCTCATCGAGCTCGTACTCGTCCTCGTTCTCGTCGCAGACGGTGCAGACTTTCTCATCGGCCATCGTGACCCAGAGGATCCGTCGCCTTTCCTCGGGAGGCCTTTCGGCTTCGACGACTGTGACGGTTTCACGGACCGCGGTATTCACTGTAGACCATGTGAAATGATGAGCGAGGTCCGAGAGGCGAGCGAGTAGGCCCTGGAGGGTCCGCCAGAATTCCTCGATCGGCATCTTGGATCATCATTCTCGATCTCGCAGACGCGATCTCGCTTCGATGCTTAGGCGATGATCCTGGTGATGTGTGAGAAACTGATCGACGATGCGCTGTGTGAGCGGGTAGCCCGTCGTATTTGGCATTACGCCGATCTGACATGTCTCGTAGAACAGTTTGGTGACTTCCTGGACGAGTATTCTGATCGGCAACGTTTAGGAGCGTCTCACTGAAGTCTAGGCTTGGCTTTGGGCGTCTCCCAGGATTGATCTGAAATCTGTGAGAGCTCCCTCAAGTACCGCGGTTATTCGCCTCAACGCTTCAGGCGGAAGCTCCTTGAGGGATTCGAACCCACGGCGCTCGCGGGCGGGGAGCATGCGCCTGAGCATCTGATTGTATTTCGTGAGGGCGATCTCCTCGAGGGTCGGTCGGTGTTTCGTTATGGTCCCCTCTCCGAGCTTCAGGGCCTCCTCGCGGGTGATCTTCCGATTTCGGTATTGGAGAAGTATCGCGCGAAGCTTTCTTGCGAGGCTGCGTTCCTCTTTGATTGCGAGACGCGTCCAGTCTGGCTCGGTGTGTTCGGGTCCTCCTGGGATCGTGGGCTTCGCCTTAGAGAAAAAACGGCCCTTCTCCAAGATGGCTCCGCTCTCTTCGGAGATGTGGGGCCCTGGAACCCCTCGGGCCTCAGGCGGAGATTCAGCGGGCGGTTTCCCTTCGCCGCTGACGACGAGGTCGCCCGTGTTGGGGTCGATCTTGACCTGGAAGCCTGCCGCAAGCCATCGTTCTGCTGCGCGGGCCCGTATCTCCTGGATCTGTACTTGGCGGAGTTCGTCTCGTAACTCGATATCCTTGAACGTGAGCTCCCAATCGTAGATCTTCATGCGTTCGAGCAGTTGATGATTCAATGCGGAGACGACGCTGCGCTGGATCTCCTGGATAGTGCGGTTTTGGACGTCGAGTTGCATGCGTGGGTTATTGCCTGCGCGTCCGCTCTCGATTATGCTGACGAAGACTGGTGTGACGCCGAAGACGC
>Ga0315279_10005561_pt1 | contig 16285 bp, 16 predicted proteins | sample YL17G06_20_MG_FD_203694 | JGI IMG/M metagenome (GOLD analysis project Ga0315279, IMG submission 203694) | Sediment microbial communities from Yellowstone Lake, YNP, Wyoming, USA - YL17G06_20 | ecosystem: Environmental > Aquatic > Freshwater > Lake > Sediment | place: USA: Wyoming | collected...
CTCCAGCCACCCATGTGCGCGGCGACCATGCAGAGCCTTGGAAATCGCTCATGGACCTTTTTCAGCGCCGGAGGCAGCGCATGATCGGAATGCTCGAATGGTCCGGGATCATGGCCGGCGTGAAACACCACGATCAATCCCGCGGCGCTCAACTGTTCGTACATGGGGAAATAGCGCGGTTCGTCGACCTGGAAATCCTGGTATTCGGGATGCAGCTTGATGCCCTTGACGTCGAGAGATTTCAGGAAAAGGATTTCCGCTTCCGGGTCTTCGGCCCGGGGATGCAGCGTGCCGAACGGGACCGTCCGTTTGGAAAAAAGGTCCGCGCATGAAGCATTGATGCTGCGCACCTGTTCGGGCCGGGTGGCCACCGGCAGCAGGACCGATTGATCGATCCCCGCCGCATCCATTGACGCGAGCAGGCCGCTTTTGGTGCCGTCATGAAAATGCGGCATATTGCCCGATGTCTCGCTGAGCGTTTTCATGGCGCGCTCGGCGAGATGATCGGGGAATATGTGGGTGTGGAAGTCGATGATGCGCATTGGTGCCGAAGGATTAATATCCGCCACGACGCGCTACGGCACCTTTCCCTCATGTCATCTCCCGTTTCATCACCCGCCGCTGGATGAACGGAAATCAGGGCCGGCTATGCTCCCTTGGAAAGTGCCTGTTCAAGCGAATGTGAAACTTTTAAGTCTTTAAAAAGGCCTGCGGGATACAGGTAATCTTCGCCGGATTCATCAACAATCCGAATCTGATGATGTTTTAAAGCTTTAAGGTCAGGAAGGGACTCGTAAATTTTTCTTGTCTCAAGCGAAGCTTCATAGCCCTCGTTTTTCAGGCAGACAACATAGTGACTTTTTAAACGCTCCATGATATTTTAATCCAAGTACCGTTTAATCTTGATTTCCTTTTTTCCTATGCCATGGGCCTCATACCAATGAAGCTCCGCATTTGTAATAAATCCATCTGAAAGCCTGATTCTTGCTATGCCTTTGAGCTTTCGCCATCGTCCAATTCCGTAAATTTTTCACAAGCGCGGTAATTCTCGGATTGAGCTATCAGCAGCAATTATTTCAATTGTGCCAATTTCGCCTAAAAGCGTGAAATTCATCTATGATATAATAATATATTTGCCGCGCAAAGATCAATTGGATTGGATCCGGAATATCCAATATCGCGCTATCCGGCCTTTTCAATATGCCGACTCGCGAGGATTTCCATTCTGCCTGGTTACCGCTTCATCACCCGCCTCAGAATGAACACCAAACCAATCGCAGCCGCAACGGCTGCTTCGCTCCGTTCCCGCCGCGGCCAATGGTTCGGCATTGGACGTTCCGGATTTGGTCGCGCTGCCGTTCTTCAGATTCTTATCCGAACGGCACCATCTCCGAGGAATCATGAAAATGAAACTTCCAGTTTCCTTCCAAAAGCAGCGCCGATTTTTTCCAACGTCTTGATCGTTGGGTTGCATTTTCTAGGATTTTCCAGCCTTTGATATGCCTGATAAGAAATCCCGAGGGAGTGCGCGATTTCGCCTTGGGACTTGCCGGTCCGCAATTTTCGCAGCGTATAGGCTATTTCTAAATGGGGAAGTACGGGGATTTTATAATATCCCTTGCCGGCATGCTCTTTAGGATCAGGAAGAGAAAATCCTCTCTCAAAATCAGATTCCAATGAACCATTTAAGGCTTCTTCGGCATTTTGGATCGCTTGTGAAAGAGTATCTCCATAAGTGTTGATATTAGCGAGTTCAGGAAAAGAGACCAGGTACGCCCCGTCTTTTTTTATTATCGCAGCGCAGTAATGCATGGGTTACCTCCGAGGTATTTCCGCTTGTCTTAAAATCGCTTTAATTAATCCCTTTGGGAGATCTTTGCTGCCGTGAATAGGGACCGGCACTGAGCGTTTTCCTGGCTTGATGAAAATATGATGGCTGCCTTTCACGCGATCCAGCACCCAACCATACTCTTTCAGAACGGCAGATAGATCTTTCCCATTCATACTAATATACAACTTATAGGTTGTATTTACAAGATGTTTTCAAGCATTGATTCTGAAGATATGGCCAACATAATTCAAAAAATGCTGCTAACGCCTCATCACCCGCCTTATCATGAACACCAAACCGAACGCCGCTGCAGCGGCCATCACGACCATCACCACGGGATGCGGCATGCGGCCGCAGCCGCGGCACTCTTCGTCCTGAACGGCCAATGGTTCGGCATCAAACCGTCCGGATTCCGTCCGGTTTGCGGATTCCGGCGCGCCGCCGCGCGCATCCGCCTGCGCGCGTGCATGCCCGGCGATGCGCTCCGCCAGCACGGTGTCGACGGAGCTGGCGAATACCTGATCGCCGGCAGTATCGTTCACGCCGCCGCGAGCCGGCGCCGGCGGTTGATTTCCAGGAGACGGCCGCGCGCTTCGGATGCGAGTCGTTCGTGCTGTTGTTGTTTTACTTTTTGCCATATGTCTTCTTCGCTGAGGGTGAAGAGTTCATGGATCAGTTTTATATAATACGCCGCCGCCCGCGATGAGAGACGGTGCAGAAAAAGAATTTTCCCTTCCACGACCAGTTCGTCGAACACCGCATCCACCGGAATAGCGGTTGCGGTCACGCGGCCGGGGAACAGGGAATTCAGCGCCGCGATATAGGCATTCTGGCGCCGCGTGGCGCGATAAAAATTCGGGATGATGCGGGTGATGCGGCCGGCCTGCGGATAACGCAGGGCGATCATCTTCTCCATTTCAGCAATGCCGTTGACGGCGAATTGTTTGAGCTCCGTGGGCACGAAAATTTCCGAGCAGGCAAGGGCCGCGGCGCCCTGCAGACGGTCCAAGCCGGGCGCATTATCGATGAGTATGAAATCATAGAAGCGGTCCAGTCCGCAGGCGTCAAAGGCGCCGCGCAAACGCATCGGGTCGCCGGCATCGGCGTCGCACAACTCGCGGCAGGCGGCTACAATATGCAGATTTGTCAAGCATGTTTTTCGGACGGATTCCAGAAGACAACGCGGCGCGTCGTCGGGCTGGGCCAGATACACGTCGCGAATCCCGGGCGAACAGACGCCCGCCCCGAGCATGGTGGAGAGGTTATGCTGGCTGTCGTTGTCAACGGCGAGAACACGGAACCCCGACAGCGCGAGCGACTGGGCCGTGCAGCCGGTAAACGTGGTTTTTCCCACACCGCCTTTATGGTTGAGCACGGCAACGATCTTCATGTGGGTTAATCTACGTTTCGGGAAAGCGTGCGATCCACTTCCGCGCATGCGGAATCGAGTTTCAGCCGTTTGCCCAGCGCCGACAATACGGCAAGGTCCCGCGCGTCCTTGATGACGGCGAAATCCGATCCGTCAACTACCAGCACCGCCGGACGCGCGGCCAGCGGCAGGATATCGGTGGCGGCATAGCCGGCCTTGGGAGCGCGCGGCAACCCCGGCAGCACCTCCTTGGGCGGCGTGCAATAGTCTGGCAGATCGTTTTCAATGAGGAGCCCGCACTCGAACACATAGAATCCGGTGTTATACGGCAGATACCAGCGGCCCGTGGGGTCTTTGAGCGCCGAAAGCGACGGCGTGCGCGCTTCTTTTTCTACAATCGCAAGCGTCCGCCGGCGCCGGTTCTTGACTATCGCAAAGGTACCGAACGGGTCCGATGAGGGGAACGACGGCCGCAATACGCCGACGCCAACGCCATCATGACATTTGCCCGCCGCGGCCATTGCGCAGATCAGCGAAGGATCATACAGCGCCGTTGCCTGCAGCACGATGATCTTGCCGCATCCCAGGCCCGCGAGCCACTCAAGCGCCGAAATGCTTTCGCCGGGCAGCGGCGATTTCAATTGCATGAGCGGGCCGCCGGTTTCATCGGGATTCGTTACCGGCACGGGATGACCGTCAACCAGCGTCCAGGCGATTGTGCCGTCCATGGTCAAATGCAGCCGTTCGCTCTGGCGCACAATGCGCACCTGCGGCAGCCCGAAATTGCCGTATGTCTTTAAAACCTTCGGAATGATGCGCGCGGTGGCCGAGTGTTCGGGTCCGGCGGTGACGATGACCGGGACGGTGATCCCGGCGGACCGGCAGAGCCGCGCCACGACGGCCAGGTTGACATGAAGCGCACCATACCGCTCGAACAGGCCGGGCAGCGGATGGGTGGCTTTGGTGAAGTCGACCAGATTGCCCGGCGGCACGCCCTGTTCCAGCAGGCTCAAACGCAGCCGTTCGCCTTCGCCGCCGGCCATGAACACGATGGCGCAGCCGGCGCAATCAGCCGCTGTGCCATGCATCTCCTCGCAGCGTATCAGCGGAGGCCATGCGATGGCGCTGCGGGATAGACGTTCCCGCGCAGCCGACATGTTCCTCTGTGCCTGTTCGCAAAGCCGTTTATGCAGGCGATACCGTTCGGGGGGAAACCGGCCGTTTAATTCATCCAGCAGGCGGTCCTGTTGCGTGGGCGACAAGGCATTAAAATCATGGATGCATCGGCGCGCGAGGCTGAAGGTCCAGCGGGACACGGATCTCCTTTGGCATGGAATGATCGGCGGTTTAACAGCGCAATAAAATATATCACTGAATCCGCCGGCATCCTGCGTGATGCGCGCATGCAATAAAAAAGGCGGGTCCTTTGACCCGCCTTCATGGAATACCCGCCGGATTCAGAACTATCCACCCAGCAATTTGAGCACGGACGAAGGCACCATGTTCGACTGCGCAAGCATCGCCGTGGCCGATTGGGTCAGGATCTGGCTTCGGGTGAAGTTGGTCGACTCTGTCGCAAAATCAACGTCCCGGATCATGGATTCCGCCGCCGACTGGTTGGTTTCGGCGATGATCAGGTTATTGATGGCATGCTCAAGACGGTTGACGAATGCGCCGATATTTGCGCGCATCGAGTTGACGCTGTCGATGGCCGAATCGATCGCGCTGACGGCGGTGACCGCTGCTGTTTGCGTAGAGACACTCGATGCGTTCACCGACAGCTGCTGGGCCGACAACGTTGCGATCGTTACCGTAATGCTGTCCGTGCCCACCGTATTGTTTGCGTCGATCCACAGCACCGAGCCGCTGCCGGCCGTAGCGGTGGAAATACCAAAACGCGTGCTGGCGCTCGAAATCAGGCCCATGCCATTGTAGTTCGTCACATTGGCGATGCGGTCGATTTCGCTTTTCAGGTTTGTAAATTCGGCATTGGTATACGCGCGTTCGGTGGACGTGAGCGTATCGTTGGCCGACTGGATGGCCAGCTCGCGCATGCGCTGCAGGATGGACGAGACCTCATTGGCCGCGCCTTCGGCGATCTGCATGGCGGAAATGCCGTCCTGCGCGTTGCGCTGCGCCTGGGATGCGCCAAGGATCTGCGTGCGAAGGTTTTCCGACACGCCGAGTCCCGCCGCATCGTCGCTGGCACGGTTGATTCGCAAACCGGTGGAGAGCCGTTCCAGGGACTTGCTCATGTCTCGGTTGACATGGTACAAAGCTCCCTGGGTGATCATTGCGGAAATGTTGTGGTTGATACGCATTACAAAAACCTCCCTGTGGTGAATGTAAGATTAACTTCCATTGTCAATCTTCAGAAAACGATGGTCTCGCGCCTACCTCCTTTCGGGATGCTGCGCAGGGAGATTGGGAAATTGCCGTTTCCAATTCCCGCGCGGATCCAAAAAACCCTATTTGATATATCGGTATGCTGCGGAATAACTTTAGCGGTATTTTCCAGCAATGGCGCAAGCGATTGATTCCTATGGGGATCGAAAATCCGGCATTTCACGGAGTTGGAGGGCCTAAGAATAGCGAATAGGGTCGGACTGTTGCCCGACCCTATTCGCTATTGTTCCTTCGCGCATCGGCAAAAAACGATCTAATCAGCTCGGAGCACTGATCGGCACAAACGCCGGTGACGATCTTCGGGAACCTTTTATATGCGCGTTCGATCTCCTGGCGGTAAAAAAACGTCTCGATGGCGCCCAGACGCGGATCGGCGCAGGCATAAACGATGCATTCGACGCGCGACTGCATGGCGGCGCCCAGGCACATGAGGCACGGCTCCAGCGTCACATAGAGTGTACATCCGTCAAGACGCCACGCGGCCAGCGAATTGGCCGCGGCGCCCAGGGCGATGATTTCGGCATGGGCCGTGGCGTCACCGAGCTTTTCGATGCGGTTGTAACCGCGGCCAAGCATCCGGCCGTCCTTGACCACCACCGCCCCCACGGGCACTTCGCCTTCGTCAAAGGCCTTGAGCGCCTCCTGATAGGCCAGATTCATGCAGCGTTCATGGTCCATGGTTCAGCGCGTATGATTGACAAGGTGATAGAGTTCAAGCAGACGCGGCACTTCGCGCTCAAAATCGCGCAGGTAAAGGCTGTTGGGCCCGTCGCACAGCGCGCGCGCCGGGTCGGGGTGCACCTCGCAGAATAGACCGTCGACGCCGGCGGCTATGGCGGCGCGGGCAAGAGGAATGGCGAACCGGCGCATGCCGCCCGATGAGCCGCCTTCGGCGCCGGGCATCTGCACGCTGTGCGTGGCGTCGAACACCGCCGGCGGACCCAGCTCCTTCATGGCCAGCATGCCGGCAAAATCGACCACCAGCCGGTTATAGCCGAAAAAGGTGCCGCGCTCGGTGAGCCATACCGATTTTCCGGCCTTCTTCATGGCAAAACGCATGTCCTGCGGGGCCATGAACTGCCCCTTCTTGATATTCACGATCCGTCCGGTTTTTGCCGCGGCGCGCAGCAGGTCGGTCTGACGGCATAAAAACGCCGGGATCTGCAGCACGTCGGCGACCTGCGACACCGCGCGCGCATCGTGCGCCGCATGAATGTCGGTGAGCACCGGCAGGCCGGTCGTTTGCTTGACTTTAGCAAGTATCGCCAGGCCTTTCTCGATCCCGGGGCCGCGAAACGAATCAGCCGACGTCCGGTTGGCCTTGTCGTAGGAGGCCTTGAAGATGATGTCGACTTCGCAGGCGTCCGAAAGACGGGCAAGTCGCTCGGCGATCCGCAGGCAGAGCTTTTCCGATTCAATGACGCACGGTCCGGCGATGAAAAACGGTCCGACTCTTTTGCCGTCGTCCCGGGCGTATTTGAAAAATGAGGCGCTGGCTTTCATGTGCCGCCTTTCAGGAAGGGCGATATCGGCAGCCGATATCGCGGTGGATGAAAAAATAGATATTGGAAATGCCGTGAGTCTTGATTCACCGGGACCAGTCCCTCCATATTGACTGTCATGCCCCGCTCAACCTATTTTTCAAACCTGTTTTGCGCAAAAAACGTCATCGTTAATCCATAAATTTACCCTAACCGCGTGGAGGATTTCATGGCTATCAAAGTCGGCATCAATGGTTTCGGCCGCATCGGACGCCTGGTGTTCCAGGCCATCTGCGATCAGGGCCTTTTAGGCAAGGAGATCGACGTCGTAGCGGCGGTCGATATCTCCACCGATGCGGAATATTTCGCCTACCAGATGAAATACGACACCATTCACGGCAAATTCAAACATGATGTCAAGGTTGAAAAGAGCGACGCTTCAAAAGAAGAGGCTGACATTCTCGTTGTCAATGGCAACAAAACAAAATGCATCATGGCCACCAAATCACCCGCCGAACTGCCCTGGAAGGCGCTGGGCGTGGACTATGTCATAGAATCAACCGGCCTGTTTACCGATTCTGAAAAAGCCAAAGGGCATCTCGCGGCGGGCGCGAAAAAGGTCATCATCTCGGCCCCGGGCAAAGGCGAAGTCAAAACCATCGTCATGGGCGTCAACGAACAGGAATATGACGCGGCAAAACACAACATCGTCTCCAACGCCTCGTGCACAACCAATTGCCTGGCGCCGGTCGTTCATGTGATCCTGAAAGAAGGTTTCGGCATCGAAACCGGACTCATGACCACGATCCATTCATATACCGCCACCCAGAAGGTTGTTGACGGCCCGTCTAAAAAAGACTGGCGCGGAGGCCGCGCCGCGGCCCTGAATATTATTCCGTCCACCACCGGCGCTGCCAAAGCCGTGGGCGAAGTGCTTCCCGCCACCAAAGGCAAGCTGACCGGTATGGCATTTCGCGTGCCCACGCCCGATGTGTCGGTTGTCGATCTGGTTTTTCGCACCGTCAAAGACACCTCGATCGAAGAGATCGATGCGGCGCTTAAAAAAGCCAGCCAGACCTATCTCAAAGGCTATCTGGGCGTCACCGACGAAGAGCTCGTGTCCAGCGATTTTATCCACGATGCACGCTCATCGATCTATGATTCGCTGGCCACGCTGCAGAACAACCTGAAGGGTGAAAAGCGTTTCTTCAAGGTCGTGAGCTGGTACGACAACGAATGGGGCTACTCCAACCGCGTTGTCGACCTTGTCCGGTACATGGCGAAGAAATAAAGCGGCGCGCCCGCCATTGCATGACAGGCGGAGGACAACCTCCGCCTTTTCTTTGGAACCGGGCCCTTGAAACAGAATTGACAAGGAGGTATTATGCCGATTGCGAAAAAAACGGTCCGCGATGTGGATTTTGCCGGAAAGCGCGTTATCATGCGCGTGGATTTCAACGTGCCCATGAAGGAGGGCGCGGTGCAGGACGATACGCGCATCAGGGCCGCGCTCCCGAGCATCCGATATATACTTGACAAGGGCGCTAAAAGCCTGGTGCTCATGTCCCATCTTGGAGACCCGAAAAAGGACGCCCAGAAGGCCCGTGAGAAGGCGGAAAAAGACGGCAAGCCATTTGATGAACAGAAATTCATCGACGGCAAATGCAAAATGGCGCCGGTGGCCGCCCGGTGCGCGGAGCTGCTGGGCAAACCCGTGCGCATGGCAACCGGCTGCATCGACGACGCCACGCAGAAAGCGGCGGCGGCTCTCACCGCCGGCGCGGTGCTGATGCTCGAAAACACCCGTTTTGACAAAGGCGAAACATCCAAAGACGCGGCCGAACGCGAAAAAATGGCGAAAATTCTGGCATCCTGCGGCGATATTTATGTCAACGACGCCTTCGGCACCGCGCACCGCGCCCATGCCTCCACCACCGATATCGCGCGGTTCATGCCCGTTGCGGTCGCCGGCTTTCTCATGGAAAAAGAGTTGGAATTCCTTGATGAAAAGATCGTAAAGAACCCGGCCAAGCCCTTTGTGGCCATTGTAGGCGGCGCAAAAGTCTCATCCAAAATCGCCGTGCTCGAAAGTCTTCTGGCGAAAGTCAATACCATCATCATCGGCGGCGGCATGGCCTATACGTTCTTGAAAGCCAAGGGCATGGGCATCGGAAAATCGCTGGTTGAGGATGATCAGATAGCGACCGCAAAGGGAATTCTCGTCAAGGCCGCGGAGAAAAAGGTCGGCTTCATGCTGCCGATCGATCATGTAGTGACTCAGGAATTCTCCGCCGAAGCAGCATCTAAAATCGTTACCGGCGAAGCAATCGCGGACGGCTGGCTGGGCATGGATATAGGCCCGGCCACGATCGCCGCATATACGAATGCGCTCAAAGCCGCTAAAACCGTCTTCTGGAACGGCCCCATGGGTGTTTTTGAATTCCCGAAATTCGCTGAAGGGACCAATTCCATAGCAAAGGCGCTGGCAGGACTTTCGGGCGCCATCACGGTCATCGGCGGCGGAGACTCGGTATCGGCCGTGAACAAGGCCGGGGTTGCCGCTAAAATGTCGCATATTTCCACCGGCGGCGGCGCAAGCCTGGAGCTGGTTGAAGGCAAGGTGTTGCCCGGGGTCAAGGCGCTCAACGATAAATAAGCCGGCGCCCCCGGCGCCGGAGACAAATAGTATTTTTATCCGGTTTCTAGCCGGAGTTCATTTCTCGAAGGAATTTCGATGCCAAGGAAAAAATTCATTGCGGGCAACTGGAAGATGAATACCACGCTGCCCGAAGCCGTGGAACTTGCTAAAGCGGTCGTGGCGAAAGTCGGCGCTAATGTGTCGGATGTCGACGTCGCGGTCTGTCCGCCGTATATCAGCCTTGCGGCTGTTGCCGAAGTCGTGAAAGGCACCAGCATCAGGCTGGGAGCGCAGGATGTCCACTGGGAACCCAAAGGCGCTTTTACGGGCAAAGTCAGTTGCGCCATGCTTAAAAGCGTGGGATGCACCTATGTGATCATCGGGCATTCCGAGCAGCGCCAGTATTTCAATGAAACCGATGGCACGGTTAATAAAAAAGCCAAGGCGGCTCTTGGCGCGGGCCTATTGCCGATACTCTGCGTTGGTGAGATGCTGGAAGAACGGAAATCGGGCAAGCTCTTTGATGTTGTCGAACGCCAGACGCGCGGTGCATTTGACGGGATTTCCAAGGCCGATGCTGCCAAATGCACCATAGCCTACGAACCGGTCTGGGCGATCGGCACCGGCGAAACCGCAACGCCCCAGCAAGCCAATGAAATGCATCTGTTCGTTCGCAAACTTGTTACCCGGCTCTACGATGAACCGGTCGCAGCCGCGATGCGCATCCAATACGGTGGAAGCATGAAGCCGGAGAATGCAAAAGAGCTTTTAGCGCTTTCGGATGTTGACGGCGGTCTGATTGGCGGAGCTGCGCTGAAAGCGGATGATTTCAGCAGAATCGTATATCCTAAATAAGGACGGTCTATATGCTGCTTGGATTGCTGCTGGCTGTGTATGTGTTTGTATGCATTGTTCTATGCCTGCTTGTGCTCATACAATCCGATAAAGGCGGCGGAATTTCGGGCGCGATCGGAGGCGGCTTAGGAGGAGTGAATACCCTCCTGGGCACCACAGACACGGCCAATATTCTTACTCGGCTTACCACGGGTTTTGCGATCGCATTCATGGTGCTGTGCATCAGCATCGCCTTTCTGCTGCCGCACCTGGCGTCGGCAAAACAGCGTTCGCTTCTCAAGCAGCGTGCAGTAACGGCGCAGAATGATTTTTCTCCGGCGTCTGTTCTGCAGAACCAGCCTATGCCGATAGCTCCGGCCGGCGGCAATGCGGGAACGGCGCAAGACCCATTGGCGCCGCCTGCCGCGCCGGCATCGCCCATCGTGCCGCCGCCTCCGGCGCCGGTTGAATGACGGCGTTTCCGCATTTGTTGATCTGATCTTTTACATTCGCGGCCATGGTGGAATTGGTAGACACGCATGTTTGAGGGGCATGTGGGAGTAATCCTGTGCAGGTTCAAGTCCTGCTGGCCGCAATTCTTCCTCTCCTTCTTTTCGTGCTCGTACTCTTAATCGTACTCGAACATCCGTTCTGTAAACCACTATGCTCTCCCCAAACCCGCCTTGCGCGGTCCGCACCCTTCCGCTATTTTTAATGGTCCATGAACCTGATCTTTTTTTCCGCCCATACCTTTCTCATCAAGGAAATCATCAACGCCCTTTCGCGGCGGCGTGATATCCCCTCGACGGTTGTGGAGCTGCCGGAACGGCTGCCGGCAGAGGCGGCCGCTGATGTTTTCGAGCACATCAAACCGCGTTTGCCGGCCATCGTGCTCTCCATCAATAACGCCGGCTACGATTACGAAGGCGCGCTGAGCGACCTGCTTGCGTCATCAGGTTCGTATGCCGTCAACTGGTTCACCGACCATCCGTTCTATGAGGAGGTGCGCTGGGGACGGCGCCGCCCGAACCCGCGCAACCGGCTTGATTTCGTCACCGAAAACGCATTCGTGGGTCCGATGAACGCGGCGGGCATCAACGCCCGCTTCCTGCCGCTGGCAACGGACCCCGCGTATTTCAGCGCGGACGGCGCGATGGAATATGCGCGCGATATCGCCTTCGTGGGCAACTCGAGCCTGGAATTCATGGACGCGCTGTTTACCGATGACCTGTCCCGGAAACTCGAGCGGTTCGCCGGACTCATCAACCGCTGTAAAGACCGGCATTGCGCGGACCCGCGCTTTGATATCGCCGCCTGGCTGCGCGCCAATCCCTCCCTGTGGCGCGATCAGACGACCGTGGCGGCGGACCTGTTCGTCTTTCTCATAGAATGGATGGCGGGCTACCTGTATCGCCGCGATTTCATCGTCGCTGTTTCCCGGCGCTACGGCAAACGGTTCACCTGTTTCGGCGACATCTACTGGACCAGGTTCATCACTGATTCACATGTGTCAACCGACGCCTGCTATTATACGAACTTGTGCGCCTATTACCGGTCCACGCGCATCAACCTGAACCTGAACCGCATCCAGGTCCCCACCTCGTTTACGCAGCGCATTTTCGATTGCAAGGCCGCCGGCGCCTTTCTGCTCACCGAAAAGCGGGCGCTCAACAGCCGTTTTTTTATTGTCGATGGGCCGCAGCGCGAATTCGTTGAATTCGGATCCATGGACGAATGCGCGCGTCTGATCGATTATTATCTGGCTCATGACGAGGAGCGGGAGTGCATTGCCCGGGCAGGCCGGGAAAGAGTGTTGCGGGAACATACGTATGATTGCAGGATCGATACCATGCTGCAGACCTGCGCGGAAGCATGGGGCATCTGAACCGTCCGGGGAATTCCTGAAAAGAAAGCGCCGATGATCAACCTGAAAAACCTGTCCTTCGCCGAACTCAAGGAGCAGATGGCGGCGCAGAATGAACCGGCGTTCCGAGCCCGGCAGGTATTCAAATGGATGTACCAGAAACGGCTTTCGTCATTTGACGGCATGGATAATATCCCCAAGACCAGCCGCGCGAAGTTCGGCGAATCGTTCGGCATCACCAAGCTCCCGGTCACCGCGGTCCTGGAATCCGCGCGCCGCGATGCCGTCAAGTTCGGCTTTTCCGTCGACGGCGGCGCGGTCATCGAAAGCGTGCTGCTGTACGACGATGACCGGCGCACCGCCTGCATCTCATCGCAGCTGGGCTGCGGTCTGGGCTGCGTATTCTGCGCCACCGGCAAAACGGGCCTTGTCCGCAACCTGACGCAGGCGGAGATCATCGGCCAGCTTATCGGGATGAATGATTATCTTTCGTCAAAACAGGACAAACCGGTCACCAACATCGTCTTCATGGGCATGGGCGAAGCGCTCTCGAATTTCGATACCTTTCGCGGGGCCATCGATATCATCATGTCGGAAGATGCGTTCTGCATCGGCGGCCGGCGCATTACGGTATCCACCGCGGGCGTTGTTCCGTCCATCGAACGGCTCATGCAGGAAAACCTTACGATCGGCCTGGCCATATCGCTCAACGCGTATTCGGATGAAAAGCGCAGCGCCATCATGCCGATCAACCGGAAATATCCCATTGCGCAACTGGTCGACGCGGCGCGCCGCTATTTTGAAAAGACCGGCAGGCGAGTCACGTTTGAATATGTTCTTGTCGAAGGAGAAAACGATACGCGCGAAGCGGCCGATGCGCTTGAGCGCCTGCTTAAAAACCTGCCCTGCAAAATCAATCTGATTCCGATCAATCCCGGCGGCGGAGAGCGCGAATTCAAAGCCCCATCCGAGGCCGCGGTCAATGCGTTTTGCGAGGAACTGTTTCGCCGCGGAATGACGGCAACCCTCCGAAAAAGCCGCGGCCGGGATATTTCCGGCGCATGCGGCCAGCTTGGCGCTCGATTTAATGCGGCATCCGGAGCTGAAGACACCAGAAGCGAGATGCGCCGATAACCCATTGATCCAGCTATAATTGCATTGCAATTTGCGCTCTCGAAAGCCGGCAAACCCCCTATTTACACGCTCAAAATCAGCGATGATAATCACAAACTTCTAAAGTGCTGATTTCAGGATTCCGATAACCTAAGATGAAACACTTGAAAAATCGAAAGGAGGTGCATGGAAGTCTGAGGTAATACTGCTACGGTTTCGGTTTCTTCTCTTAATGGCATGGAAGCCAAAGGTACGAATCACAAAACAAGGAGGTTTCTGGTATGCGCATCAATCATAACATTCCCGCAATGATCACCCAGGGTTCGCTCTTTACTGTCAACCGCGAACTGGGAAAATCACTCGAAAAATTGTCAACAGGCCTTCGCATCAACCGCGCTGCCGATGATGCCGCCGGTCTTGGTGTGTCGGAAAACCTGCGTACACAGGTGCACGGTACCGCGCAGGCTTCACGTAATGCGCAAGACGGCATCGCCGCGATAACCATCGCGGAAGGCGCCGCCAATGAAGTTTCCGCGGTCCTGCAGCGTATGCGCGAACTGGCCATCCAGACCGCCAACGACACTCTGACGTCGACGGAACGCGCGTATGCGAACGCCGAATTCCAGCATCTCAACCTGGAAATTGACCGTATCGCCAAAGTGACCAACTACAACGGTATGGGTCTGATTTCCAGCGACAGCACGCGTTTTGGCATCTCCACCGGTACGGCCGGCAGCGGCTCGGTCCTTTGGATCGACGCCAACAACACCGTGGGTACGGACAGCATTACCGTAACGATCGCCACGCTTAACTCCAACAAGCTGAGCGTCGATACATTAGTCCTCACCACGCAAGCCTCGTCGGTGACCGCGGTCTCGCGTCTCGATGCGGCGATCGACAGCGTCAACAACATGCGGTCCAACATGGGTGCGTTCGTCAACCGGTTGGAACATGCGATCAACAACCTGCTCATCAGCAATACCAACCAGCAGGCTGCCGAATCGCTCATCCGCGATGTGAACTTTGCGGAGGAAAGCACGCGCTACACGAGGAACCAGATCCTCATGCAGTCGGGCACGGCCATGCTGGCCCAGGCGAATGTGGTGCCGCAAAGCGTGCTGCAGTTGCTCGGACGTTAATAGCGATCCTATTGACGGGCGAAAAGGAAGCGGGAAACCGCTTCCTTTTTTTTAGCGCACGCACCATAATGAAAGAAGGCCGGATCGAGCGATCCGGCCTTCTTTCATGCGTTCGGGCGAAACGGCATTCAGGCGGCGGGCGGAGGCGCCGGCTCCTGCAGCCCGCTGATCGAATCAACGATCCTGAATGCGCGGTCGAGATTGCTGTTTTTAAAGAGATCGAGGATGAAACCGGGCGGAATGACGAACGAAAGGTCTTTGCCGTTTTCCTTATAGATCTTCCATATGTAAACAAATACGCCCAGCCAGTGGCTGTCGATATAATCGATGCGGCTCAGGTCCACGGCCACGCGCGGGAATTTCTTTTTGGCCAGCGACTCGAGCTTGTGCGAAAGTTTGATGGCGTCCTCGCTGTTGACCTTGCCGTGGACTTCCAGGACCGGAATGTCGTTATACCGTCTGATTTTGACCTTGACGCCCATAGGTGGTTCTCCGGTGCCGGAGCCTGATGTCGATGATGGCAATAATCCGGCTGCTATATTATATATTGGATTATAGAAAAGGTAAAGGGGGTGTACTGGTTTTCGACGGGGAGCATGAATCTGAAGCAGCATGCCGAGGATCATCGGTTGGCCTCGTTAAATATCCGATGACTTTTATAACTGCCGAAGATTATTCTTATGCAGTTGCTGCCTGATTGAAAGGCGGCGAATCCGGACGGTAATGCGCCGTTATCGGCCGGATCAAAGCAGGCGCTGGCGCGTTGGGGTGCATCGACCGACGCGTGAGATCAGATGCTGGCCGTTGCGCGGACCTGTCATTCGTTCCGCGCAATAGCGAGACCAAACGAATGACTGAGCATGGAGCGGCTTTGGTGGATTTCTCTTCGGACAGGGGTTCGACTCCCCTCACCTCCACTTCCCTTTTTTCAACAAATGGCCGGTTCACTCGAATCGGCCATTTTTATTGCATAACTCACTGAAATACTACAGATTACAACCTCCTCGTTACTTCCCATTGTTTCTCGTCAAAACAATCATTTCTCGTTGTTTATGTCCCAACTGTGGCCCACTTTTTAAAAAGTTTCTTCTTTTATGGCCCACTTTCATTTATATTACGAAGGACAGTATTTCTACTGGGCCAAGGAGAGTTCTTATGGCGTTCATATTCAAGCGCGGGGACCGGTGGTACATCAGGTACAAAGACGAGGCTGGCGAGTGGCATAAGGTTTCTTGCGGGGAGAATGGAAAGAAGGCGGACGCTGAATATCTTGCGAGTCAGTATACGAACAAAGAAATGAATCGACGCTTCACTACGCCTGTGCGGGTCGTTGAGCAGGATATCCAGAAAGCCCTTGAGATTTTCAGGGACCAAAAACTTCGCGAAGGGGTCAACGCCGGCAAGGAGGAAAGTTCGATAAACCGGGAACAGACGATTGCGAATATTTTCCTGAATTTCCTGAAAGAGGAAGCCCTCACCAAATTCAAGGAAATAGATGAAGGAACAATCCGAAAGTTTGCCGACATGCGACTCAAGCAGGGATGCCAGGCGAACACCAGAATCAAAGACCGCCGCGTCGTCTACAATTTCTTCAAATGGGCTATGGAGCG
>Ga0315279_10005563_pt1 | contig 16284 bp, 14 predicted proteins | sample YL17G06_20_MG_FD_203694 | JGI IMG/M metagenome (GOLD analysis project Ga0315279, IMG submission 203694) | Sediment microbial communities from Yellowstone Lake, YNP, Wyoming, USA - YL17G06_20 | ecosystem: Environmental > Aquatic > Freshwater > Lake > Sediment | place: USA: Wyoming | collected...
CTGGTATCTCTACCATAACCATTCTACAGGAAAAGCGGCTGAATATGCAAGAGATTTTTACATATTTTTAATGATTTTTCTGATTTTTGTTTGATTCTGGGGACCAAGCGGAAAACGCTTGCCGGGGCTGGATTTGGCAGGATTGAAAAGGCCCGAATTGGGTTTTTTGCTTGGTTTGTGGGGGTTGTTGGGTTAATATGGCTGCAATGAAGAAGATACTTGCCGATAGGACAAGCACGATAGATGCCAGCGGAATAAGGAGGGTTTTTGCGCTGGGGGCGGCGATGAAGGACCCTGTGGATTTTTCGATAGGGCAGCCGGACTTTGAGACGCCGCAGGCGCTTAAAGAAGAGGCGATAAAGGCAATTAAGGCGGGGCAGAATAAGTATTCGCAGACGGCGGGGGATGGTGTGCTGCGGGAGAAGATAGGAGAGCAGGTAAGGAAAGAGTTCGGCTGGGCGAAGCCGGCAGTGCTGGTTACGAGCGGCGTGAGCGGGGGGCTGCTCCTGGCGTTTTTATCGCTTATCAATCCCGGCGATGAGGTCATTATACCTGACCCATACTTTGTGATTTACAAGCATGTGGTCAATATGCTGGGCGGCAGATGCATCTTTGTTGACAGTTACCCGGAATTTCGGCTGCCGGTTGAGAAAATTGCGGAGGCGATAACGGCGAAGACCAAAATGATTATTGTCAATTCGCCCTGCAATCCGAGCGGTGCGGTGTATTTGCAGCGGGAGATAAAGGCGCTGGCGGAGATTGCGGCGGAAAAAGATATTGTGGTTATAAGCGACCAAATATATGAGAAATTCTGCTACGACGGCGGATACACGAGCATAGGTAGTTATTACAAAAAGACGCTGCTGCTGCGGGGTTTCGGCAAGAGTTATGCGATGACGGGGTGGCGGCTGGGATATGCTGCGGCTGATGAGTGTTTAGCAAGCGTGATTGAGGAGATGACAAAGATACAGCAGTACACTTTTGTCTGTGCGCCGACGCCTTTTCAGAAGGCGGCGATTGCGGCGATGGATTATGATACGAGCGAGTTTGTCGCTGCATATAGAAAAAAGCGGGACCTGCTGTACGCAGGATTGAAGGACAAGTTCGAGCTTGTCAAGCCGAGCGGGGCGTTTTATGCGTTCGTTAAGGCGCCAAGCCGAGGCAACGCAACAGAATTTGTCGAAAAGGCAATCAAGAACGAGGTGCTTATCATACCTGGAAGCGTTTTTAGCGAAAAGGACACGCACTTCAGGATAAGCTACGCGACCAGTGACGAGAAGATTCGGCGGGGTGTGGAGATTTTGTGCAAGCTCGTGTAATAAACGAAAAGTGCTTTGTAGAAAACTTCACATAATGTCATCCTGGGCCCACCTGTGGTGGGCGAAGGATCTGGCGCAGGGAGCAAGACGAACTGTTCCAGCAGTAAGGCCAGATTCTTCACTTCGTTCAGAATGACAATTTTCACGTGTTTTCTACAAAGCAAACTAAAATCGCAAAACTTAAAGTGTAAAACTGACGGGTTTCATCGTTTTTTGAGCTGCCAACGCTGCTGGGGCTTTGTCCTTGACGGGGTGGGTGAAAGCGGATAAAACTGCCTTAAGGTCGATACTATATGGGGACCTGGGTCTGTTGGTCCGTAACCAGGGGCTGGCGTCCTTTGCATTTTTGAACTGCCGCATTTATCAGGAGTTGATATGCCAATAAGGGATATGGTTTTCGGCATAATAGGGGGGCTGGGCCTATTTTTGTTTGGAATGGTGCTGATGTCGGAGGGGCTTAAGAAGGCGGCGGGGCATAAACTCAAAAAAGTTCTGGAGTCAATGACGAAGAGGATTTTTATTGGGTTTCTTGTGGGCGCTGGGGTCACGGCGATAATTCAAGCCAGCGGGGCGACAACGGTAATGGTTATTGGGCTTGTCAATGCGGGACTATTGACGCTGAGGCAGTCGATAGGCGTGATTATAGGTGCGAATGTCGGGACGACGATGACCGCCTGGTTAGTATCGATATCGGGGCTGAGTTCGCTTAACATCTCGCTGTATGCGATGCCGGCTGTGGGGATAGGATTTTTGCTGCAGATAGGCGGCAGAAGCCGGGGAATGAAGAGCTTAGGGCAAGTGCTATTGGGATTGGGGATATTGTTCTTAGGTATTGATTTTATGAAGAATGCCTTTGAGCCCCTGGAGAAGAGCACGAAGGTACAGGAGCTTTTTGTTTCTGTCGGCCACAGGCCGCTATTGGCTCTTTTGATTGGGATGGGGCTGACAATACTGGTTCAGAGCAGCTCGGCGGCCATTGCAATTGTGCAGTTACTTGCAATGGGAGGGGCGTTTGGAACTAATTGGCAGATGGCTTTGGATGTTGCGATACCATTTGTCCTGGGCAGCAACATAGGGACAACAATTACCGCTCAGATTGCGGCGATTCAGGCGAATCGCATGGCCAAACGCACTGCGTGGGTGCACACGATGTTCAATGTTCTTGGCAGCGCCATCGCGTATCCGTTTGTTTGTCTTGGTTGGTACGGTGCATTAGTCGAGATGATTACTCCGTGGCATTTAGGACCGCAGACTGTGGCGGCGAGTATTGCAGTCGCACACACGGTTTTTAATGCAGCCAATTCGGGTATATTCCTGCCTCTGGCAGGGGTATTGGAAAAGGCAGTAATGGTGCTGGTGCCGGAGAAGGCGACTGAGGCGGCGATTCGGCCGGTTATGCTTGAGAAGCGGCTGCTCGATACGCCGGAAGTAGCGCTGGAGTACGTGAGGCGAGAGATTGCACGAATGGCAAAGACGGCGAAAATGGCGCTGACACATTCACTGATAGCGATTATGGAAGACAACAGGAAGGAATTGAAGCCGGTAGAAGAAATAGAGGACTTTATAGATTCATTTCAGCTTGAAATCACATCGTATCTTACGGAGCTGTTAAAGAGGCATCCGTCGGAGGAGGTAGCTGTTGAGCTGCCGGTGCTTTTGCACGCGGTCAACGACCTTGAGCGTATCGGCGACCATTCGGTCAATATCGCTGAGATTGCGCAGCGGAAGCTGGACCAGAGGCTGGTTTTCAGCGACCGGGCGAAGGCGGAGGCCGAGGAGCTGAGGAAAGAATCGGCTGAGATGTTTGATGATGTTATAACGGCGTTAGAGAATAACGACACCGCTGCTGCCAAGGCGGCGCTGGTGATTGAAAATAAGCTCAACAGGATGCAGATAGATTTCAGGCGAAGTCACGTGAATCGGATGAGTGAGGGTATGTGCGGCGCCGAGGCGGGCCTTATATTTATCGATTTGGTGGACAATGTCGAGAAGGTTGGCGACCACCTGACCAACATCGCCCAGGCGGTGATAGGCGGGCTGCAGTGGATGGGGATAGAGCCGAGGGTTTTGCCTGAATTTTAGCAGGGTATTGCGGAACGGGCTGGAGGGAGGTAATCTATTGTTATGAAGACCAGGTTGCGAATGGCGGTAACTATCCTGCCGGGCCTGCTGCTATTATTTGCGGTGTCCGCGAGGAGCACTGAGCCGAATGCTATACAGATGGACCGTGCGGCTGCAAAGGCGGCGGTAATAACCTGTAAGGGGATGATTGACGATGGGCTGTTTAAGTCCATCAAGCGGCGGACACAAAGCGCTCTGGATGGAGGGGCGAATTATCTAATCTACGAGATAGGGACGTATGGCGGGCTTGTAGAGTCGGCTGACGACATTTCCAAGTATCTGATACTTGAGGTGGGCAAGAAGGTCCGCACGGTGGCATATATCACGAGCGAGGCGATATCGGCGGGGGCTCTGGTGAGCGTGTCCTGCCGGGACATCATAATGCGGGAGAATACGACGATAGGGGACTGCGCTCCGATTGCGATTGGCGGCAAGCTTGAGGGTGTGGAGCGGGAGAAGGCGGAGAGTTTTGTGCGTGCGGCATTTATGCGGGCCGCGGAGGCGAACGGCTACCCGGCGGTGCTGCTTAAGGCAATGGTAAGTATGCAGACGGAGGTTTACAGGGTAAAGAATTCAGAAAGCGGCGGTTATGAATTTTTTGAAAGCGACAAACTTCCGACTGACCCAAATAAATACGAGCTTGCCAAAAAGGAATTGGTTGTAAGGAACGATGAGCTGCTGACGCTGACGGCTTCGAAGGCGCACGAATATGGCATAGCGAGGGCGCAGGTTAAGGACCTGGCGGGTGCGCTGGAATTTTTGGCCAAGCGAGACGGCGTAAGTTTTGTTGGCGGGCCGATGAAGCTGCCGACCAACTGGTCGGAGGAAATGGTGCGGTGGCTGAATTCGCCGGCGGTAATGGCTGTGCTTGTGATGCTTGCGCTGCTCGGGGTCTATGTTGAATTCAATACGCCGGGCGTGGGGCTGCCGGGGCTGGTGGCGGTTGTATGCTTTGCGTTAATCATAGGCAGCAAATATCTTGTGGGGCTGGCGAACTGGGTGGAGGTGGCGCTGTTTGTTGTGGGGATACTGCTGCTTGTTCTGGAGATATTTGTGCTGCCTGGGTTCGGGGTGGCGGGTGTTCTGGGGATAATAGCCATACTTGCAGGGATGTTCGGGATGTTAGTGCGGAATCCGCCGAACAGGCTGCCCTGGCCGCAGAGCGACCTTGACTGGCGGCTGTTCACATACAATGTATTGGGGCTGTCGGTGGGCTTTGTGGGATTTATTGTTCTTGTGTGGCTGCTGGGAAGGTATCTGCCGAAGATGCAATTCTTGAGCGGACTGATACTGGTTCCCACTGCGGCAAAGCAGGGGGGCGGCGTGGAGGTGAGTATGACGACCCTGCCTGATAGCAAGGCCAAAGGCGTAAGTGTAGGCGACATTGGCGAGGCGGTTTCGACACTGCGGCCTGCGGGCAAGGCGAGGTTCGGCGATGCGATTGTGGATGTGGTTGCGGAAGGGGCGTTTCTTGAAAAAGACGCCAAGGTCAGGATAATTGAGATTCACGGCAGCAGGGTGGTGGTCAAGGCGGAAGATGGTGAAACGGTCATTAATAGCGTTTAGCGTATAGCGGACAGCGTTTAGCAGGAGCAAAAGTGCAAAAGGTGTATGTGTCGAATATTGAATTAAAAATTTTGCACTTTGCGTTTTAATTTTTGAGATTTCTATGGGCTGGTGGCTGGTATTTGCGATTTTTCTGTATTTTGCGTGCGCTATTTTGATATTGGCTGAGGTGTTTGTGCCGAGCGGGGGGCTAATCGGCATCTGCGCGATTGCGTGTGCGGTCGGCGGGGTGGCGATATTCTTTAAGCACAGCGCTATCGTCGGATGGTTGGGGGTGGGCATTGCGGCTGTTATGATACCATCAACTCTGGCTGTCGCTTACAAGATATTACCGAAGACCAGATTCGGTAAAAGTGTTACTCTCATCCCGTCGGAGCGGCAGCAGGGCGATGCCATACCTGATACGCCCGAATTGAAGGGGCTGCTTGGCGCGGTGGGTGTGGTGCTGACGCCGCTGAGGCCGGTGGGGATGTGCTATTTTTCGGGGCAGAGGGTTGACTGTGTGGCCGAGAGCGGGTATGTTGAGAAGGACAGAAAGGTCAAGGTCATAGATGTGGAGAGCACGAAGGTAACGGTCCGTGTTATGTAAGAAATCAAAAATTAAGAATCAAAATGCAAAATTGTGGAGTTCGTCAATTTTTGATTTTACCTTTTTTAGGTTTTGGATTGAACGGGGTTAATGAAAGGGCGAAGAGATGCTTAACTTAACAAATATGATTCTGGCACAAGGCAATCCCTGGCCGGCTATCGCGGTGGCGTTTACGGTGATTGTGGTAGTCGTAGTTCTGGTGTTCTTTTTGATGTTTTTGAAGTTTTTCAGGCTGTGGCTGCAGGCGAAATTGTCGCGGGCGGATGTCAAGTTTTCAGAGCTTATCGGGATGTGGCTTAGAAGGGTCGATACGAGAATTATAGTTTTAAGTAAGATTACGGCGGTGCAGGCGGGGCTGTCGGTAACGACGCGAGACCTGGAAAGTCACTATCTTGCGGGCGGCAGGGTGCCGAACGTTGTGCGTGCGCTGATTGCGGCAGACAGGGCGAATATCGAGCTGACGCTGAAAACGGCTACCGCGATTGACCTGGCGGGCCGTGACATCCTCGAGGCGGTACAGACGAGCGTCAATCCAAAGGTGGTTGACTGCCCGGACCCGAAGAAGGGAAAGGATACCATCGATGCGGTCGCCCAGGATGGGATTCAGCTTCAGGCGAAGGCACGCGTAACGGTGCGCGCCAATATCCAGAGGCTTGTGGGCGGTGCGACCGAGGAGACGATTATCGCGCGTGTCGGCGAAGGGATTGTCAGCACCATAGGCAGCGCCGTGTCGTATAAGAGCGTTCTGGAGAACCCGGACAGTATCTCGAAGGCGGTTCTTCATAAGGGGCTGGATGCGGGGACGGCGTTCGAGATTTTGTCTATCGATATCGCGGACGTGGATGTCGGCGAGAATGTGGGGGCCAAGCTGCAGGCGGACCAGGCCGAGGCGGATATGCGAAAGGCAAAGGCGGAGGCGGAGAAGCGGCGGGCAATGGCGGTTGCGCGGGAGCAGGAGATGCGGGCGATGGTTGTCGAAAATGAAGCGAAAGTGCCGCTGGCAATGGCCGAGGCATTCAAGAAAGGGAACCTCGGGATTATGGACTATTACCGGATGAAGAATATCGTTGCGGATACTTCGATGCGGGAGTCCATCGCCCAGCCGAAGAAGAAAGAGTAAAGGAGCGAATGAGTAAAAGAGTAAATGAGTCCGCCAGTTCTGGCGGATGAGTAAATGAGTTGTAGGTGGCGGCAGAGCTGGGGACCGCTTGTAATTTGAAATTTGGGGACGTTTGTGAAAAATGGTGAATGGCTTTTTGTCAGGACTGATTTGCGGCGTTCAGCGGCTGGATATCGAAGGTTCCGGCTGGATGCAGTTGTTGGTGTTCGTGGTTATGGCAGTTCTGTATGCGCTGGGCAGTATGGTCAAGACGAAGAAAGTCAAACCTGAGGAGTTGCAGGAGGGTGGTCGTGCCGAAGGTGCCGTACGCGGTCAGAGCAGCGCGAGGGTCGAGCCGGCGGTTGTTAGCGGAAGTGCAGAAGCAGGGGAGACGAAGGTTGTTTCCGGGCGGTTGAAGGCGGCAATTACGCAGACTAAGCGGCTGGGGCTTGCGGAACTTTTGGAGGGTCTGGGGCTGCCGGTGGCTGGCGCAATGGAGGCGGTTCGACAGGCTCAAGCCAGGGACGTGAAGGACGAACTTCAGCCGGCTGCGCTGAAAGCTGCGATGCCTGTCGCTGAGAAGGTAAGTGAGCCGAAGCGGAAAGGCGAGACTGTGGAATTGCCTGCACCGAAGCCGGCCTTTGGAGGGTCGGGGGTTGTGTTGGAATATGGCAATTCGGAGGAGCTGCAGAGGGCGATTTTGTATTCCGAGATTTTGGGCAAGCCGCTGTCACTGCGGGAGCCGCCGTAGAAGGTTATGGGACTTTGAGTTCATTGTAGAGACAAGACGCGAGGCACAGGGGATTTGCGATTTTCGATTTTCGATTGTCGATTTTACTCCGCCAAACGACGGCGCATCTTCGAGATTTGCAATTTAGAAATTACGGTTTTCCATCTACTCTGGCATTGTGCTCACTTTCAGGCCGATTCGATTTACAGTTTCCCCATGCGACATTCAAAATTCGCTACACCCTAAATGCTGTCCGCGATTGGTGAACGCGCCGATACTCGCAGTTTCGGGCGCGTTGCCAAAGCCGCCGAGCACAAAAGCATAAGTCGCAAGGCAAAAGTAGAAACAGGATACTCGATGCGGGATACGCGTGGCTCGTAACGGCGTTTTTGATTTAGCCACAGAGAACATTCGCCAAAAGGAATGGCGGACACCAGAACATTGGACCCTCCAAGACGGCGCGTGGTGGAGCGGGTAGTGGCACGCACCATTTACAAGCCGTATGTGCAAAAGAACGCAAGTCACAAGTGCACAAGTTGCGAGTCCGCCATACCTGCCATAGGTGGAACGCAACAAAGCAATCCGTGCTTGAACCACTAAATAGCAAAATCACGCGAAACACAACGTCCCATAATATATGTTATGTTGCATTCGGGCTTATTTTTGAGCAGGTAGGCTGGGAATTGGTTTTTGGGGCTTTACGGTTGGTTTTGTGAGGTTTTACTGCATAAATGGTTCTTCAGTTTCGATTGCGTGTTTGGCTGTGGCGGCAAGATTGTCCCACATTGCGGTGACGCGGTCCAGGAGGCCGAGGTTTTGAAGGATTATGGAGATGTTTACTGTTGCATCGGTGCTGGCGAAGTTTTTTTCCATCTGATGTTCAAGATTGATTAAGGAGGATGCGAACTTTATTTTATCGCAGTAAAGTAATGCTGTCTGGTAGTGAAGCTGGAGGGTTTGTGGGTCGAGGCAGTTCGGGCCTGGTATTTGGTCGAGGGCGGCGGATTTTTGGCCGGTTTCGAGCAGGGTTAAGGCGAGCTTGCTGCGGGCACGATGATAGGCGGGGTTTATCTGCAAGGCATTTTGAAAGGAGGCAATAGCATCGGCGAACCGCTCGATGTTGAGCAGGAGGATTCCGAGCCGATAGTGGAGGTCCGGGTTCTGGGGGTGGGAATCGAGCTGCTGTCTGTGGGCTGCGATGATGGTTTCGGTCAGGCCGGGTGATTCGGCGATATCGCCGAAGGACAGACCCTCGGCAAGACTTATCTGGAATTGCAGAGCGGCGGTCTCGGCAAAAAGCATGGAGCTATTTGGCTGAATTGCGGCGGCCAGGGAGAGGGTTCCCAGGGCGTCCAGGATTTTGCCGGCCAATTTCTGGGCGGTGGCCAGGCCGATGTATGCATCGACTATGTTGTCGTTTATCTCGACTGCTTTGTTGAATTGCTGTGCGGCCAGATGCTCCTGGTTTAGCTGCAGGTATTGTGTGCCGAGCTTGATAGTTGCTTCGAGGAAATCCGGGCAGAGGCGGATTGCATCCTGGTATAGCTGGATGGCCTCGTCGTGTGCGCCGAGCGTGCCGAGGACATCGGCTCGTTTCATAAGCAGGTCGGCTCTTTCGGGCTGGTGGTCGAAGAGCTCCTCCAGCCGGTCCAGGGCTTCGTAAAGACGGCCATCGCGGATAAGCTGGTCCACATCTTCATCCTGTGAGAGGAAATTATCGGGGTGGATCAGAATTGCGGTGTTGAATGTATCGATGGCGTCTTTATGTCGGCCGGCGGCGATATACAAGTGTCCGAGCGTTACGAGTGCGGCGATGTCGTCGGGGTATTCGTTTTTCAGGAGCTCGTATTGCTGAATGGTTTTTTCAAGCTGGCGGTTTTTGAAATAAATGGCGGCCAGCCGCTGAGCAGGGAGCTGGAGGTAATTTTTGAATTTTAGGCAGTCCTGATAAAATTCGACGGCCTGGGATTCTTTGCCAAGCCGCTCGCAGCAGTGGCCGAGGGCGTAAAGGACCATTGTATTGGTCGGCTGGCGGAGATATACGGAGTTTAGTTCATCGGTCGCTTCGTTGAGATGGTTATTTTGCAGGCACAGCGCCGCTGCGGCCAGCCGGCCAAACGGGCAGGCGGGGTTTTCAAACAGGTAAAGTCGCAACTGCTGCAGTGCGGCATCGAATTTCATCTCGCCGGCAAGCTCGATGACTTTATTCAGCCGGTCGGATTGCGGCAGATTGCAGTTTGCTTTTTTGAGCTTGGATGTATCGAGCCAGTGCCATATCAGGTCGGCGGTATCGACCGTTATCGCCCCGCCGAAGATTTCGAGTAATCTGCTCATACACCACCCACATCCGTACTCGCGGCTTTCAATTTATGGCCACGATTCACATATCGGAGCCTGCCGGTCGGGTTTACAACCTGTCACCGTCTGTGTCGACACACTTTGTGAGCAAGCTACTATTGGTATCGACAATATATGCAGGGGTGTTAATCCGGGTTTCGGGGAGCAGATGCAAGAAGGTTTGCTGTGCGTGACTAACTTGCCGACTGTGCGTGGTGTAGGGTTTGTTGCTTCGGTAAAGGCGGATTATCGGGCTTACCAGCCCCCTGCCATAGAAAGTAAGAAGGCACAGAGGGACATTTGTAATTTTCGATTTACGATTTACGATTTGAGATTTGCGGATTGTGGCGAAGCAGGAATGTGTGGATGAGTGAATGCGTGAATGAGTCCGCCAATTCTGGCGGATGCGTGGATTAAAGTGGACGGTTGGATGGTTAAACGGTGTGAATACAGGTGGATTCGTGTAACCTGTCTTGGCGGGTATTCGTCATTGACAGACAACAGACGGGTAGAGATTTGGTTTTGACAGGGCCCTACTGAGAATCCGGTTTGGCCATTTGCGTTTGCTTTTCTATCTCACTGAGATAAGCCAGCGTGCGCTCGAGCTTGTCGCTGAGGTGCTTGAGCTTGAGCATTGTTTTGACCCGCGTCAGGAGCTCAAGCTTATTGACGGGCTTACTTATGAAGTCATCGGTACCCGAGTCGATGCCGCGTTCGATGTCACGGAATTCATTCAAGGCGGTTACCATTATGATGGGGATGTCATCAGTTTTGGGGTCGTTTTTTGTTCTTTTGCAGACCTCGAAGCCGCTCATTTTTGGCATCATCACATCGAGCAAAATTAAATCGGGCGGGTCATTTTTTATAATCCGGAGCGCTTCGAGGCCGTTGTGTGCTGCTACTGTGCGGCAGTCGATGTCTTCCAGATATACCTGCAGCAGTTCGAGATTTTGCTGGTTGTCGTCAACAACCAGGACGACCGGGGTTTTTTCCGGCTCTTTCAGTGACCTTGTATGCTTCATAGGAAGCTCCTAATCTTGCCGCTATTTTCCGAGGGCTTTGAGGATGGCGGTGCAAAAGGCCGGCAGGTCGTCGGGCTTGCGCGAGGTAATCAGATTGCCATCCACGACGCACTCGGCGTCGATATACTGTGCTCCGGCGTTTATAATATCGTCTTTGATTGCCATAAAACAGGTGGCGTTTTTGCCCTGAAAAATCTTTGTGCTGCACAGCAGCCAGCCGCCGTGACATATAGCTGCGATGACTTTGCCGGCGTTTACCATATCGTTTGCGAATTTTATGACGTCGGGGCTTCGGCGCATAAAATCCGGGGCGAACCCGCCCGGCACAATCATACAGTCGAAATTGCCGGCCCTGGCGTCTTTGGCTGCAATGTCAGAGATGCAGGGGTAGCCTTCCCTGGAATGATATTCTTTTTTTGCCTCGGCGGCAACGAAATTAACCTGCAGGCCGGCCTCTTTGAGGCGGTAGTAAGGGAACCAGACTTCGAGGACCTGATATATTTCGTCAACCATAATTGCTACTCTTTTGACTGCCATTTTGTTACTCCTTTTGGTTCGGCGTCAGCTCTTTAAGCCAGGCCAGGTTAAAGACGTAGTATTGTTTGCTGGATATTAGATGGATTAAGCCGTTTGGTGTCTGGGTGATTGCGAGGTAACCTCTTGGCTCGGCGCGAGTATCGTCCATAGTGAAGCGGCCTGTGTTGCCGCCGCCGTCGATTTCGCGAGGCGGCCCCCCTGCCGTCAGGAGGCGTTTGGCCGGCCAGGTTTTTCCTTCGTCAAATGAGAGCGCTGCGAACATACCGAACATCGGGCGTTCTTTGCCGGCGGTATCAGGCAGGCGCATTCCCTGCTTTTGGTCGGCGAAGGTGACCAGCAAAATCTGTCCTTGCTGCAAACGCCGCAGGACGAGCCGCTGGCCGCCGCCGATGGGCGGGAATTCGCTGGGCAGGTATGTCCAGGTTTGGCCCATATCTTTTGAGATGCTCATCGGCATTCGGCCGTTGATATTGTTGCCGCGCCCCAGGGCCATAAGGGAGCCGTCTTCAAGCTGGACAATTGCGGCGTGGATACCGGCAATCCAGGAGCCGGTGGAACCGGCGGCAAAGTCTGGCTGAGGGCGGTCTTTGCCGGGGTCGGCCCAGGTTTTGCCGGCATCGCGGCTTATGTGAACGGCTGTGCCGTCGCTGCCCCCCGCTGCTGCATCGCAGGGCAGGATAATGAAACCTTCCCGGGTTTGGAAAATCGATTGGACCGGCTGATGGCGGAGGTCGTGCTCGGGGCCGATTAGCCGGGCACTGGACCAGGTGGCGCCATTGTCGGTGGAGGTGCGCATAATGAGGGCCAGGTTGCCCCAGGTGGCTGCTACGGAAAGGCCATTGAAATGATAAATGGTGCCGGAGCTGTCGCACCACAGGGCCGGTGCGTGGTCGTTGCGGTCAGGGGCGTCCCAGAAGATAGATGCTGGTTCCCACTGCTCACAGCCATATCGCAGGCGGCTTGCGACGACGAGCAGTTCGCGGCCGGCTTCGGTTCGGCAGGAATACCATATCGCCAGCAGGTCGCCGTTTGGGCAGGCAACGATTGCCGGGTCGTGGTTGTGTTTGGAGAAAATCGGGCCATCGGAACCCGGCGGGATTTTGACATACTCGACGGGACCTTTGAAATATGGTTTGTTTGGGTCAGGACTTTTTGTCAGGTCTGAAGGAATCTCTTGAGAGACCTTTTGCTGATTCAACGGCGGTGCAGGCGGTGGAAGCGGTTTTGTATCAGGCATCTCGCCAATGACGACCCTGAAGCCTATGAGGCAGCTTTTATCCTCCGGCAGTGTGGCGAGCCTGTTTGCCGAGCGGAGGTACGGAAGAGGCGTGCTGTGACTGCCGCCGCGAGTTACTTTGAAGTCCCCTGCCGCCGGCCCGATGGGGTCGATTTGGTCATCCTGTTCATACTGCCCGTACCAGTCACTGCACCATTCTTCGACGTTGCCGTGCATATCGAATAGTCCCCAGGGGTTGGGCGGCGTGGTTGCGACGTGAAGCGGGAGTGGTTTGAGCTCCCAGGTTTCCACCTGGTTTTTATGATAATCTTTTGAGAGACCGTCACCGGTGTAATAGGCGGTGGCGGCGCCGGCCCTGCAGGCGTATTCCCATTCTGCTTCGGTCGGCAGGCGACAGGGTTTGCCTTCTTTTTTGGAGAGCCATTTGCAGAATTCGGCGGCCTCGTGCCAGCTTACAAATACGACCGCTTCGTTGTCATCATTGGAGAAGCCGAGTTTGCCGCGGAGGCCGCGGTGCTGCGGGTCGAACTGCTCGAACTGGGCGTTGGTGACTTCGGTTGCGGCCATATCGAAGGGCCTGGTAATGGTGACTTTGTGGACGGGTCGCTCATCCAAGTCGCCGCCTTTTTCCTGGCCCATCAGAAACGACCCCTGCTCGATGCGGACAAATTTCATACCTATCGAGTTGACAAATGTGTCCGGCATTTGTGTGGAAGCTTCTGCGGCGTTTGATGTGCCGCATCCTGTTATGGCGGAGGCAATAATTATCGTCAGGATTTGGATGATGGCATTCAAAAGTCGGGTGCTCGCAATGACCTGGAAATGCGTCTTTGTGTCATTGTAATGCGGACTAATGCGTTTGCTTTTTGTCATTATGTTGCCTTTCGGGAAGTCAGGTTGGCGTAAGTTTCGATAAGCTGGCGGACCTGGGGTCGGATATAGAGCTTTTCGATGTCCACGATTTTGGCGACGGCGGCGGCACAAAGAGCGGAGACCTCAGCGGAGGGGGCGTCGGTGTCCACGAAGAAGATGTGCTTACCTTTTACGGTGCAAAGTCCCCCGCCGCTTCCGCCGAGAGGCTCATTGCGGATTGTAACTCCGTTTGCCTCCAGCAGTGACAGCAGTTCTTCTAATATTCTCTGCTCATTCATTTTTCGCGTGCCGCATTTCGTATATCGTATATCGCATATCGTATTTCGTATATCGTATATCGCATGTCGTGTTGCGCATATTGAAGTTCAAGAAAAACCCTGTTGCAGGTCGATAAAATAGCTATAAAGTGAAGCTGTCGGTCAATGATGGTTCGCAGCTAAAATTGAATTCTATAACAGGAGCCGGCAATTGGCAAGTATCACTGATAAACGCATTGCGCTGCATAAGCGTCTGGCGGAGCAGGAGGAGGAAAACAGCGTCTTAAAGTCCCAGGCAGCGCAACTGCAGACCCTTGCCAACATCGGGACTATCAGCTATATGATAGCCCACGAAATCAATAATTTGCTCACGCCGCTGAAAAGCTATGCGAGTCTTGCTCTTGGTAACCCTGAGGATGAAGCGCTGGCCGAGAAGGCGCTTCAAACAGCGGTGCAAAATTGTGAGCGTGCATCGGAGATAATGAGAAGTATGCTGGCGCTGGCAAGCGGGAAGACGGATGAGAAAAAGAATGCGGGGCTGCCTGGTCTGATTGATGAGGTTTTTGCCTGCCTTTGCAGGGACTTTCGGAAAGACGGGATAGTGGTAAATATCGAGGTCGCTTCGGATTTGACGGTGTGGGCAGCGCCCGTCCAGCTTCAGCAGGTGTTGATGAATTTGATACTTAACGCCCGCGATGCGATGCTGCCTCGCGGCGGCGTCCTGACTATCAGGGCACGGGAGACGGAGGGGGCCGTTGAGATACAAGTTGCCGACACGGGCGAGGGGATAGAGCCGGCCGACCTGCCACATATCTTTGAGTCCTTTTTCACCACGAAAAGGCCCGAGGGACGAGGGACGAGGGACGAAGAACGAGAGTTGGGCTGCGGGCTCGGCCTTGCTTTCTGTAAGAAAGTAATAGACGCCCATGACGGCTGCATTTCAGTCGAATCCCAGCCTGGCCAGGGCAGCAAATTCAGGGTAACGCTGCCCAGGCCGCAGCAAGTCGAAAATGGTTCTTCAGGATAAAATAAAGCGGCGGTACAGCGCAGATATGGGAAAAGCGTACCACGACACCAAGCGTTTCATTCCCGATCGCGCTTATCCGTGGGTAGCCAGGCTTCGGGCAGAGAAAATCGCCCCCTATGTAAGCGAAAATGACACTGTATTGGAATACGGGGTGGGAACGGGATGGAACGTTGCCGAACTAAAATGTAAACGACGGCTCGGCTACGATTTATCTGAGCACTTGGCGCCTGTGCTTGACAGTCACGGCGTAGAGTTCCTCAAGGATATTACCACGGTAGCTGATGGCTCAATAGACGCGGTCATTTGTCACCATGTGCTCGAGCATACAAGTAATCCGCCCGAGGTCCTGGAGCAAATAAAGCGCATGCTTTGTCGCGACGGCAAGTTGCTGTTGTTCGTCCCTTACGAAAAAGAAAGGCGATATCGCTGCTACAATCCGCAGGAGCCCAACCACCATCTTTATTCATGGAATGTGCAAACGCTCGGCAATCTCGTCGAGGATATCGGATTCAAAGTCGTACAGGCGTGGGTGGGCAGGTTCGGCTACGACAGGTTTGCAGCGGTTTGGGCGGCTCGGCTTTGTTCGGGAGAAATCGGCTATAGATTCATACGGGGGCTGGCTCACTTGCTAAAGCCTGCTTTTGAGGTGCGGATCGTTGCCCAGATACGGGATAGGGCATAGGAAGGGCATATTTAGCCCCGCAATTTATTGCGGGGTTCACAGGCTGTCCATAATTGCTTTTACGATGTCGTTGATTGTGTCGCGGGTCTGGCCGTTGGCGTTATTGGTGAGGATGGAGAATATGTAGTCGCCGTTTTCGGTAGTGCACACGCCTGAGAAAGACTTGACGCCCTGGATGTATCCGGTTTTGCCGAAGACCTTGCCTTTGTATTTGTCCTCTGTAAAGAATTTGCCGATTGTCCCATCGACTCCCCCTACCGCCAGCGAGTCTTTATAGAGCCGCCAATTGTCGCCATTGTAGATATGTAATATAACTTTTGTTATCGTATAGGCGCTTAGTTCGTTTTGCCTGGCCGCTGTTGTATATGAGGGAGCTGGCCGACAGGGACGGACAAAATAGGCATTTCAAGATTGCGGCGACTGCGGTGGTTGTGTGTGCGCTTGTGGCTGTGGTTTCGTATCGGGTTGTAGTTTTACGGACGGTGCTACTGGCTGCGCCGGAGAGCTGGACGCCTATTCAACTACATAAGGTTTCGGAAGATATTGTTAAAAGTGCCAAAGAGCCGAAACTGATTCTCACTTTAAGTCCCCTGTTTGCACTTGAAGGTGGCGGCGAGATTTATACTGAGCTGTCGGCGGGTGCGGTTATTTACAGAGATGGCGATTTGCTGTCGGCGGATGAGCGGGCAGTCACACATACCGTTGGGCCAAAGACGCTCGGGGAATTATTGAAGATTGAATAGCTAAATAAATATGCTTGGTTGTGCCGATATTTATATGCATGAGACCCAAAGGAACAGCACAAGAGCTGGAACGCCGTCGCCAACGTGCCATCGCATTGTTGCAGGACGGCTCCAGGCCCAGCCAAGTCGCCCGAATGGTTGGTGT
>Ga0315279_10005564_pt1 | contig 16282 bp, 7 predicted proteins | sample YL17G06_20_MG_FD_203694 | JGI IMG/M metagenome (GOLD analysis project Ga0315279, IMG submission 203694) | Sediment microbial communities from Yellowstone Lake, YNP, Wyoming, USA - YL17G06_20 | ecosystem: Environmental > Aquatic > Freshwater > Lake > Sediment | place: USA: Wyoming | collected...
CTCCAAGCATGAGGGATGCTGTATCAGCTGATAAGCAGAGGGAGAGCAGGATAATTGAAAAAAAGATGAGTTTTCTCCTCATAAATCCCACGAACACTTTTTGATTGCAATGTTTAAATATCCGGCGGTTCAAAAATGTAAATCGGTGATAAGATGGAACTGTTGGGCAAGGCTGTAGAGGTTCTTCCCATACTTTATGATTCCAAAAGAGGGTCAATAACTTTGCATGAGAACGGGCTGGATATCAGGGCTGAGACGAGGGTGCAGGCCCCCTTCAATTATGTGGAGTCCATCACGGAGGAGAAGAAGCTCGCACTTCTGAAAAGCCAGGCAGCCATAGTTGTTTATAACCTTCTTGGCGAGAAGTTCGAGCTGAGGTTTATCATGGCGGGAAACGACCTTGCAGTCCTCAAGAAGGCATGCGGCAAATAGTCTAGTTGGATATAAAAATTAAAAAGAAAAAATAAAGAAACTACTTCTTGTTGTTCTTCTCCTTTCTCTTGCGTGTCGCCAGGAAGAATACTATAAGGAGCAGCGCCAGCAATCCAAGCACCCATGGCGCGTATGCCGCAAGTGCCATTCCGACTGAAGTCGGTGCCTGCTGCTGTGTTCCTTCCTCTGAAGCTGGGGTCCCTGTGAGACCTGTTGGCGCCTCAGCTGGCTTCACTACGTTGGTCGTCCTTATTGCCACAAGGTAGTGCCCTGGTGCGTTGTAGGTGTATACTCCTTCGTCAGTTGCCTTGAATCCTGCCTCTCCGTTGCTGTCTGTTATGAGTACCAAAGACTCCCTGGTTGGCGAGATTATGAGGACTGTTCCTCCTGCAACTGATTGGTTGTTCTCATCCACCAGTTTCAGTACAACAACTTCGTTTAGCAATGCGCTTGGAGGTGCTAGGATATCGACTCTGGTTGCCGGACCTGTCGTTTCCTGCTCCGAGCACTTGTAATTCACGCACTGTCCTTCACAACAGTCGGCTGTTGTTGCGCAAGCCAGTCCTACTTGGCTGCATTGCGTGAAGGTTGTGGTTTCACCAGTGCCTCCAGTTGAACCTCCTGTTCCGCCACTGGAACTTCCTCCTGTGGAGATTGTGCCCCCGCCGGAGGATGAACCTCCGCCGCCTCCTCCTCCTATTGGTCCTGCTGGTGGTACGGATGCCTTCTGGGCAAGAACATGCGCTCCCTCATTGCCAACGCTGTCAACTGCGCTCACTTTGTAGATGTCATTCGTGTTGCTTATCGTGAATGAGTAGGTTTGCGTACCAGTGCTGTTGACCACTCCGATTATATCCCCGCTGGAGTTGTATATGTTGTAGTGGCCGCTAGTCATTCCGCTTCCTGCATCCGTAGCTGCATTCCATGTGATGATAGTGCCGTTAATTATTACATTTGTAGGTCCTATTGGCGGATCCAAGTCAATTATGATGCTAAGCAATGGATCCGTGCAGTGTGCTGGTATCTGGCTGCCATTTGTCAGAGGTGCTGGGTATAATACATCGCATCCGCGCACCCTCATGTAGTAGGTTCCGCTTGTTATGTTCTCTGCGGTTATGTTGAACAGGGATGTGTAGTTGCCAACCCACTGGTTTCCTTCTGCAATTGTAGTTGACCTCCATCCGCTGTCATAGAGACCTCCTATGACGTATATTGCATCAAGGTCTACTCCTGGGGCGTATATTCTGTACTGCACCGTGCTTGGGTCGACCCCTGCTGTCTCGTCATCCATGCCAATCTTTATTGGAATGCCATTCGCACCGTAACTTCCTCCAGAAGTTGGCGAGTACAATGTCTTTACTGGTGGCGTTCCATCAACCAGGAATCTCACTGAATCGTTTCCAATGTTGAATTCCTCGTCTCTTGCAAGTACTGTGAGCATATAGATTCCATCCTCCAGTCCTGTTGGAAGGTTTCCATCAACTCTGCACTGGTACTCACTCAACAGTACTCCGGGGTAGGATTCGATGAATTCCAGTCCCTCGCCATCCCTGAACAGGTCTGCCCAGCACTCGTCTGCTCCTGACTGGTACTCCTCAACAGAGGCGTAGATAATGAAGTGGTGGTTGTCCTCGACAAAACCCTCGTCGAGCAGTCCATCCCTGTCTGTTATTATCACTCTTGGCGCCTCGTTGTCAAAGTCCATGATTATCTTTCTTCCATTCTCAAGGTCATCCCTTGCATAGCCGAACCATTCGTTGCAGCTCCTGTCCTTAATCCTTATCATCATGTAAGCCTTGTCGGTTATGTTGCTCGGGTTCGGTACTGTCAGCGTGCCCCTGCAGACTCCGTTTACGTATGGAACTTCTCCGAGGTACACGAGTGTGTAGTTGACATGGTTCAATTCAAGCGCATGCAGGTAATCGTGCATGTTGTGTATCTGGCTCTCGTTGATTCCCTCGTAGTTTATGTCAATTGCATAGAACTCGCATGAAGCCACTCCGCTTGGCGGGTAACCTGCGTCTGATGCAGGTGCGTACACCGTGAACGTCTCCCCATCGTGGTATACGCGCCCTGACACTGGGTTTAGCACGAATCCGAATGGGTCGTCATCATCATATACGTCGGTCTCGTTGTGCTTTACTTCTGCATTTCCAAGCTCATCAACGCTGTAGTACTGGAAGTGGTAGTAGCCATCGTCATCGTAATGCCCGCTGCCGAATGTTATGTTGTGAGCTGGATCATAGTAAGACCAGCCCTGGCTGTATTCTCCGCTAACACTGTACTTTGTGTAATTCACTCCAACTGCGCATATTGCTCCGCCGTCAACTGCTGAGAAGCCGATTATGGTATCATCTCCGACCCAGTAATCGCATCCCTCTCCTGGGTTGCATGGCGTGTGGCATCCTGTAATCATCTTGGTTGTTACCGGAGGTGTGTTGTCCACTTTGTCAATCTCGTTCTTTATCACTTCAGTGTTGTTCAATGCATCAACGCAGTAGTACTCAAGCGTGTGGACTGAATCGTTTGGCAGTGTGAACGAGCCATCGTAAGTAGTCCAGTTGGTTGGTTCACCATTATCTAATGCGTATCTGTAGTATACTGTAACACGGTCTACTGGGTGTGGCTGCAGGTCTATACAGTTCAGTGTTATCAGTGTCTGTGAGGTTATCCACGTGAAGCCCTCGTCCGAAATCTTTGGTTGGCCAATCACTTTGGTTGTTACAGGTGGCTGCGTGTCGACTATGTCAATCTCCTGCGTAGGTTCGTATGTATTGCCAAGCTCGTCAATGCACCAGTATTCCAGCGTGTGGCGTGAATCCTCTGGGAAGTTGAAGGTTATCTCTTGGCCGTTGTATTCAACTGGTGTGGTCCATTCTCCACCATTAACATTGTATTTGTAGTATATTGTTACATTATCAACCGGGTGAGGCTGCTGGTCAACACATGTCAGTGTTATGTTGGTGTTCTGAGTTATGTAGTAGTCGCATGCTTCTCCCTCGCCCGTTACTGTCACATTGTCAACCAGTCCATAGTCGTCGTTTCCGTTGTCTAGGAAGAATCTCACCTGTATGAGCGGCTGGTTGTCCGCGCCGGGCAGGCTCCAACTCTTCGTTGACCAGGTGTTGTTTGAAATGTTTTCAAGGTAGTTCCACGGGCCTGAGTTGCCAATTCTCCACATCATCCTCAGCCTGTCAGCTGATTCCGTCTGGTAGGTCCTTCTGGTGTAGTTCAGCTTTATGTTGCCGTAGCCAAGTGTCGAGATATTGGCTGTTATGTTGGAGTCGTCCCCTATCGTAACGTGCAGGTCACCTGGCGTTGAGAAGTTGCTGAGGAAGATATCATCGTCGTTTACCGGGTGTGTGTAATCGTATACCGTCCATCCTCTGGCATTCATCTCCGCATACAAGCCTAGACCACCTGTGTTCTGGTAGCCCTCGAAGTCGTCAGAGAAGAGTATGGCTTGGTCTGAACCTTCGCATGGTATCTTTGGATCGCCTAGTGTCTTGGTTATTATAGGTGGTTGCGTGTCAACAATGTCCAGCTCACTGCGCATATTCTCCGTGTTGTTCAGCGCATCCACGCAGTACCAGCTAAGCCTGTGGTAAGAATCATTGTCGTAAGGCACTCTTATAAGAGCAGAGTTTACGTCTACCCACTGGCCCTCCTGCCATCCATCACCGCTCTCATTCTTCCAGTCTACTTTGTAGTATATTGTTACATTATCAATTGGGTGCGGGTCCTGGTCAGTGCAGTTTATCATTATCGGAGTCTGTAAGGTTGCATAGTAGCATCCGTCGGTGTATGTGCCGCTGTCTACTGTGCTGCAGTCAACCTGCTTCTTCGGATCGCCTAGTGTCTTGTTTGAGATAGGAGGCTTGTTGTCAACGTAGACACATTGCCTCTTTGTCTGCTCTACGTTTCCGAGTTCGTCAACTGAGTAGAACTCTATGAGGTGGCATGAGTCCTCTGGCTTGTAGAATGGAACTGTGTATTCATTGAAGCTTCCTGTGCCATTTGCTCCTGCGCATGCTCTCTCAGAAGCACAGAATTCATTATCAACCAGTGTGTTTCTCCAGTAAGTCTTGTTCACTCCAGCGTGGCAGATTTCTCCGCCGTCAGTTGCGGTAAGGGTTATTGGCGTCTGTGACGTTATCCAGTCAGCTGCGCCGTTAGTGTAGAACGGAGTTCCGTATGTCTTTATGGTGGTTGGTGGGGTTGAGTCGACCTTGTAGTATTGCTCGTGGGGCTGCTCCATTGTTCCGTTTGAGTTGCCCAGTGCATCCTCGCAGTAGTATTGCAGGGTGTGGTATGAATCCTCTGCGAATGTGAATGAGCCTGTGTATTGCATCCAGTTTGACCAGCTTCCATTGTCAACATTGTATCTGTACTGTATATTGACATGGTCAACCGGGTGCGGGTCCTGGTCAACGCAGTACATGTCTATCGGGGTGCTCTGTGTTATCCATGTGAATCCGTCACCCTGAATCTTGGGGTCACCAATAACCTTTGTGAGGTCAGGTGCCTTGTTGTCAACATAGACGCATTGCTTCTTAACAGTTTCAGTATTGCTAAGCTCATCAACTGACCAGTATTTTATAAGGTGGCATGAGTCCTCTGCAATTGTGAATGGTCCTTCGTAAACCTCTCCCTGACCGGCTCCGCCTTGTGCTTCCTGACAGAGTTCCTGGGACCCACAGTAGCTGTCGTCTACGAGAGTAACTTTGTAGTATATGTCGTTAACACCTACCGCGCATATCGGTCCTCCGTCCTGTGCAGTGAGCGTTATTGGCGTCTCTGATGTTATCCACTTCGGGTAGCCCTCTGCAGGATAAACTGGCTGTCCGTATGTCTTTATCGTGGTTGGTGGAGTTGAGTCAACTCTGTCCAATTCAGTGTGAGTTTGCTCGGTGTTGTTCAGTGCATCAATGCAGTACCATTCCAGCATGTGGTTTGAATCCTCGTTGTATTGGAATGTTGTTCTCCATCCGTTGTATGCCGTCCAGCTTGTAAATGGACCGCCATCAACGCTGTATCTGTAGTATATTGTAACGCCAAACAACTCTCCGGATGGGTGCGGGTTTGGATCGCTGCATGTTAGCTCTATTGTTGTCTCGTTTGTTATCCATGTCTCATTGGTGTCTGGGTCGATATGCGTTACTCCGGATATAAAGCTCTTGCTCGATTCAGGTGGTAGTGAATCAACTACGTCCATTTCTGTATGCGTCTCTTCAGTGTTGTTCAGTGCATCAATGCAGTACCATTCCAGCATGTGCGTTGAGTCCTTGTTATAATAGAATGGTTCAGTGTATTGCATCCATCCTCCAAATGTCTCGTTTGTCAGTCTGTAACGGTAGTATACAGCTTCTCCTCCAACTGGATGTGGCTGCTGGTCGTTGCAGTTGAGTGTTACAAGTGTGTTCTGGTTTATGAAGTAACAGCCGTCTGTTGGGTTTTGGCTATATATGCTGGCATAACCGGCCGGGCATTCAATCTTCGGAGTTCCAAGCGTCTTTGGCGTTACAGGTGGCTTTGTATCCACTATGTCAATCTCGAAGTGATGGGTTTCCTCATTACCGCATCTGTCAACAGAGTAGTACTCAAGCTCGTGTATGGAATCTTCAGTGAACTGGAATGGACTTGTGTACTGAATCCACTGGCTCCACGAGCCCCAAGAATCAGTGTAGTTCTGCTTTATTCTATATCTATAATATGTAGTAACCGCATCTGAGTAGTTTCCATCCCAAGAGTTGTCAAAGTCGTGGGATGAGAGGTTTATCAGCGTGCTTGTCTTTATGAAGTAACATGAGTCCCATGAGTCGTTGTTTCCTAGCAAGTTTAATACAGTGCTGTTGCACTGAATCTTTGGATCTCCGACTGTCTTGCTTGAGACAGGCGGTGTCCTGTCAATAACAATGTAGAGTGGCTGCTGGAAGATCAGCTTGCCCCAGTTGCATGCGCAGTCAACTGCCTCGGTCTTGATTGCATGAGCACCCTCAGTATATTGTGTGTTTGTCACAGTTGCATTCGCCCAGTCGCATGTAGTCTCAGGCTCGCTGAAGTGGCCGTCTGAAGGCAGCATCGGTAAACCTGTTCCTGCCACTTGGTAGAAGCTCATCGGAGGTACGATAAAGTACTCCGCACCTGCTATGCAGGACTGGGCTCCATCATCACAGAAGTATGCCTGATAAGTGAAATTGTCTGCGCAAACCCAGTAGCCCTTTGAATCGTTCCAGTGAGCACCTAGGATGGAAGGCGAACTGGTAGTGTTTACAAGTAGTGGGTGCTTGTTGTCAATCTCAAGCCTTGAGCAGTTGCATCCTCCCCAAGTGCCGTTGTCATTCTGCGCCTTGAGGCATATTTGGTATCCGCCTCCATCAATCAAACCGCCAACGTAGAACGTTCCAGTGATATTTTCAACTTGGTCGTCGTCATAGGTTCCGTCTATTGCGTACATCTTGCCATGTCTCACTTCGGTTCCACCAACCTGGCATGTGGCATGCGGGTCTGCTGATAGATACACAAAGTATTCTGCATCATGTATGTGCGCACAACTTTCTATTGCAGTTGCATTGACTGTCGCATTGTTGAGGCACATCGGCCCTGCCGGGTTTGGATAAACATTTATTGAGTCAATAGGAACATACGGACCGCTCGTATCAATAGGACCGTTTGTCGCACTGCATGTATCATAGCAAGTCTTCTCCCTGTGGAAAAGTGAGCATCCATTATCTGTGCAGTCCTGAGTTCCCCAGTAGCATGTTCCGTTTGTAACTGTTCCTGGAACAGGGCAGTATTGCCCACTGTAAGAGCATGCACATGAAGTTGGGTCGGTGTTGCATGTTCCACTATAATAGCAGATATCACCGGTCATATGGGTATTACAATCAATCCCAGATGCATCGCACTCAGCTGAACAGAATCTCTCGTTTATTCCTCCTCCTATCATTGGTCCTCCATCCAAATTTGCATCGGCACATGTATGGGTAGGTGTTTGCTGTCCGGTGGTGCATATGTTATTCTGCTCGTCGCATGTGCTTGTGAAAGCAGCAGCGTAATCAAAGGTTTGGGGTCTGTTGTCTGGGTCGTTATTGCATGTGGTTATCTCTGCTAAGTTATGATCACTGCAGTTATAATCCTTCCAATAAACACAGCTTCCTTCTCCGTTACAATGGTCTACCGTACAGAACTGTTGGTCAGCTTCGCAAGGTGTACTTAGAGGTGCATTTGTGAAACCCGTGCAGTCAGCTGAGTTTGGAGATTTGCAAACTCCAAGAGACTTGCATCTGTTGAGTATTATATCATCGTAATTTCTGCAAGTAGTGTCAAGTCCATCACAGTCTATAGTTCCGCATTCAGTATCATCGGTTGGCATTACACTGCAAGAGCCAGAACCATCGCATGTTTGGCATGTACCGCATCTAAGACCGGCTGGCTGGAAAGTGTCTGTTGGGCATGTTGCGCTGCTTCCGGTGCATTTCTCCAGCTTGTCGCATGTTCCCACAGCTGCTCTGCAGGTATATGCATTTGATTCAAACTTGCAACTTGCATTACAGCAGTCTCCCGGAACATCCTGTCCTGGGTCGCAGTCCTCACCTGCTTCCTTAACTCCGTTACCACAGACTGAAGTTTGATAATAACAAACTTCGATATATGGAAACTGGACTGTATATATCTGGTCTTTGCTGTAGAATTGTTTATAATCTGGTGCATTTTCAGATAATTTTACAAGGAGACTGATGTTTTTATCGCCGTTAAATTCCCCGTTTACACAGGAGGTTATGTTCCAGCGAGACCATCGATTATCATCGTCACTGACTGTTGTAGAATTACAGAATGTGGAATAGCTAGGCTTGGTGTTCCACGTTATTCCTGTTTCAGTCCAGCTATCATCTGTAACTAAGTATACATATGCTACACTATCGGCATATGTGGTACTGTATGTTTCCATCGAAAGGTTCGCCCAGACAATGGTTGCTCCGGCAGGAACTGAAGTAAGGGGGAATTTGAGGTAAGACCTACTAACTCCATAGTAGTTTAATATATCCAGACTAGCCCCGTTAAAGTTAGTGTTTGAGGAGTAACTATTGACATAAGCATCGGCAATTCCGGAAGTTGGGGCGACTATCTTAATATTAGTGCAAAGGGAATCAACAAAAGTTGTCGTAGCAAGCGGTTGAGAGTTATATGAAGCAGTGATGGTGTATGTATCCAACACCCCACTAGTCAAATCGAAAGAAGTGCTGAACCTGCCGTCAGGACCAACTGTTACATCCGGTAGATTAGTGGGATTGCCGGCTACAGAAACGGTGAGTTGGACTGTTGGAACATCGAAGGATGAGCCGTATATATAAACAGTCTCGCCAGGCCTGTAATCAGTCTTGTCTGTCCATATGGTTGGAACCACATCAAGAGTCACAGCGAGCGGGTCAGGAAGTGTTGATAGTTCAACCACGGTTTTACCAAGGCTCTCAGAATAATTCCCCGTATAGAAACTGGGGTAGTATATGCTGTAATCATATTTTGAAGCAGCTACGTAAACATAGTAAGTGGGAGGGGTAGATGAAAGGTCTATATCCGCAACTCCACTATTGTTCGTTTCTGCACTTCCCAAAAGTGTATATGGCGAACCACTAATGACATCGGAACCATATACTTCCACAAGCGCATTCACCACTGGGTTGCTGGATGAATCTGTCACAGTTACTGAGAGAGCGCTTACGCTAAGGGTCAAAAACACAGTTACAAGGAGGACTGAAAACAGGAATTTCTTTGAGGAGAAGTTGCACAGAATATTCTCCCAACTACATGTTTTTGTTTTCATATTCTCATCCTCCTTGATTCAAGGTGCCAAATATAGGCGGTATGTACGGGATATAATAGCTCAAATGAACGCCTATACTTCAAATGTCCACCTCACGGCCAAAAACGAATAGATATATTGTGATATTACCCATATTTAAATGTTACGGTGTGCTTGCGGTGATATATATACTATTAAATATAATAGGGCTAGGTTGTAAATATAATAGGGCTAGGTTGTGATGTTTTAGTAGTTTATTACATATTAGCTTACTTTTTTGGTAGTTTTTTATTTCCCTTTAGTATAAAGAGGATAATTAGAGCTAAAACGACAAGTATTATGACGAAGGGGGAGGTAACAATTCCCGTTATGAACACCACAGGTTTATTGCTATTTGCGCTCTCCGAATCGGATTTGAGCTGAAGTAACTGAGTTTCAAGCGCAGGCAGCTGTGCGAATTCGGCAGAGTCAATTTGAGCGTTCAGCTCACTGAATCTGGAGTTCAGCTCGCCAAGCTTGAGAGATAGCATCAGGTCACCCTGCATTCCGGCAAGGGCCGACCTCACTTCACTCTTGACGCTCAGGACTTCCTTCAGCTTCCCGGCATACTCATTCAGCTCCATTGCGAGGTTTGAGACTTGCAGCTGGGCGGATTGCATCTGCGCTTCATTCATCTTGCTGCATCCTTCAAGCTTCATTGATCTTTCAAGCGCATCAAGCTTCTCGCTAATTTTTGAAGTGTTGAGAGAAGAGAGGTTTGCTTTTATTAATGAGAGATCGCGGGAGTTGCTTGAAACCATGCTTGAGCACAGCTTGTTTATCCTCAGCTGCGATTTCATGGATAGCCTGTCCGTGGTATTGTTGAATATCCTGTCAGCTGTTTCATCCACAATGAGGAGCGGGAGAACTCTGTCGCGGGTTGTGAGAAGTTTTATTTTTGCGTTCGTCAGGTATGTGAGGTTATAGTTAACAGGACGGCAGAAGCCCAGTCCAGATGGGCTTATCAGGTCATTATTGTTTATCGCCATTGAATTATTCTTCATGTTATCTATAAGTGCGGTTATTTCATCAAACTGCAAGATGTTAAACTCCGAGAGAGAACTTACTTCCTCATTGAAAGCGGATATGTTTGAATCTATGTATGAGCTTGAGTTGGACAGCGCCCAGATTAGCTCAAGGAATGGTCTGCCCGCCCCTATCTTAAACTGCTGGCATATCGGTGTGTAGCATGCTCTCCAGCAAGTATCCAAATCCACGCATTCGAACCTGTCTATGCCAATATACGTCTTGCATTCGAATTCTTTCGCCCGGGTTTCATTGTAAGACTCCACGAGTGATAGAAGCTCATCAGCATAACTCTTGTTTACCTTCAAATCTTCTGCTGTGACTCCGTTGCTGGCATAATAACTGATGAGCGCATTCCGGATCCCATCTTTGGTTGTAATCATAGTTAGGCTTCCATTCTGATATGCGAGGATGAAGGATGGCTCATCTGCTATATTGATTATGTAATACTCTCCTGAAGATGTATTGAAATTAACCTTTGTGAACGTTTCATTTTCTTTTAGGTAGTCTGAAGCGAAAAGATTAACATCCGAAATGCTGACTCCGGATATGAATACGGAGAGGAAAAGGAATAACAACAGAAGAGATAATTTTTTCATGGTTGAATTTTGGCGTTAATCAGTTAAATAATTAACTATTGCAGAAAAAACAAATCAATTTAAATGTAATTGCATCAATAACTTTATGGGAGGATGCAGTTTTCTTTTTCTGCGGATTGATGAGGTGAATTAATGGAGAGAAGAGAAGCCTGCGGTGTGTTTGGAATCTATTCTTTCAGGAAGGATGAGGTTGCGCTGCCAATATTCAACGGCCTCATAGCAATACAGCACAGGGGGCAGGACAGCGCTGGCATTGCGACATTTGACGGAAAAACGATTCACCTGAAGAAGGGCATGGGGCTCACCTCGGATGTCTTTTCGGAGAATGACCTGCTTGCACTGAAGGGCACGATAGGAATCGGGAGCGTGAGATACCCCACAGTCGGAAGCTCATCATTAAGGGATGCGCAGCCTTTCAAGGTTGAGCTGCCAAGGGAGGGAATAGCGCTTGCGCACAACGGCAACCTTGTCAACTTCGCTGCGCTGAAGGACGAACTGAACAGGGGAGGGACGCCGATTCTTTCAAGCTGCGATTCGGAGATAATCCTCAAAGTTCTGGCAGAGGAGCTGAACAAGACGGAGGACATCTTCCAGGCAATATCAAAAGTGATGAAGAGGCTGGAGGGGGCATACTGCGAGGTTGTCTTGACAGGGAGAGGAGAGCTCATAGCATTCCGGGACCCGCAGGGATTCAGGCCTCTCTGCTTCGGGAAGAATGACGACTGCATGGTATTCGCATCGGAAAGCGTGGCGCTTGACATAAACGATGTTGAGCTTACGGAGCAGGTCAAGCCTGGCGAGGCAATCCTTGTCACCGAGAAGGGGATTGAGAGGAGGCTTGTTGCAAAGAGCAACAAGAAGCACTGCATGTTTGAATACGTGTATTTCTCAAGGCCCGATTCCATCCTTGATGCAGGAAGCGTTTATGATGTCAGGATGAAGCTGGGCAGGAATTTGGCGAAATCGCAACCGGCAAGTGTGGATGTAGTTGTTCCGGTGCCCGATACCTCAAGGCCTGCTGCAGAAGGGTTCTCGAGGGAAACCGGGATAGAGATGGAGGAGGGACTCATAAAGAACAGGTACATCATGAGGACATTCATAATGCCGGACCAGAGGATAAGGGATGCGGAGATGAAGAAGAAGCTCAACCCCCTCAAAACAATTCTCAAAGGCAAGAAGATTGTCATTATAGATGACAGCATAGTGAGAGGGACTACAACGAACAAGCTTGTGAAACTTCTGAAGGATGCAGGGGCAAAGGAGGTCCATGTGAGGATAACGTGCCCGCCAATCATCTCGCCGTGCTTCTACGGCATAGACATTTCAAGCCATTCCGAATTGATTGCTTTCAGATGCAAAGGCAACATTGAGGAGATAAGAAAAATTCTTGGGGCTGATTCCCTCGGCTACCAGACCATTGGGGGATTGGTTGATGCAATTGGCATAGGCAAGGAAAACCTCTGCATGGCGTGCTTGAATGAGGATTACCCGACTCCAGGCGCTGCAAAAATAGCGAAGGAGATGAAGAAAAGGAGCGGGGAGGAAATTAAGGAGAAGAAGAGATATTGGGAGTAAACTACCCATGACCGAAGTCGGTGGGTATTCCTTCAAGAGGTTGAGTATGATGCTCAGCAAAACTCAAGCTTCTCTCATCGGAACGCAGGAGTCCGTTTACGGGGACTCGCCTCTTGGAAATCTGGACAATATCCGGCTTAGGGACGTAACCATCCCGCTCCAGGAGGGATTTGACAGCAACAGCCAATGAGGCTTTCCTGTCAGAGTTGGCTATCTGTCCGCATTCTCTGCATCTGAATAAGGAATAGTTGGAGCTATGTCCTTTGCCAACAGCACCGCAGTGGCTGCACCATTTGCTTGTATGCCAACTGTCCACAATATCCAGATGAACATCATTGTCAAAACATCTCTGCTCAAGAATCTGTTTGAACCTGTAGAAAGGAATAGACATAACTTCCTTGTTGAACCTTCTGCCTTTTGGAGAAAATTTCTTAAGTTTTTCAATAGCAATATCTGCATCATATCTCTTTGCAATCTTCATGATTTCTTTGACAATCTGCCCAAGATTGGTTTTGACAAAGTTTCTTTCCCTCTGTTTCAATCTTTTAAGTTTTTTGAAAGCATTAAGAGATTGGAGCAAACTCCTTCTTTCCATAAACTTCTTTCTCTTAATCCAAATGTCTTTGCCAAGGTATGTCTGGTAGAGAATTTTGCCCTTTGGGGATATTACGGAAACAGCAAAGTGTTTGGCATTAATGTCAATCCCAAGAACATTCTTTCTTCTTGGAATTTCTTTTTCTTTGGAAAGATAGGCAACAATCTGCAAATTTCTTGTCAACCCAAAAGTCTTGCAAGTCCATCCATCTTGGATGAGAGATTGAAATCTCTGGTAATTCCGGTTCTGTTTAATTGGGATAGCAACTCTCTTCGCTGGGTACATGCCCAACTCAACAAAGAAATTGGATTTTGTTCTGAAAGTCTTGCAGTTTCGTGGAATGTTGAACTTGACAGCCAAACCATTAACCTTACTGGTTTTCTTCTTCCACGCATCCCTTATGAGGCTACATCTGACCTGAACATTGAAGGAGGTGTTTTCCTTGCTGGCTAACAATGTCTTGTGGTGAAACTGCATAAATGTCCTGCAGCCTTTCCTTTCAGAGAGAAGCCTGTTTGATTCAGCAGTAGCAGTCCTCATGAATTCTTTAAGAGATTTGTTCTTCCTATCCGTTGCAATGGTCTGCAATAAGATGGCTCGTTTTATACCCTTAATATGTTTATCATTATTTGACTCCACTCTGCATTTCAGAGTCTTTGAGATGAGCATGATAAACCATCAATTTCCGCCTTTATAAACCTCCGCAAGGGGTAACTTTCCGGGTGAAGTTATAAAGACTGGATGTTATGAATTTAAGTGGGTATAACGCAGATTCCTTAGGAGGTGTGATATGGAGAGGATTCTTCTTATAGGGAATGGCGGAAGGGAGCACGCAATTGCCAAGGCAATAAGGAAGAGCAGGATTCCCCATGAGCTCTACGCATTCATGGAAGCAAAGAACCCGGGCATAGCAAAACTCTGCAAGGAGTTTTTCATTGGAAAGACAACGAATGCAGGGCTTGTTTCGAAGTTTGCTATTAGCAGGAAAATAGACTTGGCTGTCGTGGGGCCAGAAGCCCCTCTTGATGCAGGAGTTGTTGATGAGCTTGAGAAGCATGACATTGGATGCGCAGGCCCTACTAAAAGCGGGGCGAGAATGGAGACAGACAAGGGGTTCACAAGGGAGCTGCTTGAAAAATACAAGGTGCGGGGCTCGCCTGCTGCTGGAGTTTTCACTGATGCGAAAGATGCTTCTGAATTCATTGATTCACTTGGAAAACCGGTTGTTGTGAAGCCTGCCGGCCTTACTGGAGGAAAGGGAGTGAGGATAGTTGGCGAACAGCTGAAGGATTCCAATGATGCAAAGGAATATGCGAAAGAGGTTCTTGGGAAAGGAGTTGGAAGTTTAAGAAAGGTTGTAGTTGAAGAGAAGCTTGAGGGGGAGGAGTTCTCGCTGCAGGCTTTTGTTGATGGGAGAAGAGTGGTTGGAACTCCGATGGTGCAGGACCACAAGAGAGCATATGCAAACGACGAGGGGCCGAATACCGGAGGCATGGGTTCTTACTCCGATTTGGGTTACATACTTCCATTTTTAAAACAGGAGGACTATGATGACGGGCTCTCGATAATGAAAGCATCTGTCGAGGCATTCAGAAAAGAAACCGGGGAAGATTACAGAGGGTTCCTTTACGGCGGGTTCATGGTGACCAGGGATGGGGTGAAGCTGCTTGAGTATAATGCAAGGTTGGGGGATCCTGAGGCAATGAACACCCTCTCGGTGATTAAAAGCGATTTCCTTGAGATTCTTGAGAGGATTGTTGATGGAACTCTGAAGGATGCAAGCTTTGATAGAAAGGCAACGGTATGCAAGTACCTTGTCCCAGAAGGCTACCCAGTCTCTCCAAAAAAGAATGAGCTTATTGAGGTTGATGAGAGGGCAATTGAAAGGAGCGGAGCAATACTGTATTATGCGTCTGTCAATGAAGTTGATGGAAGGATTTACACCAGCAGCTCAAGAACTGCTGGTTTGGTTGGGATTGCGGATAGCATTGAAAATGCAGAGAGAATTGCTGAGAGCGCAGTAAAATTTGTTAAGGGCAAATTATCTTATAGAAAAGACATTGGGACGAAGGAGCTTATCGAAAAAAGAATTAGACACATGCGGGAAATCCGGGGTTAACCTTATTTCATCATTTTAAGAATATTCGCTGCAGCCTCTCTGGTGCTTGTTCCAACGCTCACAAGCCCGTGATTCTTCAAAACCGCAGCCTTGTTTTTTCCAAGAGCTTCAACCGCTGCCCCTGCAGACTCCCTGCTTCCATATGGAAGTTCAACGGTGGTTGAGTTGATTCCAAATCTCTCGCAAACTTCTTTTCTCAAAAATACTTCACCGTGCACATGGATTATTGAGTTCACATCTTCTCTCCTTTCGTAGATTAGGTAGTGCATGGGGGTTTCAGAGGAAGGGAGTCTGAGGCCTAATGCTTTTTTCAGTCTGAAATCCTTAAAATCAAACTCTTTCACAAGTGTAAAATCCTCTGGCTTCAGGTTTCCCATCTCGCACGCAGTTGCTTTAATCAGCATCCCCTTTCCTGTCCTTGCGCTTATATTGCCTGCTGTGCCAGGAGTCAACCCATGCTCGCTCAGGGTTTTTGCGCATGAAATCATCTCGCAAATAATCTCCTTGTTGGAGTAATCTGCTGCTGTTCTTTTTTCTACAGCATTCTTCTCAATTTGAAATTTGACTCCTTTGTACACCTCAGCCATAGTAACGCAACTCGCTTGGCTTGAAAACACCCTTCTCCGTTATCACAGCTCTCGCATATTCGAGCGGCGTGATGTCAAATGCGGGGTTCCTCGCCCTGCTCCCCCTTGCGAAAATCCTTTTTCCGGCAATGGAGAGGACTTCATCTTCACCTCTCTCCTCAACCGGAATGTTTTTTCTGGCTGTGAAGTCAAACGAGCTCAGCGGGGCGGCAACGTAGAAGGGGATGCCATTCTCTTTTGCGAGGATTGCTTTCTCATATGTCCCAATCTTGTTTGCAAAATAGCCACTCTTTACGGCAACTCTGTCTGCTCCAACGATGCAGATATCTACCTCTTTCCTTTGCATATAGAAGCCAGCCGCATTATCCACAATCACTACGTAGGGTATGCCTTCGTTTTGCAGCTCCCATGCGGTTAACGCTCCCTGCAAGCGGGGTCTGGTCTCATCGACAAAAACAAGAATTTTTTTGCCTCTGGAATGGGCAAGTCTCATCGGAGCCAATGCGG
>Ga0315279_10005565_pt1 | contig 16277 bp, 13 predicted proteins | sample YL17G06_20_MG_FD_203694 | JGI IMG/M metagenome (GOLD analysis project Ga0315279, IMG submission 203694) | Sediment microbial communities from Yellowstone Lake, YNP, Wyoming, USA - YL17G06_20 | ecosystem: Environmental > Aquatic > Freshwater > Lake > Sediment | place: USA: Wyoming | collected...
TCCCTTCTTTCATCAGACGACCTGTTCCGTCGCACCTTCAAGATCCTCGGAACCGTCAGCATATATGACGAATCTAAAAAAGGGTTCACTGAGGAACAGGCCATCAGAGGGCTGAAAATTGAAGCCTTCAGATTGTACGGTGTGCAGGCCAAGGCACTCACCAGAATTAAACTCATTAAAGAGTCGCCGGTATTCTACTATAAAAAAACTCAGTCCAATAAATCTCCCGGAGAATCAACGGCATTCTTCAAGGCCTCAGCGGAAGTGGTTACCTGGCCCTCAAATTAACTGGGAAACTAACCCTTCAAACAGGCTTCACAGGCGAAGGTCCTGACTTAGTCCAACTTTAGAAGCTTACAGTCTGACCAGGACTATCCCTCCAATTGCCCCGAAACAACGCTTCGCCCCCTTCAAAGAAGCTTCAAGAATCTCACTGATAAGACCGATAGTTATAGAATATTCATCAACCGGGAATAACGGGTGATACAGAAAAAGTGCGTTGTAAGGCAGAAATATCGGATGTGTTATAACTGAAGGGCTGAGGGAAATATCATGATGCAGAACAGAGGCATGAAAGAATCACCGGTAGTGCTGGTCATTGACGATGACAATGCAGTAAGAGAAATCTCCCGTGACCTGCTGGAAGAGTCTGGTTTTGCGGTTGAAGAGGCCTGTGATGGAGCAGAAGGGATCTCTGTATTTAAACGCGTGCAACCGGACCTCGTGCTGCTGGATGTTATGATGCCGGGAATGGATGGCTTTACGGTCTGCAGAGAACTCCGCAAGCTTCCTGGTGGTGAATGGACGCCAGTCCTCATGGCAACCGGACTGGATGACCTTGAATCGATTAACCGGTCATATGAAGCGGGTGCCACGGACTTTATCACCAAGCCCATCAACTGGACAATCCTGGCTCACCGCATCCGGTACATGTTACGGGCAAGCAGGACCCTTGGCGAACTGCATAAAAGTGAGGGGAAAAATAGAGCCCTCCTCAATGCGATACCGGATTTAATGTTGCACATCAACAGGGACGGCACCATCCTGGACTTCAAGGCAGCAAAAGACTTTGATACCGTATTTCCTATGAGCGGATTATCAGGGAAGAAGCTCTATGAATTGCTGCCTGAAGAAGTAATTCCCGAAGCCATCCGTTACATTGAGCGGGCACTGCAAACTGGCGAGACCCAGATCTTTGAGTACCAGTTCCATTTCCATGACACAACCTATACTCATGAAGCCCGCATCGTGGTGAGCGGAGAAGATGAAGTCCTTGCAATCGTCCGTGATATCACCGAGCACAAGCGGGCAGAAGAACAGATCATCTATCTGGCATATCACGATACACTCACCGGCCTGCCGAACCGTCACTCCTTTAAAAACCAGCTCACTCAGGCATTGACCCATGCGAAACGGTATGATCGACCGTTAGCAACGCTGAACCTGGGCCTCGACCGTTTCAAGCAGATCAACGAGACTCTCGGCCACACGGTGGGTGATCTGTTGCTGAAAGCCGTTACTGAACGGCTTGAAAATTGCGTGCGGAAAAGTGACGTCATTGCTCGTTTCAGCAACGAGCACATAATAAACACCGTGGCCCGCTTAGGCAGTGATGAATTCATCATATTACTGACAGAGATTGAGGATGCCCAGGATGCTGCCAAAGTTGCCCAGCGCATCCTCGAGGTCATTTCCCATCCGTTCATCCTGGAATACCATGAGGTGTTTATCACCGCCAGTATCGGCATTACCGTGTATCCCTACGATGGCGAAGACGTGGATACCCTGCTCAAGAATGCCGGTACGGCAATGTACCACGCAAAGGATCAGGGGAGAAATAATTGCCAGTTTTACAACCAGGCCATGAATGCCACCTCCTTAGAAAAGCTTGTCCTCGAAAACAATCTCAGGAGGGCGCTCGACCGCCAGCAGTTCCTTGTGTACTACCAGCCACAACTCGACCTCCGCACCGGCGCGATTATTGGCATGGAAGCCCTGATACGGTGGCAGCACCCGGAGAGGGGGTTAGTCCAACCGGCAGCATTTATATCGCTGGCCGAAGAGACCGGCCTTATTGTTCCCATCGGCGAATGGGTGCTCCGCACTGCCTGTGTCCAGAATAAAGCCTGGCAGGCGGCCGGGTTTCCTCCATTCCGTGTGACAGTAAACCTCTCAAGTTCACAGTTCAGGCAGAAAACACTGATAAGGACTATTGGCCAGGCATTAGATGACGCCGGAATGGACCCCCGTTATCTGGAACTGGAACTTACGGAAAGCAACATCATGAAAGATGCGGAAACAACCATTACTATGCTGCATGAATTAAAGTCCATGGGGCTGCGGCTCTCGATAGACGATTTCGGTACCGGTTATTCCTCCCTGAGTTATCTGAAACGCTTTCCTTTTGATACGGTGAAGGTTGACCGGTCCTTTGTGAAGAATGTCACTACTGATCCCGATAATGCAGCCATCACCACGGCAATCATTGCCATGGCGCACAGCCTGAATTTTGAAGTCATTGCTGAAGGCGTGGAAACAAAACAAGAGCTTGCGTTTTTAAGTAAACAGCAGTGCGACGGGATGCAGGGTTATCTCTTCAGCCCCCCTGTACCCCCGGCACAGGCTACCCAATTCCTGAAAGAAGGAAAGCACCTCTAACCTCTCTCGAGGATTTTTACCTCCACACCCATCCGGATGTGCCCGCTGATCATGGTTTTGTGAGTCCTCAATAATCTTGTTCCTGGAGCCGGAATCGAACCGGCACAGTGCCAAGCACCGAGGGATTTAGGTGCATCTCTCCTGCCATGAAACTCCAATTTTTTCCTTGCAGTTTCCACTGAAAGTGCTACAAATGCACATATCCTTACGACAAACAAAACAGAACTGAATAGCAAATACCCGGTCCAATGCTGATAAAATAACTATTAATCTTGAAACTGGGAGAAAGATAAGGTAAGGAGGGAAAATCAACATGACATCTTCAACTCTTATGGCAATCGTGTCTATGTGGATTCTGATGACTCTTTGGCTTGTCCTTGTCGCTACCGCTGCTGTTCTGGCATTTAAAAAATGGCAAAAGGCGCACAATTTCTTGAAGAAACAAATGTTTTATATATGGCTGGGTGGTACTTTTGTATTCACCGGTGATTTACTCCACACCATCGGATATACGATCAGCGCTTATAATGGTAGCCCGACAGGGCTCTTAGAACTATTTGGAAGACCTTTTGAATCCCGGACCTTCTCCCTGTTCTTCGATGGATTAGTGTTTATGGTATATTACATGCTGTGGGCGTTTTTCATCGTTGCCCGATATCAACAGGGGCAATTTAATAATCGAGATAAAACAACTGTTGGTCTGGCTATGGGGGCTATTATTCTTATGCTCCCCGGGGCAATCCCTAATGCCTTTGGAATCTATACCCTGCAATATGATATTGCAATTTGGGCCCCTCATATCATCCTTTTCCTCATCTTTGGTTTGATGACGGTAGGGAAATTGACCCGCTGTTCCAAGCATGCCCTGGCACAAGCATCAGACGATTTAATAAAAACCCAAGAACGGGCATTGCGTACTATTGGAATCAGTCTGCTTTTTTCATTTCTTTTCTTCATCCTCACGTTAGCCCTTCTCCCATACAATGACATGTTCGGACTTTTCATGATCCCCAAAACGTTTGCCTACATGGTTGCTTTCACTTATTTAATTAAAGGTGTAATTCTATCCACCCCGGAAGCCCAAGCGAATGCACGGTGACAGGTTCAATCCGATCCTAAAATCCTTCCGGCCTAATCCCCATTGCTTCAAAGGGAATGGGTTTTTCTTTTTGTATAATAAACCAGCCTTTTATCTAAGGAAGGAGAATGTGCGATGGAAGTTCATGCATTAACTGAAACTGAGAGGGAACAGATGCTTGAACAGGCGTTCAGTAAGATGAAGATAGAAAGGAAGCATCTTTCTCAGGAAGAGCTGGAGAAGGAGATCATAGACTATCTCGGCAAGAAACAAGCATGTTCCTTGGCAACATGCGGGAAGGATGGAGTACCGAGGATTTCAGTAGTAGACTACGTAAATGATGGTCTTACTATCTATATCTTCAGCGAGGGCGGTGATAAATTCAAAAAACTTAAAGAGAATAACATGGTGGCAATCGGGATCGGGACATCTGCCCAGACTTTCAGGTCTGTGAGAGGTATTAACCTATGGGGCATTGCTGAGGTCTTTACCGAGGACACTCCGGAGTTTGCCCATGGCATGAAACTCTTCAGTCACATTATAAATTATAAAGGATATGGAGAAGGAAATGGGTACCCCTATAGCAATGCCAAAAGGAATGCTGAGGATGATCCGGGTTACTCCCACGAAGATGATATACTGTCACAACAATAAAGGGATTGCCAATGCCCATTGGGAGAACAAATAAATATCACCTTTTTAGGAGATAGCCATGAAAAAGATATATGCGTTATCTATCCTGTCTCTCTTTTTGACCTCAGCTGCCTTTGCAGACACCATCATTATTCAAAGGACTGTTACTGCGACATCTGAAATATGCTTTGACAACTCCGACTGTGATCAGGGTTTTTATTGTTCAAAGTCAGCAGGTGATTGTGATGGTGGGGGTGTTTGTGATTCGAAACCTGAACAGTGCATATGCCCCGAATACTACTCCCCTGTTTGTGGGTGCGATGGGACTACCTATGATAATGAATGCTTTGCAGCCTGTCAGGGGGCATCGATAGCATATTTTGGAGAATGCATATCAGAGTGTTCAACCTGGGCTGATGTAATTGAAAAATATCAAGCCTATAAGAATAATCAAGGTTCCTTGAGAGATGTTATAGATTGTTATCGAGAATGGAGAGAGGAACGTATGGACCGGTGAGTGCAGTGCCAAAATTGATTAAGGCTGTTTTCGAATCTGCCACCAGGTAAAGAACACTACGCCTAACGAATCAATCACAACATCACCTGGACTTCCAACCCGTTGAGAGACAAAGGTTTGATGATATTCATCAGATACGGCACAAAGAATTGTAAAAATAAAAGCACAGAGAAGGGCTTTTTTATTTGACAAACCATAATTTTTAAAAGCGCGGTCCGCCAATAAAAACAAAATGGCAAACACCGTAACATGAGCGCCCTTGCGCAGAACAAAATCGTAGAGCCAAGGTAATCCTGATGATAATCCCGGCTGAGCTGAAAGATAAAAAATCAAACCAGCCCATAAAATTACCGGCAGCCAATACTTTAAAAATTTAAGCATCCTGGTTTTAAAAAATTTACTGTTATCAACGGCACAAAATCTGTCAGCTCCCCCGGTGCTTTTGCCAGTATTCGTATTCGTAGGGCCAGCTATCCTTTTCCTGCGCAACCAGCCATCGCATCATCTCGAAGCACTCCTCACGCTCGGCTTCCTGATCGGGGAAACTCATCCGGCTGCCAATTGCGGCAGCAAGCCTGCGCCCCAGATCTGCTGCCTCCTTCAGTGCCTGCGCTTTCTCCTCGGGATCTCTGAGCTGGATCTCCATCGCGGTGATGCTGCCCACCTTCCAGCATCCGCTGTTGCCAATGACGTGCATCAGGTATTCCTCGACCTGCTGATAGAGCGGGCCCCCGGATGTTAAAACAGCGGCGCCGTACTTGCCCGCCAGCATCTGACAGTGGAACATACTGAAGCTACGGTCAAGCAGGGCCTTCATCTGGGCGCTGACATTGTAAATATAGTTGGGAGTGGCGAGCACAATGCCGTCCGCCTCAAGCATGGCGGCTTTAATCTCCGGATAGTCATCCTCGATCGCACAAGTGCCGATCCTCTGGCACACCCTGCAGCTCCTGCAGGGTTTGACCGTAAGCTCTCCCAACAGAAAAACCTGAGTATCTGCACCTGCCTCCCGGGCACCGTCCAGCAGCGCCGTCAAGACTTGACCGGTATTGCCTGATGATCCGTTCGGGCTGGCGTTAATACCTATGATTTTCATGCCTCATCCTCTTTTTCGATCACATGATTTTTGGAGTGTAGCTGACCTGCCCTCAATTGTACCACTCTGAAAGTTAGCGTAAAGGTGAATTTTACAATGGGGTTCTGGATTCTGATATATTTTGTACAGTAGTGTGTTGACATGCAAAACTAACTTCCTTATACTTCCACCGCGATAAAGGGGATTGTCATTACATCGATATCAGGAGGTAAAGATGAAACGAAGGGATTTTTTGAAAGCAATTTTTATCGGCGGTGGCACGGTTTTAATGGCTTCCAATGCTTATCCATTGAAGTTTTACTCCAATGCCGGACCGGGGAAATGGGCTGTTCTTTTTGGCAGCCGCTACGGCAGTACCCGCGACGCTGCCCTATGGATTTCCGAAGGCATGGGGGGCATTGCCGAGGTGTTTGACGCCAGGGAAAACCTGGACCTTTCGGCTTTTGACAACCTGATTGTTGGCTCGGGAATTTACAACGAAAAGGTGGCTCCGCCGCTGGAAACTTTCCTTACTCAAAAAGCCACCAAAATCTCAGGAAAAGTCAGGGCTGTCTTTGTTGTCTGCGGTGTGGGCGGAACCGAACTGGCCAATCGGTATCTCGATATGACTTCCAAGCTATGCGGTAATAATCCTATGCTAAAAAAATCTTTTCCGGGCCGAATGACCAAAAGGCTGCTTGACACCGAAGCATTGAAACAATTGGAGGAATACTACAGGAAAACCAACCGCCCCTTCGAAGATTATGACCGCCTGCAACGGAAGGACTGCTTACAATTCGGAGAAGAAATTTTAAAACAATTTCCCAAATAGTTCAGATATCAATAATAAGGTAACGGTAAAGATCTGGCACCGAAACAGAATGGTGTCAGGATCTAAACAGCATTGTAAACCTTCATAAAATCTGGTGCCTGGAGCCGGAATCGAACCGGCACAGTGCTAAGCACCGAGGGATTTTAAGTCCCTTGCGTCTACCAATTCCGCCATCCAGGCACTCATAACAATTTCAAGGAGTTAGCTTATATAACATAACTCCTTTTTCATTTCTGGCGACAATCTGGTGAAAGAGTTATCCACACTTTGAGCTTTACAGTGTGTGCTATATAAATATCCGATACCACCTACCAAGTTATTAACAGATTTTATATACCACATTTTTTTGAATTCCGCTTCGCCTTTTTAATAGCCCTAATTGCCAAGCCGAGATGAAATACATCAAGGCAGGCATTTCCAAAGCAGGCAAGCCTTATAAAGCCTTCTGGTCTTGCCCGGAGTGTAAAACTACCCAAAATGCAAAACAAGGTTTTTCTAATCAATTCTCTAAATCCAATAGAGAGGGAGAACAGATTAAAAAAGTAATAGATTATAAGAATGGAGCAATAAAACAGGCTCAAGACCGGAAAGAGGGGGGTATAGCTATAAGCGGAACTAAAAGAATAGCAGGGGAAATAGTTGCTGCGATGATACATTCAGGCGAACTTAAAGGGGGGGACTGGTTTATTAAATACCAGGAGAGCGCCAACAGAATTTATAACTTTAATCCTTTTGAAAATGGCGGCACCGATCCAGAGGACGATTTTATATTGCCAGAAGATATGAACTAATGTGATTATTCCTCAGTTTTCCTCTGAATCAGTGTCTAATCTTGCAGGAAACAACTCCTTCAGGGCTGAAATGAATTCGTCAAGCTGCAATCCGGGCCGATAGTAAGGACTTTCCATCATGCGGATCATGCCTAAACGGTCACGGGCCGGAAAGTGCCTCAAGACCAACTGCCCAGTCTCCACAATGTATGGCTCGTCTCTAAGTTGATCGCGGAATTCGAGGGCCTGCCTCCATTCCGTTTCCATTGTAGTCGCCAGGATGGTGTACAAATCCAGGGCATGGTAGCGGCCAAGTTCCTTGTCGGCATCGTTGAGCCGGTCTTTGAAAGCAAACAGCTTCATCATCAGGAAGGTGTAGGGATGGGGCAGGAAAATCTCAGCTTGCCAGTCGTCGCCCGAACTGAGTCTTCCTGCCAGCGTTTTCGGCAAAAGTCCTTCCTCCAACGTCAGCGCTTCATTGACGGGATGGGCGTGAATGCCAACGGAAGGATGTGGCCGGGCACGGCGGGCGTCCGTCTTCACCCTTGTTCCCTTAAAACAGCTTTCCGGGCCGGTAAGGATATCTATCTTGACACTGCCTGCCTGGACGCCTCCCGGCCCCAGTTTCACAAACTGATACTTCTCCGCGCCGGGAATAACCTGATAACCCAGCCTGGCAATGGATTCTGCCAGTGGTTTCAATTTCCCTGATTGGATGAGCAGTTCCGGCCGCAGATACAAATCGAGATCGTTGGTGGAACGCGGTTCAGGCCATTCACGAAGAAGTGTCCGTACACCCAGCCGGCGCACGTGTTCGGTCTTGAGATAGATGCCGAAACCGCCGCCGATGATGAGCCTGATATCCGTGCCTTGGAGTTCGTGGAGCAGGTCGAGCAATGCCGTTTGAAGGCTGAGCATCGTGATCATTATTGCACCGGCTGAAGATCCTTCAAGAGGAATGACTTCACCTGTTCGGCAGTTTCCTGATCCCGCTTATCGCCAGCCATCAGCTCCAAATACACTTGCACAGGAGATGCCCACCAGAAGTTCCCATCCTTCCGGGCATCGAAGTAGACCGCTTCATTATCCGTCTCGATGAGTTCGAGGTTCGGGAAGCGATCCGACTGACTTCCGCTCAGCCGCTCCAACAGCATCTCGAGACGCGGGCAGTAGACAGATAACACATCTTCTCTCTGCATCACTGCATATTGTGCAACTGATGATGTCCCTGTAGCTACGAGGGGCAGGCTCAACTCCTGCGATTGCTTCAGCAGTAATTCCTGGATTGTTCCACTCTCTTCTGAGACCCTGAGGTGAACTCGCTCTTTGATGTTCGGGGGAGCATAGTTCTCACTCAGTTTTTCCAGAAGCTTGTCAGGTTGCAGAAGACGAATGATACCTTTGCGTTCGACGATCAAATCCTCCTCCAGTGTCTTTAATGATTTCGACACCGTGGAAAGGCTCATGGGCCTCTTGTCCCAACGGTTCACCAGCATGTTTCGCCGGTTGATCTCAGCGCAAATCTCTTGAACGGTGTCGTAGGTGGAACGGAGGAGGAAAACTCTCCCGACCATCGAACTGTTCCTCCGATAGATATTCTTGATCGGGGCCGAGGAGGGAAAACGATTCTTCTCACCGCTGCGAAATACGGAAAACTTACCCGGTACAACCACCACGCCGTTGCCGCACAGGTCAATGCCGCTGATCCCTTCCTGTTCCAGCTTCTGCAATTGCTGTTCATTAAGGAAAGGCATAATGAGCATCGGCCGGCAGCCCTTCGGGAGCGGCGATGATTTCAGCAGATTGAGCCCGTCCTGAAATGCCTTAGGCGTAGAAATGGATTTGCATTCGATGGCGAACCTTGCCGTGCTGTCCCGCCATTTTGCCTCAACCAATGCATCGAAACGACGGTTTCTGCCCGTCTCCGGCTGAACTTTCAGCAAGCGTACAGACAGGGGAGGCAGTAAAACCTTGCCTCTCCGCAGCTGTTCAATAATCTCCCTTTCTGTTATACTTTTCCTGATAATTTCCATTTTCCTGAACAAGAAAATAGCAGAATTTAGGAAATATTGCAAGTTTTATCTTTTCTACCACTTATTTTGAAATTCGCGGATGGCGTCTTCCGGGGATAGGTTGAGGTAAAGCTCCGTGGTGTTTAGCCGGTCATGGCCCAGCATTGTCATGAGAGCCCGGGTAGAGATACCTTTTTTGATGCAGTTGACAGAGAAGGTGTGTCGAAGGACGTGAGGGGTAATATTTTTATATGTATGTACCCGCCTTGTTAAGTAGCTCCTGCTAACTTCCTGTTCCAAAAATCTTCCTGAAGATGCTGGGCTTCTTCCCAACGCGGGACAGGTCTTCATTCTTCTCTATGTGTTCAAGAAAATGCCTGATGACCTCCCTCTCCACCAGCTCTGAAGCAACCCTGACAGCATTCTTTATGGCATTGGAAGACGAACGGCCATGACTGATGATTACTGTTCCATCTACCCCCAGGAGTGGCGCTCCCCCATGTTCTGAATAATCAAATCTCTTCTTGAAATTAGAGAAGGATTTCTTTGACAGAAGGTAGCCGAGCTTGGATAGATAACCCTTGCTGATCTCCTCCTTCAGTGCCTGAGCGAGGACTTCAAACACCCCTTCGCTTGTCTTGAGGATGATGTTACCCACGAAGCCATCGCAGACAACCACATCTACCCCGCCCCTGTAGATATCCCTCCCCTCTACATAGCCAATGTAGTTGAGTGAACTCTTCTTCAAAAGTTCATTTGCCTCACGGGTGAGGTCAATGCCCTTGCTCTCCTCCTCCCCATTGCTCAGGAGCCCAACCCGCGGTTCATTGATCATCATAACCTCCCGCATGTATACAGATCCCATGATGGCAAACTGGACAAGGTGGTAGGGTTTGCAGACGGGATTGGCACCGGCATCAATCAGAGAAACTGCGCCTTTTATGTTGGGGATTACCGTATTAATTGCCGGTCTTTCAACTCCCTTGAGCCGCCTTAAAACAAAAAGGGCGGCAGCCATTGCAGCTCCTGAATTTCCTGCGCTGACGACAGCATGGGCTTGCCTGTCCCTTACGAGTTCGAAGGCAATCCGCAAGGAAGAGTCCCTCTTTTTTTTGATCGCTGTGGTAGGGGTTTCGTCCATCTCCACCACCTCTGAGGTATGCTTTATCTCCAGAGGGAGATTCTCCACTTCATGCCTCAGGAGTTCCCGCCTGATCCGGTCTTCGTCTCCAACTAAAATTACCGGAATACCAAATTCTCTCGCAGCAAGGACTGCCCCTTCAACCGTGACATGAGGAGCATGATCTCCTCCCATCGCATCAACAGCAACCTTGTAAGTCTTCTGCATGTCTGACTCTTTCAAAATGTATATCCCTTCTTTAAAAGCAGGGTATAACGATAATGGTAATGCCTGTTTTTGTCAAATAAAACATAAAAACAGGGTCAAGGAAACTGGGGTCGCAGGGTCATGGGGTCGTAGGTTTCTGTCTTTCCTTCGCCCCTGTCTTTCCTGCCCCTCATCTTGCATCATGAATCATGCAACTCTTAACACCTTCGCACCCCGGATTTTTCTCTCCTTCAGCTCAACCAATGCCCTGTTTGCCTCCTCCAGCGGGAATTCCTGGATTTCAGGCCGGATGAGAATTTTACCGGCCAGGCGTAAAAATTCATCCACGTCCTTCCGGGTAACATTAGCAACGCTCTTGATCTCCTTCTCAAGCCAGAGGTGGCGGGGATAGTCCAGCTTCAGGAGGGACTCTTTGTCCGCCTCCTCTTTCCGGATGGCATTGATCACCAGCCGCCCTCCCCTCTTGAGGTTCTGTAAAGCGCTGATAACCGGCATCCACACCGGCGTGGTATCAATGGCGCTGCGGAGTTTTTCCGGCGCTTCATCTTCAGTCTCTCCGGTCCAGAAAGCACCGAGCTCCCGGGCAAATGCTCTCTCCTTCTCTGACCTGGCAAAAACGAAAATACGGGAGCGGGGATACCGGTGCCGAGCTATCTGGATAACCAGGTGGGCAGATGCTCCAAAACCGACAAGTCCCAGGTTTTGCCCGTCTTCAATTTCTGTCAGCCTCAGGGAACGATATCCTACTGCACCGGCGCAGAGGAGGGGGGCTGCTTCCGAGTCAGAAAAGATCTCAGGGATTGGATAGGCGAAATCCTCCCGGACCAGGTGGTACTGGGCATACCCTCCATTGGCGTCCCTGCCGGTCGCCTCAAACTGTTCACACAGATTCTCATTCCCCTCCAGGCAGAACCTGCACTTCCCACAGACAGAATGAATCCAGGCAATACCAACCCTGTCTCCGATTTTGAACTTATTTGCCTTACCACCTGCCTTCTCCACTCTCCCGACAATCTGATGGCCCAGAACCATCGGAAAGCGGGATGGCGGGGTTCTCCCCTCAATCTCATCCAGCTCCGTGTGACAGACCCCGCAGGCTGAAACTTTTATCAGGATTTCATGTTCTGATGGAACAGGGGTCGGTAACTCTGTCAGTAGGAGGGGGGTTTTATTCTCTTTAAGGCTACAGATGTTGTTGAGTACCATCGCTTTCATTGCTGTCTAACCTTCTCAGCTAATTTTATCATTCTGCAAGAACTGCTGAGGTGTTACTATCTTGATCCCCATATATTCACCCACAGCTTCTACTGCTTTATCACCTGTTATAATGGCCTCTGCTTTTAATGAAATTGCACACTCAATGAATTTGTCATCATCGGGATCGTCTTTCACTACCTTTATCTTAGGGGTTTTTGTGGTAAAGAGTATGTTGAAACCTTTAGCAAACAATGAGAGAAGTTCTTGTATTTCATCCTCGTTTCTCAGGCCAATCCTCTGAAGAACCTCTATGTACTCGTCAAGGATATCCTTGGAGAGACAAAGGGTTATTTTTTCTTCCTTCCATAGATCTATAATCCTGCGGGGATTCCCACCAAAGAAAGATGAGACAAAAACGTTTGTATCAATAACAACTTTCATCCTCAGCGTTTCCTTGTTTCCTTAATTGCTCTCCCTACGTCACTCTGTTTTACCCCCTTAGATTTCAATTTCATACCAATCCTTTTCCAGAGGTCGTCAATATAGGCGCTGATGTCTCGTTCGTTTATATAGTTTTCAATAAGCTCTCTCACCATCTTACTGGTGGACTTACCCTCCACCCTGGCAAGCTTATTCAGCCTGTTCTTAATCTCAGGGTCTATCCTTACAATCATCTGGGTTGCCATCTTCTCACCTCCAACAATGTATATCGTGTATATATTGTATATTAATTATAGAGATTGTCAATTGGTCAACTACATAATCAGGGGGGTAACATTTCAAAGGATGATATAGCAGGCTGCTGAAAAACGTTCATCTGCGGCGTTCCCCTCGTCCTTCGTCGTTGCGACGTACGTCCAAGTACGCCTCACTCCTCAGGATTTCGGGCGCCTTGCATCTGAGCATTTTTGATCAGCCTTACAAAAGTGGCCTTTTCAGCACCCTGATAGATATCTCAGGAGAAGTAACCAAGCAAGTACTACACAGAGGAAAGGTGTCTGTTCATACAATAAATTTTAGTTTCAGTCTTGCCTTGTTTTTTTATCCTATAATCTGATATTTTAATCAATACTATCAACCTTAATCGAGAATACGAGATGATCTCCAAGATTCGTCACATCGGTATTATTGTTAATGATATCAGAGAGGCAATTGAGCCCTTCAAGAAGCTCCTGGACTTGAAGGATGAAGATATTTACGTGATGCCGCCTTTCGGCACCGAGGCGGAGAGCAGGTTTGCCTTCATACCGGTGGGCGATATTGAACTGGAATTGATCCAGCCCATATCAGAGCGCTTTAAAAATTTTATAGGTAATCAGCCTGCGGGATTAAATCACATTGCCTATGTGGTGAAGGATATCGAGGAAGCTGTCAGGCACCTGCAGGAGAAGGGCATCCGTCTGGGCCATGTTACCAAGGACGGCATTCTCGATATGGGGAGAAGCAAGGTTGCCTACTTCGATCCTGAGACAACCGGCGGCATGCTCATTGAGCTGGTGGAGCCGAAAAAGTAGGGTTCGAGGGTTATGAATATAGAGGTTAAGTCAAATACAGGGTCATAGGGTCGAAGGTTTCTGTCTTTCCTTCGCCCCTTCGCTACTTCGCCCCTGTATTTTCCCTGTTCCTTGCTACTTGACCCCTTCTTTTTCACCTTGACCCTTGCCCCTTATAACTATTGCCTCACGCCTTTTCGTACCGTGGTTTCACGATAACCGATGGCCTCGTCTTTAACGAATAGATAAATCCCTCTGCCTCTTTTCCGTCACCGTATTTCTCCTTCAGTTCATCCAAGGGGCCGGCCTCGAGTGCCCGGACCGGACATGAGTCCACGCAGGCAGGCTTCTTATTTTCCTTCAGCCTGTCCAGGCAGAAATGGCACACCTGCATCTTGGGGTTTTCCTCGCTTCCGAACTGGGGGACACTGTAGGGACAGGCCTGTTTGCAGGGCATGCCGCAGATATCGCCTCCAAGACACGCTTCTCTGTCCACCACCACGATACCGTCTTCTTTCCTCTTGGCAATGGCGCTCACAGGACAGGCTGCGGCACAGGCCGGGTTCTCGCAGTGGCTGCAGGAAAGCGAAAGGTAGGTGAGGTACACTTCAGGGTACGTGCCCCACTCCCTGGAAGTCACCCTCCTCCAGTGTGCAGGTCCTGCGGGTATGTCGTTCCAGTCTTTGCATGCCACGCAGCAGGTATAGCACCCGGTGCACCGGGACTGATCAAAATAGAATCCCATCTGCATAGTCAATTTCTCCTTAAGCCTTTTCTACCTGAGCCAATGCATTATTGCTGCAGAAGGCACCGGCTGGTGAATGATCATCTTTTGTAAGCACGTTTGCACACCCTCCCCTGTCTACGCCGTTCTTATCAGGATTAAACCATGCCCCCTGGTAGATGCTCACCACACCGGGCATGATCCTCTCTGTTACCCTGGCAGGTATAACCACCTCACCCCTGTCATTAAAGATCCTCACCATATCGCCATGCCTGATGCCTCTTTTAAGGGCGTCAGTTGAACTGATCCACACTTCCTGGGGCTCAAGCTCTTTAAGCAACAGGATGTTGTCAAACTGGGAGTGGATTCGTCTCTTGAAGTGGGTGGTGATAAGCTGCAACGGATACTTCTTTGTCAGCGGATCGCTCCTTCCCTCCCAGGGTTCCAGGTACTTGGGAATGGGGGGAAGCTTGGTGTTATTCATTGAGGCAAGACGCTCGGAATATATTTCAATCTTCCCGGAGGGGGTGGGGAACGGATGCTTCTCTGGATTTTCAATCTGCTCCCTGAAGGGGATCACCGGTTCCGTCAATGTAATCTTGTGCACGCCTTTTTTCTTTAACGTCTCGTAATCGAGGAGAGGCTTTGTGGAGGACGTCTCCTCTGCTGACTTCCAGAATGCTCTCAGCCACTCGTCCTCGGACTTATCGCTGTAACCCTCGATGCCGAGCCGCTTAGCAAGTTCAATGCATATTTCGAGGTCCGACTTCGATTCATAGAGAGACTCTATCGCCTTGTTCATATAGATATACCAGGGACCTGAAAACCAGGGCCTGATGATATCGTTTCTCTCCAGATGGGTATTGACAGGAAGGAGAATATCTGCAAATCGGGCGGTAGGCGTCAGGAACTGCTCGTGGACAACGATGAATTCGAGCTTCCTCAGCGCCTCTGCCCCCTTGTTCGAATTCGGGAACTGGTTCAGTGCATTGCCGTTCGTGATATAGGCCAGTTTGAAATCGTCCGGATAGCCTCCTGCCTTCCCCCTCAGGATTGCATCCCATACCTTCGTGATATGAACGCCTTTCTTCTGGGCAGTGCCTTCAGGCAGGTTACCCGTAATAAGTCCTGAGATCAGTCCTGTACCAGAGAGCGCCTGGAGCCCCACAGGCTGAAATCCGAATCCGGCAGGCTCCCCGCCGTGCATGCCCATGTTCCCGGTCATGGCTGCCAGCGTGGAGAGGGCGCGGTGAAACTGCTCGCCGAAGGCGGTACGGCCCGGAGCACCGGTGCACATCAGCGCTGCAGGTTTCAATGTGGTGTACTCTCTCGCTAGAGTTTCAATTGTTTCAGCTGGCACACCTGTAATTTTCTCAGCCCAGACTGGCGTTTTCGGCACACCGTCTTCTTCGCCCAGAACATACTCTCCGAACCGGTTAAACCCAACCGTGTACCGGTCAATAAACTTCTGATCCTGGAGGTTTTCTTTGATGATTACATAGGCCATGGCAATGAGCATGGCAGTGTCAGTGCCCGGCCGGATGGGTATCCACTGGCTGGCAAAGGCTGCGGCGGAATCAGTGAACCGCGGGTCAACAGAAACAATCTTTATCCCCTTCTCCTTAGCCTGAGTCAGGTAGAAAGAGGTGCCGGTTATCAGCACGGTCTCAGCAGGGTTCCAGCCCCACATGATGATGAGCCTAGAATTGAGGAGATCATCACGGGTATGACCGGTGGTGATGGTGCCGTAGGTAACCTGTGATGAAAAGAGGCTTCCCCAGAAAGAGGCAGACCCCCAGTGAGGGGTAAAGCCGCCGAACATGGTAAGGAGCCGGAAGACCGCAAGCTGGCTGTGGAGGAATGTGCCGGTGTTCCCGGAATAGGGAAGGTAAAAGATGGCTGTCGGCCCGTAAGCCTCCTTGACCCGCTTCAGTTCGGAA
>Ga0315279_10005566_pt1 | contig 16276 bp, 16 predicted proteins | sample YL17G06_20_MG_FD_203694 | JGI IMG/M metagenome (GOLD analysis project Ga0315279, IMG submission 203694) | Sediment microbial communities from Yellowstone Lake, YNP, Wyoming, USA - YL17G06_20 | ecosystem: Environmental > Aquatic > Freshwater > Lake > Sediment | place: USA: Wyoming | collected...
TCCCTTCTTCGTTTTTTATTGCCAACCCTGCTTTTGCAATCTCTTCTTTTTGGTATTTTTTTGAAAGGAGAAAATCAGACAATCCCTGCCAAGTATCAGGAGCATAGCCTAATCTCCATTTTTTAATGCTTTCCTCTTTTATCCCCCTGTTTAAAAGGTACTCCTTAACTTCCTGACCGATTTTTGACTCTAGCTGTTTTTCAAAAAATTGGGTGGATAGTTCGCAAATTTCCAAAAGCCTTTGCCTTTCTGTTCTTAGCTCAGGTTTTACTGGTCTTAACTCGACTCCGGCTTTCTGGGCTAAAATTCTAAGAGCATCGCCAAACTCAACCCCTTCTATTCTCATTACGAAACGAAAAATATCACCGCCCGAATTACATCCAAAACAATGCCAGATTTGTCTGGCTGGCGAAACAAAAAAAGAGGGTTTTTTCTCAGAATGAAAAGGGCAGATAGCCCTATAATTCGCCCCTGCTTTATGAAGTTTAATATAGCTGCCAATAACCTCAATAATATCCAGCCGGCTCTTTATTTCATCAATAGGAGAAGAAATCATTTTAATTTAGCTAAAACCTGTCTTGATATTAACAGGTTTTCATTAGCCAGACAAGTCGGTCTTAAGCTAATTTTTTAATTCAAGACTATATATTTACCCCGTTAAATGCTGTCTTGCAGCAATTTTACCTTTGGTAAAATTATTTAACTGGGTGAATACATTAGCGAATCAAGGTTTTGACGAAGTCAAGTTCTTATATAATTCAACGTATCTCTTGGCTGATTTCTGCCAAGAAAAATCTTGGTTCATGGCTCTTTTCATTAATTCTACCCACTTGTCTCTGTTACTATATGCGTCCAAGCACTCCTTCAGGCTTTTAAGCAAAGCATCTTTTTTATAATCTTCAAATACAAAGCCGGTTTTTTGATTTTCGACTGTTTCAGCCAATCCGCCGGTTTTTCTAACAATTGGTATGGCTCCATATCTCATTGCAATCATCTGTCCTAAACCACAGGGTTCAAATTTAGACGGCATCAAAAAGATATCGGAACCGGCATAAATTTTTTGAGCCAAGACTGGGTCAAATTTAATCTGACAAGAAATATTCGAAGGGTATTTTAAGGAAAATTCTAAAAGTTTTTTTTCATAGATATCCTCGCCTACTCCTAAAACGACCAACTGGCAATTTAATTTTACCAGCTCAGGGATAATTCCTATTACCAAATCGACTCCTTTTTGAGAAGTTAAACGATTAATAATACTAAGTAAAGGAAGTTGTTGGTTTTCCGGAAGTTTTAGGGTTTTCTGAAGATCAATCTTATTTTCTGTCCTCTTTTCTAAGCTATTAAAAGAGTAATTCGTTTTGATATCAGGATCAGTTTCAGGATTAAAGCGCTCGTAATCAATTCCGTTTATAATTCCAAAAAGATCATTCTGACGCTTTATTAGATCTTGTTCTAACCCTTCACCAAATTCTTTTGTTTTAATCTCCTGAGCATAATTTTGGCTAACGGTATTTAAGATATCAGCATTTAAAATTCCCTGCTCAAAAATGCTAATTTTCCCCTCTTTGTCTATTATTTTTAAGCTTTCCGCTTCATTACCTTTCAGGCCAAGAAAACTTAAAATCTCACCAGCTATCCATTTTCCCTGGTTGGCTAAATTATGAATTGTGAGCAATGTCTTTATATTTTGTGCTCGGTATTTAGTTTTCAGTAGTAATGGTATTAAAGCAGTATGCCAATCTTGACAATGAATTATTTGCGGCTGCCAATCTAAATATTTAAAAATTTCGGGGATAGCTTTAGAAAAAAATAGAAATCTTTGAATTTCTTTGAAAGAATCAACAAAAGCGCTTTTCGCAAGATAAACTCCATTCTCGCCAAAATATTTATTATTATCTAAAAGATAAACAACAACCTGGCTATCCGGTAAAAATCCTTGATAGACGTTTATCAATTCGTCTTTAAACTTAATATTTTGAGCAATCAAATCAAAATGGTATTTCTTTTCATCAATAACTTGATACTTTGGAATAACTATTTTAACGTCTAGTCCTAGTTTTTTTAGAGCTTTCGGCAAAGAGCCAATCACATCTCCCAATCCGCCTACTTTGGCTATCGGAGTGCATTCAGAAGCGACAAATAAAACTTTCATAAATTTTTAAGATGTTGCTTTATTTTTAACAATAGTGTTTTAATTTTTAGAATATAACTGTCTTTTGTTTTTTTGTCCATTAAGTTCCGGTATTTGATTGTGCCGGCAGCGTAATTATGTATCTGATCCAAAAAAATTTTAACCAGAAATTTTTTTAAATCTTTTTTAATTTGTAAATAGTTTAATTTACGCAATTTGCAATATTCCCGCAAAAAAATATCCTGAAAATGGCGGATTTGTTTTATAGAAATTTTCAAATCCCAAAATTCTTTGGGGAATTCTAGAGCACCATAAAATGCAGCAATGTCCATTAAGAACGGGCCGATGCCTGCCCGATCGAGGTCAATACCAAAAATAATTTTTTTGTTTGAAATGGAATTTCCGGGGTAAAAATCATTATGAATAAAATTTTTTTTATTCTTCCAGATTTGATTAATAAACTTTATTTTATTCAGTGGAGTTAAATTACCTCTCAATTCGGGTATATACTTCTTTATTTTATGAAAAATATTTTTGTAGCCATCAAAGCCAATAAAAGTAGCTTTGGGGAATCCTTTTTTTATAAAATCCAGATTATGCAGCTTTACTAACCATCTGGCAGTATTTTTTAAATTTTTTTCAATTATTGTTTTGGTTTCTTTTTCGATTATTTCGGTCAGAGTAACGCCAGGTGATTCTTCGTACAACAAGAGATTAATATCGGCGATATAATCAAGAGGTTTGGCAATTTGTAGATTACCACTATTAAAATCCTGATAATAAAGATATTTCATTATCTGCCATACTGATTTTTCCGATTTTTTTGCCTTAGCTGTTCCCCTAACTATCTTTTTAGTATCATTATCAAATAAAATTTCATATCTTACCAAACAGCTTTCCTTTGCCCAATCAGGAGATACTCTTTTTATTTTAATCTCAGAAATTTTTCCCTTCACCGAAGGAAAAAAAAGCTTTTTTTTCCTTTTAAAAAGCTCTTGAATAAATATCTTATCTAGGGCTTGAAATATTTTTCCTTTCCCCATTATCATTTTTTATTTGCTGAAAATAAATTCCTGACCACCTTCGGCTGATGGACGAAGTTGATCATCTGAGGCGTATCTTCTAAGTTCTTTGATACGATCTCGGATTTGAGCAGCTCTTTCATAGTCTTGCTGAAAAGTAACCAACTCTGTCTTTTTTCCCAAACGCTTTATCATTTTTTGGCTTCTTTTTGGATAATAGAAATCCATGGGCTAACGCCCATAGTACTTGCGTACCATTCAAAATTTTGCTTCACAAAATTTTGGGATTTATGAATTTTCCTCCGCTTCGCTCCGGGCTTGCGCTGTATCCGCGGGCTTACCTGCCCGCAATGCCTACGGCATAGCCGTTGCAGGCGGGCGCCCGCGGTTTTATCGCAAGAAAATATAAAAAGATGTTATTTTATCCTCTTGGTTGTTTTAACTTTACTTTCTAAACAGTTCTCCTCTCGGGTTGCCCGGGCTTTATTTTTTCGTAATTTTTTTTATAACTATCCATTAATTTCTTGAGTTGAGGATCTGGTACTTCTAGTCGCAAAAGGTCAACGGCATGGATAGCATCATAGATGTCATTTTTAGTTTCTAATTTCCAAATTGCGTCGCGCCAAAGAATTGCCCTTTCAAAATTTTTCTTTTTAGCCGCTTCTAACATTTTCTTTTTCATTGTGTTAATAAAGGCATAATAAACCTCCGGTTTGTCTTGCTCTAATGTTCTTTCTCTAAATGGAATTTTTATTGCCTCTCTATATTTTTTTGCCAGTTTTTCAATTTTCCCACTTCTTTGCCACCAAAAAGCAATAGATAAAATATTTTTATAATAATCGTGGCCGACTTTCTGGTTTGATTTTGTAAGTGATGGTAAAGATTTTAATGCTTCCAGGAGCGTCCAAGCGCCTTTCTCAATCATTTCAATGCTCCACCAAGGTTCCCCCGATGCCCAGAAAAATTGATCTGAGGCCATAGCATTATCAATTTTCTCTTGAATTTTTTTTGAGCATTTCTTTTTGCTCAACAATTGCAAAAGATAGTTAAGGAATTTCCATTGAAATTGATGAACTTTATTTTTTGGATTTCTCCAAGAGAAAAATTGAACCCCTTTTTCGATATCATCTCGAGAGGAAGCCCAGGTTGCTTCAATTGGTTTAATTTTATTTTCTGCCTTGAAGTATTTTGGTAATTCTGAAAGAAAAATTTGTTTTGGTCTATTGGAGGAAAGAATCTTAAAAAGAGCTTTCTCGAGTTCGGGCCGATGATGACCAAAAGTTTCACCATCCATAGCAGTACAAAGATAAATATTTTTATTTAAATCATCTTTTATCAAATCAAGAAAGTCCTTTTTATTTCTTACTATCGCACTCATAATGCAGTTGGAAACTCTTCTTTCTCTAAAAACAATAATTAAGTTACTTTCCCCCTGTATTTTAAAGAGTTGGTCTCTCGGTGGTTCGTTTATTCCACCATTATAAGAAATTTCATCCAGAATAATCATCTTATAATCCATTTGAGATATGACCTTTCCTACTTTTGAATTATAGGCCATTTCTGGTGGAAAAAAACAGGCTGGAAGATAAGTTTTTCCAAAATATTTTTTATTTGTTTTATAATTTTCAATAATTTGACGGGAAATTGCATCTTTTTTCAAAAATGGTAAAAGAGGATGATATTTAGCTGTTTCAGTAAATTCCAATCTTCGGCTTTGGGCAAGTTTTTTAATATTATCAACAACATCGCTATATCCTTTTTTCATTAAAAGCTCGGTAAGAACGCCGCTAATATTTAAGTTTATTTTTAGATTAGGAATCATCAAAAGACCCTTGAATAAAGGTCTATATGATTCATTAACTACTCTTTCTAAAATTTCGTCTGATTGATTCCAAGGTTGATAGATATGTAAAAAATTTACCCAAATCATGTTGGCAAAACTCTCTTATAAAGTGCAAGATATTTTTGTGCCGAGGATTCCCAAGAAAAGTCAGCTTTCATCGCTCTCTTTATTAAATCTTGCCAAACTTTTTTATATTTATAAGTTTCTAAAGCTCTAACAATAGTTCCTAAAAGTGTATAGTGATGAAACTTTTCGAAAACAAAACCAGTTCCAGTATTTTTTATCGGATCAAAATCTTCAACTGTATCGGCTAATCCTCCTGTCTTTCTGATGACCGGTATTGCTCCGTATCTCATTGCTTCCATTTGTGTGATTCCGCAAGGTTCAAATTTAGAAGGGACTAAAAATATATCACATCCGGCAAATATATGTCGAGCCAAAGTGAAGTCTAACATTAAATGACAACCAATCTTTTTCGGATATTTTTTATTCATTTCCTCAAAAAAACTCCGGTATTTCGGTTCTCCGCCGCCAATAATCACAAATTGACAATTGAATTCGGAAATCAAAGTTTCTAAAATCGGAAAGAGCAAATCTAAGCCTTTTTGTTCATCTAGTCTTCCAACTATTCCTAAAATCGGTATATCTTTTGAAGCTTCTAAATTAAATTCTTTCTGAAGAAAAATTTTATTTTCAATGCGTTTTTTAAGGTTCGCGATGTTGAAATTTGTATTTATTAATTTATCAGTCTCTGGGTTCAATTCTTGATAATCAATACCATTTAAAATACCAAATATTTTTGTCCTAACTTCTTTTAAAAGATCGTCCAAACCTTCACCATATTCTTTTGTCAAAATTTCCTGGGCATAAGTTTCAGAAACTGTATTAATAAAATCAGCATAGATGATTCCTCTTTTTAGAAAATTTTGTTTTGGTAGTCTTTCGGAAAAAAATGAGGCAATAGCCGATTTGCCGTCATCGAAGTCAAGCTGAGAAACAAAACGATGGTCAAAAATTCCCTGATGATAAAGATTGTGAATTGAAAAAATGGTTTTAATTTTACTCAAAACTGAATCTCGTTCGTAGATAGTTTTTAAATAATTCGGAAGAAATCCTGTGTGCCAGTCGGCGCAGTTTATCACATCTGGCAACCAATCATAATTTTTTAGAAATTCCAAAGCCCCTCTTGAAAGTAAGGCAAAACGGATCGGGTCGTCAGAGTATCCATAAACATTAGATCTTTTTTCATAATATTCTCGATTTTCTAAAAAATATACTGGGACGCCAGATTCGGAAGGAACATATGTTTTGACATTACAAATTATCATCTTCTTTTCCTCTTGGCTCTCGTCAGTAAGAACTTTTAATCCTCTTTGAACCATCTCTAAATGATATTTTTTTTCATCAACTAAAGCATATTTTGGCATAAAAATCCGCACATCTAAACCAAGTTTCTTAAAGGCCTTTGATAATGAAGAAATTGCCATTCCGAGTCCTCCTACTGAAGCATAAGGATAGGCTTCAGCAACTACAAAAAGAACCTTTAATGGTTTTTTGAGCAGATGAATTTTTTCTAAAATAAAATCTGACATAATTTTAAAAAATAATTAACTAAATAACTTGTTATTTGGGGAGAAGGGTGGGACCAGAGCACTAAATTATTTAGTGCTCGGCCGCGCCCATAACGAAGTTATGGGCGCTGGTTCGCCCCGAACAAAACGGAAGGGGTGGGATTCGAACCCACGATACCTTTCGATATACACGCTTTCCAGGCGTGCCAGATAAACCACTCCTGCACCCTTCCAAAATTCAATTTTAATAATATTTCTATTTAGGTAAATTCAAAATTATCTCTGAAATCTTAGGCTGTTGACTAAGAAACTTATAATTTAAAATCTTCAAAATTGCAAGAAAGTCCAAAATCTCTTCTCTTAAAGTTTCTGGCCCAATTAAAATCTCGGCCGCTTCGGTCAACAGATTTTTTGCAAACTTATGCAAGACCTCGTAATCGGCTTTTCCTCTTAAATATTCAATTATTCTCTTAAACTCTCCTCTATCCAACCAAACACCGTGGCATAAATTGCAAACATCAACGATAACTCTAGAATCTCCATAATAAACCTCATAAAGCGGCAAACGGCAAGAGGGACATGGTCTAATACCTGGGAAAATTTTGAATTTTTTACTGTCTTTCCATAAATCGATATCCAACCATATTAAATTTTTATCCTTTTCGTCCTTTGCCAATCTTAACTCGTCTTCTTCAAACCAAAGACCTAAACAAGTCGGACAAAAGTCCACTTCTACTCCGTAGAAAATCGCTTTATCTAATTCTTTTTTGCAAATTGGACAGTTCATAATTAAGCAGAAAATAGAATTTAGAAAATAGAAAGTAGAAACTTTTTCCTATACACGCAGCTCTCGCAGAGCTCGAATTCTTTCCTCAATCGGAGGATGAGTCATAAACAACTTACTAATACTGTTAACCTGAGAACCCCTGAATGGGTTAGCTATGTATAAGTGAGAAGTGGCATTGTTAGCTACGCTTAAGGGATTCTGATCTTTAGCTATTTTCTCGAGAGCTTTTGCTAAACCTTCGGGATACCGAGTAAGCAAAGCTCCGCTCTCATCGGCTAAGAATTCCCTTTTTCTAGAAATAGCAAATTTTATTAGCTGAGCCAGAATAGGAGCTAAAATTACTAATACTAAGCCAATCAAAAAGAAGATTACGTTCCCTCCTTCTTCTCTTTCTCTCCTTCCTCGCCTCCCCCAAAAACTCATCCGATAGAAAAAATCAGTAAGGAGTACAATTAATCCTACCAAAACTACAACTAATGTCTCCAGCAGCAAATCTTTATTTCCGATGTGAGAAAGTTCGTGAGCTATCACTCCTTCTAACTCCACTTTATCCATTTTTTCTAGAAGGCCTCGGGTAACAGCAATCACAGCATGATCCTTGTCTCTACCTGTGGCAAAAGCATTGGGCTGAGATTCGTCAAGAATGTATATTTTGGGCAAAGGAAGACCAGCAGTAATGCAAAGATTTTCAACAATCCTATAAAGTTCTGGGTTATCGCTTTTTTCAATTGGCCTTGCCCTAGTTAAAGCTAGAACCACTTTATCAGAATACCAGTAGGAAAAAAAACTGCTCAGAATGCTGAAAATCAAGGCAAACCAAAAAATGCTAAAACTTCCAAAATAATTGGAAAGCACCCAGCCGATAGCTAGAATCAATACAAAAAAGAAACTTAGATACAGCCAGGTCTTCCGAATATTAGATTCGGCCTGGGTATAGATGGTCATAAAAAGTTAGGTCGCTCACCTTCGGCTCGTTCCTTAGAAACCCACGGTTTCTAACGTTTTCGCCTCATCGGCGAAAGCCTGTTTTCCTATACGGATAGAACTGAAAAGTTCTCCCGACCCCTCTCCGAAATGGGATGTAAATTCACGGATCAAAACTTAACCTGAACTGGCGCTTTTTCTGCTTCAGCTATCTCAAAAAATTCCATCTTTTGGAAATTGAACAGGCTTGCAATAATATTGGTTGGAACGGTCTCAATTTTGGTGTTCAAGTCTCTGACATTTGTATTATAGAATCTCCTGGACGCCTGAATTTTATCTTCGGTATCGGTCAGTTCTCGCTGAAGCTCCAAAAAGTTCTGGCTTGCTTTTAAATCAGGATAATTTTCAGCCAAGGCAAAAATACTTTTTAAAGTCTGGGACAAAGAATTTTCAGCTTCGGCCCTGTCTTTTACAGTCTGGGCTCCCATTGCTTTTGCCCTTGCTTCAATCACTTTCTCAAATGTTTCTTTTTCATGGGTGGCATAACCCTTGACTGTTTCAACTAAGTTCGGGATTAAATCATATCTTCTTTTTAACTGGACATCAATATCTGACCAGGCTTCTTTAGCCCTGTTTCTTAATGTAACCAAACTATTGTATCCACCAAAAAGCCAGAAAATTATCAGAGCTATGACGACTATAATAATGATTAATATTGGTAACATAGTGGACAAAAAACATTAAAGATTTTTAAAAATTCTTTAATGCTAAATTATTAACGAGTTATGCAAATCGTAGCTGATTCGGGAGGGACCTGTGTACTTTGAGCGCAAACGGTAATCCTTTTAGTAGTAGTATCACAAACTATAGTGTAATCGGTGTCATACGATGAACAAGTTGACCATTTTCCATTCTGGGGATCAAAAGGCATAGTTCCCATATAGTTACCAGTAGAAACTAAACAACTGCAAATATCATAACCAGTAGGGTGGGTTGTAGAATCTGCCATTACTTTAGCAGTTGTGATGGGCACAGTATCTCCTGTTGCTGGACAATTAGTAACGGCTGCCCCAGTTGGAGTACACTTAAAATCACCTTTTCCATCTACCATGGCTTGGGAAATAGCATTCATTGTTGTTGTCACTCCGCTCCACCTGCTGGCATTATTAGCCATGGCGAATTGCTTAAAGGGATTAATAGCTACTAAAGCAGCGGTCATTAATATGACTATAATTCCTATTACGACTAAAAGCTCGATTAAAGTAAAACCTTTCATTTTTTAATTTTTAATTTTAAATTATTTAAACGACCTTTTACCCCCCACCTATTCGGCACTGCGTTTCGCACAAGTAAATAAGATTTGTGCCGAATAGGTGGGGGGGCTATTCTTTATTTTACAACCTTTAAGAAATTTATTCCAGTTGTTTTAGAATCTCTAGTCAATCCTCTTAAAGCCGCGCCAATAGCCACGGAAAAGAAAATGGGTTCTAATTTTAAAGATTTCTTGAAATACTGTTTTGTGTTGAATTCTATCTTATCCCAAGGATTGATAATTGATATCTCTTTTTCTAAGTTATCCGCTAAATATTCTTTAATATTTAATGTCAGTATAGCACCTCCTGCCAGAATTATATTTTCTATTTTTTTGCCGGTTCTTTCCTCAAAATAAATATTAATTTCTCTTATCTTTTTTATAATTTTTTGCATTTCTTCCTGTAATATCAAAAATATTCTACCCTTTTTTTTCTGTGGATCCATGCCAATTTCGATCTTCAGCTCCTCTGCCTCTGATTTGCTAATTTCTAACTTTTTGGCTATTAATTCAGTAAATCTCTCGCCACCAGTAGCCAAAGAACTGTTTAGTCTTAATCTTTTTTCATCAAAGACGCTAAAACTTGTAGTTGCCGCTCCTACATCAATAATTAAGGTGACGCCATTCCCATTAATCAAAGATCTAGCTAAACTTTCTGAAGTAGTCTCAAAAATTAAAGGATTTAATTGGCAATTTTTTAATACCTCAAAATAATTATTCACTATTTTTTTAGGCGCAGCGGCCAAAAGAATATCCCCTCCGTTGTTTATTATAAAATCGTAATAAAGCTCTCCAAGCGGAAATGGAAATATTTTTTTAGCTTCATTTTCTACCTCCTTTGTTTTTTCCTTTTCATCTAAATCCTCAGAAATATTAAAAGAATGGATAAAGGTTTTAGATCCGGGCAAAGAAAGAATCAGATTTCGTGTTTTTATCTCGCCAAATCTGGGCTTGGAAATCGAATCTTTTAGATATTCTTCTAGCTTTTCTTTTTGAATAACTTGACCATCTTTGACCACTCCAGGCTTGAGAATTACTCTTTCTAAAGATAAAAGCTTTGGCTTTTCTGGAGAACCCGAAAGAGAAATGATCTCGATTGAGTGGTCGGAAATATCTATCCCAAATGGTTTTTGAAAAAAGTTAAACATGGTGATAGTAAAAAATTCAGAAATCAGCTACTTCCTGCCAGGAGTCAATTATTATTTTCGGGTTAACCTGACTGACAGAAATTCTCATTTTTTTAACGTCGTTTTGTATATTTCCGATTGTCTTTATTATCCATTGTCCCTCAATTTGCAGAATCTGACAACTGCCATTTTCAATGTTTATAGTTTCATTTCCTGAATAATTAATATTTTCTTTCAGTTTCATTAAGGCTTGTTCGGCGCAAAGATTAGCCAGAAAATAAGCTTGGGATGATTGCGTTTTTTTAAAACCCATATTAATCTCGCCGATACTGAGCAAACCAAAACCTAAGCTAATTAATAAAGCTATAGATATGATTATAAAAACTGTAATTAAGGCGATAAAACCTCTCATTTTTATGGTCCTTTTAATAAAGAAATGGTTGTTTTTAAATCTATTGAGGCTTGATATTCGGTTTTTTTGGCAGGATTTAAGTTTTCCAGCGTCATCTCAACTCTTATTGTTCCGGGAGTATTTAAATAAGATAAATTAGTAAATTGTAAATTATTCACCAATACTTGATCGGTGGTTAACTCAATTGGAGCTGAAGCGCCTTGAGTAATTCTTAATTTTCCTCCTGAAACATCTAAAATCGTGGGATTTAAATTAGAGTCAGGCATTATTAAAGAAAGAGAATTAGAAGAAGAGCCAAGAGTTGGGCTATTGATTCCAATTGCTTTTTTTATTTGCTGAGTTATTTTGGTCATAGCGAAACGGCCATTCTGTTGTACCTCCTGATAAGAATTTTCTTTAATATTACCGGATGCGATATTCCAAAAAAATCCAGTAACGAAAACTAAAACCAAAGAAATAATGGCTATATAAAGCAATAACTCGATTAAAGTGAACCCCCACACCATATCAAACACTGGTCGCTTTTGGCGACATTTAAGTAAAACTTTGTGTTTAATTGGTGTGGGGGTGAATCCTTTTTTCATATGAAAATTTTAATAAGTTCCTTCTGTCCAAATGTCTCTGGTATAAAGGCGACCAGAATCACGACTTCCAACTCTGTCGGTGTAAATTTTAAGACAGAGATTAGATAAATTTTGATCAGGTAAGAGATTAACTGAAATAGTAGTATCAGAAGCCCCGCTGGAAGTTGACGCAATTAAATCAACAAAAGCGCCAGTGCAACCAGTAGTCGAATAAGCGACAGCATAGGTATCATCAATAGCCACATCGGCATTATAACGGTATTTCAAAACTAGAGAGTCATAAGTTTGAGCTGGCAATTGCCAAGCGCGAAAAAGTATTGAGGGGTTGGAATCAAAATCAGTTCTGGTTGTTGCAAAAGTAGTACCATCATCTAAATCATAAGCCGAAGTGTCATCTGTAGTGTGACCCCCGGAATCGTTACGGGCAGTTGGTTTCCTAACTTCCAAACCTTTTTGCCAATTAGTTAAATAAGTGACTAATTTGATTTCCTCCGACCGATTCTCAGTAAATTCCCAGTTGACAGTTGAAGTGATTTTTTTTCTATTACTATCAACATCTTCAATTAAAATTGATCTTGTGCCTCCATTTAAATCACTGCTTAAATCTTCGCTAGTTCCTTGAAAAATCCAATGGCCATTAGAAATTACTAAACCGTGCGATCCGGCTGATAAATCTGAAAATTTATTGTCTCTGATGGATTTTGCGGCCTCCAAACCCTCTTCGGCTAAAAAATCGGCTTTTGTCATATCTAAGGCAAGACGACTTGCATTATAACTGTCAAAAATAAATAAACTCAAACCTAAAATAACGGTCACAAACAAAGCTATCGCAATTATCAGTTCAATTAAAGATTGTCCTCGTTTTAAATTTTCTAAATTCATAATTTACTCGAGATTGACTCTTCCTATTTCATTTATATTTATTGTCCTGGTTTTATTATCAACGCTTAAAATAATGCTTCCTCCTCGAATTTCTGGCTGCCAAGCACAACCATATTGAGGTTCATTTGTAGTAGCGCCACAACTAGTCTGATCTAAAACATCACAAGAAGTGCAACCAGGATTGTCTCTGCACCGCCTATTCCGCCAGCGGCATCCTTGCTGTTGTGGACATTGAGTACTATTTAAATTAGAACAAAGAGTACATACACCTTCGCAGTAAGCTGAAACTCCATCTGGTATTCCTTCTGATTTTAAAAAGACAATTTCATTTAAACCACCAACATTTATAATTTCAGGCAAGTCAAAAATTTCATCATACTGCGAATCACGACCGGAATCGAAATAAGAACTGCCCTTGAATAAGGTGTAATTCGAAACGCCAAAGTAAACCCCAAAAGATGAATCTAATTCAACTACCGTAGCTTTTGATTGAGCCCGTCTTAAAGTCTGAATTACTGACTGGGTCTGAGTTTCTAATTGCTGGCTTTTATAAAAATCCAAACTTATAGGAACAATAAAAACTAGTAAAATGGAAATTATTCCTATTACCAGTAAAATTTCGAGTAAAGTAAACCCCCACATCATATCAAGCGCTGGTCGCCTTTGGCGACATTTAAGCAGAGCCTTGCGCTTGATTGGTGTGGGGGTAAATCCTTTTTGAAAAATAAACAGAGCTAGCACTGTTTTTAAAATTACTTAGTTAAAAAATTATCTAAATCTAAGACTACCAGTGAATTTAAATATGGGAGTAATGATAGCTAAGGCTACAAAGCCAACAAAAAGTCCAACTAAGATTAATAATAGCGGTTCCAAAACAGTAGAAATATTTTTAAGCGCCGAATCAACTTCTTCCTGATAGAATTGAGACAAATAAAGAAAACTCTCTTCTAGAGCTCCTGATTTTTCTCCGACCGAAACCATCTGTGAAAAAATAGTTGGGAAAATTTTGGAAGAATTCCTCAAGCCTTGGCTTATTTTTCCTCCCTTTTCAACTTCCGCCTTGGCTAAAATAAGACTTTCCTTTAAAACCTCGTTGGGTAGATTCTCAATGCAAATATCCAAAGTTTCCAAGATGGGGATTCCGCTTTTTAAAAGAGTGTAAAAACTTTGGGAGAATTGAACTAAATTTACGTTTTTGAAAACCGGGCCGAAAACCGGCAAAGAAAGGCTAATTTTATCGAAAAAATATCTGAAAACTTTTATTCTTTTTAACAATTGAAATAAGAAAACAAGAAAAACAATACTAATTATTATAAAAATCCAATTTTTCTTCAAAAAAGAAGTTGAAGCTATTAAAATCCTGGTGGATAGCGGCAATTGGAATTTAAACATCTGAAATATCCCCATGGCTTTTGGCAAAATAAAAAGAGAAACAAAAAAAGCAATAATAACTGCTAAAACAACAACTATCAAAGGATAAATCAAAGCTCCTTTTATTTTTCTCTTTATTTCGTATTCTGAGCGAAGCTGAGAATTAAGATATTGTAAATTTTCTTCTAAGGTTCCGCTTTCTTCTCCAATTTTGACGATCCCTTGAAAAAATTTGTCAAAAATCTTAGGATGCCTAGCCAAACTCTGGTTTAAAGTCTCCCCTTCAAATATTCTCTTGATTATATCCTCAAGAGCTTTTTTAAAGGTTTTTGATTTTGTCTCTTCTTTCAGAGTCTCCAACGCCTCTGAAATTGGAAGCCCGCCTTTAATCATTAAAAAAAGGTGCTGGGTAAAAAATATTTTTTCTTTGGCTAAATTGGAAAACATAATGATTATTCTTTTATTGCTCTTAATACTTCTTCTAAGGTTGTTATCCCCTCTTCCACTTTTCGAAGACCATCTTCGATCATAGTCACCATACCTAACTTTTGAGCTGCTTCTCTTATTTTTTGAGTATCTGCTTTTGCTATTATCAAGTCTTTTACTGGTGGAGTCATTTCTAAAATTTCAAAAATTCCCACCCTTCCAAGGTAACCTGTTTTTTGACAAAGGGGACAACCTCGACCTTTAAAAACTCTGATTTTATCTTTCCCTTTTGAAAACTTCAGGGCCAAGTCTTTGCTAAGAATTTTTGAAATTTCCTTTGCGGAAATTTCAAAGCTTTCGACGCATTTTGGACAAATCCTTCTGACTAGTCTCTGGGCAATCACTAGATTGACAGTTGAGGTAATAAGAAATGGTTCAATGCCCATATCCAAAAGTCTAACTAAAGTGGTTGCTGAATCAGTGGCATGGAAAGTTGATAGAACCAAATGACCGGTCATTGCCGCGTTTACAGCCAGCTTTGCCGTTTCTTCATCCCTCACCTCACCCACCATTATTATATCTGGGTTTTGCCGAACTATCGCTTTCAGGCCTTCGGCAAAGGTTAGGTTTGTTTTCGGATTAACTTGGATTTGATTAACTCCTTCAATGTCATATTCAATAGGGTCTTCGATTGTAAAGATATTAACTTCCCGTTTATTTAAGACTTTCAAAATAGCATAGAGAGTAGTGGTTTTTCCGTGGCCAGTAGGACCGGTGACTAAAATCATTCCCCAAGATTTTTTTATGTTTTCTTCCAGAATTTTTAAATCTCTTTGCCTTAATCCTAAACCCTCTAAATCCAATCCCCTTGTTTTCTCGGCTAAAATTCTAATGGCAATTTTTTCTCCTTCCTCGATAGGCACTATCGAAACCCTGACATCAACTTTTTCTTCTTGGGTTTCAAATGAAAAATGCCCACCTTGAGCAGATTCGTGTTCGTCAGTTCTGAGTTTAGCTAATATTTTTATCCTGGATACTAAAAAATCATGGATATCTTTTGGTAAATCCAAAACATCGTGCAATACCCCATCAATCCTGTATCTTAAAACAGTCTTTTTGGCATATGGCTCCAAATGAATATCCGAGGCCCTATTTTCATAACCATAAGTAAGAATTAAATCAACTATCTTCGTAATAGGCAAAGATTGGGGAGCCCGAGCTTCGGTTTTTTCAAACTCTTCTACACTTTTTCCAATCAGATCCTCAAATTCTTCTTTTATCTCCTTTCTATAATACTTTAAAGTAGATATTATATCTCTTTTAGTAGCAAAAAAAGGAATTACTTTCTCACCTGTTTTTTTCTCTATAAATTCTTTAATCTCTAAGTTTTCTGGATCAGACATGGCGGCTTTTAGTCCTTCTTTAGTTCTCTCAAAAATTATTATCCCTTGCTCTTTTGCTACAATTTCAGGAACGATTCCCAAAACGTCTTTGTTTACTTTTACCTTCTGTAGATTTATAAAAGGAAAACCTATTTCATCAGCGATTAACCTACCTAATTCTTCATCAGATACTAGTCCTTTTTCAACGATGACCTCATCCAAAGATTTATTTTTCCTCTCTGCTTCATCTTTAGCTAAATCAAAATCAGCCTTAGAAATGAGATCTGAGTCAATCAAAATTTTCTTTAGGAATTCTTCACTAATTTTCATGTTCCTAATTAGGTATAAAGTGAAGGTCAGTTGTTTAAGATATATTGAAACTATTTTTTTAATTCCATTTTCGCCAAACACTCTTTAACTCTGTCAATTACATCAGACAAACTCACTTCAGTTTTGATAAGATAATCGCTGGCACCCAAAGACATAACTCTTTGAATGTCTT